>Ga0265303_10002614_pt1 | contig 11180 bp, 10 predicted proteins | sample Helome_2_FD_192494 | JGI IMG/M metagenome (GOLD analysis project Ga0265303, IMG submission 192494) | Marine sediment microbial communities from subtidal zone of North Sea - Hel_20160317 (Illumina Assembly) | ecosystem: Environmental > Aquatic > Marine > Subtidal zone > Sediment ...
ACATGCCGCCTTTTCCGCGATGCGCGCGCGTGGCGCACAGGCCACCGATATCGTCATCCTGGTGGTGGCCGCCGATGACGGCGTCATGCCGCAAACCAAAGAGGCCATACAGCATTCCCGTGCGGCTGGGGTCCCGATCGTGGTTGCGGTCAATAAGATGGACAAGCCGGAGGCGAATCCGGAGCGTGTCATGCAGGAGCTTGTAGCCGAAGAGGTGGTTCCTGAAGAATGGGGCGGCGACATCCAGTTCGTGCAGGTTTCCGCCAAGACCGGTGAGGGCATCGACAAGCTGCTCGAGGCTGTGCTTTTGCAGTCGGAGGTGCTCGAATTGCACGCCGTTCGTGATGGGTTAGCGCGCGGCATCATCATCGAATCCAGCCTGGACAAGGGACGTGGCCCGGTGGCCACGGTACTTGTTCAATCGGGGACCCTGAAGCGCGGTGATGCTGTGGTGTCGGGTACCGAATTCGGTCGCGTGCGGGCCATGTTCGATGAGAACGGTCGTTCGGTGAAAGACGCGGGGCCATCCATTCCGGTCCAGGTGCTCGGTTTGTCTGCGGCACCTTCCGCCGGCGATGATCTGGTGGCCCTGGCCGACGAGCGCAAGGCGCGTGATGTGGCGGAGTTGCGTCGTGTGCGCCACCGTGATTCACGTTTGGCTGAACAGAAGGCGGCCAAGCTTGACCAACTGTTTTCGCAGATGGCCGAGGGTGAGGTTGCTTACGTAAATCTGATCGTCAAGGCCGATGTGCAGGGCTCGGTTGAGGCGCTGCGCGAATCATTGCTGAAGATCGAGACAGACGAGGCCAAGGTGCGGATCGTCGCATCCGGTGTTGGTGGCATTACGGAATCCGATGCCAACCTCGCGGTGACCTCGAATGCGATCGTGATCGGCTTCAATGTTCGAGCCGATGCAACTGCACGCCGGGTGATCGAGGAGCACGGTCTGGATCTGCGTTACTACAGCATCATCTATGAGGTCATTGACGATGTTAAGAAGGCCATCATGGGTCTTCTGTCGCCGGTCATCAAGGAAGAAATCACGGGACTGGCAGAGGTCAAGGATGTGTTCCGTTCGTCCAAGCTTGGGGCCATCGCCGGTTGTATCGTTGTCGAAGGGGTCGTGAAGCGGCACAACCCGATAAGGGTGCTGCGGGACAACGTGGTCATCTACGAAGGTGAGCTGGAGTCCCTGCGTCGCTTCAAAGATGACGTCACTGAGGTCAAGGCGGGCGTCGAGTGCGGTATCGGCGTAAAGAACTACAATGACGTCAGGCCGGGCGATCACATCGAAGTCTTCGAGCGCATTGAGATTGCGCGCGAGCTCTGATCGACTGAGGCAGAGGTCCTCCGCAGATGCAGGAATTCGGTCGCGAAGAACGCGTGGGCGCAGAGATTCATCGTGAATTGGCGCTGTTGCTGCGGGATGAGGCGAGGGATCCGAGGCTTACCCGGGTGACTATTCAGGAGGTGCGTGCGGTCCGTGATCTGTCGCATGCGAAGGTTTATTTCACCCTGATGGACTCGGCGCAGGCCAGGGCGACCGAGGCTGCGCTGAACAAGGCCGCTGTATTTCTGCGTCGTCGTCTGGCGGAAAAGATGAACTTGCGGGTGGTGCCGCGCCTGTCGTTTGTGCATGACAAATCGATTGAGACCGGCGCGCGGCTGTCTTCGCTGATAGACCAGGCGGTTGCCAAAGACGAAGGGCGAGACTGAGCATGGGCCGACGCGGTCGTGCCCGCGGTCGTCCGGTCAGCGGTATCCTGTTGCTGGACAAACCGCTCGGTTTGAGTTCCAACCATGCCCTGCAGCGCGTTAAGCGCCTGTACGACGCTCGCAAGGCGGGACATACCGGCAGCCTGGACCCGCTCGCTGATGGCATGTTGCCAATATGCTTTGGCGATGCGACCAAGCTCTCGGCTTTCCTGCTCGATGCCGACAAGCATTACTGTTTTCGGGTGAAACTGGGAGAAACCACGGAGACGGGCGATACCGAGGGCAAGGTCGTGAAGGTTCGCCCGATCGATGAAGTGACGGCTGATCAGATCAAGCAGGTACTGGAGAAATTCGTCGGAGAGATCCAACAACTCCCACCGATGTATTCGGCCCTTAAACACAAGGGCAAACGCCTTTATGAACTGGCGCGGAAAGGCGTCGAGGTCGAGCGTGAGCCCCGCAAGGTCAGGATATATTCCTTGGCCTTGGGCGAGGTAAATCTGCCCGAATTCCTGCTGCGGGTGCATTGCTCGAAGGGCACCTATGTGCGCACCATGGCCGAGGATATCGGTGAGGCGCTCGGTTGCGGGGCACATGTCACGGCGTTGAGACGCACCGGTGTGGGACCCTATACCGGGTTCGATATGTACAGCATGGAGATGCTGGAACAGGCTGCCGAGCAGGGAAAGCCGGCCATCGATCGGCTGCTGCTGCCAATCGACACGGCCCTGTCGGACTGGCCCGAGGTACGCGTGAATGCAGATACGGCCTTCTACCTGAAACAGGGCCAGGCGGTGCTGGTGCCCAAGGCGCCGACCGAAGGCTGGGTGCGGATCTACGCGGGCGAGTCGTTCCTCGCTGTGGGGCAGGTGCAGGAAGACGGGCGCATTGCGCCGAAACGTCTGATGACCGGAGGCTGACAGCCGGGCCGAATTAAGAGAGAATACGCGACCTTGAATTGACCCGGCCTGGCCGGTTCAATTTTCTATGCGGGGCCGATCGCGGTCCCGTTGATTCAACCGCCGAAGCCGCCTGGACTCATTGTCGGGGGCTTCATGAAGGCAAAATGACAGGAGAAATGTCATGACAATGAGCGCAGAGCAAAAACAGTCGATTGTCGATGAATATGGCAAGGACCCGAAAGATACGGGTTCGACCGAAGTGCAGATCGCACTGCTGACCGCCCGCATCTCCGATCTGACCCCGCATTTTCAGTCGCACAAGAAAGATCATCATTCCCGCCAGGGTCTGGTGCGTCTGGTCAATCAACGCCGCAAACTCCTCGACTATCTCAGGTCGAAGGACGTGGAGCGTTACCGCGAGCTTATCGCCCGTCTGGGACTGCGCCGCTAAGCGATTACCTACCTAAAGGTTTGAGGATTTCCAAGTGAACCCGATTAAAAAGACGTTTCAGTACGGCGAGCACACAGTCACACTAGAGACCGGCGAGATAGCCCGTCAGGCCGACGCGGCCGTTATGGTCAACATGGCCGACACCGTGGTACTGGTTACCGTGGTGTACGACAAGAACCCAGACAGCGGTCGTGATTTTTTCCCGCTGACCGTCGATTACCAGGAAAAGACCTATGCGGCGGGCAAGATCCCCGGCGGTTTCTTCCGCCGTGAAGGGCGTCCGGCTGAGAAGGAAATCCTGACCTGCCGCCTGATCGACCGCCCTATCAGACCGCTGTTTCCAAAGAACTTCAGAGCGGAAACCCAGATCATCTGTACCGTCAAGTCGCTGAACCCGGCGGTCGATCCCGAGATTCCCGCACTGATCGGCACCTCGGCTGCCCTGTCCATCTCCGGCGCGCCTTTCCAAGGTCCGATCGGTGCAGCCCGCGTCGGTTACAAGGATGGTAGTTACATCCTCAATGGCCGGACCGGCCTGGAAGAGAGTGATCTCGATCTGGTCGTCGCCGGTACCGAGAATGCGGTACTGATGGTTGAGTCTGAGGCCAACCAGCTGTCCGAGGAAATCATGCTCGGCGCGGTTCTGTTCGGTCATGAGCAGATGCAGACAGTGATCGGTGCCATCAAGGAACTGGCTGCCGAGATCAACAAGCCGATTTTCGAGATGCCGGAAATCGTAGTGAACGAGGAGCTGAAGGCCGCAGTTGAGGCTGCCTGTGGTGACGCCATGCGCAGCGCCTACAGCGTTGCCGACAAGATGGATCGCTATGGGGCCGCGGATGCAGCTGCTGCGGCAGCGAAAGCGCAGTTGTGTGGTGGTGATGAGCCGGCCTTCGACGAAGGCGAGGTGGTCGGTGCGATCGAAAAGCTTAAGAAGGCCATCGTGCGTGGCCGCATCATCGCCGGCGAGCCCCGTATCGACGGTCGTGACACCAAGACGGTTCGACCGATAGCCATTCGCACCGGTGTATTGCCACGTACCCATGGTTCTGCGCTGTTTACGCGTGGCGAGACTCAGGCGCTGGTGATCACCACGCTCGGTACCGAGCGCGATTCACAGATCATCGATGCACTTGAGGGTTCATTCAAAGAACCCTTCATGCTGCACTACAATTTCCCGCCTTTCTGCGTCGGTGAACTGGGTCGCGTCGGCAGCCCGAAGCGGCGTGAGATCGGCCATGGTCGCCTTGCCAAGCGCGGTGTCCTGGCCTGCATGCCGGATATCACTGAATTCCCATACTCAATCCGCGTCGTTTCGGAGATCACCGAATCCAACGGTTCCTCGTCGATGGCCTCGGTCTGCGGCACCAGCCTGTCGCTGATGGATGCGGGTGTGCCGGTCAAGTCGCCGGTGGCTGGTGTTGCAATGGGCCTGATCAAGGAAGGTGATGACTTCGCCGTCTTGACCGATATCCTGGGTGATGAAGATCACCTCGGTGATATGGATTTCAAGGTCGCCGGCACGCTCGACGGTATCAATGCCCTGCAGATGGATATCAAGATCGACGGGATTACGCGCGAGATCATGGAAGTCGCCCTGGGGCAGGCCAAAGACGGCCGTCTGCACATCCTCGAAGAGATGAACAAGGCGATCAATGCGCCGCGTGAGCACATGTCCGAGCATGCGCCGCGGATCGTCTCGTTCAAGATCAATCCGGACAAGATCCGCGACGTCATCGGCAAGGGTGGTGCAACCATCCGTTCGATCACCGAAGAGACTGGTGCGACCGTCGATATCAGTGACGACGGCACGGTCAAGATCTTCTCGGTCGACAAAAATGCCGGTGACGAGGCGCGCAAACGCGTCGAGTTGATCACCGCTGATGTCGAAGTCGGCATGGTCTATGAAGGCCGCGTCGCACGCCTGATGGACTTTGGTGCCTTTGTCACCATTTTGCCGGGAAAGGACGGGCTGGTGCATATCAGCCAGATCTGCGATGAGCGGGTGGAGAAGGTCAGTGACAAGCTGACCGAAGGTGATGTCATCAAGGTCAAGGTCCTCGAGGTCGACAAGCAGGGGCGCATTCGCCTGAGCATGAAGGCTGTGGCGGAGAGTGGTGCTGAAGCCTGATCGTTTAGCTTGATTGTTCGATCGAAAGGGGCCCTCGTGGCCCCTTTTTTGATACCTGGGGTTTGGCTTCAATGTGCGCTATCGCAGACCTGTTTTTTGAATGCGCTCGGCGGAGCGCGCCCGCGTTACTTTTCTTTGCCTTCTTTCTTTTGGACAAGCAAAAGAAAGAAGGGCTGGCGCGCTGAGCCCAGCGCATCAAAAACAATCCGCGCGATAGCGCACATAACAAAGCCCGCCAGCCCAGGACGAAAAACACTCAGGCGATATTGTGAGTCTTCAACGGATAACCATGCTCGCGATAAAACCGAAAACGCTCACGGCCTGCAGCCTTCACGCCATCATCATGATCGACACATTCGATCAGCCGCTGAAAGCGGCTGAAAAACATCGGTACATCGGGGGCGAGATTGATCAGCACTTCGTGTTCTTCGGTGTCTGAGCTTCCATCGCCGATCAGGATCGGGTTGATCTGCGGTTCGTCTTTGCCCAGCAGACCATGTGGGATGAAGCTCTGTTCCCACAGCGTCCAGAAAAGCATGTCGACACGCCTGGATTCTTCGGCCATCGGGGTATGGATGAGCACGCGGCGACCCGCGCGGCGGGCTTTTTCGGCGATTCTGCAAGCGAGGTGATAGCGGTCGCCGCTGGCATTGCCGTCGAGTATGTAGAAGTCGACCTGTGTCATGGGTTGGGAGTCGGTCGCCGCCTACATTTTTACCTTGCTGCGGCGCAGTAGAAACTCGGCGAGCAGAGGGACTGGGCGGCCGGTTGCACCTTTATTTTCACCGGAATTCCAGGCTGTGCCCGCGATATCCAGGTGTGCCCATTTGAACGACTTGGTGAAGCGTGACAGGAAGCAGGCGGCGGTGATGGTCCCTGCGCCCTTTCCTCCAATGTTGGCCATGTCCGCAAAATTACTGTTGAGCTGGGCCTGGTATTCTTCCCACAGTGGCAGGCGCCAGGTACGGTCACCACACCTGGTGCCGGCCTCCTGCAGTTCATCGGCCAGTTTGTCGTCATTTGCCATCAATCCGCTTGCCTGATTGCCGAGTGCCACGATGCATGCGCCGGTTAGTGTTGCGATGTCGATAACCGCTGCCGGATCGAAACGCTCGGTGTAGGTCAGTGCATCGCAAAGGATCAGGCGACCCTCGGCATCGGTGTTCAGGATCTCGATTGTCTGACCGGACATTGAAGTGACGATGTCTCCCGGTTTGTTGGCGTCTCCATCCGGCAGGTTCTCGGAACTGGGGATGACGCCGACCACATTGATCGGAAGGTCGAGTTCGACGCAGGCGGTGATAGCACCGAGCACACTGGCTCCACCGCACATATCGTATTTCATCTCATCCATGTTGGGTGACGGTTTGATCGAGATGCCGCCAGCGTCGAATGTCAGACCCTTGCCCACCAGTGCGACAGGCTTGGATCCGGCTTTTCCTCCCTTGTATTCGAGGACGATCAGTTTGGCTTCCTGACGGCTGCCGCGTGATACGGAGAGCAGAGAACCCATGCCGAGCTTCTGCATCTGGTTCTCGTTGAGTATGGACACCTTCAGTTTGCGTTTGCCCCGGCCGAGTGCGTGAGCCTGCTCTGCAAGGTAAGTGGGTGTACAGACGTTACCTGGCAGATTGGCGAGATCCCTGGCCAGTTTGCTGCCGATCCCTATCGCGCGACCATGTTCGGCGGCACGTGCTCCGGCGTTCTGCTGCGCCCGTGACTGGGCCAGAAAAGCCACCCGCCTGAGCGGACGTTTCGGTGGTTTCGATTCGCTCTTGCATTGATCGAATCGGTAGGTGGCTGATTCGGCTGCCTTCACGGCCTCGCGAACCAATCTGTAGGTCAGATTATCGTCGGCCTTGTTCGGCAGCAATACAAGACAATCGGCGGCGCCTGATGTCTCCAGTTGCGCAAACGCCGGCAGCAGTGCGAGCCCGAATTGGGTCGCGGTGAACGATTTGGGCTCACCCAACCCAACCAGGAGAATGCGAACGGCCGCACAGCCTTCCAGCTCATAAAGCATCTGAGTCTGACCGATATCGCCGGCAAAATCCTGGCGTTTCAGGATTCTCTTGATCTGTCCGCCAAGCGCCTCATCGAATGAATCGCCCAACGAGGTGAGATGATTCTTGCTATGCACCCCTAACACCAGGCAGGAGGCTCTCAACTTTTCTGCAGCACCGAGTTTGCAGCTGTATTCCATGGGTTCCCTCGAGTGATCGGATTACGCAGCCAGCAGTGCTTTCGCTTGCTGTCTGTTGACGGTATGGTTCGACTTTGTCGTCCGGCAGAGTGTAACGAATCGGGAGAGCAAAGGAAGTACATGGGGGTCATCGACCGACTATTGCTGCGCGAGATTCTCAAGACCCTGTTCGTGGTTTTGCTCGTTCTGGCCCTGGTGTTGCTATCGAATACTCTTGTGCGCTACCTCGGTATGGCCGCCAGCGGTGCGCTGGGAACTAACGTGCTTTTGCTCGTCGTCGGTCTGGAACTGGTCAAGGCGCTTGGTCTGATTATCCCGCCGGCCTTTTTCTTTTCGGTGCTTTGGGTGCTGGGGCGGATGTACCGGGACAGCGAGATGGTCGCCCTGGCGGCCTCCGGCTTTGGGCATGCACGTATCTTCCAAGCGGTGCTTTTGGCCGCCGTCCCGCTGGCCCTTCTGGTTGCGGTGCTGGTGATGGAAGTCCTGCCATGGGCCAAGGGACGGGTGTCGGCGCTGAAGGCGGGTGAGGCCAATTCTGCGGATATCTCGGGTGTGCGTACGGGGCGCTTCAACGAATTCAGTCGCGGGGGGCTGGTCGTGTATACCGAGAGACTGTCGGAAGACGGTTTCAAAATGGAAGGCGTTTTTGTTCAGGATCGTCAGCAGGGCAGGTTGGGCCTGGTGACCGCAGAGAACGCCTACCAGACCACTGATCCGGAAACGGGGGAACGCTTCGTCATCCTGACCAATGGCCGCCGTTACGTGGGGACGCCGGGCCAGCTCGAATACACGGTGGGCCAATTCAAGGAATATGCGATCCGGATACCCGAATTCGGAGAGCTTGGTTACAAACTGTCGCGCAGCGCCAAGTCCTGGCAGACGCTTCTGGCTTCCGGCGACCCGCAGGATCGCGCCGAATTCCAGTATCGCTTGTCGGTACCCTTCGCCTTGTTGGCGTTCGCAGTGCTGGCGGTGCCGCTCGCCCGGTCGCCACCAAGGTCTGGCGTCTATGGCCGACTGACTTTCGCCGTGTTGCTGTATTTCACCTTTTTCAATCTGCAGCGTGTTGCAGAACGCTGGCTGGAAACCAATGTGGTTCCTGCCTGGCTAGGCATGTGGTGGTTGCCGATGCTGATGCTTGCGGTAGCAGGTTTAATCATGGTGCTGGATTCCAACTGGTTCTGGGTTCACCGGCCTCGCTGGATGGTGCGACGCGCATGAGACTGACGCTGTTCGAACGCTATATCGCAAGTACCATGTTCAAGGCCACTGCAATGACGCTTGTGGTGTTGGTCATTCTGCTGATTTTCTTCGGCCTGATTGACGAGATGGACGACGTCGGCCGTGGTGACTACCGGCTTGGCGATGCCTTCATGGTCGCCATTTTGTCCGCGCCGAGGTATGTCTTCGAGGTTTTCCCGGTTGCCGCCCTGATCGGCAGCCTGGTCGGCCTGGGTTCCATGGGTGCGCACGGCGAGTTGATCGCCATGCGCGGCTCAGGTTTCTCGTTACGCCAGATCGTGCTTGCGGTGATGAAGGCCGGTCTCGTCATGATGCTGCTGGTTTTTCTGTTCGGTGAACTGGTGGCGCCGGCCAGTGAACAATGGGGCGAACAGCATCGTACGGAAAAGATGCAAAAGAAGGTCACTCTGAAATCCCGTTACGGCTTCTGGGCCCGGGACGGGCGCGCATTCGTCAACATCCGCAGCATTCTTCCCGGTGCGCGTCTGGAGGATATCTATGTCTACGAGTTTGACGAGAGTAAGCGCCTTACCCTTGCGACCCACGCCGAGCGTGCGGAGCACAGGGGTGATTATTGGCTGATGTTCAAGATCAGTCAGAGCGAGATCGCTGAGACCGGTATCGGTCAGCGCCAGCTGGATCAGGCACGCTGGGACTCGTTACTGGACCCGGGTTTGCTGAGCGCGATCGTGATACAGCCGACCATGCTGCCGATCAATGAGCTGTACAATTACATCCGGGTGATGCGCGAAAACGGCCAGTCTGCCACCGACTATGAAGTTGCCTTCTGGGGCAAGCTCGCGACCCCTCTGGCGACCCTTGTCATGCTTTTTATCACGGTGCCATTCGTGCTGGGCCACCAACGTTTCGTGAGCATGGGTCAGCGCATCTTTCTCGGTGTCATGCTGGGCCTGGCGTTTTATATGCTCAACCGCGGGATGTCCTACGTGGCGGTGGTATACGATCTCAATCCAGTTGTAAGTGCACTGATACCGGCCAGCGCCTTTCTGGCGATAGGCCTGTATATGCTCAGAGGGGCGCGCTGACGCTCGCTGCCCTGATGCGAAGCTCAGCTTTTTTTCACCAAGACCAGTCGCGTGTTGCTGATTCGGTCGTGCCAGGCGAGGCCGTCAGGATCGAACAGAATCCAAAGGTACCCCAGGCCAAGCGCCAGCATGGACAGCACCGCACCGGCGCAGCGGGTCAATGACTGACGCAGGGTCACCTCAGTGCCCGAACAGCTGAGCAGTTTCAGTCGCCATGCACGCATCCCGAGCGTCTGCCCCCCGTGCGTCCAGAACCAGCTGAAAAAGACCATGGGCGACAGTATTGCGTAGAGCTGCAGCACCAAGTGACTGCCCTCGCTCCCGGCTCCGACGAACGTGTCTACGGTGACTCCCAGCAACCATAAAGCCGCAACCAGCCAGCTGTCGTAGAACATGGCGGCCAGTCGGCGCCAGAGTCCGGGGACGGCCGCTTTGTCGATATTGCTTTGCATGTCTTTGGAACGGAAATGCTGCACGACGCGTGAAGTGGTTGGCAGATATTTCGACCGTGCGCTCGGCCGAAGGTCGATCATGCCATCCCAAGCCTCTGAATTATATTGTTTTTAACGTCATGGTCTAGGGAAGATACCCCGACCCCTTAGGATTGCTCCTAATAGCCGCGCCTCTGTCGGGCGAAATACATTTGATCCCAGTCACCCGTGCGGCCAAACGGCGCAGACCGTATGCAGCGGGCGAAACCTACTGGAGGGAAGAATGGGGCAGACACGCAGTGGACGCAAGGCGATTTCACTTGATGCGGTGATTGGCTGCGCGCGTTTTGGTTTGATTCGGGGGCGGATTGTTGAGTTCGGGCTGAATGCGCTCTATATCAAGGCGGAGACCAGTATCGTGCCTATCGGCGCGGAGGTCACGGTCACCTTTCAGCCTGGCGATGGCGTCTGCAGCGACTGTCTGAGCGTGACGGGTCGGGTCAGCCACCAGAGCCGGCAGGGTTTTGGGGTCGAGCTGGATCCACCTGGCCCAAGGTGTCGTGAGTTTTTGCGGCGCAATCTTCCGGTGGTACCGCGGCGGAAGCGAATGAAGACCGCGGCTGAATCGAGAGCCGTTTGATCATTGCTTCAATTTTCCTGGCCCTGGGAGTACGTTAGGAGCCAGCTATTCTTGCCGAGTTGGTGAAACACCTATTCCGGGGCGATAATTCGCCCAGGTTTACCCACCGGGGCAAGATCTATCAGCAAGCGGTCGCTGTCACGAAGACTCCTGCGCAGGATACCCATCCCTGTGTTGGCGCTCGCCTTCGGTCTGCTGACCGGCCTGGTGCTGTGGGTCGTGGTGGACAGGATCCAGACCCGCGCACTCAGTCATATCTTTGATCAGGCGCTCGAGAGCCAACTGGATCAGCAGGCCCGCGAGTCTTTGATCCGTTTCGACGAATATCGCCGGTCTTTCACCTATTTTGCAGGCCTGATATCAACACATCGGCGCATGGCCGATTATCTCGACCCGATTATCTGGAGCCGCCGATCGC
>Ga0265303_10002615_pt1 | contig 11178 bp, 5 predicted proteins | sample Helome_2_FD_192494 | JGI IMG/M metagenome (GOLD analysis project Ga0265303, IMG submission 192494) | Marine sediment microbial communities from subtidal zone of North Sea - Hel_20160317 (Illumina Assembly) | ecosystem: Environmental > Aquatic > Marine > Subtidal zone > Sediment ...
CAGATAGGCGTCGGCGAGAGGCCGCAATTGCTCCGCGGTCAGCTGTGCAAGGTCCGGCACCAGGGTGCCGGCTCGGAGCCGACGCTCGATGTCACCGATGCCGGGGAGTTCTCCGGCGCCGTGGACCGCGGGATGCCGGGCCAGTATCCGTTCAACCAGCGTGGTCCCGGAACGCGGCATCCCGACAACAAAGATCGGGCCTGCCTCGGCGTCGCCGTGGCGGTCGAGGTCCGCGAGACGCGCCAGAGCCGGCCGCGTCCAGGTGTCGCGGATCGCATCTACGCGTTGTCGATACCGCGCCGGATCAAAACCACCGGGCAGCAGTTCGTTGGCACGTTTGAACAGCGCAAAGGCCTCCTCATAGTCGCCAGCCTGGTCCTTCAGATCACCCAGGAGAAACGCCACACGCGCGCGCGGGTGCGCGGCGAGTCGTGCTTGATCGAGCGACTCAAGCAGCGCCAGCGCCTGATCAGCGCGCCCGGCCCGCTGCAGCAGACGGGCCCGTACCAGCGTAAGTTCCGGGTCGAGTTTGCCGCGGGCAACAAGGGGTTCGATCAACGCGAGGCCTGCTTCGGTCTCACCGCGGATCTCGAGCTGTGCGGCGAGAGCGGTGACCGCGTCCGGATGCTCCGGGAACTGACCCAGAACCGCCTCCAGCTCTCGTCTGGCATCATCGAATCGTCCCTGGATCTGCCACACACTGGCGCGGCCGATGCGTGGCCCGGGCAGGGCCGGCGCCAGGCCGAGCGCGCGCTCATGAGCCTCCAGCGCCGCCTCGTAGCGTCCCGCGGCATGCAGCACCACGCCAAACCGATACCACAAGCGCGGCCGGCGCGGATCGCTCCGCAGTGCCGCCTCCAGCAGCGCCGCGGCCGTGTCGACATCGCCGCCGCTCATGGCCAGGCTGGCAAGAAGATCCGCCACCCGGGGATCGTCCGGCGAGCGGGATCGGGCCGCCTCGATATCTTGGCTGGCCGCGGCGGCTCCGCCGGCTTGCAGCCCCAGCTCCGCGCGTAGACACAGCATGGGCAGGGGCAGCTGCGCGGCGGGAAATTGCGCGAGGATACGCGCCGCGGCGTCGGCGCGCCCCGCCCGGGCGTGTGCGACCGCCTCGCCAAGACGAGCCGTATCAGCCTGTTCGGTGTTCATAGCCATGGACATCCAGCGCGTCTGCATAGGGCTCGAGCCAGCGCTGATAATGGCGCCAGGCGCCGACTTCCCGGTTGGAGAGCGGTTCACGCAGCGGCGTATCGGCGGCGCTGGTGGCGATGCCGGGCTCATAGAATTGCAAACAGCGCGGGTCCCAATCCAGACCGACAAACTCAACCAACCGCCGGCTCCAGCTTGCGGGTTCGGCCACCAGCCGCTCATAGGGCAATTCAAGTATCGGCAGCTCGCTGACCTCGCGCCAGTGCGCCATCAGATTCTGGTAATGACTAAAGTAGACGGCCATGGCCTCAAGCTCGAAGGTGAAGGCGAGACTGCGGCCGGCGAAGTTCTTCAGCCAGCAGCGCAGGATCAGATCCAGCGGATGTCGCACGCAGCGGATCACAAGCGCCTGTGGGAACATCAGCTCGATCAGACCGAGGTGAACGAAGTTAAAGGGCATGGTGTCGGTAACCCGATCAGCATCGCCGGCGCGCTGATGCAGACGCGCCAGATATCGCTCGGCCTGTTGATCGAGCATCGCTTCGGTCACACGCTGCACGCCGGCCGGCCAGCCGCCGGTCTGCTGGCCCAGCATCGCGCTGGTCTCACCGATCTCGGTCAGCTCACCGGCGCCATGGACCCGGGGATGGCTGCAGAGGATCTGTTCGGCCAGGGACTTGCCGCTGCGCGGCATGCCGACGATAAACACCGGCCGCGAGCTGTTCACCGATGCGCGCGGCAGAGCCTTCATCGCGTCTGCGGAGAATGCGGCACGAGTCGCGGCCACCCCGTGTTCGAGTTCGACCAGGTCGCGGGTCGGCACACCCGCGGGCAGTGATTGTCGGCGCAGCGAATTGGCGGTCTCGGCCGCGGACCAGGCCGCTTCGTAATCACCAAGCTCATCCAGCAAATGGGCCAGCGAAAAGCGCAGCTGGACCTGACCCTCGGCCGCCAGCGTGGGGGAGGTCAGCGCTGTCTCCAGCACCGAGCGCGCTTCATCCCACCGCCCTGACCTGCGCAGCAGACGCGCCCGGATCGGTGCCACCACCCCCGGATCCGCACCCGGCGTCTGATCAAGCAGCGCCAGGGCGTCTGTCTGACGGCCCTGGTTGTCCAGCCAGGCGGCCAGCCCCGACCGTGCCTGATCGTGGGACGGGTCCGCGGCCAGCGCGCGCCGGAAACAGGATTCGGCCTGATCCGGTTCGCCCTGGGCCTGCAGCAGTTTGCCGAGATTGGCCAGCGCGTCCGGGTTTTCCGGATCGCGTTCCAGCGCGGCCCGGTAATGGTGCCCGGCCTGGTCGAAACGACCCTGAAATTGTAGCGCCGCGCCGAGCCAGATCTGGCCGGCGACGCTGTCGGTATCCAGCTCCAGGTGGCGGCGCAGGGCGCGCTCGGCCTCCAGATAGCGGCCAAACGCGTTGAGTACGCCGCCGAGTTGCAACCAGCCGACGGCCAGACCGGGCCAGCGTCCGGTCACGGTTTGTAGCGACACGAGCGCCGCGTCCATATCTCCCCGCGCCAGGTCCGCCATGGCGATGTTGAATTGCGCAGCCATCAGGTTGGGATCCAGCTGAGACGCGCGGCGGAACAGCGCGGCCGCCTGATCGAGACGCCCAAGCCGGCCGAGCAACTCCCCCGCCTGGTTTTGTACTGCCGCCTGCGCTGGCTCGATAGCGACTGCTGCCTCGATCTGGGCGACGGCATCGGTGGCGTCGCCAGCCCGTAAAAGGCAACGAGACAAGCTGATACGTGTGGCAGCAGAGTCCGGCGCCAGCTGCACCGCGCGGGTCAGCGCATCCCGCGCGGGTTGGAGACGGCCGAGCCGCAGTTCCAGCTCACCACAGAGCCGCCAGGCGGCTGCATGCCCGGGGGAACCCGTGATGGCCTCGCGGCATGCGTCGAGCGCCGGCTCAAACCGACCCTGACGCGCATGCTCGCGCGCGGCCGCCAGCAGCCCGCCGTCAGCGTGCGCCTCAGGACCCATCGATCTGCGCATCGACCCGGTCGGCCAGACCGGTCGCGCGCCACGCATCCCAGTCGATGCCCTCGAGCAGCGGTCCGAGCCATGGCTCATAGCGGCTGAAGCGACCGACGGAGCTCCGATACATCGGACGCCTTACCTGGGCATGGCTGGCGGTGGCCACAAGACGATCCGATTTATGAAATTTCAGACAGGCCGGATCCCACTCCAGACCCAGAAACGCAACCAGTTCCCGGCTGATCGCTTCCTGATCCGAAACCATCTCCTCATAGATCACTTCATGAAACGCGAGCCCGCTGTGACGGCGCCAGTGATCCATGACCTCGAGATAGCCGTTGAAGTAGGTGCAGATGTCGTCCAGCCGGTATGAAAACGGGATCCCCTGGCCGGCAAAATTCTGGAAGTAGCACGACAACGCCGTATCCAGCGGATGGCGCACGCAGTGGATCACATGGGCCCGGGGGAACATCTGTTCCACGAAGCCGAGGAACAGATGGTTGGCGGGAGTCTTGTCGGTCACTCTCAGCGCATGCTTGTCTTGCGCGGACAAGCACGCGCTGTAGTCACGCGCGGCGCGTTGCAGATCTGTCCGGCTGGCTCTGGCGGCACTGTCCGGAAATTTCACGCCATCGGCCTGGCCCAGACCGATGGCCAGGCGACCGAGATCCAGCAGCTCGCCTGCCCCCGCTACATCGGCATGACAAGAGAGAATCTGTTCAACCAGCGACGTTCCGGAACGCGGCATGCCGATAACAAACACCGGGCGTGGGTCATCGTCCTCGGCCCGCGCCAACCCTGCCCGCGAGTCAGCGGCGTAGACACGCAGCAGGCGGGCCACGTCGTCGCGATACTCCTGCTGGTTGAAACGCACCGGTTTGAGTTCGTTGCCGTGACGGAAGTGTTCGAAGGCCTCGGCGTAGCGGTCCTCGGCATCGCATGCGGCGCCCAGGCTGAAGCACACGCGCTGCCTCGTTGCATCGTCCAGATCCCGGCGCGCCAGCGCGGCTCGCAGGATGTCCGCGGCGCGCGCATGATCCCCCAGGTGCCCCTGCAATTGTGCGGCGGTTATCACCATCTCCAGGTGACTTCGCGCCGGATCAAGGCGATCCTGCAACAGCTCCCAGCCCTCCTGGTAGCGGCCGCGCCGATCCAGATTCGTGGCCAGCCCCGCCAGCGCCGCTTCATCGTCCGGCGCAATATCTAGCGCCCGACGGAAACAGGCATTGGCCTCATCGGCATCACGCAGACTCTGGTAAACCGTACCCAGATTGCTGTGCGCCGGAGCATAATCGGAGCGGAGGTCCAGCGCCCGCTGGTAGCAATCCCTGGCCGCGTTCAGATCACCCAGCATATGCAGGCTTGTACCGAGGCTGGTATGCGCCGCCGGGTCCTGCGGACGCAGTTCGACCAGCTTGCGGAAACAGCGGATCGCGTGCTCATAGCGACCCATCGTGTGCAGCAGAAGACCGAGCGCCTGCAGCGGCTCGGCGGCGTCCGGCGACAGCGTGACCGCCTTGCGCAACGCGCCGGCGGCGGCCTCCTTTTGTCCATCGGCGCGCAAGGCGAGACCGAGATTGTAATGGGCATGGCCGAATTCCGGCTGACCCTGTACTGCCCGGGCGAAAGCGTCGATCGCCTCCTTTATCTGGCCCAGATTGCCCAACGCCTCGCCGGCGCTGTTCCAGGCCGAGGCACGGCCGGGCTGCAACTGCAACGCTTGACGGAGTACCGGAACGGCTTCCCGGTAACGACCCATCCGATTCAGGATAAACCCGAGACGGTCGAGAGAATCCGGTGTCGGATACTTTTCCGTCAAGGTCCGCAACGCCGCGGCCGCAGCGCCGAGACGGCCGGCGTCGGCCTCGATGCCGGCAAGCCGCCAGAGCAGTTGCGGATCGTCCGGACGCCTTTCCAGCGCGCGCCGCACGGACTCGGCGGTCATCGGCAGAGCGGGATCCGCCTTAGCCACGCCCACGCGTCCGTTGTGCAGCATGAAGCTGCTCGCGATAAGCCTCGCCGCGACCGATCTGGTCCGCTTGCATCGGTCCGTGCAATATCGGCGGCGCTGACAGGCTGGCTCGTGCCGGATCGTGATAGTCGCTACATGTCCCGGTCCATTCGAGACCGAGGAACGCCAGCGCACGCCGGAGCTGGTGCTCCGGATCCGTCACCAGGTCTTCGAAATCCACGTCAAGCACGTCTATGCCCAGACCGCGCCAGTGATCCATCAATCGCTCGACGCCGGCCAGGTAGCTGCCGATCCCCGCAACCGATCGGCTAAAGGCGGTAGAGGCCGCGTCAGCGAATCCCCTGGCGTAACACGCCAACGCCAGATCTAGTGGCTGGCGCCGGCAGTAGATCACCCGCAGATTGGGGCAGATCGCAGCGGCCAGCCCCAGATGCAGAAAATTGGTCGGCTGGGTATCGATCAGCAACCGGGCCCCGGTGCTGCGCTCGTCCAGTGCCCGGCTGTATGTCTGGGTCAGGGATTGGGTCAGCTCCGGCGTCAGCTCGGCGACACAGGCCGGATAGGGCAAAGCCGATCCGCCGCGCTCGCGGAGGGTCTCGGTCAGCGCACCCAACACCCGCAGTTCTCCGCCGCCGTGTACATCCGGATGACAGGACAGCATCTGCTCAAACACGCTCTTGCCGGAGCGCGGCAATCCCAGCGCCAACACCGGGGTCGGCCCGGACCAGTCCGAGGGCGGCTGTCGCGGTTCCCGGTAGGCGTTCTGCAGCATCTCCAGCACGGTCGCGAATTGCGCCGGGTCGAAATGACCCTCGCTGAGTTCGTTGGCGCGGCTCCACTCGCTCCAGGCTTGCTCGTGCCGGCCGAGCCGGTCCAGGGCTTCGCCGAGCAGGCGCCTCAGATTCACACTCAGCCGGTGTGTCATGCGCGGGTCGGCGGTCCATTGACTCAGCTGCTCGGCGGCCGTCGCGTACTCGCCCAGATCAAGCCAGAGCCGTGCCGCCGCCACCATCACCGGGAGCGCCGGCAATCCGTTTGCCAGCGCCGGCGCCAGCCGCGCCATACCGCCGCGCGCATCGCCGCCATGCAGATCCAGTTCAGCGAGTCCGGCCAGCGCGGCGGGGTCTCCGGGACGACGCTCGAGGATCGCCACATAGGCCTGCCGCGCTTCGTCCAGGCGCCCCAGCGATTGCAGCAGGCGGCCGAGCGCGGCCCGGCCGGACACATCCGACGGCGCCAGTGTCAGCGCCTGTCTGAGACTCTCCTCGGCCTCCGCCGGATGATCCATCGCAGTCTGCGCCCTGGCCAGCGCGACCCAGGCCGGCACACGGCCTTTATCCTGGGCCAGCACCGCGCGAAAGCAGGCCGCGGCTCGCTGCGGATCGCCCCGCTCCAGACAGATCGCGCCCAGGTTGTGCCGTGCCTGGAGATGCCCCGGATGCTGGTCGAGAACGTGCTCGAGTACTTCGGCGGCTTCGTCACGGCGCTCGCAGCGGTGCAGAGCCACAGCCAGCTGATATCGGGTGTCGCTCAGATCCGGATCCAGCTCCAGCGCCCGCCGCAACGCGTCGATCGCCGCCGCCGGATCGTCCGCCAGCAACAGACTCGTGCCCAGTCCCGCGTGGCCCTGAGCCTGGGCCGGATCGGCCGCAATCGCCTTGCGGAAGGCCTGCTCCGCGGCTCTGTGATCCCCGCATTGGCCTTCCAGGCTCGCCAGCAGACACCAGGCGCCGACGTCTTGCGGCGCATGCTGCAGATGGCGGCGGTAAAGAGGCCGTGCCGCCGCCAGATCACCGCTTCGATGACGGGCCATGGCTGCGGCCAGGCTGGCTGCCGCGGCCGGGTCATTCATCGAGGAAACCATCCTGGCGCAGGCCGTCAATCAGCGGATCGAGGTGCTGGCGGTAATGATCAGCGCGTCCGATCGAAGAAGTGTAGACCGGCTGCTTGACCTGGACGTGGCTGGCGGTGCGCACCAGGCGCGGATTCTCATGAAAACGCAGACAGGCCGGGTCCCATTCGAGGCCGAGGAATTCGACCATCCGCCGACTGACGTTCTCGATGTCGTTGACCAGTTCCTCGTAGTCCACATCGAGGATCTGCAACTCCAGATTCTCCGTCCAATGATCCATGAGCCGCCGGTACTGGCCGTAGTAGTGCGCTATATGCCCGAGGTCGTAGCTGAACGGGGGCCCGGCGGTACCAAAGCTCTGCCGATAGCAGGACAGCCCGGTGTCGACCGGATCGCGGCGACAGTGGATGACCCGGGCCTGGGGGATCGCCATCTGGACCAGCCCGAGCTGCTCGAAGTTCTGCCACATCTTGTCGGTCACGCGCTCATGTTTGTCGACATCACGCATCAGCCGGTGCACATAGGCCGAGGTGCATTCGCTGATGTAATCCGACTTCATGTTGGCGACGCATTCGGGATACGGGATCTTGTGTTTGTTGCGGCCGAGACGCATCGCCGCCAGACCCAGTTCCAGCAGTTCGCCGGCGCCCTGGATCTCCTCATGGCTGGCCAGGATCTGCTCCACCAGAGAAGTGCCCGAACGCGGCATACCGACGATAAGGACCGGGTACTCCGTCTTGCGGCGACAGCGCGCAAGACGTTCGAGGTTTTCGCTGCTGAACACGTTCATCAAACGCTCGACTTCGCGTTCGCGACCGGCCCGGGAATAATGGCCGGTGTGGAAGCGGTTACCGCGTCGGTAATGCGCGAAGGCCCGATCGTATTCCTCCATGTCGTCGAGAAGGTCGGCAAGGGTGAAGTGGATCGCCGAGCGCTCCTGATCCGACAGACCCTCAACGTCGCTGAGCGGCGCCAGATGAAGCAAGGCTTCTCTGCCGTGATCCAGACGGCGCAGCATCCGCGCGTAGGCCACGTGCATCGACGGACTCGCGGTGCCGGCCTGGATATAGGGGAGCAGCAAGGCCAGGCCGCGTTTGAATTCTCCGTTCAATTCGAGCAGACCGGCGAGACCCGTCAACGAGGGCGCGTGATCCGGCTCGACTTCGAGGGCGGTCTCGAATCCGGCAGCCGCGGTCTCCAGTTCACCCATGGACATCAACACTGACGACAGGTTGCTGTACGTATCGGCGTCGCCGCCACCTTCCGCGATCACCTGCCGGTAGTTGTGCACGGCCTCGTCGAGCCGGCCCACCTGGTGCTGGGCGATGGCCAGATTGTAGCGGCCGGGACGATTGGTCATCTCCTCGTCCAGGCCGCGCTCCAGATGCCGGATGGCGAGCTCGATGTGGCCCTGTTCGTAGAGCATCGCGCCGAGATTCAGATTGGCGTGACCGTGATCCGGCTGATGGGAGAGCGCGGTCCGGAAACACTGCTCCGCTGCCTCTTTGTATCCCTTGCGGCGCAACACGTGCCCGAGATTGTTGTGCGCATCTGCGAACTGCGGGTCCAGCTCCAGCGCCCGGCGGAAGTCCTGTTCCGCCTCTTCCAGCTGGCTACGGTTGTTGTAGAGCCGCCCCCGGATGTTGAACAACAGAGGGTCGCTGAGATCCAGATCCAGCGCGCGACTGATGTACTCCCAGGCGAGTTCGGGCTGCTGTTGCTTGATGCGGATTTCCGCCATCAGACGCAGCGCCCAGACGTGATCGGGCCGATCCGCCAGCACTGACTGGCAGATAGCCTCGGCCTCGCCGATCCTGCGATCCCGCAGGCCGCGCTCGGCCCGTTGCAGATCCATCTGGAACAAATTCGATCCCCTCTTTGTGGGAATTATCGGCCGACGGGCGCCTCGCGGCCAGCGCCGGCCGCGGCGGGCCGGAAAACGGGATGCCCTGGCGCCCACGCAATCGATGCGCGCTGGCGCTGTTGGTAGGCGCGCAACGACGCGGCAGCATGCCCCGCCATGGGGCCGTCATCGGCACCGGCCGCGGCGACCAGGCGTGTCTGTATTTCCACCGCCTGCTGCCAGCGGCCATTGGCCGCAGCCGCCATGGCCAGCGCCTCGGCATGATCATAATTCGGCCGCGCCCGATAGATCGTGCTCGCATACTCGGCCGCCATGCGGAGGTGCTCGGCATCGACCTCCGGGCAGCTGGAGTACGCCCGCGCCAGGGCCTGCATCACCTCCCCGCTACCGGGCTGAGCCTGCATGGCACGCTCAAACTCGACCAACGCACGCTCACAATCGCCAGCGGCCAGCGCCGCCAGCCCGGCGCGATAGGCGAAGATCGCCAGCTGGTCGGGGGGCGGGGTCACCATGGTGTAGGCCGAAAGCGCGTCCTGGTAACGGCCCTCCCGCATCAGCGCATGACCGAGACGCAGGCTGGCCAGCAGATAGTTCGGATCGGCGGCAAGCGCCGCGCTGTAATCGTCAATCGCCCCCTGGTCGTCCCCACGCTCCTCGCGCAGCGTGCCGCGACGATAGCGGGCGGGCCCGTATCCGGGATCGGTCTCCAGCGCCCGCTCGAACTGTTCGAGCGCGGCGTCGGCCTGCCCGGTCTGGAGCAGACCCTGGCCGAGACTGACCCGGGCAGACGGGTCGTCCGGATTGAACTCCACCGCGCGCCGGAACTCCGCCACTGCTTCGTCGTCCCGACCGGCCCGGGACGCGGCATAACCGCGCTCCAGATAAAATTGGGCGCTGCGCGACTTGGCCGCCATCTCCGCGAGAATCGGGTCGCCGATAGCGGGATCGGTGGCGCCCTTAAGCTCCAGATTGCGCCGGGCCCGTTCGAGATCTCCGCTCTGCCTATACGCCATGGCCAGCGGATAACGCAGACGATCCGCTGCCGGGTCCGCCGCCAGCGCCCGTTCGAAAAATCCGATCGCCGCCGGATAGACGCGCTCCTCCAGCGCGATCTCGCCCAGACCGGCCAGGGCCGCGGGCTGGTCGGGTCGGGCCGCCAATACCGCTTCGAAGTCGGCGCGCGCCTGATCCGGCTGACGGCGGTCGAGCTGCACCTGGCCGTGGCGCAGCCGTGCCGGCAGATAGTCAGCATCGAGGGCGAGCGCCGCGTTGTAGCGCTGCAGCGCGTCCTCTAACTGCCCCGTTTCCTGATACAGATAGGCCAGCAGATAGTGCCAGCGGAAGACATCCGGCTGGTATTCCAGTGCCTGCAGATAACACTGTCGCGCCAGCGACTGCAGGTGATGGGCCTGATAGACCATGCCCAACTCGCCCCAGGCCAGACCGACAGCGGCAGGGTCCTCGGACGAGGCTGTCTCGCGGAACGCCTCCAGCCCGGCGCTGAGACCCTGACGGACACCTGGCTCGAATTCGTCCAGCGCGGGCGCAGGCGGCTCGAGCGCGGATGCCTGCGCCGCCCACGACAGCAAGAGAAAGCCAATGCCCCATGCGCGCACCGGCTGGTTCATGGATCTGAGTCGGCCGCAGCGCCCTTTCCCTGACGCAGCGTGTGATAACGCCCGACTGTCAGGCCGCTGAATCGCTCCTCGCTGCCGTCGGGCCACAAGACCCGAACCTCGCGCTCTCCCGTGCTCACCCCGGCAAGCCCGAACAGGACGCGGGGGTCGCTGGCCGAAGCGTAGCTGCCATCGCTGCGGACACGGCGCCACAACGTGGTTTTGCCGGCCAGCTCGACGCGGGCGCCGAGCGCATCCCGGGCGCCGCCGCGGCTGAGCAGGCGCAAGCCCAGCCAGCCGTTGCGGTGACCGATCCGGTTTTCCAGCACCCGCGCCGGACCGGCATTATTGGCAATGACCACATCGGCATCGCCGTCGTTGTCGAGGTCGCCGAAGGCGGCGCCGCGGCTGACCCGTGCGGCACCTAAGGCCGGCCCCGCAGCGGCGGAGAGATCCTCGAAACGACCGTCGCCCAGATTGCGGAACAGCTGATTGGGCTGGCGCAGCGGTAAGGGATCGTCCGCGAGCATCTGCTCCTCGATGGCGGTCACCGCGCCGTTGACCACCAGCAGATCCAGCCAGCCATCGTTGTCGTAATCGATCCAGCCGGCGCCAAAACCGGTCATCGGAAAGCTCGGATTGGCGAGGCCCATCGCCACCGTGCGGTCCTCGAACCAGCCCTTGCCGTCGTTGACGTAAAGGGTATTCGTTTCGCGGGCGAGATGGGTCATGAACAGGTCTTCATCG
>Ga0265303_10002617_pt1 | contig 11177 bp, 10 predicted proteins | sample Helome_2_FD_192494 | JGI IMG/M metagenome (GOLD analysis project Ga0265303, IMG submission 192494) | Marine sediment microbial communities from subtidal zone of North Sea - Hel_20160317 (Illumina Assembly) | ecosystem: Environmental > Aquatic > Marine > Subtidal zone > Sediment ...
GATCAGGGCACCGAACAGCATGGCCGTCGCCTCCGTCAGAGGGATGACCAGAAAACCGCTGATCACCACTGCACGCAGCCCGTAGAGCCAGCTCAACAGATACTTCTTGCGATAGCGGTCACCGAGCCAGCCGAACAGCAGCGAGCCGAGGATATTGAACAGGCCGATCATGGCCAGCGCATTGGCGGCGACAGCGCGATCCAGCCCCATGTCGACGGCATAGGCCGGGAGATGTGTGGCGATAAAGGCGACATGGAAACCGCATACGAAGAATCCCGTGATCAGGAGCAGGTACCCTCGGTGTCCCGAGGCCGAACGAAGCAGCGACACGAAGCCGGGCCCCTGCGATCTTCCTGCCGAAAACTTCGCCGGCAGAAATACCGCGGCAAATACCATCATCAGGGCTGTCCAGGCCAGCGCCTCGAAGGCCCAGCCCCAACCTCCGTTCAGCAGCCAGTAGTTGGCCAGGGGCACCATCAGAAACATCCCGAAAGAACCCAGACCGGTAACAATCCCGAAGGCCATCGTGCGCTTTGCCGGTTCGACCACCCGCCCCACGGCGCCAAGGACGACGACGAAGGTGGTCGCGGACTGCGCGGTCCCTGTCAGCACGCCCAGCACCAGCAGCAACCCGGGAACACCCGCGACCTGAGTCATCAGGAACATGGCGCCGGCGTAGATCAGCGCGCCCCAGATCACGCTCTTGCGTGGTGAAAAACGATCGGCCAGATAACCCGCCAGCGGCAGGCCGAGCATGAGATTCTGTAACGCAATCGCCAGACCGAAACTCTCGCGATCGACGCCAAGGACACAACCCAGGGGCTGCATGAAGATCCCGAAAGATTGCCGCAGCCCCATGCTGATCAGCACGATCACGCCACCGGCCAAGACCACCACCAGGGGGTTCTGCCGCCAATGTCTCGACGAAGACGACATGGGCGACTGCGCGTTAATGCTTGTTCAGCGCCTGGAGAACGCGATGTTTGCTGCGGATGAAGTCCGTGTGCGAAACGTACATCAAATCCGCCAGCCGCCGAATCAGGAGTTCCTGGTGGTGGTGGAGCTCATTGTTCGCGTAGGCGACTTCCCACAGGCCGCGTACCAGGTTCAGTTTTTGCCGGGCAGAGAAATTACCGTTGATCAACGCGATCTGCTCATGCAGTGACGCATTTGCATCCGCTGTATCGTGGGCCACACGCACCAGATCGGACAGATCCGAGTCACCCAGGCCCCACTCACGCGCCAGCACACCCTTCAGGCGCTCGACCTCCGAGTCCCGCAGCGTATGATCGGATTTCGCCACCTCAATCAGCAGCACGGCCGCTGCCAGATGCAGCGCGGCCTCGGCGTCGAGATCTTCCGACTCTTCGGCCGAAAAGAGGGCCTGGAGCTTTTTCAACATCGGGCTACGTGGATTTGCTGTTTTTCTCGTTCGCCAGGGCTTTTTCGGTAATCTCCTGGTACAGATTCGCCACCTTGCTGATGATTTCTGCAAGCTCCGGATGACTTTCCCATTCTGCCCGGTTCGCCACGGCGTCCTCAAATACCCTGTCCAGAAACTCGATCTCCGATTCATCCAGGGGTTCGCCGCGATCGACCTGTTCTTTGATTGCAAGGGCACGCGGCAAACGTATTTCGGTCAGTCTGTTAAGCAGGACCACCGCAACGCCATCATCTTTGTCCAAGTCACTCATTCCAATCTCCGTCGTCTTGTTGTTCGACCCGAAGCGCACGACATTTCACTCACACAACCACAGCTATTGCAGCGGCAGGAGCCGAGCGCTGTTTCTTCAAACCGGTTTATAAATCTCCGCACCCTGCTGGAGGAACTCCTCGGCCTTTTCCTTCATACCCTCTTCCACCGCGACATTCACGTCTTTGAACTTGTGGCTGGCGGCATATTCGCGCACGTCCTGCGTGATCTTCATCGAGCAGAAGTGTGGTCCGCACATGGAACAGAAATGCGCCACCTTGGCGGAATCTTTTGGCAGGGTCTCATCATGGAATTCACGCGCCTTCTCCGGATCCAGGCCGAGGTTGAACTGGTCCTCCCAACGAAACTCGAAACGCGCCTTCGACAAGGCATTGTCACGCAGCTGGGCACCCGGCAGCCCCTTGGCAAGATCAGCGGCATGCGCCGCCAGTTTGTAGGTGATGATTCCTTCGCGCACATCCGCCTTGTTCGGCAGGCCCAGATGTTCCTTGGGAGTGACGTAGCAGAGCATCGCGGTGCCGTACCAGCCGATGTTCGCCGCGCCGATGCCCGAGGTGATGTGGTCATATCCAGGCGCGATATCCGTGGTCAGCGGACCGAGCGTATAGAACGGCGCCTCGAAGCAGTCAGAGAGCTCCTTGTCCATGTTCTCCTTGATCATCTGCATCGGCACATGGCCAGGTCCTTCGATCATCACCTGGACATCGTGCTCCCAGGCGATCTTCGTGAGTTCCCCCAGGGTCTCCAGCTCGCCGAACTGCGCAGCATCATTTGCATCCGCGATCGAACCGGGGCGCAGACCATCGCCAAGACTGAACGATACGTCGTAGGCCTTCATGATCTCGCAGATGTCTTCGAAATGCGTATACAGGAAACTTTCCTGGTGATGCGCGAGACACCATTTGGCCATGATCGAGCCACCACGTGACACGATGCCGGTGACACGATCGGCGGTCAGTGGCACATAACGCAGCAGTACACCGGCGTGGATGGTGAAATAGTCGACACCCTGCTCGGCCTGCTCGATCAGGGTGTCGCGGAACATCTCCCAGGTCAGGTCCTCTGCCTTGCCATTGACCTTCTCCAGCGCCTGGTAGATCGGCACGGTGCCGATCGGCATGGGCGCATTGCGCAGGATCCACTCGCGGGTCTCATGGATGTTCTTGCCGGTCGACAGGTCCATAAGGGTGTCACCACCCCAGCGCGCCGACCAGGCCATCTTCTCGACCTCCTCCTCTATCGACGAGGTCACCGCCGAGTTACCGATATTGGTGTTGATCTTCACCCGGAAGTTGCGGCCGATGATCATTGGCTCCAACTCCGCGTGATTGATGTTGGCCGGGATGATCGCGCGACCCGATGCAACCTCTTCGCGCACGAACTCGGGCGTGACCTGTTCCGGCAGATTCGCGCCGAAGCTTTCGCCTCGATGCTGCCTCAGCAGCTTGGCATAGCGCGGGTCGGCACGCAGTTCGTCGAGACGCTGATTCTCGCGAATCGCGATGAACTCCATCTCCGGCGTAATGATCCCCTGCCGCGCGTAATGCATCTGGGTCACGTTCCTGCCCGCCTTCGCGCGACGCGGCGCTCGGATGTGCTCGAAGCGCAGACTGGCAAGATCAGGGTCGTGCTGGCGCTGGCTGCCGTACTCGGAGCTCGGCCCTTCGAGCTGCTCGGTGTCGTCACGCTCGGCAATCCAGCCCGAGCGCACATCCGGCATTCCCCTGAGTAGATCGATTTTTACGTCTGGATCGGTAAAGGGACCCGAGGTGTCGTAAATGATGATCGGCGGATTGTCTTCCTCACCCATGCTGGCAGAGGTGGGCGACTGTTCGATCTCGCGCATCGGCACCCGTATATCCGGGCGTGACCCGCTAACGTAGATTTTGTGTGCCCCAGGGAATGGGCGCGTGACGTCTTCCGAGAGTTGACTGGTCTTTTTGATGAAATCTTCGGGGATTGCGCTCATTTATCGTTGTCTCCAAGGGGGAAAGCCGGGACAACAAATCAGTTGCATTCAGCTTTCGTACGCCAGTCTCAACTGGATCAGATTCCAAGGGGTGAGTCGGAACCCCTTGTCCCGTGGACAAAGGAAATTCGGCGAACGCCCGACAGGGGCGTCGGGTCGGGCGGGCTGCCATGGACGGCGCCAGTACCGAGCTTTCCTCCGCCGGTACGAACCGGATCAGGTTCCGAGGGACTCTCTCAGCCCGTCTTTCGACAGGCACCCCTAGCTGTATTTGTTCCAGACACCTTCTCCGGCATCTGTCCAAAACCCGACTGTACCAGTGCGGTATGCGCTTCACCACAAGGGATTCCCATCCGGGCGCCAAGGTTACAAATTGACAATACCTATCCTTCCGGCCCCTTCAATTAGCCTCACGCTTGTCATTAACAAGTACAGCTTCAACCTGTGGCAGCGGAGTCGGTTCACCGACAACCATCGATATCGCTCATGGTTGTGAAGAAACACCACTCGCGTCAAACACTTGCCCCGCATCGCATCAGCACTTACGCTAACGGACTGCCAAGCTTCTCACCGAAGACCTCGCCGGAGACCAGGATGCTCGCCAACGATCTCGAAACAGCCCGCTTCAACATGGTGGAGCAACAGATACGCCCGGCCGAGGTAATAGACCCCCGAGTGCTCATGGCGCTGCAGACCGTGCCACGCGAACGCTTCGTCGGTGATGAGTATCAGGGCCTGGCCTTTGCGGATGTCGCTTTGCCGATCGGTGAGGGTCAACATATGATGAAACCCGTGCAGGAGGCCCATCTACTGCAGGCTTTAGACGTTCAACCCGGCGAAAGCGTGCTGGAAATCGGTACCGGCAGCGGGTTCATCACCGCCTGCCTGGCCCATCTGGGCGGGGTGGTGACCAGCTACGAGACGCAGACGGCGCTGAGTGAAGCCGCGGCCGAACGTTTGCGTGCGCTGGGTGTAAAGAATGTCGAGCTGGTGGCCGGCGATGGGCTGCATGCGAGTCTGGCACCCAACAGCTTCAAGGTAATCGCGGTGACCGGCTCACTGCCCACCTACCCCTCTTTCCTCGAAGACCTGCTGGCACCGGGTGGTCGGATGTTCGTGGTGATCGGTGAAGCGCCGGCGATGACCGCCATCCTGGTGAGCCGCAACGAAGATGGCGAGATCTGGAAAGAGAACCTGTTCGAAACGGTCGTGCCGGCGTTGGATAATGCGCCACAGCCCAATCATTTCGTATTCTGAGCTACCCGGTCACGGCAAGCCCCAACCCCTGACCACGTGCGCGAGCTCAACGCTGCAAATCTGCGCGACTATCTGGCCACCACGACGACCGACCCGCTATTGCTGGACGTGCGCGAACCCTGGGAGTTCAGGATCTGCCAGATACAGGGTTCGCAGCTGATCCCGATGGGTCAGATCCCCGCGGCGCTGAACGCACTCGATCCAGACCGCGAAACGGTGGTCATCTGCCACCACGGCATCCGCAGCCGTCAGGTTGCGATGTATCTCGATTACCAGGGTTTTTCGGCCGTGATCAACCTCGCCGGCGGCGTCGATGCCTGGGCACGGGACGTCGACCGCCAGATGGCGACATACTGAGTCAGTCCTCAAGGATCCTGATTTACACCAGGGGACTCTAAAAACCTTTCACGAAAGTAACGTTTCCAGGGCGCATAGCAGCTCTTTTCATCCCAGTTTTTGAAAAAACGTTTTTTATCCCGTTTCCATGATGCCGCAAATGCGCGATTTCGTTTATGTCGAACCAATGCGTCTAGATCAAGAACCCACACCTTATTTCTTTCTATCAGAAAATTACTGCCTTTCATGTCACCGTGGCTTATACGATGTTCATATAGTTGTTTGAGCGTGTCGACTAATTCGTCCGCCACTCGGCGTTTGCAGTCGCCTGGCGAGCTATTATCACAAAAGAAATCCCAACTGCTTTGTCCTTCGATTTTCTCACTGACAAAGTAACTGCACCTTTCACCCAGCGCCGGCTGGTATTCGATTAGCGCAATCGGTTCTGGAGTCGGAATACCAATAAAGCGCAAAAGATGTGCGTTGATCCATGATTTTCTAGCTCGACTGATTCGACCCTTATGGGCAAGCTCGTACATGGCCCCTTTAGGATTGTAGCGCTTCATTACAAATCGCTTCCCGGAAACCTCAACCGATTTTACGGTGCAGGTGTTTCCTTGCTTCAAATACACCGAACCATCATTTTGGAAAAAGGTTTCAGGCTGTTCTAAAAGTTCCTGTATTCCTGAGCTATGGTGCTGTCTCCTGCATAGGGTATAGCCGCTCTCCGTTTTTCCATGGATAATCTCTGTGCACTCCCTGAGAATCTTCTTCAAATATTGATCAGTACGTTGCTGCCGATAAATCTTTATCCAACGCGCGAACCTATTCGAATCCTCCGGTTTTAAGTTAATCGCAGATACATGAGCGTATTGACCCAACAACGAAAGATTGACGGCTTCTGTCAGATCAAATGTTTGCGCCAGAAACAATGCCAGATTCTTCAAACGGCGCGCCTTCTTCAATGGCGCCGCACCTGATTCAACTTCCTCGGCATCCAACGTGTAGATTTGTTCATTGCCAGCGACCAGGAAATTTCCATAATGCAAGTCCTGATGGGTCAGGCCAGACTCATGATGTTGTGCCAGCAAAGGCATCATATCGGAAAGCCTTTTTTCCCGCTCTTTGGTGCTACTATTTTTCCAGAGCGAAGCCAGGTCTCGACCCTCTATATAGCGAAAAATGAGTACAAAAACTCCTTCCCCGGAAAATCCGCTGCCGATTAAGGCGGGAGTCAAGATGTGCTTATCCTTAAGCAAGGCGGCACCATTCAATTCTCTTGACCAATGGGTTTTGGCCCTGGATGGATGGATGAACAGCTTGACGATCGCGACTTCGTCTGCGAACCGACCAAGAAATACCAGGCGTTTTCCAGGAACGGCACGAAGCAAGCGATTGCATTGAACCTCCTGATCATTTAATTGAATTTGAAATCGTGAAGGCATTTCATACGTGACTTGCTGCAACTGCTGTAATGAGATACCGCGGATTGGCGCAGTCATGGTAGTTGCTTTCTGTGTTTCACAAATTCGGCTTACAAACTATCAATGATTTCTATATACATTGGCGATAGATCGATTTTCTCCAGCTTTTTCGATGATGTCCGCAACCTTGTCCGGCATGCTAAAAATATCGCTCGTGCGCATGTAACGCAAAGCATTCCGCTGCCATTTCTTCCAGTCATCCGAAGTGAGCATCTCTAACAGCGTCTGATTGAATTCCAACTGATGATAGGGTTCTGACAAGACCTTACCGGCATCCGCTTTCTCAACATGAAAGGCGTAACCACACACTCCGCTGACCAATTGCGGGGTGCCCGCTGCGACAGCTTCAAGAAGAACCGTACCGGTGTTTTCATGGCGAGCTGGATGCAAAAACAAATCGCTGGCGAGTAATAATTCAGGGACATCATCTCTGGCACCTGGCAGATGAACCTGTTTCTCAATACCCAAACGTCTCGCCAATGACTTGTATTTTTTTAGTTTTTCTTCGCCAGCAACCATCAAAAATGTTTTTCTCTTGATCGTCTCAGGTAAGCTGGCCAATGCTTCCATGGAACGATCGACACCTTTGCGTTTATAGCTCGTTCCAATCATTAGCAGTAACTTGTCATCGTCTTTTAAGGATAGGTCTTTTCGAGCCTTTTTTCTTATTTCATCCGCATTTTCCGGCCGGACTCTTGATCGATCTACGCCTGGTGGCAGTAAATGAAAGCGTTCTGCAGGCGTACGATAGAATTTTTTAAAAAGTTCCATCTGAATGTCAGAGATAAACAGTAGCTCGACATTTTTGTCTGATGCAAAAATGGATTCCTCCATCGCGTGATAGATTTTGTATCGTTTGCTCATTTGGTACAATTTGCCATGTTGCTCTCTCGCTTTTGCCTCATAACAGGGATCCGCTGCGTAATATAGGTCCAAATTTCTTATTTTGTTGAAGCCAATTACGAGGTCAAATCGGTCATCTGCTGGCTGCGCCAATAAAAGCTTGGCGAATTGATTCGAAAAATTATTTATGCGCTGATGATTACTCATTCCTTTTACAGATATATGAGTGTGATGAAATCCCGCGGGCAATTGTCCTTCCCAAATGAACGTGTAGGTATGTATTTCATGTCCGCGTTTTTGGCATTCTTTTGCGATTCTCAAAAAGTCACGCTCTAATCCGCCATATGGGAAATACCTAAAAAGAGAAAAAGCCAATTTCATATTTCTAACAATCTGGTGTCCTGAATCAGACCAGTTCTTTGTTGCCCTAGGTGAACGCGGCCCCTGCCGAAGATGCTGGATTCTGTGCTGAACATCGCCTCCATGTCCATGCGCGGTATCATTCCTTTTTCCATAAGGACCGTCTGGCCGCCTGGAGGGGACCTCCAACAATTCACGATCAGCCATCTTGGCCATGATGCGTGGCCATTCCTGCCGGCGGTGCGCCTGCCGGATGAATTATCGGCCGGCAGCACAGCCAACGAGCTCGACGTTTTGCTCGCTAAAGAAGAGGGGATGCGGATTGTCTGACTGGGCTCTAAAATCAAATCCTGTTTGGGGCTACCTATGACTTCAAAACTGGCGAAATCGATTCTCAAAAAATTCACTCCGCTGCTCAAGAATACCTCGTTCTTCATGCAGGGCCAGATGGATATCAGCCCGAGGTCGCGCTGGTATAACAAAGAATTTGAGCAGGAAACCGGTGGGTTTTTCCCGAAAAGCAACCGGAATGGTCGTGTGATTTATGACCTTGAGGCTTGGGATTGCACGCGCCGCGATATGCTGGTGCTGCTTCTAAGAACAGTAATTGAGCGCGATATCAAAGGGGATATGGCAGAACTTGGTGTGTACAAGGGCAGTACAGCCAGGCTTATCCATCATTACCTGCCGGAGAAAAAGCTGCACTTGTTCGATACTTTTGAAGGTTTTACGGAAAGAAGTGTTGCGGCTGAAAGGGAAAATACGAGCTTCTCAACCAAGGGACACAAGTTCTCCGACACATCGCTGGAGGGTGTGAAACGTTATATTGCCCAGCAAAACGATAATGTGCACTATTACAAGGGCTACTTTCCTGATTCAATCCCGTCGGGCTTGGGTGCGTCTACATTCTCCTTCGTCAGCCTGGATGCGGATCTGTTCGAACCAACGCTGGAAGGCCTGAAGTTCTTTTACCCCCGGATGAGCGCAACTGGCCTGCTGGTTGTCCACGATTACAATGCATGGATAGGTGCGCGCAAAGCTGTCGATGAGTTCTTTTCGGACAAGGCCGAGATGCCGGTCCCGATGCCCGACAAAAGTGGCTCGGCATTGATAGTCAAGCAATGATGGTGGCGTATTCGACCCGCATGTTGCACGAAGGCGGAGAGATCGGCGCCAGCCGATCGAGAAAATAAAAAGCCCCGCACGTAGCGGGGCTTGTACATCAGAAGACTGAGTCGCCTTGATCAGGGCATCAGATCTTCACGCCGAGGGCCTTCAGTGTGGAAAGCGTAAGCCCACCACGCTCCATACCCTTGGCACGCTGGTACTCGTCCACCGCGCGCATGGTCTGCGCTCCGATGCTGCCATCGATCGGGCCCGGATTATAGCCGGCTGCCTTCAGCGCCTTCTGCAGTTCCGTCAGCACCCCCGGTGTCATATTGGTTTCACACAAGACACTACGCCACTCACGACGCTCGTCGGCGACCTTGACCTTCTTGGCAACCGTTTCGATGACAGCCGGAATTTCGATCCGCTTCTGGGTCGGCGCACTCACCAGCTTACGCACCTTTACCATCTTGTACTCAGCAGGAATCTCGACTTCCTTGATACTGGCAGGCGTCTTGACCTTGCGCTGCTTCACCGTTGCCATTTTGGCCGGGGTCTCGCGCAGGCAGATGGTGCTGCCAGTCCGCTTGCCGGCCGGTTTGTCTTCCCAGTCCGGGTGCCAGAAGAATTTTTGCTCGGCAACCAGAACCGTCTTGCTGAGGGTCTCGTAGGTCGGCTCAATCTTGACCCGTCTTTCCTGGGCCGGTTTGACCAGTTTCCTCACGCGCTGCACGGCGTATTCCGCGGGGATCTCCACCTCTTTCGTGGTAGCCGCAGTCTTGATCACCTTGCGTTTGACCGTCTTGTACTTGGCCGGGATTTCCACCAGACACATGATCTCGCCGGTGGAGTTGTCGATCCGCTGGACCGGACCACGCCCGGCCTTCCAGACCGTCGTTGCCGGCGCAACCAGCACCTTCTCGGTCACCGTTTCGAATTCCGCCGGAACCTCGACAACCTTTTTGCTCGCCTCCTTGACCAGGACCTTTTCCTCAACCCACTCATAGGCGGCAGGCTCGACCTCGATCTTGTCAAAGGCCGCAGTCTTCATGACGCGTACGTCTTCTTTCTTGTACTGGGCAGGCAGGTAGTACTCGCTCAGACAGGCTCCGACGGGCTGTTCATCAAGCTTGACCCCACTACTACCGACGGCCGCCAGCAGGGCGGGGCTTGCCGGTAGGGAAGTTCTTTTCTTGCCGGCCAACCAAGCCTTGCCGGCCGGCGCCAGTTCCACGGTCTCGGTCGTGTTTTCATATTCTGCAGGCACAGGAACGATTTTTTTTGCGGCCTCTTTGACCAGGACCTTTTCTTCGGCCATCTGGTATTTTGCAGGGATCATCTCGAAGCGTACTGATGCTTCGCGCGCCGTGACATCAACATTCTCGGTCTTGTATTGCGCAGGGATAACCACCTTCGCATAGCATTCGCCGGGCTTCGCGTCGGGCAGAGTACGGGTGGCATCGACAGGCTCGGCAAGGGCCTGCATCGAGGTCGCGGCGATTGCTGCGGCCAGGCAGGACAGTTTAAGTATCTTGTACGACTGCATGGGGTTTCCTCCGGGTACAACAGTCTCTTTGAAATGGTTCGTGGTAGTGACTGAGAAACTTGCCGCGCTGCAGCGCACAAAATGCTCCCCACCATCACCCCGAATCCCCAAAAGCACCGCGAAACCGCGGCGTCAGGAACCCGGTTTATAGCACAATGAGAACAGAAATCCTTGAGCCACGTCTCAGGATGGCGAGTTCGTCTCGAAAAGACAGGTTCCAAGACTCGAGACGGACCGGGTTTCGTATCGTCAGACGGAGCCTGAGCACAGTGGCCGCTTAAGCGCGTCGCGACAATAGACTGTGCGCGAATCTCAGCTCAGCGCAAAGGGATCAGAGCAATCAGACGCTGCAAGGCACCGCAGTTCTTTTCGACCACCCGCCTGCCATTCTCCCCAACCTCGGCCCTTGCACTGGCATCTTCGAACCATGCGATCACCTGATCGGCAAGCTCGGCTTCGTTCCCCACCTGGCGAGCCGCACCCTCTTCTATCAACAGTTGGCTTATCGCGGCGAAATTGAACACATGGGGCCCAAAACAGACGGCCACACCCTGAGCCGAC
>Ga0265303_10002618_pt1 | contig 11177 bp, 8 predicted proteins | sample Helome_2_FD_192494 | JGI IMG/M metagenome (GOLD analysis project Ga0265303, IMG submission 192494) | Marine sediment microbial communities from subtidal zone of North Sea - Hel_20160317 (Illumina Assembly) | ecosystem: Environmental > Aquatic > Marine > Subtidal zone > Sediment ...
AAATAGCCGTAGCCGACAACTAAAGCGACAGCGACGAGTGTGCCTTTGAAGCCCAGCACTCGAAACACGAGCGGTAGCAGGCGAACGATACCGCCACCGCCGGCACCGAGCCGCGCCATGCGGGGTGCGCGCATGCCGCGTTTATCTTCAATGTTGCTGCTTTGTCGACGACCGCGCCAGCGCATACCGCTATCCTGAAATAAAATTGTTGCCCGGAATTTACTTCGTTTTCAATTGATTGGAAAGAGCCATAGTTTCTTGACAGGGATAGTTCCAATTAGAGATTATTGCCGCCCCACATAAACCTGATAATACTGAAGGAGATAACAGGCCGCAAAATTTGAAACCTATAAAGATAAAGCGGGTAAACACCGCTTTCGACTCAAGGCGGGAAATGGCGAAATAATACTCACCAGCCAGGGCTGTAGCGCGAAGGCCGGCTGCGCGAATGGTATTGAATCGGTTCGTAAAAATGCAACCAATGCTGCGCGTCATCAAAATGGTGGCAGACGCGACTGGTGTAGAATCGGGTGCACCCGCTTTCCGCATGCAATTCCGAAGGATTGATTGCCACTGTCAGTTCCTGAAAATATCCAGTTGCCGGGTTCGATATACTCTCTGAAAATTAACTTCATTCAACAGCTGCTCTTTGTAGGGGTAATCGTGGCTTTCTTCGACAATACGGGTGTCATCACCATCGAGCAGAATATCGATCTGGTTTTCCCCGCAATAAGCATATAAATGATTAAGCTCAATTCCGGGGGAGTGAAATATACAGTTTGCGGTTATGGCTGGCTCACCGAGAAACCTGCCCTGGAATGATGTTTTGCAGTATGAATCCCGAGTAAGGTAGGTTTCGAGGGATGGCAGCAAATCGATCTGTTGAAATGGTTTGGATTCTACACCCACTCCGTCCCCTATAATCAACAAGGGTGTCATCGCACGCGCTTTCAGTCCTAACTCCTGGTTTTCTATATCATGCAAGGCGGTCATTGCCCGGTGATCACCTACAATGATTAAAATACCATTGTCAAAAAAGTCATCGTTTTCCAGGTAATCATAAAACTTCCCCAGCTCCCTGTCGGCATAGTTAAAAGATAAGCGTTCGGACTCCTTACCTGACACAGGATCAATGAACGGTTTGTGGGTTGTTACGTTCTCGACAGTTATGAAATATTTCTGTCCGGACTGGATTTCCTTATGCCTGTCGATCACCCGAAGATACAGTGCCTCATCGGCTGCTGCATCGAACATATATCTTTGCCAACCAATATAAAAATCGCTCTCCGACCCTTCAACAACATCGTAACCGATACCTTTCAGCCATCGGCCCTTGTTGAGGAACTGAAGATCACCTGTAGTGTAAAACTCAGTCGAATAACCTTGATTATTCAGCATTTTGGGCACCGAATTTTGCGGCGAATGGAAGCCTGCAAAACTGAAATTTGTTCCTCTTTTCTGAAGAGTAGCCGACATCGGGACCTGTCCGGTTAACAAGGCAATCAGGCCACCTTCCGTCGTATAACCATTGGCATGAAAGTCAGGAAAAAACCGACCCTTTTTAACGAGTCTGTCAAAGTCAGGAACATAGCTGCTTTTCGCCAAAAGCTTTTCACTATGGTAATGCGACAAGGACTCAAAAAGGACAAGAATGATATTTTTCCCTTTCCCGGTCCCGCCCCCTACCTGGCAGCTATTGCGTTGATTTTCATGCGTCAGAATTTTTGTCGCAAAAGTTTCTGAATAAGGCACGTTCCTGGTCTGGCCAGCAAAGAGGGCCATAGTTTTCAGGTCCTGATTCGAATATCCCGTGTCAAAACCAGTCAACCCGATGACCATCAGCACAGCGGCCATTGACAATGCGACGCTGTTCTTGTATCTGCTCATCGGATCATTTTTTAATAGAAATGCCAGTATCAGTACAACAGCGCAAATCGACACCAAATAAAAAACAATTGAAGCGTGATGAACTTTTAATTTTACAAAGAACAGCAATGTATCGATCTCAGCAGTAAATTGCTGAAGATACTCGAGTGAAAGTCGGGTCTGAAAGGAATGGAGCAAATAAATATCGAAAAATGATGCGAACAAAATCAAAAGTATGGCTGCCCGACAGACCATCGATTGCATCTGTCCTTTGATAAGGATCGATCCGACAAACATCAGGATCAGGGCCATCATGAAGAGGCTTTCACCGGCGATAACATCGAGTATCAACATCTCCGGATCAGGTGTCACGATGTTGTTACTCAACATTGTGATCTTAAATGAAATCAGGATGGCTAAAAAGAAAAATAAAATAAGCATGAGTCGAAGAATTTCCTTATTAGTGTCTTGATGGTCGACAAGCAGGCGAGCCATTACCGCTTGAAAATCCGGCAGACAATAATTGGAATGTTGAACAATGCAAAAACATGTTAGTCGAGATAAGCTTTCATCGTTTCATATAAATCGGGTTTGTCCTTCAACAGGTTATTTTGTTCACCTGGATCTTTGCTCAGATCAAAGAGTTGATGTTTGTCTTTTGCGGCATCAACAATCAATTTAAAGACCCCATCCGGGCTGTCATAAAGTAACCCTCTGGCACCGCGGGGACTATCAAGAAAAGCTGTTTTTCGTGTTGGTCTGTTTTGTAAAGCCTGGCCACGAAACGATTCCGGTACAGGTAAATTTAAATGATGCAGGATCGTTGCCGGTATATCTGCCAGGGTTGCAATCTGGTTCTTTTCCAGTTCTAAATCGATACTACTACTGGTCCAGAAAATAATAGGAACGTGAATTTCAGGCTGATACAAGGTTTGATAATGACCATAGGTGTCATGTTCACCGATTGCGTCTCCATGGTCACCAAATAAAACAACAATAGCATTGTCCAGATAGCCTTTATTTCTCAAAATTTCAAATAATTCCTTAACATAGGCATCCAGTTGCAAGGCAAAATTATCATGGTCGTTAATTCGCATTTCCTTGCTGGCACCGCCACCAAATACCTCAAACAAACTTCCGGAAACCGGCTGGAATTTTTGGTATTTCTGAGGGTGACTGCCGAGTCCATGGGATGACATCATGCGCAGATAAAAGAAACTACTGGCAGCGGGCGCTTCGGGAAATTTTTTCAATGTGTCGAGAATAAAACGATCATCGTGTCGATAGTAACCATCGTGTCGGTCGGCCCGCAGAAAATTATCGAGCCTCGGTTCGAAGAATCGCCCCAGACCCGCATGATCCAGATCCCCTGCGCCGATGAAATTAAGAAAATAGCCAGCCTGCCTCAATATTTCCAGCAGATTGACTCGCGGCGCTTTATAGCTGAAATCCGAAGCCAACACGGATGAAAATCCACAAATCGACTCGTTGCAATTTGACATACTGAATGGATAGTCAGGTTTTGCATCGACCACCAGACTGTCGATAAACGGCGTGGTCTCTCGAGGGTTTCCATAAAGTCCAAGACGATCAGCGCGCAATGCATCAGCATGAATGAGAATGATATTGGGTTTTCCGGCCTGCCCTGAACCACTTCCTGAAACAGACTCGGGAACGACTATGGTTTGCAGACTTCCACTCGATTCGGGATCAGGCTGCAGAAACTCATAGACCGGTTCGCCCTGCCATATAGTCGATACCTCGAGGGAAATATGCACACAAACCATATAAAAGGCCATGACAGTTATCGGGACAGCTGGAAGCAAGCCAAGCTCCTTTCTCGAATTTTTATTCTGAGGCAATATTTTCTGATAGATTTTGTACAACAGAACAAAAACAACAACCGGCAGCAGCGCGAGATAAACGGGAAATCGCGCAATCTCGTTCAAGATAACTTCCTTGTTTGAAATCAAAAATGAGGCCGAAATGCTGTCGTGCCAATATCGCGCCGCAACGAAATTAGACAGGTAAAGAAGAAGGATTAAAAAGCTTGTAACACTGGTTGTCAGGGCAAGATATTTTTTCGGGCTTGCGATGAAAAGTACGATGTAAATACTCAGAATAACCAGGGGATGCAGAATCAGGGCATTCAATGACAACGCGATCAAGCTGGAATAGATCATCATCATCACAAAGGCTATCAACGCATGAATGTTTAATATAATTTGCATGTTGGATTCAGCAGAACAAGTGCGTTGGGATTGATCGGAGGGCCGGTTTGAAGGATTCTAAACAGGATTATAGTCTATATCGAATATCGCGCCGAAAACTGTTGCCGATTTCGGGAAATAAGATGGTTTTACAGTTAAGCGGAGATAACAAAGCCAGCAACTCCCGGCATGTTGTACGAGGACCAATTGCCAGCAGTCTTTGGGATATTAAAAATGCTCCTGTATTCTTGGTTTGTTGGCGAAAAGAAGATTTTATTTTGTCGTCCAGTGAGTGCCGGAAAGTTAAATGGCAATAATAAAACTATACTACCGTCAGGTCTGGAATAAGGCCGCGGGAATTTCAGGCACAAGCAGCCTGAAAGAGTTTTTGATTTTTTTAGGCAAGCAGTGATGTCCATTCTTCGAAGTCCTCACTTTCTGTTGATATCCGGCGGTGTGATTTTTGCCTTGTTGTGGCATTTCTCAATAATTTATGTGAGTCCGTCTTCATGGCTCGATAATCGAGATCAGGTGCAGGGTCTGTTCCGGCTCTATCTTGCCTTGCATGTACTGTTAATTTTGATTGTATCCACGTGGCTCTATAAACAGCTACCGGGAAGTCGCTGGCTTGGGACTCTTGTGTTGGCTGTCTATAGCGTCTGGCTGACGGTGCGAGCACTTGACTGGAATGTATTGTATTACTACGGCGGCCATGTGGATGTTTTGTTCTGGGACAATGCTTTTTATGCGGCCGGCACAGGAATGTTATTTACCAAAATGGCCCTGTTGTCGTTATTGGCAGTCGTAGCGGGTTCGATGGTTATCGTAATTCTAATAAGAAAAATCATTCGGCATCAGAGGGTCTACGTTGATGCGGGCATGTCTCTGTTCGAATATCTGGGACTTTATTGCGTCCTTCCAGCTGTTATTGTTATGTTGTTGGGTGGCGCATCGATTCACACTTATTTTTCCCCAAAAGGTAGCACTAAAACTTATACGGAGTATCCACCCGAATATCACTTCGCCATGTCAATATATGATTTCCTGGAGCAGGGCGAAGTCGATCCGGTTGCACTAAGCGATACCCAAAAATCAAAACTAACATCTCTGGGTTTTCGCCTGGAAACAGCGTCTACCGAGTACCCGTTTTTTCGGAACAGTGTTTACCTGGATGAATCGCGAGAACTGGCAACGTACGAAGAGGCGCCGAATGTAATACTGGTGATGGTTGAGAGTCTTTCTTCGTTCTTTATTGAAGATCCTGCTATGCGTGAGCTGGGAATTACTCCGAATTTAGATGTATTTGGCGAGGAGGCGCTCTACTTCTCCAATATAGTTAATGCCAATACGCCAACTCTGCAGGGGCAGATTGCCACGTTAGCATCTTCTCTCCATGTATTTAAGACCACCATGAATATGTCCTTGAGGAGTGGGCACCCGGATGTCGATGAACAAAATAGTGACCGGGTGGGGTGGATTGCCACTCGTTATCCATACCTGTCCTTACTGCTCAAAGAGCATGGCTACGAGAGTGTACATATACAATCGGGAGATGCCGAATTTGCAGGTACTGAGCGTCATTTTCGACTTTCTGCAGGGTATGACGAATTTATTTCCGTAGCGGATAGTGGTTATGCCGATCAGCGGCAATACGTTCTCAGCTCCTGGGGGGCGCGTGATATAGATACCTTTCGGCTGGCTTCCCACTGGCTGGAAAGCAGGCAGGGAGGGCCTTTCTTCATGACTTTATCCACCATGGATATCCATCATCCTTATCTTCCTGCAATTAAAAAATTGGGGGTGGATGACGATCTGCTGAACACCGTGTTTTCAACGGATGCAGGATTTGGTGTCTTTTGGGATTATTTGAGATCCTCGAAATACAAAGACAATACCATTGTAATTGTTACAGCGGATCATGCACTATTTCCTACTGCAGATTATTTGAGACTTAGAGGGGAGAGTATTGGTTATTACGATCAAATTCCTCTGATGATTTATTCACCATTGCATAAGTCTCGCATGGGGACCGTAGATGATACCCGTGGCAGTCAGCTTGATATTGCACCAACGGTTTTCGAGCTGCTCGAGCTTGATTCCTCAAATGCATTCATGGGGCTCTCATTGTTGAGTGACCGAAAAGATTACCCATATTTGATCGGAAAGGTTAATTTGGCGTCTCGAATGAAATCAGAGAAAGGTGTTGCCTGGAGTAACGAAGAACAGACTACGTTGATTGAATATATTCGTTTTCTGGCATCGACAAATAAACTGTATCCACCGTCAAACCGATAGCTTTGGGAGGATGACAATACTTGAACTAACTAGCTCAAACCCGATCTGGGTACTTCAAAACTTGGTCAACTATTGAATCAAACAACTCATTAAAAATGGAAAATTCACTTGTTGGACAAACACATCGGCAACAATTTTTTATATTGCATATTTGCACGATCTATCAATAAATTATCGATATTGTAGCATTGTTTTCGGCCCTCTGGTGGAGTCCTGAAAATATTTGCAACTGCTGTGATTTCAGATCTACTTACTGAAAGCTCTATTTGATCGCATAGGTTTTTTATCCCCTGGACTGGCGACTGGCAAAGTTTTTCATAGGAGATAAATATAATACCGTCTTGCTCAGCCAGGTATTCAAATGCGACGATCCAATAGGCAATCCAATAATCTAGAGATTCAGGATTTAGGCCAGCTATTAATGACCTGATGCCTGGAAACAAAATTGGCAAATGTATGTGGCCAAACTCATAGTGGCCGATATCCGCCATATACTTTCTTGTAAAATTGTCGCTTGCATGCAGTCGGAGAAAATTTTTGTGTTGACGCCACAGAGAAATCGCGTGCTCTATCGGGTCTCGTACAGGAACAATAATAAAGGAGTCGGGAAACATTAACTTAATTGCCTCGATACGAGCTATATTGCCATTATTCTTGCTTACGTAGCGTCCGTCATCGTTTTGAGGTTGGCGTAGAAAAACGATTTTCCGCATGTGCTGGTGAAAATGATCCGAAAAATCTTTATTGGTAGCATCCCACAAATTTATTCCATGATCGGAATAGTTTATTGGAAAACACTTTTTCCATAGCACTTCTTCAAATGCTTCAGGACTATCTTCGCTAACAACCAGACCGTCACCGTGAGCACGTTCGCGGAATATACTTTTATTTTGTATTCTGTTTGATAATTTACTCCATAATACCGGAGTCAAAATGAAGGGCATATCGCGATAAGTATGCGTTGCCATATTCGGTAACTGGTATAGTGCTTCCAAAATAATTGTGGTGCCGGCTCGAGGCAGGGACGTGATAAATATGGGTTTGTTTGTTCTAGTCTGTTGCCAGGACTTTGCATAGAGTCCTGTTTCAATATCCGCCAACACGCTCTGCAGTACAGACGAACCGAAGGCCAGATTATGCAAGGCGCGATCCAGTCGTGAATAAGGGGCGATGTTTGTCTTCACAACATCAATTATTGTTTGCGAAATAATTTTATTCCCAGAAATACAACTGCTGATGCCACAAAAGTTGTGATCAACAACACATCCAGGCGCAATGCAAATGCATTGATTTCGGAAAATTCTACAATCTCGGAAATATCAGCTAGCCATACCGGCACTACAGCTGCGCCGAAAATCCCTGAGAATTTAAATAGCAGCGAAAAGCTATTTTTTAAAATATCTATCGCGGCGCCTTGAGTTGTTTTTTCTTTAGTTGCATCGTCAATATTTTTATTAGCTATAGTTTTTACCGCCTGATTTACGATAACAAAAATTTGACTACATGTTGCTAACGGTCTAGTGAAATAGAAAGCTATGCAAAACGCAAAAACTGCAAGGCAATAAGTAATTATTACCATTTCGAAAGCCTACTGATCGCCCATTTCAGAAACCTCCTTCTCAGAAACCTTCTTTACTGAAGTCGATCTGGTGAGAGGCTGATTAAGATCAGGGTCATCCTTTTTTCCTTTGATAAGCCTTTTGATCGGGTACCATAAAAAACCCACAATGAGGAGCAAAATCGCCGCCAGGAAAGCAAGGATGGAACCAATAGCCGATAGACCAGCACCTGGCCCTACATAGGCCTGCGCAAGGGAAGGCATCGTAAAAAGGTAAGATATCAAAAATACTGTATTGACGGGTTTCATAGATAAACTCCTGTACTACATTAACGAAGTTTACCGATCACAATTCCAATCTTTAACACTAAAATAATTCGAATCATAACGATGGGCAGCTTCTATCAATGATGCATGTGTATCATCATAGGGTAGTACAAAATCCCAAACAATTTCCATTCGCGGATTTATTTCAAATACGCGTCCGGTTCGACCCAGTGAAATAAGAATATTTCCGTTCGGTAAACTCTGGTGTGTTCCAAAGATGTCGGTATAAATTTCGGGTTGGCCATTTCGGGGATAAACTACGCTTGTCTGTTGAGTTTCTGGATCAAACTCGGTTAGGTTGCTGCCTTTTAGACGATTAAAACCAAATTCTTTACGGCTATTATTAAATACGATTATATTGCCTTCTGGCGTAATATCTGGATCATGCTGGCGAGTCCATGTGCCGCTGTAATTCCATTTTATTGCATGTGAATTCTTGTCAAGAATGGCGAGCATATTCATATTTCTAATAGATATCAGTAAGTCACCTTGATTGACCCCCTCGATCTTATCAGCCAGGGCTTTAGTAACTTCTTCTATATCGTTGTGATGGGTTAGATCGCCTCTATCGATTTTGAATGAATTAAAAATATGACCCTCAAAACCAGCATCGTACAGAGCTTGCAATACTGAGGTCTCTTCTAAAATATTCCCCTCTGGATCAACTAGCAGTATGGTATTTTCGTAGCGTTGCCATCCTTTTTTTAATTCAGATCTTTTGGTATCGAAAAAGATTAATTCTTCAGCAATGTCATCTATCTCGCGATTTGCTCCTATCCAGTAATTCCCATCACTCGTGGGCGAAACAAAATGGCGAGTCATGCGATCTACAGTCCATAAAACCTTGCCGCATTTGTCCAGTTTAGCGGTGCCTAAATACCCCAAATTGACGATGACAGATCCATCAGGTAATGCCATAAAACCTTGAGAATGGTAGTCAAAGGGTGTTTTCGGGATTTTCTGTTCGATAAGATGTGTGGGGTTTGGCCAGATTTTGAAAAAATCGACTGGCCAGGTATTTAGGGGTTTACCATCCATATCAATCAAACGCAATTCTATACCACTGGGTAATATACCCTGCAGTATGGTCAAACCTTTGGAAACTTGTTGAGGTTCATGCTTAACTACGCCGTTACCTTTATAGGTGTGTCTCCGGAGTAAACTAGAGCGGACTTGAGTCTGTTCTTTGATGAGAGATCTTGTATCTTCGTAACCTCTTTCTAAATAATTGAAGGGAGGATAATTTTCTTTTCCGAGCATGCCACCCAGCAGAAACACAGCAACAATCAATGAAGCTAACGATAGAAACAAGGCACGGTTGAATGGTTTTTTTATGGGTGAAATAATTTTCGAGCCTAAGTTAATAAATATGGCTAGAGTCAGCGAAATATATGTAGTTAAAGGTATCTTACCGTGATGCTAACTCGAGTCAACCGGAAGCTTACACGCTAAGGTTTTGCCTTACTTTGGCCATTTCCTGACCGCCGTAAAACCCTCCCATAGTCTTCCAATTACCCTTTGGTTTTTGTGATCTGGGTTATAATTTGGACGACTAAGATGGTAGTTCAATTGTAGCGTTCCAGAAAGGCAGTACGTGCTCTGACCCCCTCGAAGAAAAGGGTCGGGGCAGTATCAAGTAAGAATTACCTTGCCGTCGGGGGTGTCGATGCTTGCCGACAGGTAAGGCGTTTCGCTATCGCTAATTGCCTCGACGTCAACCAGGTGGCCCCATCATTATGAGTATGGCAAGGCAATTTAATTTGGCGGTTTATCAATACCTTATCAGGGCACTCGCTGCATGATTATCCCCACGGAGCATAACTAAGCACTACTGATGCCCACAAATCGCTCGCAGCTGTCTGGCCTGTCGGTTCGTATTTACATCGCCTTGATGGAGCAGGATTGGCGGATGGAAATTTCTAAAATGGATGGCCCAGGCTCAATATCGCCATATCGATGCCCCGCACTAACTAAAAGTGATCTCGTTTAAATTTTTGATCCCACTGCTTGTGGAAGATCTGATTACCGCCTTCCCAGGCAACCGATATTGCATGAAGATAGAAATGGGCAGCATCAGATGTAATTTTTGTATAGGTCTGTGTTTTGGTTTGCCAGTCCCCTCTGCCATATTCCCATTCCCAGTCGTATTCCGCGATCGCTGACAGCGGGTCCGATTCGCCAATGCTAAATCGATAAAGCGACATCGAGCCCATCTCCATACCGGTTTCTTCAAATCTTGTCTTGCCATTGTCGGCGGTTATTTCAAGTACATTTAGATTCTGTTCGCTATCGAAGCGGATATCCCGTTTCTGACTGACCGGCCTCAGGCTGGTCGTCGGTTCGGGTTCACCGATGGCACTGTTGCCGAAATCAGTCAAAGCCGCGTTAACCGCATTTTTTCGGATCACCGGTAATTTCAGTACGCTCAAATCAGGGTAAATAGTCAACCGCGTGTTGGTCGGCGACGGCCAGGCCATCGGCCAGTAACTCGTCGATAACGCCAGCCGCAGGCTATGCCCTGCGGGCACCACATAGGCACTGTGATTCAACTCGACTTCGACCTCGACAACCTCTCCAGGCGTCATTGACTCCGGATTTGACTTGCCCTTGCGTTGACTCAGATTCAAAATACCGCGCGTAATCAGGGTACTCGAACCGTCGGGCCAGACATCGCATAACCTCGCCGCCACGAGCGCCTGTGCCTGATCGCTGCTCAATTGCAGCGCTGCGACCGCGTTGCCGACAATCTCCACCGGCCTGGTCAAGGTATCGGTATCAAAAACCAGCGAGCCCGCATCTTCGATTTGCTGATCCCCGGGGAGTTCTTCGGCCGGTCCAAACGAAAACCAGGGCATGTATTCTCCCGATAACTGGCCTGTCGTTTGCGGCGAACATATGTCCATCGCCTGACCCGGGACAGG
>Ga0265303_10002619_pt1 | contig 11172 bp, 7 predicted proteins | sample Helome_2_FD_192494 | JGI IMG/M metagenome (GOLD analysis project Ga0265303, IMG submission 192494) | Marine sediment microbial communities from subtidal zone of North Sea - Hel_20160317 (Illumina Assembly) | ecosystem: Environmental > Aquatic > Marine > Subtidal zone > Sediment ...
GGGATACGACAAGAAATGCTTTACCAGTGCAATCATCAACCTAGCGGTCAAGGGCGCCGCTGAAATTAACGATGACGAAGGCCAGTTCAAGGTAACAAAACAGGAGGTTCCGGATTTGTCGCTCGCTCCGGGGGAGGCGCAGGTAGTCGCCGGACTGTTCGGGGAAGGGCGCGGCAATATCAGTATCGTCCAGTCCAATCACAGTATTCTTTCAAAGGCCATTGGCAAACATAAGAAATCGCTCAAGCGTGATTTTGGAAAAAAGTACTTCAACACCAACAGTCGGCTGCTGCTTCCGGGAATCCTGGCGACAGTGATCGTTATTGCGACGGCGATCTCGAGACTGCCATCGGAAGAAATCATTACGAAGACAATCTTCTTTGGCGTTTTTACAGCGGTACCGCTAATGATGCTGTCCGCCGTCTGGCGCGGACTCAAACGCCGGAGAAAAAAAGGCAAAATCCAGGTCGCGGTCAACCTCGTGATGCTACTGGTTATTGGCGGGGTTGTAGTCAACATCGCGGCACCGATCATGGAGTTTTCTGAAATGGTGCCCCTGCTGCTGGTCGCCGGCGTTATTGCAATGTTGGCAATGCATTATTTTTTTTACCAATGGCTGAAAGCACCGACGCTCGCGGGGCGCCGCCTACTCGACAAGATCGAGGGCTTCAAGCATTACCTCAAGGTGGCCGAAGAAGATGAAATTGCCTTAACCGAAGCGCCTGAATTTACCATCGGTTTGTACGAGACCTATCTACCCTACGCGATTGCGCTCGATCTCGAAAACGAATGGACCACCAAACTCAATCGCGCGATCGAGCTTGGCCTGGTCGAGCGCCACTATTCTCATCCGCGCTGGTATCACGCTCGTGGTCATCGCGGTGATCATTTTTCCAGTGCATTGTCGAGCTCTTTCGACTCGGCAATCTCATCATCGTCGGTCGCGCCGGGCTCGTCGTCCGGATCGTCAGGAGGATCATCTGGTGGCGGTGGCGGTGGCGGTGGCGGCGGCGGCTGGTAGTAATCGCGCCACTTCCGAGAAAGTAGGGATCTGTTGCCTACTTATGTCATTCCCGACCGCATGCGGCCCACTTAGCGGCGGTCCGACGTATCGGAATCTTACAACATGCTGCCATTACGAGATCCCCGCTTGCGCGGGGATGACATTTAAGAAGAAAGGGGTTGATGCCCCTTTTTTCTTAAATGTCACTTGATTGAGCTGAGGACGACGAACTTGCTATCGGCAGCGATGGTCTCGCAGTTGCCGAACAATTTCTTAAGCTTGCTGTGATAAGCCAGGTGACGATTGCCGACAATGCGCAGCTCACCACCGGCCACGAGCACCGCCCGCGCCTGCTTGAACATTTGCCACGCGATCGCATCACCGACACTATGCTGTTGGTGAAACGGCGGATTGATCAAGACCAGGTCTCGACTGTCAGCGGCCACTCCCTGCAGGCCGTCGGAGACCCTGAACTCGGCTTCTCTTGTCTGTGCAAATGCGTCCCGAAAATTTTCCTCGGCACTTGCGATTGCCATGTAGGATTCGTCGCAAAACAGCAGGCTTGCATCAGGGTTCAAGGCCGCGGCAATGATTCCAAGAACGCCATTGCCACAACCCAGGTCGACGATACGTCGAAATCGATCGGCAACCGGCATGTTCTCCAGCAATTGCTGGCTACCCCGGTCGAGACGATCACGGCTGAACAGGCTCGCATGATTGATAATTTTATAATTTCGATCGACCTGCAGCTCGTAGCTATCAGGATAATGACTCTGACCCTCTTTAAGCGACTGATCACGCTGAACCAGGATTAGCCGGCTTTTCTTTCGGGCGCGCGTTGTGGTCGTAGGTCCGAGTATGCTTTCAAACAACTCCAGGGTTGAACGGTGGATATTCCGCGCCATCCCGGCACCTATGATACAGGTATCATGATCCAGCACCCGACGTAGCGCGTAGAGCTGGTGTTCGAGTAAAGCCAGTGTCTTTGGAATCTTGATCAACACGCAAGTCACGGTTACTGCCGGAAAATCGATACCTGAATTGGTTTCAACCTGCCCAACGGGGTAGTCATTTGCAAGCAGGTTATCGCGTAATGCCTGTTGCGCCAGAAACGAGTCATTCCAGGAATAAACCGGGTGATTAGCGAGCGCCACCGCGAGCGCACCGAAAACATCATTTAATATCAAAAGTTTACCGTGGCGCGACAGCACCTTGATTTCGTCGACGTAGTTCAGCATGAACTCATCGGCAGCATCCCAAGCCTGCAGCAACTCGTCGCGGGGATTGCGCACCAGTTCAAATTCACCCTGGGGCACCTGAAATAATTTCGGGTTATTCATTAACAGCGGCTTATTCATTACTTACCGACGAACGGCAAACCCAGCATGCCGGGCAGTTGGTCGACCTGTTTGGCGTCACGAAACTCCGCAAGCCCTATGGTCATAGCGTCGTGACCCTTTTCTGGCTGATCGATATAAGTTTTGAAGATCCGGTCCCAGATAGAAAGATTGAAACCGTAATTACTGTTGGTCTCCTGTACCAGCGTCGAATGATGCACCCGGTGCATGTCCGGGGTTACCAGAAGAGAACGCACTATGCGCTCGATAGCACCGGGCAGGCTGACATTGGCATGATTGAAAATCGCCATACCGTTTAGCAGTACCTCGAAAATCAGGACTGCAATCAGCGCCGGACCGAGTAGCAGAATCACCCCCCATTTGAACAGCATTGAAACAATGATTTCAATCGTATGGAAGCGAGACCCGGTCGTCATATCAAAATCAAGGTCGGCATGATGAACACGATGCAAACGCCACAGCACAGGCACCTGGTGCATCAAGCGATGCTGCAGGTAAATTGCGAAATCGAGTAATAACACTGCCGTGAAAATTTCGAACCATAAGGGCCAATCAAGCAGGTTGAACAACCCCCATTCTCGTTGCGCAACGGAATAGGCGATTCCCACGGCGGCGGCTGGAAACATTAACCTCAGCACAATGCTGTTCAACACAAGCAATCCCAGGTTGTTGGTCCAGCGCAATGCTTTGGGCACGCTGAGGCTGCGTCGCGGCGCAGTCAGTTCCCATACCAGCATGGTAACGAACACGACCGCAAAAACGCCAAGGCGAATAAAGGCTTCACGTTCGAGGACAAAAGTTTCGATACCGGCTGGCTCCATTCGTCACATTTTCGAGCATTACTGGCAATATTGACAGTCTTTAAAACAGGCCTTAAATCAGTATCGCGACAAGCGAGCGTATAAAACAACAAATGCAGAACTCAACTTTTTTGTTCCTGGCGATAAGTTGTTACAGTTATTATCTTTGTTAGATGCCTTAGTGTGTTATATAGGCCGGATTAGATAAGACCAGTTCCCAAATGTTAAATGATATCCTGATTATATTGATACTGTCGGTGATGGGTATTGCGGTGTTTAAACTCATCGACGTCCCCGCGGTCCTGGGTTACCTGGTGGTAGGTTTGCTGGCCAGCGAAAATGCTTTCGGCCTGATTCATGATTCACATGCGATTGAGCAAATTGCCGAGATCGGTGTTGTTTTCCTGTTATTCACGATTGGTCTCGAAGTCTCGATTCCACGCCTGATCTCGATGCGTAAAATAGTCTTCGGCATCGGTGTCGCGCAGGTTGTTATATCAACTTTGAGTACCGTGGCGGTTGGTCTGTGGCTTGGACTGTCATGGCAGGTCGCTTTCGCCCTTGGTGGCGCATTGGCGATGTCGTCGACCGCTATCGTGGTAAAACTGCTGACCGAACAATACGAGTTGCATCTGCCGCACGGCAACATCTCGTTGGGCGTGTTACTGTTCCAGGACCTGGCCGTGGTGCCATTCCTGGTATTGATCCCGATTTTTGCGGCGCCGACCTCGGAATCGCTGCTGGTACCGATCAGCCTGGCCCTGGCCAAGGGCGCGTTCGCTTTCGTGGTAATATTCTACGCCGGTCAATACCTGGTCCGACCTGCGGTACGGGCGGTTGCCGCGACACATTCGCATGAATTGTTCACGCTTTTTATCCTGCTGATTGCGCTGCTGGCCGCCTGGCTCACGTGGCAACTGGGACTATCGCTGGCGATGGGCGCTTTCCTCGCCGGCATCATGCTCGCCGAAACCGAGTTTCAGCATCATATCGAAAATGAAATCAGGCCTTTTCGCGATGTTCTGATGGGTTTATTCTTTATTTCGGTCGGCTCGCAATTCGACTGGCGTATCATCATCAATGAACCCCTGGCGGTTGCGATTCTGACCCTGGGCCTGATCGCCGGCAAGGGCATTGCGATCGCGGTCATCGCACAGAAGGCAGGATTTGCCAAGGGTGTCGCGATTCGAGCAGGTATTCTACTTGGCCAGGGCAGTGAATTTGGTTTCGCATTGCTGGCAGTCGCAATCACGACAGGCCTGGTCGAGCTCGGACTCAGCCAGCCCATTATCGCCGCGATTATTCTGAGCATGGCAATTTCGCCATTACTGATTAAATATAATGAAGCCATCGCCTGCCGGTTTGATCCGGATTATCGCAGCAGCCTGAACCAGGTCGAAACAAGCATCGAGGAAGCCTGCAGGGATATCACGGGCCACGTTATTCTGTGCGGATTTGGCCGCACCTCGCAAAATCTCGCGCAGTTCCTGCGACGGGTCGGTATTCCATTCGTCGCACTCGAAATCGATACCGCCATTGTCACCGAGGCACGCGAGGCGGGTGAACCGGTATTCTATGGCGATAGCAGTAAGCCCGAGATCCTGCAAAGCGCCGGATTTTCGAGGGCCAGGGTACTGGTGATCTCGTTTACCGAACTCAAGGCCAGTGAACACATTGCCAAAACCGCGCGCGAGTTAAGCAAGGATATTCCGATGATTATTCGTACCCGCGACGATCGCCATCTCGAGCACCTGCTCGAGTGCGGAGCCGATGAAGTGATCCCGGATACGGTCGAATCGAGTATGATGCTTGCCAAACATACTTTAACGGCGCTGGGCGAGGATCCGCACTCCATAGACGAAATGCTCGACGAGGCGCGTGAAGGGCACTACGCACGGGTGCGGGCTTTCTTTCATAGCGTTGACGACGTCGATCTTGATACTCCCGATCATCACCATATGCATAGTATCGACATACTCGGTACTTATGCCGCCATTGGTCGCAGCATCGAATCTTTGAAAAGCCTCGATAAAATCAATATTATTGGGCTGCGACGCAACGGCGTTACGAGTAATGATCCACTGCTCGAAGTTGAGTTCGAGCCAGGTGATGTCTTCATCATCGAAGGCCACCCGGATGACATACAGGCGGCCGAGATCGAAATCATGGCAGGATTATAGAGTCTCTTCATGGTAGACGAGGATCTCGAATCGCCATCAGCACTGGAGTGGAAACTTCGAGTTTCGCCACGCGCGCGCTACGCAAAACTGCTAATCAAGCCCTTTGGCGGGCTTGAAGTGGTGATACCAAAGCGCTTCCCGCGTAATCAAGTGCCGGGGCTGGTGGCAAAGCATGAAACCTGGGCAAGGCGTCAACTTGCCCGACAGTTAAAACTGCGCCAATCGATACGCCTGCCGCAATACCTGTCCCTGGCATTCGACAACAGTGCCACCCCGGTAATTTACCAGGGTGATCCGCTGCAGTTCAATTTCGAGTTATTCGAGGCGCAAAGTACAGATCAGATCGTGGTCCGTGCGACCGGGCCTCAGGAACGTGTCCGCGAGTTGCGCAGCTGGATAAGACACAGGGCCCGGGAATCGTTCCCGGTGCTGCTGACGCAAATATCCTCGAGGACAGGGCTTAGCTTTAATAAAATGACTGTCCGCAGTCAAAAGACCCGCTGGGGAAGTTGTTCAAGACGCGGCAACATCAGCCTCAACGACCAGTTGCTATTTCTGCCGGCAAAGACTGTGGAATACCTGATGATTCATGAACTCTGCCACACGCGTCACCTGAATCATTCGAAAGCGTTCTGGGCTTTGGTGGAATCACACTGCTCCGATTTCAGAGCGCATGAAAAATTACTCAGCGACTCACGCAACCTGGTACCTGACTGGTTCTTGCTAGACCTGTATAGTTAACGCAACCCGGGCCAGGGCACTAGGATCCTGACGCTAGTTTGGCTGGCTTCGCTCCATGTACTTGATCCGGTTTTCGATCAGCAGGTTCTTGGCCCGCGACAACTTGGTTTGGCTGGCAAAGGGTCCCAGCTGCACTCGATGCCAGGTTTCATCATTGACGACGGCTGATTTGATGGTCGCCTGCAGACCCAGGAATGCCAACTGTGCTTTGAGGCTATCGGCTTCGCCGGCGCTGTGGAAAGATCCAACCTGCAATATCGATTGATCGACAACTTCCTTGTTGATGCTCGGATTTTCGATCGCATCACGATCTTCCTCCGAAATCGGGATCTCGACTTCGCGTTTTGGTAATACCGAGTAGAAGTCGATGGTCGGTTTATTCTTGCTGCCGGATGATTCCTGCCGCTGCTGGCCTTCGGCTCCGCTTTGAACAACTTTTTGATCAAGAAATAGAACCAAAGCCACGAACGAGGCCAGTATCAACAACAGGAATACCCAGACCCACGGTGATGTCGATTGTTTTTTTGCTTTCGGCATGGTTACATTGTTTCGGGCGCGGAAACACCCATTAGCTTAAGACCGTTGCGCAACACCTGGCTTATCGCCGACGCCAGCGCCATACGCGCATCACGAAGTTCAACATCGTCGACAATAAACTGGTGCGCGTTATACCAGGAATGAAAAAGGTTAGCGAGCTCGCGCAGGTAGTTAACCACCAGGTGGGGTTCACGTCGAAGCGCAGCTGCTTCCACTCGTTCTGGGAAAATACTCAACTGCTTTACCAGGGCCTGTTCGTGTGCGTTTTCAAGACGTTCCAGGTTGGCTTCCTCAATTGCGAGGCTAATTCCCTTATCGGCGCATTGGCGCTTGACACTGCAAATACGCGCATGCGCGTACTGCAGGTAATAGACCGGGTTATCATTGGATTGTTCGCGTGCGAGGTCGAGATCAAAATCCATATGCTGTTCGATCTTGCGCATCACGTAAAAGAAACGCGCAGCATCGAGCCCCACGTCTTCGCGCAGTTGCCTGAGCGTGACGAACTCCCCGGAGCGCGTCGACATCGAAATCTTTTTACCGTTTTCGAACAGGTTGGCGAACTGCACCAACTGAACCTCGAGGTCATCGGCATCATAACCGAGTGCACTCAATGACGCTTTGACACGGGGTATGTAGCCGTGATGGTCGGCGCCCCAGATATTGATAACCCTGCCAAAGCCGCGATCGAACTTGTTCATGTGGTAGGCGATGTCAGAAGCAAAATAGGTGGTCTGCCCATTTTCACGACGCACCACGCGATCTTTTTCATCGCCAAAATCGGTGGAACGAAACCACTGCGCACCATCCTGCTCATAGACATTACCGCCGTCCTGTAAGCGCTGTATTGCCTGATCAATCAGGCCATCGTCGCTCAGCGAGCGTTCTGAAAACCAGCAATCGAAATCGACTCCGAAGGCATGCAGATCATTTCGAATAACGTCAACCAATGTCACCAGCGCCAGATCGAACACGATTCGGTATTCGTCCTCACCCAATAACTTCTGCACATTCTCGATCAAATCGTCGATATGTTTTTCTTTGTCTCCGGCTGGCGCGTCTGCGCTGATACCTGCCATCACCTCTGCCATCGGTTTTTGAAAACGCGAGCCGTTTTCGCGATGTAGCGTTGCCGCAATGTCCCAGACGTAGTCACCCTGGTAGCCATTACTCGGAAAGGTAATGGTCTCACCGCAGAGCTCCAGGTACCGTAACCACACGGAGGTTCCGAGAATATGCATTTGCCGACCGGCATCATTGACGTAGTATTCTTGCTGCACCTCATAGCCGATAAAGTTCAGTAGATTGGTGAGCGTCGCACCAATCGCGGCACCTCGACCATGGCCGACATGCAGCGGCCCGGTTGGATTGGCGGATACATATTCGACCTGGATCTTGCCTCCCTGGCCGAGCAAGCTGCGCCCAAAATCGTCCCCCTGCTCGAGTATCCTGCGAATAACCGAATGGCTGGTCGTGCTGGCGACGAAGAAGTTGATGAAACCCGGGCCGGCGACTTCGACATTTTTGATGGTGTCGATCGGCGCTAACTTACTGACAATCAGTTCCGCCAGCGCGCGCGGCGGCATGCCGGCCGGTTTCGCCAGCGTTAGAGCGACATTCGAAGCATAGTCACCCTGACCCGGATCCCTCGCGGGCGTTACCTGGATATTGGCACTGAGTTCTGACGGAATCTGGGAAGTCTGCTCAAGCTCGCGTAGAGCCTGCGCAATCAGATCGCTAATGATTTGCTTCAAGGATTAAAACTCGCACTCGGGCCGGGAAAAAATGAACGTGGATTTTACCCGAGCTGCCCTGCCTGAGCCACCCATCATTTGTGCAAATCAGTTCGCTATTTCGGAAGATTGCCCGTAAAAGACTAAAGGTCGTAGGCGTCGACGTCGATGCTCCAGCTGACGCGGGCGCTACTGGCAAGCTGCTCGAGTGCCGGCAGGGATTGCTGCAGTACCGAGCGCAGCGCCTGGTAATCTTGCGAAATCAGGCAAAGCTGCGCGCGATAGCGACCGATACGGCGTGTCATCAATGCCGGCATCGGTCCGACGCAGGACAGTGCATCGAAACGACTCGCAGTTTCCAGTAGCGCCCTGATTTCTTCGAGTTTCTTGAGCGCTGCCTTGAGCTCGATCGCATCGGCCCGAAAAATAACCACCCGCGCATAAGGCGGAAATCCGAGTAGACGACGCTCCTGCAGCAGGTCGTTGGCAATTTGACGATAGTCCTGCCTGGTCAGGGCCTGCATCAAAGGGTGATCCGGAAACCTGGTTTGCAGGATAGCCTCGCCTTCACGATCTCCCCGCCCCGAGCGCCCGGAAACCTGGAACAGGGTTTGCGCAAGGCGTTCGCTGGCACGATAGGAGGCGCTGAAGAGCGCCTGATCAGCATCCAGTACCACGCTCAAGGTAATCGCGGGATAATCATGACCCTTGGCGATCATCTGAGTGCCAATCAGAATGCAGGGTTCCCCACTTCGCAATTGTTGCAGCCGCGACTTCAGCGCCTCGCGAGATCCAATCACATCGCGATCGATACGCAGCACCGGCGTGTCCGGGTAACGCTGGGTCAAACCCAGCTCGAGTTGTTCAGTGCCGATGCCGTAGTGTTTGATCTCGTTGTGGCCACAGTCCGGACAGACTTCAGGTATTCGTTGGGCAAACCCGCAATGATGGCATAGCAGGGTCTGCACCGACTGATGCAGGGTCAGGCGCGCATCACAGTTCTGGCACAGGGACTGCCAGCCACATTCATGGCACATCACGATCGGTGCGCACCCACGACGATTCAGGTAAATCAGAACCTGCCCGGATTGTGCCAGGTGCCTTTCGACATGAACGAACGTCTGCGCCGCACAGCCGATTTCGAAACGACTGTTACGAACATCGATCAGCTGAATTGGCGGCGGTGGAAATCGGGTCGGGCGCTGATCCAGTCGGTAACGAAAGTAGGTATCGCGCTCGCAATTGCTAATGCTTTCCAGCGAAAGCGTAGCCGAGCCCAGGATGATCGGGATACCGAGCATTTGCGCGCGCTTGATCGCAACATCCCGCGCATGATAACGCACCCCGTCTTCCTGGCGATATGAGTGATCGTGCTCTTCATCGATAATTATCAGGCCCAGTTTCTCAGATTGGGAAAAAAGGCTGGAGCGCGTGCCCAGCATGATGTTGACCTCACCACGTCGGAAGCGATCCCAGGCCTGGTAGCGCTGAAACTCGGTCAGTCCCGAGTGCGAAATGACGAAACAATCACCAAAACGGTTTTCGACGCGCTCGATCAACTGGTTGGTCAGACCGATTTCAGGTACCAGGTAAATAACCTGCAAACCGTTGTCGAGGCGTTGCTGGATCAAACGCAGGTAGATTTCCGTTTTACCACTGCCAGTAATGCCATCCAGCACATGCACCGCGAAACGATGCAGCCGGGGTTCGATTTCAGCAAGGCATTGTTCCTGCTCGCTACTTAACTCGAGTAACTCATCTGCTGGCGCTTTGCCCGCAGGCTTTTCTGCCCATTCCCAACGCACTAACTGCTTGGTTTCCAATGCTTTTACGACCGGATGCCAGTTGGAATTGACCTGCTTGAGCTCGATTGCGCTCAGTCCAGATAGTTGATGCAACAAAGCCTGGCAAATTTCAAACTGCCGCGGTGAGCGTCGTTCAAGTTCTGCGATCAGGGTCGGGTCAGAATTTACCAGGCACCAGCGTTTGACTCTCACCGGCTCGTGCGGACGTGTGCCTCGCAGATATCCGGGTAAGCACTGAAATACAACTTCCCCGAGTGGCTGCAGATAGTATTCGGACATCCAGCGGGCCAGCGCCAACATATGCTCGCCGAGTACAGCCTCCTGGTCGAGTCGCTCCTGCACCGGCTTGATGCGGGCGGGATCTAGCTCGCTGGCGTCATTCGTGCCCAGCAATACCCCGGTCTTGACACCGCTACTAAACGGCAATCGGTAACGAGTTCCAGCCAGGGCGGGATCATCAGCCTCGATCCTGTAGTCGAACACACGGTGTAACGGCAGTGCGATGGCGAAACAGGCGAAACGGAATTGCGGCACGTGGATTACTCAAATGGAAAGTTGAATCATACTCGAATTACGAGCCGCACTCAGCGGGACAAATCTACTTTTTTGGGGGCTCACTTAACGGCTAAAGTTAAAGTCGTTTCTAGCAATTAAAAGCTAAATTGTTAAGAAATGGCAACAAATGGATTTATCCACATTTTCTGTGGATAAGTCTGTGCATGAAATGCACATAACCCGCTGCAAGCCGCATTCCCATTGATTGTTTATTAGATTGTTCAATTTTGCAGCGATTTTATTTATCTATATATATCAATGAGTTATAGTATCTGATCAAATTTTGACCGATATCGATGAAACTAATCGGGGACAGACTCCTAACAAATTCATACATGTGCATATCTTGGCCTTGTCAATAGCGTCAGGGTAATTTTTCAAGTAAATTTGAATATCAAAAACCATTAATTGATAGTGAATACTCAAATTTAGGAAACGCAAAAATTCGTCGGCCGGTTTC
>Ga0265303_10002620_pt1 | contig 11167 bp, 10 predicted proteins | sample Helome_2_FD_192494 | JGI IMG/M metagenome (GOLD analysis project Ga0265303, IMG submission 192494) | Marine sediment microbial communities from subtidal zone of North Sea - Hel_20160317 (Illumina Assembly) | ecosystem: Environmental > Aquatic > Marine > Subtidal zone > Sediment ...
CTCCAAACTGAAAATCCGCGTGTCGGTGGTTCGATTCCGCCCCTGGCCACCAGTTTTTACTAATAAGATCAAGTGCTTACAAACATTCTAACTTGACCGTTTTTCAGCCCAAACATTTTGCGGGAGTATTGCGGGACCCTAACTCACGCCTGTGTGTGGCGAATTCCAATTCTGTCGCATGATTTTGTGTGAATTCCAAGTCTTGTCATGCCGGTACTGATTGTTACGATGGCGGCACCATGCGAAATCTAGCCATCCTATTCACTCACCTGCTGACCACAATCGCCAAATTGATGCGCCCAGGCGGTGGTCGTGCCGTACTGGCAGAATCTCTGCTCCTGAAACACCAATTAGGCATCCTGAATCGGGGCCATAGTCGAGATTAAGAGACGCAATCCGAGCTGCGGCTGCCGCCGGATTGCACAACAACTCTGTCTTGCGTTTGACCTCGACCTCGTTCCTTTTGGGCTGCTCACGACCGGCAAACTCACTGCCGACGACTGTATCAATTGCCCGTAGGGGCTTGATTAATAATTCGCCACAGACAGGTCAGAGTACATTTCTCGGTTCGGCATGCGGGCAGCGACAGACGTCGCCGCAGTCGGCCAACATGCCAACGGCGCGATCGTCGGGTCTGGCTTGTAGAGGTGTTGGAAAGGAGCGAGGACCCCGGAAAATCCCCGGGGTTCCTGCTCGGCTGACTTACTCGTTTATCTAGTCAGCGGCCTTGGATTCATCCATGTTGTAAAGGCGGTTCTCGCCGCAATCGGCGAGCGCATCGAGCGCTTCCGAGACTTCCGGATTTTCTTCTTTCAGGTTCGCGCCGTTGACCTTGGCCCACGCCGCGAGGTCAGGATACGTGTCGACCCACATGAAACCTTCGAGGTCGCCGACGATGGTTGTTGTGTACGAACTCCTGATGTCGTCGGTGCCGGCTTTGGCCCGGGCCCATTTGAGCCACTCGGCGTTGGCGGCGTGCGCGTCCTCGGATGTCTTGCCTTCCTTGAGCTTGCAGGAGTATACGTTGGCGACCATATCGGCGCTGGCGCCGGCCGACAAAAAGAGGAACACCGTGGTTAGCGCTGCGAGTAATATCTTTTTCATCTTTATTATCCCCTTATCTGATTGTTGTTGTGCCTGCGCAAGTATACATGCACGATGGAATTCCGCTAAGCGGGCGAATTCGCGACCAGAGCCGCTTCCTCATTTGGGCATGCTGTGTGTAGTTTCCGTGTAAATAAGCCGAGAAAGAAACATACCCAGAAGGATAGGTTCAGAACACATACGCAAGTGGGTTGGTCCAAAACTCGACTTCAATCAACATACTTGAATGAATCGGCAACTCAGGAGAAAAACGCAACTGAATTCCGAAAATCCGCGGGTCGGTGGTCCGAACTGCTACGGTGCCACGACTTGGAGCGATTTGAGGAATTCGATCACCTGATCTTTTTCGTTGTCGCTCAGCGCCTCGAAACCCATGCGGGAGTCCCTGGCTTCGCCATCGTGCGCCAGCGTTGCCTGGCGCAGCGTTGTGAATTTTCCGTGGTGGAAATACGGCCTTTCGTTGGCGGCACCCCATAGCTTCTTGGTCAGAAACGAGCGATTACCAGCAAAGAAGCCTGGAGATCCGCCGGGCTGATTGATGTCGATGGCCTCTTCACCTGGATCGCCGGGACCGGACGAAATGTCGTGGAGCTTCATATCCGTAAATGCGCGTACCCAGACTGTGCCATTTTTTATTTTCGGTCGTCTTCCAGGTAAACCGTCATGCGTGAGATCGATAGCGAGCGTACTTGTCTCACCGACCTGCAGATTGCCAGGCGGATTGTAGGGATTCGGTTCGGTGTAAATCCATCCCTCATCGGTTAACGGCAGCGCCGGGACATGACAGTCGGCACAGCCAATGTTTTCAAACAGCCGCTCCCCTTGCCTGACGGCCCTGCGTACTTTGCGATCGTGAGGGATTACTTGCCGGGGTACCGGCAAAGTCGCCTGGAAGACGGTCACCGCGGTAATGTCGGCCCGGGTCAACTCAGCCACAAAACCGTCGCCGTCCGCATCCACATCGGCCCCGAATCGCTCGGCCGACTGAATTCCATGGTGATGATTGAATGCATTGTTCGTGAACTGCCGGAGGGAGACAACGCTGCCAGACTGGTGGAATGGCTGGATGACCAGGCTGGGTGGATCGTCGGGTCCGGACGTAGCCAGGCTTTGCGCCGGCAGACCTTCGACTTGTGATACGTCCCAGTTACCGGCGCTGTCACGACTGATCAGACCAAACGATATGCCCTTGGTGTACAGCGAGTTCTTGGCGCCCGGGGGCGTTGTGTCTCGTATGGCACGCATTTCGGCGGTCATCTGCCGCGCCAGCATTTCGATGAATCCGGAACCGAACATACCGAGCGTTGCGCGGTAATTGCCAATGTTCTGAAGTTCGACAAACTGGCCGGACTCGTCCATCGCACCCTTGTTCATTGTGAAATCATCGTGACCGAATGAGGCGAAATCGAAGCGTTGTGCGCCGACGAAAACGCCTGTCACGAAGTCACCACCGCCACCGGCGAGACCAAACGGGGCGTTGTGACAACCCGCACATCCGTTGGAATCCTGGGCGGAGATACGATTGAAATTTCGCGGGAACACCAGCGGGTCTGACGGATCGGACACCTTCGCACCAGTGCCTGTCGTCAGCGGACGTCCACCACCTTCCTGCGATGTCCATTGAGCGCTGAACGCAGCTTCGCCGCGGCGGATCAGTTCGCGCTGTGAAACGATAAACTCTTCACCGTTTTCAAGCCGTTCGTAGGACGATACTTCCTTGCCGATTTGCGCAGATACAGCCGAAGACATCATTACAACGGTTGCACAGATCATCCATCGTCCTTGCGCGAACTTTCTCCGCATTGGTCTCTCCAGTCTCGGGTGCAGTCAGTGCTTTTTCAACTTACCCGGTTCAGCGACGTTTGTTCCAGCGATGACGTTATTTCCAGAGATCGATAACGAACACGCAATCAAAGGTGATCGTATCTCCACCAGGAATAAGAAACTGACTCAAGTTGACAAGGCCTGACAGGCGGACCGAGCCAGCAGCCTTCTTGAACTTTCTGTCACCGTAGATCACATTGTCTATTCCCGGCAAAGGTGCTGCGCCGGTGACGTGGGTAAACTGCGGGTCCTCAGTTGAATTGGTGAGGACGGGCTGCACCGTGACCTGACCCTGCGATACCAGGGTGCCGCCCGGAAAGTAGAAAAACGTGGTGGCCGTCAACGACATACTAATCTTGCCGTCTGAGTCGACACTTACGGCGGGACTAGACAGGCAATCAGCGCCACTACCGATCACGTTACCCGTCTTGGCATCAATCAGGTCCATGTCGAAGCAGTTTGCACCCCCCAATGCCGCTAGCTCTTCGTCCAGTCCAAGCTGATAGAAGTGTTCACCGCTATCGATAGCTGTCCCGGTACCCGCGAGGACAGCAACGATATTGTTACCAATACCTGCGGCGTTAGCCCCACTTGCTGACAAGAGAGTTACTAAAATCGCTAAAAAAATATTCGTTTTGATTATGGATTTCATTCTATTTCTCCAATTGAATCCAGGACGCATGCAGTTGATCTGCATGTACACATCTATTTCTATACCCAGCCGCAAGCGCAAACATGGAGGAAATATGGAGATTGGGCTCACGCGCCGAAACGGACGTCGGCGACAAAACGAAACCCCTTACCATAGATAGTCCTGATGAAATGCTGCGCCTTACCGCTATCACCCAGGACTCGGCGGGCCGACTTGATCCGGCTCGTTAGCGCCGAGTCGGTCACTACACGCCCGCGCCATAGGTTCTCGAAGATTTCGTTCTTGGGCACCAGCCGGTCGCGATGCTCGACCAGGTAGGCCAGCACTGTCAAAACCTGTGGCTCGAGCGGCTGAATAGCGCCTTCCTCACGTAGCTCGAAACGGGCCATGTCGAGTTCAAATCGATCAAACAGGTAAACCAATCCGGCTAGCCGGTTCTTAGGTCCAGAATCCATAATTGTTTTCTCCTCGTCTCTACCGTCAATGGTATAAATGAGAAGACGCGCCTTCTTCTACGCTTGCGGTAGCTTTCCGCCAGCGACCCGGCCAATGCTCATTAAACCGGATGAGTGCAGACTAGGTTTTTGCGCCCGTTGCCGTGTGAAACTTGCATGAAGTTAGTGTGAAGTTTCGCTTGATCCTTTAAAATCAAACACATAGACGGCAAAGAATCATGGACGAGCGAGCAGAAAGACCTGGAAATATGGATCAACAGCAGCCAGCCAGCGAACGCCTTCAGATAGGAGATCTGGTTCTCGATACAGGGAAGCGGCAGGTGAGCCGTGGGAATGTGGTTCTTGATCTGCCGAAGCTGTCCTATCAGCTGGTATTGACCCTGGCCAGGGCGGCCCCAAACCTTGTGACACATGATGAGCTGGTCGAGCGTGTGTGGTCCGGCAAATTCGTCAGCCCGGAGACGGTCACTCAGAGAATCAAGCTGGTTCGCCAGGCTCTCGGGGACAATGCCAGTTCCCCGCGTTACATCGGTTTGGTCCGGGGCGAAGGCTACAGGATGCTTGCCGAAGTCCAGGAATTGTCCGAACAGGACGACGGTATCACGAAGCACCTTTTTGCCGAGTTGGGACGCCGTCGGGTACTGCAGACGGCGCTATTATACGCTGCGGCTGCGTGGAGCATCACGGAGGTTCTGTCATTTCTCATTGAGGCATTACCGGTTTTTCCGGAAGGATCGAAGTCCTTTGTCGCAATTCTTTTCGTCGTTGGCTTTCCCGTTGCGATGTTCCTGTCATGGCGCTTCGACATCGGGCCAGGCGGCGTCAGGCGCGCCCAAACCTCCAGCACCGAAGGACGCCTCACCATTGCAGCAGCCATACTCCTGCTCATCGGCGCTACGGCGGGCCTGTTTTACCTTGTCTATCCGAGCGTTATTGCACCGGACGAGCCAAGGACCGCCCAGCTTGAAAATCGGGAGGCCCCAGCCCCAAACACGATCGCGGTTATGCCATTTGAGAACGCGAGCCAATACCTCGATGACGGACACATACCCAAGGGGCTGAGCGACGAGCTGCGAGATCAACTCGGCCGAATCGGCGGCATGCGGGTAGCGGCCAGGACATCCTCCGTGATTTTTCAGAACCAGACACTATCGGCGCCGGAAATTGCGACCAGGCTTGGTGTCGCCCAATTGCTCGAAGGCACGGTGAGGCGGCAAGGCGATATCCTTCATATCACGGTGACAATGATCGATGGTGAGTCCGGATTTGGAGACTGGACCAGGACGTTTCAGAAGAATGCCGATGACCTGTTGACCGTCCAACAGGAAATAGCGACAGAAATTGTGGCAGCGCTGATGCCGGATTCTGATCCGGCCTTGGGCAGGTCTACTCTGGCAACCCTGGATGCGTCGGCCAACGAACTATTGCAACTTGCGCGCGAAACGTTTCAAGATGTCAAAGATCAACCGACCGTAAATATAGAACAATTAACAATTGCGATCGATCTTTACCGGCAAGCAACCGAAGCTGATCCAAATTCAGCGCTGGCACACAGTCGCTACGCCGACGCGTTGCTCTACCTTGGAGACGTCGAGGCTGCCGGCGTGGCTATTGAAAGGGCATTGCAGATCAATCCAAATCTGTCGGAGGTCCATCACACGCTGGGACTGTACCGGTGGATACGCTTCGAAAACGGCGCCGGCGAGGCGCACGCGCGGGCAATTGAACTTGATCCATTCAATGCCGACGCGCTGGCAGCCTATGGACAATGGTTGTGGCATCAACCTGATACCGATGGGGCCGAGAGTTACCTGTTACGAGCATTGGAGCAGGATCCGGAGTCTCTCTTGCGTTACGCAGTTCTCGGCAACTTCTACGGTGTTTCCGGGCAAAGAGACAAGGCGCTTGAGATTGCCGCCAATATCCAGGAGCGCTTTAGCAAGTCACCCCAAAAGGCGGTCGCCTACCTGGAGCTGGCGCGAATTCACGAGCTTGTTGGAAATCTGGACGTCGGAATTGCCTGGGCAATACGCTCAAGAGTTGCAGATTCCGAATATCCGGACGCGCTCTGGATGTTGTCAGAACTGTACGCGCGGATCGGCGACGAGGAAGGCGCCAGGTATTTCAGCCCGGACGTATCGTTTGGCAATTTGTATTGGCTAAGACGATACGAGGAGATGATCGAGGTTGGTGAGGAGCTGGCCCTTGAGAATCCCAACCAGGTTCAGATCTGGTACTTGCTTGCGCGGGCGTACCTGGCACTGGGTGACTATGAGCAGGCAATCTTTGTATTGGAGCGCCAAGGCCTGCCGGAGAGAGTCTTCGTCGATTCCAGGCGCGCTAACGGCATCCAGACATTGATGACTTATGCGGACGCCTTAAATGCAAACGGGCAGATTGAGAAGGCGCACGAATCTGCCGAATTTGTTCTCGGGATAATGAGCCGCCTCATGCTGACCGGCTCTGAAAATGCATGGTGGCCAATCATGTACGGGGCCTGTGCGCAATCGGTACTGGGAGAGGATGAGCTGGCGCTGGAAACCCTTGAACAAGTTCTGGAGAGTCCGGGGTTGCTCTGGTACCCGGTTCTCGTCGACTTTCCCTGTTTTCAGAAGTTCAGGGACGAGCCGAGATACCAGGCTGTCGTCAAATCGATTGAGCAACGACAGGAGGTTCTGCGCGATCGTCTGCCAGATACTTTGCAGCGTTTTAGAGTCGCACCCTAGACGGTTCCGATTTTCGTCAAAACGCCCGGACAAGTGACAGGGTAAACGCGTACTCGAGGATGTTCACCTGGTCTTCCCAGACCATCTCCATGTAATTGGCCGAGACACTATAGTCGTCGTTCAAAGCCCAGTTGACGCCGATGCCGATGTTCAAATAGTTATGTTTGAGCGTACGATCGTGCTGGTACCACATCTCGTCATTCAATTGAGTGGGGAACCCGGGAAAGTCGGTGGGAACCCTGAGTCCAGACCCTTTCTTCAGAAGGCTGAACAGCCTGCCTGTAAGACGCGGTCCGAACTGATAACCGGCCTCGGCGCGAATGTTCCAGTAATTGACGCTAACGCCAAGTGTTTCCTCCACGAAAACATAGCCGATATCGGCACTGTAGTAGGCATTGGACAAGCCCGGGTGCCATGCAAAAGACGACCCGATTTGAAGTCGTGTTAACTGCTGGCCGACGGCCGCATTGCCATAGAAAGGGTATTCCTGGCTCGGGACGCCAAGGTAAGCAAAGGGCTCAACGGAAAATTCGCCTTCTTTGACCCGGTATTTCGCGCCAATGTTGAAGTCCTGAAAGTCGCCATTCCAGCCACCATCATCCACGTTCTCGATATAGGGTCTCGGCGGGTCGAGCAGCAACGGGTCGTGTGGCAGCGGGCCGTCGTTGTACCGCTTTCTCACGTAAGGAATACCAGCGATGACGGTCAGGCGATCTGTCAGTGCGTACTGCAGCTCAAAATTCATCACATGCGTGTCGATCGAGCCAATCGGCAGGGGGCCAATGTCGCTTTCAAAGCCGTCAGTCGAATTGTACTGGTAAGTCACCACGAGTTGACCGCTGCCCTTCCGGGACTCAGCCTCAGTTGCGTTGACGTTCGAGGTCAGCAACAGAAGTGAGCCAATGGCCACGGTTGTCGACAGCACAGCGAACCGGCGCAGCGCGCCGCACGGCACGCTGCCAGGTTGCGTATTCATGATTGCGACTTCAGCGTCTTGTGAATCGCCTTCAAATACGTCAGAACGCTATCTTCGTTGGAGAGAGATCGCTGATAACGCCCGCTGGCCTCGGAGGTTTCCGGGGTGCCGTCTATTGCGACGGGAATGAAGGTCGCACTTGCCATTGACGACATCTCGTCCTCAACGACCTCCCGCTCGCTGTAGTACGCAAGGACAACATCGATTTCGTGGTTTTGAAGCTCTTCGCTAATTTCTGACGGGTCTGATACGACGTGAATATCGTGACCGGCAGCCGCCAGCCGTGCAACTAATTCCAATTCCGCTTCCGTCTTTGCGACGACCAGAATGCTTCCTGGAAGAGGGGCAGTGTACTCTCGAAATGCCACGCCTTTGCCGACTCTGAAGAGGCTCTCGCCGCAGGCGAATGCGTTGCCAGCGAGTAGCGCCAAAATGCAGACCGCGACGGTCGTTAAGGTATTGGACTTTTTCATTGCTATCTCCGGACCGAAGTCCTCATTTCTTCATGTATGAGCATTTGACATATACATAACCGCATTTTAGCACAGGAAAATCAGTTCCTGACAAGATCAGTGCGGATGCGGCGACCTTAGTCCAACGAGTCGGGTGCAAGAATGCGATCACGCTCTGCAATGCTACGTACGAACTTGAGGATCTGACTGGAGGAATACTTTCGCGATGTTTCCAGCTGGCCCTCGTTCGTGGTGCCGATGAGCGTGCCTTCGGGACCGAAAAAGATAGCGACAGGGATGCCCCTGGCCAGCGAAACTCCCAGCGACTCGGCAACATCGCGGTTCCGATTGAACATGCCAACGTCGACGTTGACAAAACGGAACAGGTCACGAGTGTATTCGGCGACCGGCTCACTGTTGAGGTGGCTGTGTAGTGTGCGGCAATCCTTGCACCAGTTGGCGCCGAAAGTCACCATCAGGAACTTACCCTCGGCCTGTGCCGCCTTTCGCGCCTTACTTATCATCGAAGCGGCGTCCGCCTGCTCATCGTAAGGCGGCTCTTCGGCGCCGAATGCATAGCCGCCCTGAACTCGCGGCTGGAAAAGCTCCTCGGTCAGTTCAAGGTTTTCTTGCTGCAACAATTCGAGCCGGGCCTGCTGCGCATCGAGATGTTCGCGGGCGACAGGTGTCTGCCCGGTCAGAAGCAATCCAGCGTGGTAGACGGCCAGGCCCAATATCAGCCCGGCCAAAAATGCGAATCCGGTCGTCCGTAGCTGTCTCATGGCTCATCTTCGATCATATGTTATTTGGTAACGACACGCCGCGTAACATGACCATGAGGAACAAAACTCCCCATTGGCAAATCGCTACACCTGTTCCATTCGTTTACAAGACTCTCTTCAATTCAAATCCCCAACCAAAAAGTCTGTTGCTGCTTCAATCGCCCCCAAAAACTCTTCAATTGATTTCGGTGTAACCCAAAAATACTACCTTGATCTTGTCAGGGTGTTTTTCGACTAAATCTGCGACCAACTGAGGAAGCATTGCTTCGCCCTCAATCACATAATTCATGCCATCAACCAGCATACTGTCGATCATGCCTAGCAAAAATGGCTCCATCTTTTCGGCGATTTCGTTTGGCCACAGTAGATGATGAATTCCGTATTCGGGTATCCCATCGTTAAACCCCATCATCAACCAATCAAGAGACAGGTACGGAATCCGTTTGTCCGCAAGGATTTTTTTAGCAATGAGTGTCTTTCCAGACCTGGAGGTTCCACTTACAAGGAATAGCATGTTGCCTGGCAAATAATTAGGAATAGGAGATTCTATAGCATCTTATTATGTGCCAGGTGGCCGAGAGTGGGACCGGTTCAACCTTTTATTCAATCGGTCTAAGCCCTTCCTCAAGGCGTCACATATTCTGCAGAAGCATGCCGCCGCCGCCGATTTACGCCGGGGTCCTACTTTGCGGGAGTTTTGCGTGTTTGGTTGTGCACAGTCCTGCACGGTACTGCAAATACGGCAACGGGCGCCCCGGTAACTCATTGAAAAATATAGCCAAAGACGCCTCTCCGCGGGACTGAAAATCCGCGTGTCGGTGGTTCGATTCCGCCCCTGGCCACCATTTCAAATCACGACGTTAGGTCGAGTCCGTCCAACCTCCACAATCCCAGTATGTCTCCAGGTACCCATTTGGTGCCCAATCCGGTCTTGCTCACCGCTACCCAGATAATCTGAACTGTCAGATAGTCCTGGCCGAGCGTCTGAAGTACTCGCGATCGGGTAATTAGCACCGTGATATTCGTTTTTCCTGTATTCTGCGGCGTCGGCGACGCATCGCACTCCAATTCCCTGGAATAATAATGAACAATAATTCTGCAATAGTTGCCACGGGCTTCATCGGATTGCTTGGTGCCTTGCTCACGGGCACCGGCGAATTTCTTCTGCATTTTGACGATCTCGCGCGCTTTGGACCAGAGAACCAATTCTTGCTCGGCATATCTGAACAACGGACCACGCTGGGACATTTCTTTGGTGTCCTGGGCGCGCCGCTATATCTCGTCGGCTGCTGGCATATATATCTCATGTTAAAGCCCGCCAATCCGACGTGGTCGTTGATCGCATTCATTACGGCAGCGTACGGTTTCGTAATCGGCGCCGTATGGATCGGCTCTCGTGCCAGCCTCAGCGCACTGGTCAATTCGCCTGAATCTTCTGCGCTAATGCCGTTACTCGGCCTCTATGACTTGCGCTACGAAACGCTCCTCTGGGTTACCCGGATCACCGTGCTGCTGTTGTCCGCAATTTTCATTTGGCTGACGCTAACCGGTCGCAGCAACTACCCGAAATGGATGGCGCTCCTCAATCCGATTCTGTTGCTCCTGGCAAGCTTTGTTGTTTTTGTCGTGGCGCCCGATATTGGAAAGTACCTTATGCCTATAGCGCTCAACGTAGCGTTTTTCATATTCTTCTTGTTGTCCACACGGATAGCACACAAAAAAGGTCTGTAAGTGATGAGACTCATCAAAAAACTGCTAAGCGCTATGCTTATCCTGATTGTTGCGATGGTCATGATGGTCTCCGTCATGATGCTTCTCGATGGCCGCGTTGATTACGACGTGTCAACAGCGGGTGTCGACATCCCGCAATACGACGCCATCGATATTCCCTTTGATCAGAGCAACGACTTTTCCACTGCACATCCGTTTGCGGCCGGGGCCATCATCGATATTGACGGTGACGGTGTCGAAGAGCTGTTCCTCGGTGGTGGGCCGGGTCAACAGGACGCTGTTTTTCGATATGTCGACGGTTCGTTTGAACCTATCGACAATGCGGCTGGGATAAAGAAAGCCGACAAAGCGGCAAGTCTTGGTGCTTCGGTGATCGACACGAACGGGGATGGCCACGACGATATCCTGGTCAGTCGAACGGATGGCGTCTGGTTGCACCGGAACGAAGGTGGTTCGTTTACAGAG
>Ga0265303_10002621_pt1 | contig 11167 bp, 10 predicted proteins | sample Helome_2_FD_192494 | JGI IMG/M metagenome (GOLD analysis project Ga0265303, IMG submission 192494) | Marine sediment microbial communities from subtidal zone of North Sea - Hel_20160317 (Illumina Assembly) | ecosystem: Environmental > Aquatic > Marine > Subtidal zone > Sediment ...
TGGTAACGGACATGGGGTATATGTTCTACCGAAATCTAAGTGGTTACATTGGATGAAGTCTGGTTTTTCATCTCAAGCGTATGAGAGTGATGGAGACGCTTTTCGTGCAATTGCTTGGACCAATCGTAGAGTTGGATTTATGAACAGACAGATAAGACAATCCATTTACGGAGAACAAAGCCAGGAGAAATTTATCGTTGGTGAGAAAGTATTGAATGCAGCTCCAATACAGGATAGGTTCCAAGATGAGATATTGGCTCCTACAGATAGTGAGGGAGTAATTAAGGAAATTAATATCTGCATGAATCCTACAGCCAAAATGATGAAGCTAGGCGACTTTAAGTGTTATCATATGAAGGTAAGTTTTCAGGAGATTGGGCTTGTTGACTGTTATTCGATTCATGAAGATGGCCTGCAAGATTACAATAAGAAACTGAATACTTTAGGTAAGGAAGCTAAGAAAGATCGTAAACTTTGGAGTACCTTTTGGGCTTTCAAGGACTCATTCCACGACATTAGGCCAGGACACGCCTGCACAGCTCATCGATCGCAAGGTAGTTCATACGGTACGGTCTTTGTTGATGCTGGTGACATTTTGGAGAACAAGAACTTTGTTGAGAGTTTACGCTGTCTTTACGTGGCATGTAGTAGAAGTGTTAATAACCTCATAATCTTAGAGTAAATAGAAATGAAATATGAAACCATCACAAATAATGAATTAATCAAAGCCAAGGAAATGCACAGCCAAGAGCTAGGGAAATGGTTCGAGTCAAAGATAAAAAAGAACTTACAGTATCTACAGGAATATAAAAGTACAACCTTCATGAAACTGCAAGATACCGGAGCTGCCGGTACTTACCTAAGTGCAGTAGCAGGAGATTTCCTTGCCTTCTCAAAACATGGGAGCTTGCTTATAGAAGCAAAGTGTTCGGTAACGCATGATTCTTTGAAGTCCTGTCTAAGTAATAATGTAACGAAAGGGCAAGCTTTGGAACATATCCTTATGACACGGGCTGGACAAAACTCCGTCTTTATATTCTTGGCGGTCTCTACAGGAAGTCTTCAAGTTTGGGATGGAAGTGTTGTGGCTAGTCATAGACAGAAAGGAAAGCAGCTTAGAAAGAATGCTGGCCTGGTTAGAAGCTTTGAGGCAAGGGATATAGGACTAGTTTTTGAGAGCTTACTACTCGGTTATTTAGCGGAAGCACTGACCAACAATCGTGAGGAAAGAGATAAAGTTCTATAAATAAAAAGATGGAATTGTTACTTGCAAAGTTAATCATAGATAGGTAAACTAAAGATGATTAACTTTGAAATGAATGGAGAAATGAAATGAAATTAGTCTTTTCATCAGACTATCACTTAGGCTTAAATCGAGTTGCCAATACAACAGCACAATCTAGGATAAGACTTAGAGACGCTATATCTTATCAGGCAAAGAATGTCTTATCTGATGATGGTACTCATATTTGTTTAGGCGATCTCTTTGATCAATACAGCAATTCAGAATCTGTAATCATAGATTCTCTAGATATCTATAACAAACTTACCTTAATACTGTCTGGAAACCATGATCTTATAAATGACCAAAGCAAAAGAGGGTCGTTAGATCTTTTGATGGAATCAATGTATGAGGGACATACCAGAACCGTCAGGGCTTCCTATAATACTGGGTATCATCAAACCAAAATCTTTAAAGATACAGTTATAGTATCGATCCCTCATCACTCCAGCCAAGATAAATTTGATATTGCCTTACAGCAGGCTTACGAAAAAGATTTCTCTGTTATACCAACAGAAACCAAAATCCTTCTAATGCATTGTAACTTCGATATGCCTGAAGTAATGACCAATGATACGGCTCTAAACCTGACTAAAGAAGATGCAGAGGTATTGCTTGAAGTCTATGACTATATCCTCTTAGGGCATATTCACCAGCCTGCAGAATATTTTGGTGGGCGACTTAAAATCGTGGGAAACATAATGCCGACCGGATTCTCTGATATCTCAGACAAAAGGGTTCTAATATATGACACAGATGCCAAGATCATGGTCAGTAAGAATATCTGGCACAAATCAGAAGGGTATCGTCAAATTAGGGCATCCTGCCTGCTAAATGGCGATGCTTTTCCAGATCTACACACGGAACTTCAATTCGTAGATGTTGTTGGAAAGGTCTCACCGAACCAAGTTAGAGACTTAAAGCTGGCCATTCATAAACGAATTTGGGCTATGGGCAGCGAACACCTACTGGCTGTGCGAGATCAGACAGAAATTATAAGACCAGAGGGTGAGTTTATTGAGAGTATTACTGGTGGACCGGTTGTTACACTACCAGAAAAGGTTGACTCTACCCTGAGAGACAGCGATCTGTACCCACTTTGGAAAGAACTATTGGAAATCTGTAGGAGAAATGAAAATGATTAAGTATCTTAAATTAGAAAATTTCAAAGGGCATAGTGAAATAGAAGTAAAGTTTGCTGAGGAGGTTACATTTATATCTGGCGGTAACTACAAAGGAAAGACCACAATTTTGGAAGGGATTATGTTTGGTCTGTATGGAGTTAGTGCCGTACCAGGAAAAGGCGAGCATCTGTGGAAGAAAGAAACCAAATCAACCAGAGTACGATTAAAGTTTTCAATTGGGCAGGAAGAAGTTGCTGTAGAAAGGAATCGTACATCTGCAGTACTTTTCAAAAATAATGTAGAGATAGCCAGAGGCACTACCGCAGTTAACAAGGCACTTAGTGAGCTAATAGGGTTGTCTCAAGCTGATTTTAGCCGTATCAAATACTCTCAGCAGGGGGAAACCTCAGCCCTGCTTACATTTGGTTCGACAGCGCTTAACACGTTGATTGAGAGAGTGTCAGGAGCCACTTTGATTGCCAAAGTTTTGATTCTGCTCAAAAAACGTGACGCTGAAGAAAAAGGTATGCTAATGGCTTTACAGGAGGTGCCGGTAGAACCAATAAAAGAAGAGATTGAAGCTAATTCAAAAGAACTTAGAATATCTAGGGAGAATTTGGTAGTAAATACAGATGAAGCAAAGATCATAAGGTTTAAGAAAAAACAAGCTTCTGAAAAACTTATTAAGTTACAAAATGAACAGAAGAAATTAGAATTTACAGAGCAGAGGCTTGAAGAATTGGCAGACAGAATGGATACAGCAGATTCAGAAACGGTCTCTTTGGAAAACGAGCTATTGCAGTTTGGAACTGTAGATCTAACTCCTGACTATATAGAAAGTCTGGAAGAAGAATTGCATGTCAAGAAGGAGCGTTTGGAAGATCATAACCAAACCAATAAATCTCTTCTTAAGTTTAAAGACTCTATACGAGATAAAAATGAGAATTTAACTTACTTAAATAAAGCTGTCATTACTCTGACTGGAGCCATAGAGCAAAGAGAGGTAACGATAAAAGAACTAAAGCTTACTCAAATTGATACAAATTCCTTGGGAATGGAAACAGCAATTATTAAGTCAGAGCTAGAGTCTTTAAGCAACATTATGAGTAACTCGGTATGCCCTACCTGTGAGAGACCCTTTGAGGAGCATTTTAACAAGAATGACATTGAATTAAAAATAGGTAAACTTAATGGAGAACTTACTGAAAAGTTAGAAATATTAACGCGAGGTAGAGCAGCAAAACTAGACCTAGAAACTACATTAAATAGGCAGGAAAGAGACCAAAGAGATCTAGATATAAAAGAAAGGGATACAGCCGTTTTGGTTTCTACCATAACAGATCTTGAAATAAATTTAAACGAACTTGAGGAAGATATTAATAAGCTGCCTATTAAGGGAGATCTGGAAGTTGAAATCAAGAAGATCATAAAGGAGTTAAAGAAAGCCAAAGAAAACCAACTAAAAGCGGTTGAGTTACAGGCAAAACTAGATTCAACAAAGGCCAGGCACAAAGAATATCTTGATGAATATTCAGAATTAAATAATCAAATCCGTTATGCTAGCAACAATTATAAGGAGGATGTCAACAGTTCAATACAGGAAACCAAGAAGATTGTTGATAACTTTTCTGAACAAGTGGTCAATCTAGCATCTGAAGATGCTAGATTGAAAAGCAGCATAAATCATATCGATGAACAGCTACAGATTTCAAAAAACGATCTTAAGGTAGCTGAGAAAAACAACACCGGAATTAAAGACCTGGAAAAAATGAACGGCATTACAGACAGGTTAAAAAAGCATCTGAAAAGTAATCGTGAAAAGTTTATGACTCAGGTATGGGATAACTTACTGTCCACCGCATCGACTCTATGCAGTCAGGCAACCGGAGGATATATTTCTAATATAACCAGGGATAGCGATTCATTTTGTTACGTAGAACAAGGCCATGTGATGCCGATATCAGCAGCTTCTGGAGCACAGAAAAGTATTATGGGGCTAGCCATTAAGGTAGCTCTTTCTATCTCACTACAGGACAACACACGGTGTATGCTGCTGGATGAGGTGAGTAGTCAGATGGATGAGCCGCATGCGGCAGCAGTTACAGCCCTGCTGGGTTCTCTAGGCCATCAGGTGATAGCTGTATCACACAGAGATCTAGACAGGTCTGGGGACTATAATCTGATCGATTTGGGATATTAAAATGAATGTAGCTCACACATTAAAAACTTTACCGTATTACTTTAATGCGGTAAAAGCAGGTGATAAAACCTTTGAAATACGAGATAATTCCGATAGAGGATTCCAGAAAGGAGATATAATAAATCTGCAGAAATGGGAGTCTGGCTATGCCCATAATGAAGGCGTCCTTGTGCAAATAACGTATGTGACTAATTACCAACAGAAAGACAACTATGTTGTATTTGGGTTTAGAGTAATTAATCGGGCAGTGAAATTTAGGGGGTAGGCAGGGGGTCAACCCCCTGCCTACCCTTTCTTCTTATTAGCCTGAATAGCTCTACCTTGTTTTGCAGCCTTCCCTCTGGCACCTTTGCCAGTATAACAAGTTCCTTTTGAACCAAACTTAGATCCTGATTTTCCATTCTTCTGGCATTTTTGAATTGGCATAACAGTATACTCCTTATGCTATAACCCCACCCCTCGGCAAGAAATAAGCCCTAGCTAGATTCCTATCAGATTCTGATAATACTGTTGAAGCAATAGCTCCACCGTAAAATCTACCAGTGAAGGCTTGCACAGTATCGTCATCGGAAGCGGCAAATAACCTAGATTGAGCTGTGCTAATAATAGTTGCTAACCCAGGATCAGCATTCTCAGTTGCCTTGGCATCTACATCATCTACATCGTTGATAAATAACCTTCCGGTAGCAGTGGCATTATTATAGTCCATCAAATATAAAGTATCAGTGCTTATTGGTACGGTAACTTCTGGACTAACACCACTTCCCCATTGAATATACAACCCGGCACCGTCATCGATCAGGCCACTTTCATCATTTTGAGTAGTTGTTTTCATCTGCCAACCCCTCGAGGCTCCTGGAAGACCCGTACCCCTTGTATCTAATATCCTTTGTGGAGGGGAAACGGTTGAAGCAGATCTAACCATAGCTATAGTTGTAAAAGGCTCAACTGAAAACTCGCTACCTGCAACATCAAAGAATCTAGCACCTTGTGGTTCAATCCAATGTAAGAAATTACCGTCAGTTTTATAGATAGGTCTATCAGCGAGTGTAGCCTGTACAGCATGAAAATTATTACCTGATTTATCTTGCATCAAGGCTACCGCCTGACCATCAGCAGTTATAGGTACAGTTGCTCCGGTATCTTGGAAAAGAGTCCCAACATCACTTGGATCATACCAAGATACAATATTGGCCATGCTGTTGGGAGTCCAGGTAGAGTTCAATATAGAGATTTCATCAGAAACTCCTTCAGCAGCACCTATAAAAGCTCTTACTCTATAAAAATAAATAACATCGTCTGCAGCTATACCATCATCATAACTAGTGCTGTCTGCAGGAATGGTAGCAATTGCAGCAGGCAAAGCTGCTGGATTCATCGTTACTGTATCTCTGTGAATGGTATACCCATCTTCTCCGGTATTCGGATCAGTAAAAATTAATCTTATTCCCATAAAAAAACCCTATTATATAGTAAAAGCTATCTGTATCTTTGGTGCTGTTAATGGCTGACTTGAGGCTAAAGTTATAACTGGAATAGATAATGAACTGAAACTTGTAAGCGTAGGAAGCTGCCAGGAATCTTCACCATCTCTTACAGATGTTATTCTAAACTCTACTCTAATTGTACCAGATGGGACAGCAGTTAGAGCAGGGTAATCAAATGTAGTGAGTGTTCCAAGAATAGAACCAGAGGTCCAATAAGGGTTTCCTGGAATCTCGATATCAGAAGAGTCAAAAGCATAAGCATCTATACGATAAGTAGCGCCAGCTTCCGTAGCTGCTGTTCCTGCCTCATCATGGTCTATCAAAGAGCTAGAAGTAAGCAGCGTTCTGTCTCTATGGTTCCACGTGAAAGTGATTCCATCATCTAGTGGATAGGAGCTAATATTATAGCTGGGAGGGTAGGTTATAGAATCGGTTAATCCAGCACCCTTAAATTGTCCAGGTGGGTAAGGTTTGAAGGCCCTGCCTTGGAATATAATATTATTTGCAAAAGCGTCAATTTGTGACCCTTTTACAGTTCTATTTCTAAGCTGAACACTTAAAGTTTCACCGTCCATATATTCAACTTCATCGCTACCTGAGTCCTCTCCCCAGAATATAATCTCAGCCCCTGTCAGATGATCTACAGGAACCGTATCAAGAGCTCCTCTATTAATGGTTAACGTAGTACCGACAAGAGAAACCACTTCAGCTATCTCTCCTGTGTGACCACCTATCTGAATGGCCTGCCCTGGCTCTACATAACTGAGGTCTACTCCATCAGAAATATCTACGGTAATGATAAGGTTCCCAGCAAAGTCAACTCTATCTAGGTCTGCAGCTAAAATACATGAGGGTGCGAAAGGCATGGTAGTGGTTTCAACTGCAGGGGTTCCTGTCCAAATTGTAGCATCCAAAGAATCACTGGTTGGTCTACTACCAGCGGCTAGTAGATATGAATCCGTTGGGTCTAACACAAAGCTTTCACCTTGTGTTTGTATTATTTCCCAATAAGGTGCTTCAGTAATTAAAAATCTAGTTATATCTTCTGGTGGATTTGTAGGATCAGTCCAAAGAGTAGGGAGTGGTTCCGTTACTATGGCATTAGGTAATCCAAATATATCTTCTATACATTCAATTTCCATAGCACCATCTATTAAAGTACCATAAGATATATTCGTAACTCTCATAACCAGATTAGCTATACCATAAGAAGGGTAGCCCCATTTAAATACATCTCCAATATTTAATTGGAATCCCTGCCTATTAAGTATTAGTGTGGCACTTTTTAAAGGAGTAGCTGCAGCCTTTAATTCCCTCTGTAATACTTTTAAAGCTAATGCTGTAACTGATATCCCAGGAAATTTAAAGGTTTGAGAAATAAGTCCGCCTTGTGCAACTACCAAACCCGTGTCTTGTCCTGATACGGTTCCCTCCTGATCCCTAGTGTAATCAAAATATTCTATGTTGACGTAGTTAATTAACTCATCAGTCGTAGGTATATGATAGGCATCAACGGACTTGATATTAGATTCATCAAAAACAGGTAAGTCATTGACGTTATAATCATCTCTAATAAGTTTTAGAACAAACTTACCTGTTCTTTGATCTATAAATAACGCAGCATCAATGTGATTAAGAACATCCTGTATAAAATCATTAACTTCTGTCTCTGTTGCCCAAAGGAAAGAGAGTCCAAAACTTTCATTAAATAAAGTGTCTGCAGCAGATATGAAAGCTACTTCATCTATATCGGCAACAGAATATCCCATACCCCATAAAGGATTTAAAATGCACTCCCTTATGATATGTGCAGGGTTCATATCAATATTGCCGGTTATAACTGAGACAACTATGTCTATTATTGCTTGCGGATCTCCACCAGATACTACTGGTACTTGACTATTCCCGGTAGCAATTTTCGTATATGTAGTATCTGTATCATCAATATTGATACCATGAATGGATACTTCAGACGGTAAAGCGTTTATTATTACTTTCGTGGCATCAGCTATTTCTTGCGCAGTCTGTCCAGAACCAGCATCGTTTGGTTCCCCATCAGTTATAAAAAATAAAAGTTTCCTAACAGAAGGATCTGATACAGCCGGATCAGTAAAAAAAGAATTAGCATCTATGACTGCTGCAGGGAAATAGGTATTAAATCCAGGCAATCCATCAGCATCGATATCGGCTTTTATAGCGTCTATCGTAGCTTGACTATTTACATTATACTCTTTATTGACATTATCCCTAAGATGATTGCCGCTGGCTTGCCAGGAACCCCATTCAATAAATTGAAAACTAGCTGTGCCGGGTTGCAGGGTATTCCATATATAATCTATAACCTGGATCATAGCTGATCTCAGATTCTCCCATTTAGTATTAGTCCCTCCACCTGGCACATTTTGCATGGAAATCGATTGATCCATAGCAAAATAAAAAGCTGTTTCTGTAGAAGAAAATGCACCTATAGGAGCTTTTTCAGGATACCATTGCTCTTGTCCATCGTGTCCTATTTGAGTTCTAGTGGCTTTGAAGGCCCACGGTTTATAGAAAGGGTTCATAGATAGATACCCTTTGCGCAGAACTGCTGTTACCAAGCCCCTAAAGTTTGGTATGCCAGAACCAAGCTGACCGACAAGATAATCATTTTGTGCCTGAGTGTCTTCACCAAATTGCAAATCCATCTCACCAGAAATTCCACCTTCCGCTGACTCTCCACCAAAAACTTCTTCAGCATTTATGGTTATTTTCTGAGAATTTGAAACTAAACCTGACCAGACCTGCTCTTCATCAACTCTAATGCGGGTTAGAAAATCTATAGGTCCATGAACTAATCCAAAGAACAGTCCTTGAAGATACCTATACCCTATAGTTTGTTTTTTACTACCTCCTGACATGTGCCCACTCTACTAGTTTTGTAGCCATAATATCGCCAGTAGCTAATATTTCTTCTTCTGATAATCCAGTTTTAATAAATTTTCTCAAATCTAAATTATGCAGTTTAAAAAATCTTTTAATACCATAAGAACAATATCCGAATCGTTTACCATTTGGTATTGTCCTAGCATGTTGTATATTGATCAGCATAATTTATTGATTTAACTACTTTTTACCATTCTTTTTCTGAACTTTATCTACACTAAAATCTCCATGCCATAAGACCATGGGAGCCTTAATTTCCCTAGTCCCAAACAGTACTGCAATTGGTGTTCCTTCCTTAATCGTTGGAATATCTGCTTGTTCAAAGGAGGCTGGAGTAGGTTCATTTGGCTTGGGCCTAAGAACATAGGATAGGGCTAGGGATACTACAAATCCTACAATTTGTAACCACATTAATAGATTCTCCTTTCAAATGGATTTGTATTAGGCCAAGCTGGATTACCACCGTAGTTTGGTAGATTGTTAAATTTATTTATACAGTGATTTGTTGAATGGTCACAACCAGGATAAATTATAATAGGGCTGGTTACTATCAAGTCTTGTAAAGGTCTGTTTATAGTTACAGCGTTTCCGGTATGTCCAACAATCGTTCTGAAAGTACCGTTGAATTCAAACAACCCATTGGAATAATACCCATTAGCCTGACTATTAGCATTGTTAGTAGTTATAACAACCCCACTTATTGCAGTCACTGTAGTTCCAGAAGAAGCAAAAGCTGCTCTATCTACTAAACAGGTGAAAGGGGTTTGACTATATAAAGCATGGCGGCACATTCTAGTCCATTTAGGAGCTAGAGCATTGCGCTTCAGTGAGGTTAAAATAGACTCGCATTCAATAGAAATCTCTGATTCTTGAGGACGAAAAGAAGTAACCTTTCCTTTCCAATAAACTATAAAATTAGCGTCTACCAAATGCTGTCTAAAAATAGTGAGTGAGACTGGCAGTTCTGCGCTATAATTTAAAAATATAGAAGCTAAAGGGTTATCTCTTATAACCCTTAAAGCTATAGAATTCTTCATCAACTCTTGAGATTGTGAAATCTCATCTCTTTCTATAGATATAGACTCAAAGGTTTCTGAATCTTTTACAATGGGTATGTTAGCACTGGTATATCTCCAATAGGTTGTGTCCTGTATAAACTCGTAGATTTCTATTGGTTCGCCAGAATGTTGACTATTTTCGGTTCCCTCGTATGACATTATTAAAGTTCTCTTAGTATTTTAAGAAATAGTTATGTCTTGAAAATCTACGGCAGCTTGAAACGTATTCAAACCTATTTCTGTGGTCTTAGTATCGAAAGACACACCTCTAAACCTATGCTGGCTTTCAACTAATCCGCAGTTATGCCAAGCTAATCCAATACTGTCAGAACCTAACCTACTTAATTGTAAATAAGAGATTCTTTGAATTTCAGTAATAGATACGTTTTGCCCTAATGAGGAATCAAGGGTTAATGACTCAGTAGATGGGTTTATCGTGGCACTGTTTTCAATTCGCCTATAAAATCTGGGCCCACTTTTAAGAATAATAGAGATATCTCTTCTGCCAATTTCATTTTGTAAGTTAAAAGTGGCATAGCTAATATTGTTTATTGTTATTGCGAGATCTGCAGATCCAATAGGTGATGCTAATGTGATATCGCACTTTTCAGTATCAACCCATATAGGATTACGGCGACCTTTCCTGGCGTATAACCACCTCCTGTATTGGGTAATTCTTTCTCGATCCAACATAAACCAGGAAAAGTCTCTGGAATAAACAGGGCGAGCTGATAAATCATCTGTCTGAATTATTCCTGTGATGTTATCTAAGACTTGTAATTTTCTCTCATACGACTCATTAATTGAGTTTGTCCAATAAGAAAGTTCCTCCAAGATCGGAAACCCTCTATAGGTACTAGAGTTTAATTCGGAATGAGAAAAATTTACATTGTTCTCATCAAAGGTAAAATTTACAACCAACTCAGAAATATTAGAATTTAAGTTTTGAATTTGTTGGATTGCTTCCATCCTACCTAATCTAGCAGGATAAAGTATGGTTCCTGTATTCCAATTACCAGTAATACCAGCACTCAATACAACCGTACGAGGTGTGACCGTAAGGATATCGATCTCTTCATAAGTTCTAAAATCAG
>Ga0265303_10002622_pt1 | contig 11161 bp, 24 predicted proteins | sample Helome_2_FD_192494 | JGI IMG/M metagenome (GOLD analysis project Ga0265303, IMG submission 192494) | Marine sediment microbial communities from subtidal zone of North Sea - Hel_20160317 (Illumina Assembly) | ecosystem: Environmental > Aquatic > Marine > Subtidal zone > Sediment ...
CGGTTCTCTCGCATATATCGTATATAAAAAGGTGAAATAAATGGCGCTCGGCTTACCAGCGGTTGGTTCAATTATTGGCGGGCTTACCGGTAAAGGGAAGGGCGGCGGTTTGCCAGGTCTCGGCGGAGGATTGTCGGCGAGTTCTTCGGCTAATTCACGCAGTGGTGATGCTGGCGGTAGTTCTGGCGGTGGTCAATTTAGTTTCAATTTTGGTGGAAATCCGAACGTTTCAACCAGTAATTATCTAATGATTGGCGCAGTTGCTTTGGCGGGTTTGTATGTATGGAAGAAGTACAAATAAACCAAATTGATTGGGGTCACTCAATCAGCAGGAAGCTAGAGATTTCAGCGGGAAATGACTTAGCGTTGATTAAGTCCGAAGTTGAGCACTCACAGTCGCAGTTATGGCGCTGCCAGTCGTTCTATAATCTCGCCTTTGTTGTTACCAGAATCGAACACGGCGAACTGGTCATTGTTTTGTTTGAGGGTTCGGGCCTCAATGAATTTATGCCTTTTTTTATTAAACGTGCAATTGAATTAAAATTATCAATTCGCGCTCATGTTAAACGAAAAGGACTATTAAAAATGGGCCGCAAGCTCGGATTTGAATTATCCGAATACGTAATAAGGTATCAATATGGGTAGTCGCTCAAGTTCAAGAACATCATCAACCAATACGACCGAGAATCACACGTTTAATAATGTTGATAATCGGGTAGGGGATGAGGGCGGACTTGACGGAAATCAGAATTTTAACCTTTCGAATTCAAGCATATCGGGCGGAATAGCCATTCAAAAAACGGATTTAGGCGCAATTAATAAAGCGTTTGAATTTGCTGATTCGACTCTCGATTTCGCTCAAAACGCAAGCGCTCCGAGCGCTAACACTATCAATACGATTGGTAAAAATGTGGCTTTGATTTCATTGGTCATTGCTTCGGCTATCGTTTTCAAATCAAGGTTTAAATAATGAATTCAGTACAGGATATTCGAGACCTTTCAACCACGCTTGTCGGCGGTGTCATTCAAGCATTTAGACAACATCAAGGTGATGTGTTTTATGTTGACACCGCAACCAGTCCGGTTTTAGTCTCGTTCGACAATAAAGCTGAAATTTCACTGGTTCAGGGTCAGAAAATAGCAATCAGCTATTCAGGTTTTACTTTGAAAAGCGCGGCGGGTCAATCGGTCGTTATTAAATACGGTCGAGGCAATTTTAGTAACTCTAATCAAAATGTCAGTGTGACAACTACGGCAACCGTCGAAGGCGCGAACGTAACAAAGCCAAACGCTGAAATATCCGTTGGCGCGGGGTTGACTATTTTATTGGTGGACGCCAACGCTAACCGAAAAATGTTAAGGCTTGCTATTCCATCGACCGAAACCGGTGAGGTGTACTTGACCGATTCGCTCAATACCGCCAAAGGCGGGATTTTGGAGGCTGGCGTAATTGACTATCAAGATACTGAGGCGGCTGTTTATGCACATAATTATGGCGCATCGGCGGTATTGGTTTCGGTGCTTGAAATGGAGCGAATTTAAGTGAGTAGCTCAGCCACAACCAGAAGCCCGTCCGACGCCTATAAGCAACTGGATGCTTTAAAGTTAACCGCGAATTACGACAAGGTAAGCACTTCAGATTTTAGCGACCCAATCATTTCAGCTAAAACGCCTAGTGAATCAGATGTTAATTTATGGAAGAATTCATTTTCACAAAATTTCTTTTTATCTACCGGCGGCTCGTTATTAAATAATGCCGCTTCAGGCACTAAAGATGGTAATAACAATACCGCTTTCGGTTTCGGAAATATGGAATCGGCAACAACTGCTTACGCGTCATGCTCCTACGGTTTTAATTCGCTTAAATCAATGAGCACAGGAAATTCAAACACGGCATATGGGTATCAGTCGTTAACAAATTTGACTTCAGGGAAAGACAACACGGCGATAGGTGTTGATTGTGGTTATAACATTACGACAGGTACACAAAATACCTTAATCGGTCGTCACGTTCTATTTGATGGTGCATCGACACATCCGTTTACTGGTTCCAGTAATGTAATGGTCGGCGTCGATATTGGGTTAGATGCTACCACTATAACTGACGCCGTAATTATTGGGCACAATGCACAATTGAAAGGCGAAACCGGCAGTTCGATTATCGTGTTGGGAAAGTCGGCACTTCGAGATTGTCTGGCACCGTCCCAATCAACCGTGATAGGTGGAACCGCCTGTCAAACAACAACAGCCCTCTCGGAATCAATCGTAATTGGTGATAGAGCTGTTCAAAACACCGCGTCCGATACTTCATCGGTGTCGATTGGCGCTGACGCTTTCTATACATCGGTGGCAACCAATCAAACGAACTCGAGTAACGTTGGTATCGGCGGTACTGTCGCGTTTAAAGCTTGGGGTGTAAACAATACGATTATTGGTTATCGGGCGGGTGCAAAAAGCACCGAGACAGAATTAAATAACACTGTTCTAATGGGTTATCGGGCGGGGGACGGATACGCCGTTGATGGTGACTTAATCATTTCAAATAACCAAATTGCCAGTAACGCGTTAATCTCTGGAAATTTTTCGACGGGGAATCTAGAGCTAAAGGCTAGCAAGCTGAAACTAAGGAGCATTCCAACATCTTCAGCCGGTTTAGCAGCGGGTGAAATCTGGAATAATTCAGGAGTGTTGAACATTGTCTAACCCAAACTACCATTTAGAATTAGATGAAAATACGCTTAAGGTGATTGGTGATGCCTTGCTTGAGCTACCGGCCAAATATTCGCTACACACGATTAACGAAATGAATCGACAGATTGCAAAACAGATTGAGAACAATAAACACGAACAACCAAAAAAATGAAATGGACCCATTACTTATTTTTGCTTTTATTAATTTCAGGAGGCGGTTACGCCGCATATAAAATGACACGTGGATTGAGGAATAAAAACCCTGGCAACATTCGATACAATCCGGCGAACGATTGGAACGGGCAAGTTGGAAAAGATGATAAAGATTTTGTGATTTTTTCTCATGCTAGTTACGGCATTCGGGCTATTGGAAAAACGCTTGACTCTTATCAGCGCCGAGGCGTCCAAACGATTGCACAAATCATTTCAACGTGGGCACCGGAAAGCGAAAACAACACGGCCAGTTATATTCGTTCAGTCCTTAGTCAGATGAATATCGTTGACGAAAACTATATTCCAAATCGCAACGATGGTGACTTTTTGCCATTGGCGAAAAGTATTATCAGGCATGAGAATGGATTTAATCCGTATTCTGACGACGACATTGTCGACGCACTCAATAGTTAAATTTTCACCAACAAAAGGAAATAAAAATGTTCAAATTAAAATTCTATATTCAAACGTTTGTCATCATGGCGTTAATGATCTCTTTGCCTGCTTGCTCTTTGATTAATAAAGTCACGGAAACATCCAGCGAAAAAATATCCGAGCTCGTTATTCAGTATTGTGCTGAAACGAACGAGACGTTCCGGTTGCAGCTACGGGAAAAGATTAATTTAAAAATGGCAGGACAGGCAACCATAGAGGTCAACTGTTCGCCCCAAACCACAGAGGCAGTATATGGAACAGATAATAGAAATCATAGCGACCGGTGGCGATACAGCCAGTATTCTAATCGCGTTTTTCCTTTGGAATCAGCACACGAGAATCAACCGGCTGGAAGTCGCCGTATTTGGAGACCGTCGAAAAGCCTCAGATTAAAACAAGCTGTCTAAGCTCTCCATCTTCATTAAAAATTGATTTATTAGCCGCGGTGATGCGGCTTTTTAGTTGGGTGTTTTTTAGCTTCAATCGCTTGTTTTCGCGCTGGTAATTGTTAATCAATTGAAATTTGTAGTAGAACCCTAATATTTCACCGCTGGTGAAACGTTGACCGGCTGGTGTGTGTATCGTGTCATCTTTTATATAAAACCCTTCCCAATCAGACGATAATAGACCACGGTGATGTAGAGTGATTAATTTGCGCGCCATCATCGGCGCATTGTCCTTTTTTCGCCAGCTAGCCAGCGTCCGTTTATCAACTTCCAGTAACGTTATTAATTGACCGTCGAGCAACCCATAATGGTCGCACAATTGGTCAAACGTTAGTTGATGATAGAGCGGTTTCTTATCTCTTATCTTCATCCAATCCATGTGGTTAAGTTCGCTCAATGAGATATATAGGGGAGAAAGCGAAAATAATCAAAGTTTTTTTGTTGAATTTGCGTGACGGGTAAAACATCTAGTTTATGTGGTGTTTTGGGATTTTTGGGTAATTAGCCTCAAAAGTGTCGATTTTAGGAAAATGCCCGATTTTACATAATATACATTGTTCGGTAATTGCGACTAAAATTTTTCTTTGAGAAGCTGATGTATTACCACTTATTGCTGATTGAAGTGCCTCTATAACCTCTTGTTTTTGCATCATTTCTACTAGCGAGTCCTTGCGTTCCATTTCAGTCCAGACCTCTCTATTTGACTGAAGGTTATTTCTCTCACTTTGCAAGCTTGCAATTACTTTGAAGGGGCTCATTTTTGCAAGTTCCGCTGCTCTATACGCAACATCATCACTAAATTGGTTTTTATTATTGCGGTATTTGGACATAGATTGACGGGAAATACCCAGAAGCTTAGCTGCCGCGTAATCGGATTCTATGTGATGTTCAGCTTTTATGCGGTCTATGACCTGAAGAGTGGTGTTCATAATGTTCAATCCTGTTTAAGTCTGCATGTCAATCATAGTTAACTAGTAAGCACTTTGCAACGTGATGAATGGTTGACATTCGCGCCACCCTATAGCTACTATCCATCTCAACCACTGTTCAATCCGGTCTGCAAAACTCAATTATTCGGTGGTTATGTAGTTCAGTTCGGCCCCTTAGCTAGGGGCCTTTTATTACGACAGGACTGAGCTGAATTCGAACTGAATGGAGAATTTGCAATGTTAGAAAACGAACTACTAAATCAACTCGTCAACGAGCTAGAACTCACGCTCAAGCAGAAAGATAAAACCGCATCCAAGAAAAACCATGAAGCTTTAACGCTTGTTCATCGGTTCAGAAACAACACTAATTTATTCATGCAGGCGGGTTAGATGATATGACCCCTAGTGAACTGTTTAAAGAGTTGATAGAGGTAATGAAGGAAGACACGAAAGCGAGAAGATGTTTTGCTTTTAGAGGGTTTGTGTTCAGCTCAATATTTTGGCTAACGTGTCTAATTATGGTGATTGCTTTAGCCGTTCGATTTGCCGGAGAAGCTACTCAAGACTGCACCAACCAAAATAGCGACAGCGTGAGTGAGAATGCCGACTCCCATATTGAGTTCCCCTTTTTCAATCAAGTAATAAGAAAAGAAAAAAATAGCTATGGTAATACCGAAAATGAATGACATTTTTGTTAAGTGCTCAAGCCTTTTTTGGCGGAAAGACTCGCTTCCAGACTCTCTCATATTTTTAAGTACTGTAGGAATGTGTGGTTCAACTGTTTTTGCTAGGGCAGCAAAATCAAATTCGTCAGTGTTGTTTGTTGTGGGTAGGTTTGGTTCGTCGTTCATGCGAAGTCCGTTTTTATTGGTTAGTGGTCAGAAGCTACCAATATTAGCGGGGTTTGCACCCTTAAATCAAGCGAGGTCTATATGAGTCAAATCAACCAAATACGACACCTCGAAAAACTACGCAAAGACCGTGGTATCGAATCAGGCGCGGCTCGGTTATGGCGAGAGGTTCTAACTCTTGATGAAAAAATCCACTACATGAATTCAAGTAAAGTCTTTAAGCGTGAATCAGAAATAGACAATTTCGACCGGTTCACTCCTTCCGAGCAAGAACGCATTTCAAGTGAAATTGCATCACTGCAACCTTGGCAGTTGGTTTTTGCTGCACATGTGGCAAGTAAAGAATCGAGGGTTGCCTAATGACTCAAAAGCAATACAGAACTTTCATGGCGTCAATGGCTGAAAAATTCAAAGAAAAATCAATTAATTCCGCTGATGGGAAAAACCCTGAGGCATCAACCGCATATTTTCGATTAGCGATTAGAGCCGCTAAAGAATCATTACCATTCAGGAGAGCTTAAATGTATCAAGTCGTTAAATTTAACAACCATTGGTGCGTTCGTGATAAAAACAACGATCGCCAATCAAATTGGTATCGCAACAAAAGTGAAGCTTACACCGCGAAAGTGGACTTGCAACAACAGGACCAAGAGCAGGGAGATTTATTCGTTGAAGAAAACTTACCTGACACCTATCAAGTGTTGGTGAAAGGGGAAGCTAGATATAGAAAATTCCAGAAAGGAAAGTGGACGACTAAAAAATCAGCTGGCCCATACAAAAATATTGAAATCGTTTCAGTTGAGCGCGTTCAAGCAGAAATTCCGTTTAATTAGATGGCATGGGCAACCGCTACTAATTGGAAAACCCGAGAATGTATGAAGTTCGCGGGTAAAACGGTTAATCGGTTGCCGGACATCATGCGTTCGCAAGTGGCGCGAAGTTACCTAAAAACCTATCAAGAAAATTATGTTTCCGCGAACAAAACACTCACCAAATTAAATCGAATTATTGATGAAACGCTTTTGGACAATCAGCCACTACGCGACCATTTTAACGAACAGCGATTGTTAGCTATTGCTGAAACGAAGGCGGAAATCGTAAAAAGTTTAACCCGGTCAATTGATTGCGATGCTAGAAAACACAAACTCGTTAAAAATTACGTTGAAAATGTTGGGATTGAAATTAGCGATGAATTACGCAAAAGTGATAAAGGCCTAGTGATGAGAGCTTGTAATTCGGATTGGTGGAGACGACAACTGCGCAAAGTGACTAGCAGAAGTGCCGAACGGCTCGCGTTGAGTTACGGCTTGGTGAGTAAGAAAGATTCAATCTATTGCAGTGATTTTGCAGTGGCACGATTTAGAGCGATGAAAAAGCGTAATCGTCAGATGATGGAAAACACCATTTTAACCAATGAGAGTGGGGCAGAATTTACGTTACAAGAGCTTTCAGACAAAACAACGGCTAACCCGTCTATTAGGCGCGGCGAGCTTATGACGCGAATCAGAGGGTTTGAAGAGTATGCAAAATATAACCGAAAAGCTGCGGTGTTTATTACAATTACCGCCCCAAGTCACTATCACGCTAGAAGCTACAAATTTTCAGGCGCAACGCCTCGAGATACTCAGCATTACCTTAATACGGTTTGGTCGCGGGTTAGAGCAGCCGCGCATCGTCGAGGAATTGAATTGTTTGGGTTTCGAGTCGCAGAGCCGCACCACGACGGGACGCCACACTTTCACGCGCTTTTATTCGTCGACCCGAATCATCAAAGCGAATTGGTCAGGCTCGCGAATTATTACTCTAAGCAAGAAGATGGAACCGAGCGAGGCGCACATAAGCACCGCTGCAAAGTGGAATTCATCGACAGCCGGAAAGGTTCGGCTGCGTCTTATATAGCAAAATACATTTCAAAAAATATCGACGGTTTTGGTGTTGATAATGATCTCTATGGATTTGATGCGGCGAGTTCTGCCGAACGTATTTCGTCGTGGGCTTCGCTCTGGGGTATTCGCCAGTTTCAGCAAATTGGCGGTTTACCTGTGACGGTATGGCGAACGCTTCGACGTATCGATACAAGTTTTGATGATGAAGAGGCCGAAGCCGCTAGAAATTTTGCAGATAGTGGCGATTGGGATTTGTTTATGCGTCATGGTCAGGCCGCAGGGCTTGAATTATACAAAATCGAAGATGAAACCGTTAACGAATACGGAGAGCCAGCCCCGTCAAAAATCTTGGGCGTTTTATCACGATTAACCGGTGAGGTAGGGCTTAAAGTTACCCATGTGTGGGAGCTGCGCCAGCAGCCTTGGACTCGTGTAAATAACTGTACGTCAACCGGAAATTTATTAGAGGAAACCAATAACCGACTCGAAAAAGAGGGTTTTGGTTTACCACCGCCGTCAGAAATTCACTAGAGAGCACTATGAGAGAAAAACTAAAACAATTAAAGGAAAATATCAACGCGGCAAACAATCAGCCGGTTTATGCCGTGGGAGCAAAAATGGCCTATGCCGAAAAAGCGGTAAATAATTCGTATGAATTGGTATCGATGCTGGTTGATAGAGTGGAGGCGCTAGAAAATGCAAAAAATTAAATGCCCATTATCGCTGTATGGCGAATGCAATGAGATGGCAGAACTCGCCGCCTTTGGTGAAAAAACGTTAAGCGCACAGCGTGGCAATAAAAAATATTTTCTTCGTTGCCCGACACACGGCTCATTGCGATTTGATAAACCATGCGCGCAAGAAGCGATTAAAAAGGCCGCGGGAGAGCCAACGGAAAATAAACCGGAAATTCCGCAACCGAAACCGGAAATCCCGCCAGAAAAAACGAACGATACCGAGGAGGAATGGGGTTTTTAATTCCGTTTAACGCAATATGAGTGATGAAATTCCAGATTTTGACAGAATTGATGCAGCCGCGATGCAAATGGCTCAGGCTGACAACGTGGTACCAATTGCAGGTAATGCCGAGCCGGAAAACCAAGAGCCAGAGATTTCAACCAGCGAGTTGCTGGCTCCCATTCTAGGAATTGGATTTGCGACCTTAGCACCTAATTGGAAAGTGTCACCAGATGAAGTTAACCAGCTATCTCAAGCGTACGGTGCATTAATCGATAAATATTTACCGGATAACGGACTTGATAGGTTCGGTCCGGAAATTTCCGCGATTATGGTGACTGCAATGATAATCATGCCGAGAGCGTCAATCCCTCGAAAAGAAAAGAAAATCGAAAAGCCGAAAAAATCCGAACGCGAGATCCAGATGGAGCCGTTAAAAGATGCAAGTTGATGTCACTAAAAAAGCAAAAATTATTGTGGTTTGCGGCTCTAGCGGATCAGGTAAATCGGCGTGGGTAAAGCAACAAATCAAAAAGGAAAAGCGGATTGTAATCTGGGATACCGACGATGAATATGGAACCATTACCAATAATCGTGTAACAACGATACCAGAAATGACCGCATTGATGAGACAGGCGGGTTCTAAAAAGCCGATGGTTATTCGTTTAGTCAGTCAGAATCAATATTTTAATTTATGGGCGGCCGCAGTTTTCTCTTTCGGAAATTGCGTTGCGGTCGCTGAAGAGTTGGCCGATGTGACTAGCCCATCCAAAGCACCCGCAGGATGGGGGCAATTGGTCAGGCGTGGGCGAAAGCGTGGTATTGAGATTTACGCGGTAACTCAACGCCCGAGTGAATCCGATAAAACTGCAATGGGAAATGCTTCCGCTATTCATTGCGGAATGCTCAACAGGGCAAACGATAGAAAATACATGGCAGCAGAGCTTGACGTAACCGAAACGGATATTTCGCAATTGGGAGAGCTTGAATACCTTCACAGAGACCATAAAACCAAAGCAATTACCAAAGGAAAGTTAAAATTTTAAGTTATTTTTTCCGTTAACGGGAATTTCCGGTTTGTTGTTATGTTTGCCGGTTGCATACCGGCTTTTTTTTGCCTTTAATCGAAGCCTATGAGAAAACACTTAATCACAATCGGAATCACGTTGTTAACTTTCTATATTTGGGAAGTTCAGTTGAAACCGAGACTTTCAACCACAGAGGAAACTCAAAATGAACACTAAGCAAATGTTAAAAATCGCCGCTGTTGCTTTGGTAGCTGTTGCAGTTGCATACCGCATACCACAAGTAAAAGACGTTGTTTTTGATGATGGTTCGCTTTTCGGTTAATCCCTAGCTTACCTCTTTTATTAACTTACACAGGAAACAAAACAATGCGTTTAATTGACGGATTAATGCCTGCGGCATCAACGGTAACAGCGGGACAAACTTCGGTTTTCAATCTGCCTATCGGTCGTACATATCACGGTCTAGCGATCGAATATGGCGGTGCTACGTTGGCACAACTTAACGCTTTCCGTCTTAAACTAGACGGCGAAGTAATTGCAACTCTTGGCACTGGCGATGAATTAGACAGTCGAAATAAATTCGACGGTCGAGCGGCAGCGGCGGGAGTGATTTTTATTAATCTTGAGCGTCAAGGTCTAATGACACTTGCCAACCGAATGGCGACAGTTATCGGTACGGGATTTCAGGCAACCAAAGGAAAAGGAAAAGTTTCGCGACAGCCTTCCACTTTGCAGCTTGAGATTGATATCGATGGCGCGGCAGTTGCGCCAACGTTAACGGTTACTGCATTACAATCTGAGCCATCACCATTGGGTGTTGTTCGATATTTGCGAGAATTTAATTATTCGGCCCCTATCGGAACGTTTGAGATTGCGGACCTACCTAAAAGCGGTTCTCAAAACGCTCAAATTTCACGGGTCTGGATTGTTTCAGCGAATACCACAAGAGTGGAGCTGAAGAAAAATAACCGAACTATTTTCGAACGCTCAAAAGCGTTGAATGATGTTCTTCAAGCCGATGGCGAACGTGTACCTCAAGCCGGTTATTTTGTTTATGACCCGAGTGAAAGCGGTCTAGGCGGGCAGTCTCTTGAATTAGCGGATGCACAAGATTTGCGTTTTATCTTAACGCTTTCTGGCGCTGAATCTATCAAGGTACTTGTCGAGTATTTAGGTCTTAAGGGGTAACCCATGACGCAAGAAAAAACAAGTTGGTGGGATGATGCGATTGGTTCGCTTGGTGGTGTGCTGGATGTCGTAAAAGATACGGCGTCACAGTACGCCAGCGGCTGGCTAAATGATGAATTTGGAACAACTAGCGAACCACAAAAAGCCGTTGAATTACCACAGGCGCAAAATGCCGATGTATCAAACGCGCCAGATGTTGGTTTTGGGTTCACTCAAAAACAATTATTGATTGGCGGTGGTGTACTGGCTCTTGGTGCGGTATTTCTTATCGCTGGAAGAAAGTAATGCCTTTGGCGGCACTAATTCCTTGGGTTATCGGCGGCGGTACAATTGGCGTCATCGGTTGGGGAGTTGGTGAAGTTGGCGAAGGTATCGAGAAAACCGGCAACGGTTTATTGATGGGCGCTATCGCCGGTTCTCTCGCATATATCGTATATAAAAAGGTGAAATAAATGGCGCTCGGCTTACCAGCGGTTGGTTCAATTATTGGCGGGCTTACCGGTAAAGGGAAGGGCGGCGGTTTGCCAGGTCTCGGCG
>Ga0265303_10002623_pt1 | contig 11161 bp, 9 predicted proteins | sample Helome_2_FD_192494 | JGI IMG/M metagenome (GOLD analysis project Ga0265303, IMG submission 192494) | Marine sediment microbial communities from subtidal zone of North Sea - Hel_20160317 (Illumina Assembly) | ecosystem: Environmental > Aquatic > Marine > Subtidal zone > Sediment ...
AACCCACCCCAAATTGTGGCCTTGACTGGGCATTTGACCTTGCGCAGACGCTGGATGGTGAGAACAACGCCTACACCCTGCCCTGCGCAGCCGTTGGTGGCGTGCAGGCCAATTCGGATTCCTTCACTGTTCGTCGTGCCACGGTACAGCCGCAGCCCTTGCAGGCTGACCGCCTGCAGATCCAGACCACACGAATCCAGGGGCGGCTGTTCTCGGATGGAAATGTACCTGCCGCATTCGACCCAGCTAGTTCGACGACGCACAATTTGCTCATCAACACCTACTACGTTGCGGCCGACTCGGCACTGATTCCAGGCATACCGACACTGCGTCGCAAGACGCTGTCTGCCGACGCCGGTGGCCCCATCGTCATCGATCAGGAAATCGCACCTGGCGTCGAGAGCATCCAGATTCAGCTCGGCATTGACGTCAATGAAGACAATACGGTCGATCGCTACGTCAACCCTGGCGATGACGTGTATGACCCGAATGCGGCCGGATACATTCCGGGTGCCCGTGTGATGACCGCTCGCATCTGGCTGGTCGTGCGCGGCCTGACCCAGGAGAACGGCATCGTCGATGCCCGTGACTACGAACCCGGCGACGTGGACCTTGGCGTCCCTTCTGACAATTACCGCCGCATGCAGGTTTCCAAGACGATCCTGATGCGCAACGCCCGAATTTAACAATGAGAACACTAATGAATACGATGACTTTCAATAACAAACAAAACGGGGCGGCGCTGGTCGTCGGCCTGATTCTGCTCGTCGTCATTACCGTGCTCGCTATTTCAGGCATGAACACGGCCACGACTGAGCTGGCCATGGCGCGCAACGACCAGAACTACGAAAACGCCTTCCAGGCCGCGGAAACCGGCCTCGAAACAGCACTCGGCCAGGGGCAGTTCGACACGTTGGCCGGTGCCGCGATTACGCAGACGATCAACGTGCACGACGAGGTAAACACGCAAGTGAACTTCGAAGACTCGACACTGGTTCCGGACAAGGCGTTCAGCCTCGGCGGCGGCGGTGGCGTGTCCGCATACCACTTTTTGGCGACCTCGCTGGCTGAATCGCGTCGGGCGCCCGGCTCCACGACGGATCGCGACTCAACCGCGACCCATACACAGGCTTTTTATATTGTCGGTCCGGAAGCATCGACACTCTAATTGAGTGAACAACCAGGGAAATGGTGAATCTCATGAAAATCAAGACATTAATGACAATTACGCTGCTCTGCCTTGGCCAGTTGGCTTTCGGCCAGGGCGCGATTATTTCGCAAGGCTATGAAGTAGCACTGAGCAATTTCCAGGCACCGGCAAGCGCGAACGGCGGCGTTTCGTTCCAGGAGTGCGATGACTGCAGCCGTATGAACGTACGCGTTACCGACAGCACGCGTTACACCATCAATGGCAAGGCAGTTCGTCTGGAAGACTTCAAGAAGGCTGTCTCGCAGGTTCGCGATCGTGACGAAGTCACGCTGACCGTCCTGCATCACCTTGAATCGGACACGATCGAAATGATCGATGTGTCCCTTTAGTTAATGAATACCACGATTGAGGCCAGGATCATGAAGATCTTTACGCGCAAAACCACATGGATGAGTGTCAGCTGTGCTTTCGCATTGCTAGCGGGAATGCCGGCTATCGCAGACGATACCGAGTTGCTGTTGATCAACCCGGATCCGACCCAGAACCCGAAACCGAACGTCTTGTTCATTCTCGATTCGTCGGGCTCGATGACCACGCAACAGACGACGATTACGCCGTACGACGGCGATCTTGTTTACGGCGGTGACTGTGACCCGGATCGAGTCTACTGGACCGATGTTGATGTCACCCCCGTCTGCACGGGCAGTAACGAGTCCTACGTCGACGACGACAATTTTCATTGCGAATTCGCGACAAACCAGATGTACGGCATCGGCAGCTTTACGAACACGATGGTGCAATACCGCGATGGCGGCAAGGACGGCATGTCATCTGGCCCGAAGCGCTGGCAATACCTGGCTCCGGGCTACAATAGTGAGCCCGTCGAGTGCCAGGCGGACTCCGGTACGCACGGCGACGGTCGCTCGACGCACCTGTGGGCGGCAAATGGCACCAATCTGGCCGATCCGTATACCAGCGATCCGTCTGAGGAATTGTCCTGGGGCAGCGCACCGCGCAACCTGGGCTATACGTTCTACGACGGCAATTACCTGAACTGGAAGAACAACCCGGTAACTACGTCACTGTCACGCTCGGTCATCATGAGAGAGGTGACCAAAAAGGTTTTGAGCTCGGTCAACAACCTCAACGTTGGCCTGATGCGTTTTGATGGCAACGACGGTGGCCCGGTAATTCTCGACATAACTGACCTTGATTCCAATCGCCAGACGGTAATTGATGCCGTCGAAGCGATAGGGGCGTCGGGCGTTACACCGCTGTCAGAGACGCTGTACGAGGCGGCATTGTACTGGCGCGGCATGCCCGCGCATTACGGCAGAGCCACCATGACCGCCCTGACGGACCCGGATGCTCTTATAACGACCGCTCCTGAAGTCTATGAGCAGCCTGAATGGGATGTGTGCTCCAAGAATTACAATGTACTGCTGACCGATGGTGCCCCAGTTTCGGACTTCGATACACCGGGGCTCATCGGCAATTTGCCGAATGTCGCTGGCGCGCTCGGCTACGCCGGCTGTGACGGCCCGGTTCTCGGGAATGGTGGGCAGTGTCTCGACGACATCGCTGAATATCTGTCAGTCGAGGATCTTGATCCGGTTGAGCCCGGTGATCAGCTGGTGAACACACAAACGATCGGCTTCTCAAGTGATTTTGGACTGGCCACGACGCAACTCCTGACGGAAACGGCCAATAATTCAGGTGGCCAGTACTACACGGCGAACGACGTCGAAACACTGACAAAGACTTTGTTGTCAATTATTGCCAATATCAACGATCGCTCGTTGTCGTTTTCGGCACCTGCTGTTTCGGTCAACACGTTTAACCGTACACAGAACCTGAACGACATTTACATCACGACGTTCGGTGCGAAAGCCAAGACTCACTGGCCTGGCAACCTCAAGAAATACCGAGTTGATGATGGCAGCATTGTCGACTCGAACGGCGTCGACGCTGTCGATCCGGCAACCGGCTTCTTCCTTGATACGGCGTACAGCTTCTGGACGGCTGGTGGTGCCGATGGTAATGACGTGCGGCTTGGTGGCGCAGCGCAGCAGTTGCCGACGCCGGTACTTCGCAACCTGTATACGAATAACACAGGTTCGGACCTCACCGCTGCGGCCAACGACGTTGCACCATCCAATCTCGGTGCGTTCACGCTGGCGGACTTTGGCCTCACTGGCGCCACAGGCGAGCCGACGATGGATGAATTAGTGCGTTGGGCTCGCGGTGAAGACCTGCTGGACGAGGACAACAATGTCGTTACAACCGTGCGTAAGACCATGGGTGATCCCCTGCACTCGCAACCCGCCGCTATAGTCTACGGTGGCACTCCCGCGAACCCCGATGTCGTTATCTATACGGCAACGAATGACGGATATCTGCATGCAATCGCGGGTGATACGGGGGCTGAGCTCTGGTCGTTTATCCCGAAACAGTTGCTGTCGAACCTGACGCGCCTGTACTTTGACCCGAACTCGAGATACAAGCAATACGGTCTCGACGGCAACATCGTATCTGTCGTCAAGGATGTCGATCAGGACGGTATTGTCGAATCGGCCGATGGTGACTTTGTGATCATCGTCTTCGGCATGCGCAGGGGCGGTTCAACCTACTTCGCGCTGGACGTGACCAACAAGAACTCGCCATCACTGCTCTGGACGAACACTTTCCCCGAGTCAGGCGAGAGCTGGTCGACGCCGGTCGTCGCACGCATGGACATTGGTTCTGTCGGCCAGAATGTTGATAAAGCTGTCGTGGTAATTGGCGGCGGTTACGACACAGTGCACGATACGGCGGGCCACCCATCGGTCGCGGATGGCCAGGGTGCAGGCATTAGTATTCTCGACCTGCAGTCTGGCGCACGCTTGTGGCGTGCCGGCCCGGATGTCGGTGCGGATCTGCAACTCGCGGTTGCGGGGCGCGAGATGGACCGCGCCATTCCGAATGAAGTGCGCGTCATTGACTTTAGTGGTGACGGCTACGCCGATCGGATGTATGCGACAGACCTCGGTGGGCAGGTATGGCGATTTGATATCCTGAATGGTCAGAACCCAACTAATCTTGTCACCGGCGGTGTAATAGCACAACTCGGTGCAGAGGGGCTTAGCGGTACGCCTGGTGCTGCAGAAACGCGACGTTTCTACAACGCACCGGATGTCTCGCTGATCACCGACAACCAGCAGCAGCGTCGTTACATCGCTGTCAGCGTTGGGTCAGGCTACCGCGCACATCCGTTTGACCTGTCGGCCGCTGATCGCTTTTTCTCGGTACGCGACGGTAACGTATTCAACCAACTGTCACAAAACGACTACGACACCAACCCGATCATCACCGAAGGGGATCTCGTCGAGGTAAGTGGTCAGACGCAAACGGTTGTTACATCGTCTGACGGCGGCTGGAAGTTCACACTGCCGAACAACGAAAAAATCCTTGCCGATTCGTTTACGTTTGACGATCAGATCTTTTTCGTCGCCTTTACGCCGGACTCGAACGCCGCCGCAACCTGTGCTGCCGGCAAGGGATCGAACTTCCTGTATCGCGTGAGCGCGGTCAACGGCGACCCGATCGTGCCGAATATCGATACGCTGGATCCGAACTTCTCAGATGACGAGCGCAAGACGGCCCTGCAACAGGGTGGTATCGCACCGTCCCCGGCGATTCTGTTCCCGAGCCCGCCTGACGACTGCACCGGCGACGAATGCAAGATTCCGCCCCTGCTGTGTGTTGGCGTAGAATGCCCACCCATTCCCTTCGAAAATAACCCGGTCCGGACCTTGTGGACACAGGACGGTATTGAATGATGTTGGGTAATGCTTATCGAAAAATGCGTGGCATCACGCTACTCGAGCTACTGATCGTGGTTGTGATCATCGGCATCATGGCGGCTATCGCGTACCCTAACTATCGCGATTTTGCCGCCCGGGCCAAGCGCAACGAAGCCAAGTCTATTTTGCTGGAGATCGCCCAGAACCAGGAGCGTTTCTACCTGCAGAACAGCACCTACGGCACGTTAAGCCAGCTCGGCTATCCTGCCGACACAATTACCACGGATACGGGTTCTTACCAGGTAACGATTAACCCTCCGCCGGATGCCAGTAACTTTAACGCTGTCGCAACCTTTCAGCTTGGTGGCAACGAAGCGGGTAAATGCCTGACCTTCAATATCGATGGTCGTGGCGCACAAACATCACTGCCTTATACCACCTGCTGGACCACGGCAAGGTAGTAACTCTGCCGGAGCCCGCTAAGCGGGCGAGCAATAAAAACCGGGGCGTCGCCCCGGTTTTTTTTGCCTCTATCTCGCGGGCGTTCCTATCCGCCGGTTTTTTTTGCCTCGCGGCCGGAGATAAACAGGGCGTCGATAATGAGTAACGCAGCCCCTACGCTGATAGCCGCATCGGCGACATTGAACGACGGGAATGCCCATTTGCCGAACCAGACCTGGATGAAATCGGTGACATACCCGAGCCGGGCCCTGTCGATCAGGTTACCAACAGCACCGCCAAGCACCAGCGACAGGCCAGCCATCAGCACGAGCGGTCCCTCGGTGCGAATTCGCCACAGCCAGACACCAATGACCGCGCTCACCGCCGTCGCCAGGATCACAAAGAACCAGCGCTGCCAGCCGGATGCACCAGCGAGGAAGCTGAATGCCGCCCCGGTATTCTGTTGATGGGTCAGGTTCATGAACGAGTTGATCGGCACCCGCCCGTAAAGGTCGACCCACTCAACGATCGCCCACTTGGTGCCTTGGTCCGCCACCACCACCAGCAACGCTACAACTATCCATGCAATGAAGCGTCGCACCGCTCTATTAGCACTCTCGGTCACATCAACGTCCTGTCATGCCGCGTCGGCGGCGAGAATCGATCTTGCATTGTCGGCATCCCGGTGCATCTGTGCAACCAACTCATCGACTGAGTCGTATTTAACTTCACTACGCAGACGAGCAACAAAGTCGATATGAATGTATTCACCGTAGATATCCTGGTCGAAATCGAACAGGTGAACCTCGAGCAAGGGCTTTGTGCCATCGAATGTCGGGCGCGTGCCAACACTGGCAACAGCGTCTCTCGGCCCGTCCGGCAATCCCTGCACACGCACCGCGAAAATACCCATCACCGCGCTCTGTTTGCGCCGCAGGTCCACGTTGGCTGTTGGAAAACCCAGCGTCCGGCCAAGCTTCTCGCCCATGACGATCTTCCCTGACATGCGGTACGGGCGGCCCAGTAGCGCCGTAGCCTGCTCGAGCTCCCCGTCCCACAGCGATTCGCGAATGGCCGTACTGCTCACGCGCACATCGCCGACCTTAACGCTCGGCACCTGCTCAATGGTGAAACCCAGTGCCCTGCCTGCCCGCTGCAGATGCGCCAGCGTACCTTCGCGTTTCGCGGCAAAACGAAAATCGTCGCCCACGACGACGTGCCGGGCACTCAGCCCATGTGCGAGGATACGGCGGATGAACGCGTCGGCCGCGATGTCTCTCATCTGCGCATCAAATCTCGGGCAATAGAAAATATCGATACCGTGACCAGCCAGCGCATCGTACTTCTCTCGGAATCGCATTAATCGTGCCGGTGGCGCAGGCCCGGCAAAGAATTCTTTTGGTGTCGGCTCGAAGCTCATTACGACCGACGCTACGCCCAGTTCGCGCGACGCTGAATTGACCCGCTCCAGTAGCTGTTCGTGGCCAAGATGCAACCCGTCATACGCGCCAACGGTTACAACGCTGCCGCCTTTGAGTGCCACAAACGGTAGATCGTTAATGTGTCGTACGAGGCGCATGTCAGTGTGGCTTGATACCGAGCTTTGACGGTCGCAGACCGAGCACCAGCAAGACCAGGAGGTACGTACCGGCGCCCGCGACGATGCTAATGGCCAGCCAGCTTATACGATCCACAGCTGCCGCACCCAACCACCAGGATAATGGTCGTTCCAGGCGATCTATCACCGCCCACATCAGCACATTTGCCACCAGGACCTGGACCAGCAAGGCAATCCAGCCGGCCGAGTGCCGCAAGACACCATTGCCGATCAGGCCTTTGTAGAGCAACGCCGCGTTAAGGAGCGCCGCGATCGAAATGGCGAGCGCCAGGCCCGCATGGGTCCCCTGATAGCCTATGGACGTAAGGTACCAGGCGAGCGACACACTCAGGATGAAGTTGACGGCGAGAGCAATCAGCCCGACCCGAACCGGCGTCTTTGTATCCTCGCGTGCGAAATAGGCCGGGGCCAGTATCTTGACGAATGAAAACCCGATCAGGCCAATTGCAAACGCCTGCAATGCCAACGCGGTCATCGCGACATCGCTGTCTGTGAACTCACCACCATGAAACATCGTCGCCACGAGCGGCTCGGCCAGCACAATGAGCCCGACGGCCGACGGCACTGCGATCAGGAACACGAGTTTCATCGACCAGTCGAGGGTCGCGGAGAACTCGTCATGTGATTCGTTGGCGTACTGCCGTGACAGGTAAGGAAGCGTCACCGTAGCCAGCGCGATGCCAAACAGACCCAGCGGGAACTCCATCAGGCGATCCGAGTAGTACAGCAGGCTGATCTTGCCGACGCCCAACATCGACGCGATGATGCCGCCGACGAGCACATTGAGCTGTGCCACCGACGAGCCGAATATCGCCGGTAACATCAGCCGACCGACGCGACGCACGCCCTCATGGTGAGGGACCCACTTGGGCCGCGGCAGCGCCCTTATGCGCATGAGGAATGGCACCTGGAATAACAACTGGCACACGCCGGCGACGAACACGGCATAGGCCAGCGCCATTCCCGGCTCTTCGAGCAATGGCGAGAGCCAGATTGCACCGCCAATCAGGACGACATTGAGAATCACCGGCGTGAACGCCGGTACGGCGAAGCGGCCGTAGGTGTTCAAGATGCCGCCCGCGAACGCGGTCAACGACACAAAGAACAGGTAGGGGAACGTAAAGCGCAACATCAGGGTCGCGAGATCGAAGCGCCCGTCCTCCCCAATGAACCCTGGTGCGACCACGGCGACGAGCAGTGGCGCCGCGACGACGCCTGCCAGCGTCACCAGGAACAGGATGACGCCAAACGTACCGGCCACCGCGTCGACGAACTCCCGGGCGTCCTCGTGACTGTGCTTTTCGCGATAGCGGGCCATGACCGGGACGAAGCCCTGTGAGAAGGCGCCCTCGGCAAAAAACCGCCGTAACATGTTGGGAATGCGGTTGGCGACCAGGAAGGCGTCCATGACCAGCGATGCGCCGAAATAGCGGGCAAAAACGATGTCCCGGACGAGCCCCAGGATGCGCGACAGGAAAGTCATGCCGCTGACCACCGAGGTCTTCAGCATGAGCTTGAATCCAGTGACTTTTTTGCTCGACATACGGGCACCGAGTTTAGCCGAAAAGCCCCTGCTCCGGGGTGTGAGGATATTCATTGACAAGCGCCGGCCGGGCACGAATAATACGCGGCTCTTTGAGCACCCGACACGGTATATCCAGTGGCAAACATCAAATCAGCGGGAAAACGCGCCCGCCAGGCTGAAAAAGCGCGCAAGCACAACATGGGGATGCGCTCCCTGTTGCGCTCCAAAATCAAGAATGTCGTCAACGCCTGTGATGCCGGCGACAAAGAAGCTGCCATGGCCGCTTACAAAGATGCAGTGCCCGTCATCGACAGCATGATCAACAAGGGCATCGTCAACAAGAATAAGGCTGCTCGCCACAAGAGCCGCCTGAATACGCGAATTAAGGGGCTCAGCGCCTGATACGCCACGCCGTATTAAGAGTCAAAAAAAGCCGCCCAATGGGCGGCTTTTTTCTTGCTTGCTTACCCCATTTCGCTACCAGCACTTGTCTCCACCGGCTGATGCGTCCTTCGCACCGGCCTGCGTGAGCGTCAATGTGCCACATTTGGTATCGCGCGTAAGCTGCTGTGCTAGCGGCGCAGCGATAGCCGTATAGGTCACCGGCGTAACATTTGCCACTGTCAGCAGATAGACCGCATCGGCATCACCGGCTGGCACAGAATTGCCATCGTCCGAGATAAACAGGGGACTTGCCGCAAGACCGAGATCAGTAAGATCGGCTGTATAGCGTTTGTTGTCCATAAAAAATTGCTGTTGCCGATCTGCGATCTGCAGCAGGGTCGTCGTCGCCGCAGTACGCTTCGTGCTCACGATGTACTGCGTGTATGACGGATAAGCGAATGCGGCAATCATCGAGATGATCGCCACCACGATCATCAGCTCGAGCAGGGTGATGCCGCGTTGCTTGTCGGCTGGTCTGGTGTTCAATATCATCTTGTTCATCCTTTAGAAATCTGTAATTCGACCAATTGCGGCCTAAAGATCGGCATCTTCCTGCAGATGCCAGAACGTGCGCCAGCGCGTCGTCGCGTCGATGTTGTCGATCTGCAGATCCGGGCGCAGGATCTTGTTCGGCGGAACCGACACGACCTCTGCGGGGATACCAAGTGACTTGAGCTCGACACTACGGTCATTTCTGGTCGACGGCGCATCAGGATCCGGACTACTCGGGTCGTCATCCGTGGTGTCGTAGTTGATGACAGCCGTCGCATCCTGCAGCGCTACCGCATAGAGACGCCCTGCACCTTCTGACGGCGAGCATGCGGTTGCGCCGGATCCGGAGAACGGCATGTAGGTCGTAAAGAAGGTCTTGCCCGTCAGCGTCAACGCTGTCGCCAGGACTTTCTCACCCGGCTCCTCGAGCCCGAGACGCCAACCATTGAGCAGGTCGACGACGCAGCCGCCCGACGTCTGCAAACAGTTGCTCGTCACATCACCGAAGTCGGCATGCGTCAAACCGGTGTTGACGCCACTACCAACAGAGGTATGCCGATCTTTGATCATGTACATGAAGTTATAGGCCGATCCGCCCTTGTCGAGCGGGTCCGCACGATTGCCCGAACCAATGACAATGCCGTCAAACAGACCGTTACCGTCCTTGCTGGGTACGACGTCCGGCCGGTGGAAGAAGCGGCGATCCTTTGCAATGCTCGGCGCACCGCCCGAGTGCCGACCAACAGATGCAAGCAAGGTCAGCTTCCATTTCGAAACGTCGTCGCCCTGGATATCAGCGCGCCAGATATTGCCGCCGGTATCACCGACAATCATGCGATCCGTAATGGCGTCGCCATCTGTGTCCGCAACAGACAAGGTCGACGGAATGCTGTCCACAAGCTTTGAGTGGACAAAGACATTACCACCACCGCCGGACCCGCCGCGCGCTTTCCAGATGAGTGATCCTGTTTCAGCATCGACAACGTACATTGCGTTACCTTCCGAGTCGTTGCTGCCAATGACGCCGCGCTTGTCCTTGTTAACGTCGTAGCCGCCCGCAAACATGACTGCCGGGCGTGGCCCGGAACCCGTATCGACGAGCCCAACGCGCGGGTTGGAGAAAGTCAGGCCGAGCTCTTTGAAGTCCCCGCTGTTACTGATAGTCCACATGAGCTTGGGACTCTCGGGTTTCGTGACGTCAAGCGCATAGTACGACTTGCCACCGCGACGCATGCCGACATAGAGGTACACACGGTCACCGTCGCTGGCGATTATCGAACCGTCCTGGTTCTGGTCCTGGACGTACGCTACAGGGGCGCCGTCCATCGTATAGGGATGCTGCATGCCAGTGCCGTTCGCACGCAATACTTTTTGTGCCTCCATCGAAGCGCGTGGCATGAAGGCCCAGATTTCCTCACCACTATCGCCACCGCCCGTCCGCGTGTTACGAATCATGCGTAACATGCCATCATCCGACCCAACGACAACATAGATGGCGGGATTCCCCGGATCACTGTAGCCGCCAATCGATCCGTAGTTGAGTGGCAGTGGCCGGGAATGGAGCGCGTCGCCAAAAATCCACTCACGTGCCTCGTTGGTTTCTCCATCTCCATCCAAATCATCAACGTCGAGTCCGCGCGAGAACGCGATAAGCGCTGCAGATTCAGTGGCTGTCGAGACATCAAAATCCGCCTGCAATGAAGCGGCTG
>Ga0265303_10002625_pt1 | contig 11158 bp, 11 predicted proteins | sample Helome_2_FD_192494 | JGI IMG/M metagenome (GOLD analysis project Ga0265303, IMG submission 192494) | Marine sediment microbial communities from subtidal zone of North Sea - Hel_20160317 (Illumina Assembly) | ecosystem: Environmental > Aquatic > Marine > Subtidal zone > Sediment ...
TTGAGGGATAATTATTACCTCCCCATCCCTGAAATAAGAAAAATAATCAAGGACTTTAAAAAACAATCGCCTTCGGATCAGGCCATTTCTCAATTTCACAGCAAATTTTTTCGCCCTTCCGATCGCCTGCTATCCGGTGATATCGAGGGTGAAGATGCCTTCCGCCACCTTACCGGACTCGGGAAAAAATGGCTGGGTAAGGCAGAAGAATGGGGGTTGATCACTCCTGAAACTCGCCGGGGAAACACCGTATATTCAGCTGATGACGTAGCCATTGGCAAACTTATGGTCGACATGGACCATTTAGGTTTCGGCCCCAATGACGGGCATGATCCTGAGGATTTAAAGTATATTGCCGATTTTGTCAGGGATTACCTGGTCAAGGCTTTTAAAAAATATTATCAGAACAATCTCGAAAAATTGTCTTCAGAGGATTCGGTAGAAAAGGGCAACCAATTTCACGAACTCATCAGTCTGTTTTTCTATCATTTATATCGTAAGTTCGCCCGTGAAGCCACCAGAAAACTGCTGGAGTCAAATCAAGCCCGTACACTAGTTCAAAAATGACCACTTCACTGTTTGAGAGGAACCTACCGTTTGCCGCTATTGCTGCCAGAATAAAGACTAAATGATCGAACTTGCTCCAAATATTTACTACATCAAGGGAGAAAACCAGTCCCGATTCCCCTACTGTGCCTGCCTTTATTTAACAGGCAGCAAATTGCGGGTGTTAATTGATGCCGGTATGGGCCCGAAAAATTTAGCACCGGTCAAGAAAATGGGAATCGATCTTCTGATTCTGACTCACTGCCACATTGATCACCGGCTAACACGCAAAGAACTGTTAGGTGTTCCCGTATGGTCCCATGAAAATGAAGCCAATTTTTTAAAAGACCACGAAAACTTTTTTAAGGCAATGGGCCTAAAAAGAAGCGGTTTGGATTTGGTCGGACTTTTTAAATCTGCTCCCGGGATATTAGATATTGAAATCGATCATCTTTTGACCGATGGTGAACCCATTGATCTGGGAGGCCTTACCCTGGAAACTGTCCACACACCCGGACACACGCCCGGTCATATTGCCTTTTTCATTCCGGAACATGATTTGCTCTTTTCAGGAGACATAGATCTAACATCTTTCGGACCCTTCTATGGTCATGATTTTGCTGATATCAACGATTTTCTTGCTTCAATTGAAAAACTGAAGCAGATAAATTCCAAAATGGTGATTAGCGGTCATGCCGGACCTTTTAACGACAATTTACATGCAAGATTTATCGCATACGCAGAAGTTATCCACAGCAGGGATAGTCTGGTTCTGGAAAAGTTAAGTCGACCAAAATCCATTGATGATTTTAAGGGCGCCAATCTTTTTTACAAAAGCTACCCTGATTTTCCGGATTTGATTCGTTGGTTTGAGCTGGTTCATATTGAAAAGCATCTAGCCCGATTAAAGGCCATGGGAAAAGTCCGGCAGGAATACGACACGTGGGTAATAAAATAATTTTGTGGTTCGCGGGAACTGAACATACATGTCAGACCGATGATGAGGTGAGCAATACCCAAGAAAGATGAAAGTGTAATCGGCATCAAAAAGGAGTTTAAGGCCAGATTTTCCAGCTCCGTTTATCCCGGGGATACCCTGACCACCGAGGGATGGGAAACCGATGATGGTTATATCATTCAGGCGAAGACCGAAAATAATATAGTTTTAAGCAATGCAATGGCAGTTATTAAATAAGTGACCTCACGCGCTCTGAGCCTCGATTTAGCCACCAGGGCACAAAGGCACAAACAAAATGAAGTATAAGCTTTTGTCAAAAAGAGAAGAATCGATTGCTGAAAAAATTGTCGATGCGGCATTTACAGTACACAAAATATTAGGACCGGGTTTGCTTGAAAGGGTTTATGAGGTTTGTTTTTGTCATGAACTTGCCAAACGGGAATTAAAGTATCAAAGACAAGTTTGCCTCCCGATACAATATGACGGAATGGTCTTCGATGAGGGGTTGCGTTTAGATGTTCTCGTAGAAGATTTAATTATTTGTGAACTTAAAGCTGTTGATGCAATAAATCCTGTATGGAAAGCACAAATACTAAGCCATTTAAGGCTTACGGGTAAGCGACTTGGTTTTCTTATCAACTTTAATGTGCCTCTTATTAAAAGCGGCATACAAAGAATTATATTATAATTTTAGTGGCTTTGTGCCTTAGTGGCAAAACTATTTCCCAGAAAATAAAGAAAGGAACAGAGACATGAACATTGACGACATTAAAAACATAGCCGTTATCGGCGCCGGGAACATGGGACACCAGATCGCAATGCTGTGTGCAATTCACGGATATAAAACGGTATGCACCGACATTAACGCGGATATTCTCAAAAATGCAGAAAATTTCGCCAACACCTATCTGGCAGGCCGTGTGGAAAAAGGGCGGTTAACCCAGGAGCAGGCAACAGCCGCGCGGGAGAGATTAGCGTTTACTGCCGAGATGAAAGACGCCGTCAAGGATGCGGATTACGTCATTGAAGCAATTTTGGAAATCCTGGATCTGAAACGCAAGATTTTTGCCGACCTGGATAAGTTGGCCCCGGCGCATGCGATCCTGGCGACCAACAGCTCGGCCATCGTCAGCTCCAAGATCGCCGATGCCACCAAACGCCCTGAGAAGGTTCTCAACGTGCATTTTTTCAACCCGGCCCTGGTGATGAAGCTTGTGGAAGTGGTCCAGGGTCCTCATGTTTCCGACGAAACCAGGGAGATCTCCATGGCGCTCTGTGATAAACTCGAGAAAGTGCCGGTTCATCTTAAAAAAGAAGTCGACGGGTTTCTACTCAACCGCATCTTCCTCGCCATCAACCGCGAGGCCCTCTGGCTGCTCGAAATGGGTGTGGCCAGCATGGAAGACATCGATAAGGCCCAGGTATACGGTGCCGGCCACCCCATGGGCGCCTTCCGCCTGATGGATCTTACCGGCATAGATCTGGCCTATGTTATGGGAATGGAAGCTTTCCGGGAAACCGGCGATGTCCGTCACCTGCCCAGTCCGAGTATCGTAAAAAAATACTGTAAAGGCGAATATGGCCAGAAGACCGGCAAAGGGTGGTATGATTACAGTAAAAAATAAAACGCAAAGCGCATGGAGCATAGTGAAAAAGCTCAAAGCTCACAGCTCATAGCTCTAAGCATGCCAAGACGCATTATGGAATTCATTATACTATCAGCTATGAGCTGACACGGGAGGAAGAGATGGCTGTAAAGTTTGTAAGTGAAAGAAATATCAAATTCCTGCTGTACGAGGTGTTCGACGTCGAGTCACTGACAGATTATGACTACTACAGTGAACATAATCCCAAAATATTCGACATGGTGCTAAAAGCAGCCGTCAAGCTGGGCAAAGACCTTTTATTTCCGATATTCGAGGAAATGGACCGCAATCAGCCCGAACTGGTTGACGGTGAAATCAAGGTGCACCCTTCTGTCAAAACCATCATGAAGGAATTCGGCGAGGGCGGCTGGATCTCCAGCCGGGTCCCTTTTGACCAGGATGGTGAGCAACTGCCGAGCATGGTGGCCGATGTCTGCGAGTTTATTTTTTCAGCAGCAAATTACTCTGCCAATGCCTACCCCGGTCTCACGTTCGGTGCATCCCATTTGATCGAATCCTTCGGCAGTAAAGAATTGTATGACACCTACGTTCCCAGAATGCGCACCGGGGAGTGGCAGGGCACCATGGCCCTGACCGAGCCCGAGGCCGGCTCTTCCTTGTCGGACATCACCACCAGGGCCGAGCCCACAGATGAGGAGAAAATTATGAGCAAAAAACTTGTATCGATCGTCAAATACGAAAAGCCATTAGAATCTGTTAGAAGAGCCGTCGAACTCTCCCACGGCCTGGAACACCTGCCTTCGGGAGCGAAAGTGTATATCAAGCCCAATATCGTCTTCTGGACCAAAGCCACCAACTTTCCCAAATACGGAGTGATTACAACCTCCCGGGTAATCGAAGATATGGTCGTTCTGCTGAAGGAAAGGGGTATGGACAATATCAGCATTGGCGAAGGAACGGTTCTCCGTGATCCCAAAGATATGGATGCCCAGATCCATGCGTTTAAAACCCTGGGCTACGGGGAACTGGAGAAGCGCTACGGCGTTAAATATATCAACATCTGGCAGCGGCCTTTTAAAAAAGTCGATCTGGGAGACGGGGTGGAATTAAAATTTAACACTGACATATTAAACTCCGATTTCGTGGTTGACCTGCCCGTGATGAAAACCCATTCCATGACCGTCGTCAGCCTCGGCATTAAGAATCTCAAGGGTATGATCGACATTCCGTCACGCAAGAAATGCCACAACACTCATCCGCAAAAGGATTTGCATTTCTGGGTGTCCAGACTGGCGGATAAAATGCCGCCCATGTTCACGTTGATAGACGGGATATACACGGCCGAGCGCGGACCCAATATAGACGGCACCATGCATCGCAGCAATCTGCTGGTGGCATCGGCCGATGTTCTCTCCGCCGACATGGTCGGAGCCAAAGTGCTGGGGTATGAGTCGGCTGAAGTGCCGCATCTGGTCCATGCAGCCAAGAACAACAACCGAAGCCTTGATCTATCGGAAGTTGCAATTGTGGGTGAATCTATAGAATCCGTTTCCAAACCCCACCAATATGATTTTGAATATAATAAAACAGGGACTTTGCCGGAGCCAATGGATCAAATGGGGATCCAGGGTTTGTCGTATTATAAATATGACCTCAGTTTATGTACCTACTGCTCGGGCATGACCAGCACCATTATGGCTGCCATTGCCCGGGCCTGGAAAGGGGAACCCTGGGATGATGTCGAGATTCTCAGCGGAAAAGTGATGACACCGCAGGGCGGAAAAAAGAAGACCATTTTATTCGGCAAGTGCATCTACCAGGCCCATAAAGACAACCCCGATATTAAAGAAATGATCGCTATCAAAGGCTGTCCGCCGAAACCCGAAACTGTCTACCAGGCCCTTCAGAAATCCGGTATAGAAGTTGACCGGGCGATTTTTGATAATCTGGATATGCTTCCGGGAAAATTTTTAAAACGCTATCAAGACAGGCCGGAGTTTGATGAATCATTTTTCAGCATAAGCTAAGGTATTGGATGCGATGATTGCCAATCATCCTTCCCGCGCAGCAGACTTTGGCGTAATTGAAAAAGCATTCAACCGCCGTCCGACATGCCGGACTTGATCCGGCATCCAGTAAACTACGACTCGGAAAAGCTTCTGGATTCCAGGTCAAGCCCGGAATGACAAAACAACAATATACTTAGATTTGCATAGTACGAATCAGTCTGCTAGGCGGGAGTGAAGTGCTGTGGACAATACACATGGAGAGTCATAATTGACCTACCCGGAACAACATCAACCTTCCAACAGCAGATATCGGTGGGTCATGCTGTCTCTGTTATGGTTGCTTTACGTCTGTTTTGGCATAGTCTCACGTGCCATATTTCCGCTGGTCACCCCCATCCTGAATGATCTTCGCATTATCTATTCCCAGATGGGCCTTATTCTCGGCTCCTGGCAGCTGACCTATATCATGATGGCCCTCGTAGCCGGTTCAATCCTGGACAGCTGGGGTGTTCGCAAATCCTTGTTTGTCGGTGCATTGATTATCGGTCTTTCATCAAGCCTGCGCTATTTTGCAAACAATTTTACTGCCCTGCTGATAGCAGTCGCCTTATTTGGTGTCGGCGGCCCAATGATATCTATCGGTGGCCCCAAAACCATCTCATCGTGGTTTAGCGGACCGAGCAGAGGCACTGCAATCGGCCTGTACACAAGCGGGAACTGGATCGGCGGACTGCTGGCCCTGGCCCTGACCAACAGCCTGGTTATGCCGCTGGTTGGCAATGATTGGAAACAGGCATTTGTTGTTTACGGAATCATCTTTTCATGGGGGTTCTGGTGGATCTGACCGGAACTTTTATGGCGGGCGCAGTATTTCTGGCAGGCTTGTGTGTTGCAATAGCTGTGCTGACCCATTTTCTGAAGCGTGGAACACCCTAATTGAACGAAAAACGCTCAATTAGTCTTAATAAGCTCCTTTAACCTGGCGATATGGGCAGGCCGGGTACCGCAGCAACCTCCAACAACAGTAGCGCCGGCCTCTAACCAATTGCTTACATGAACAGCATAACCTTCCGGGTCCAGGTCCTCGCGCAAACCAAGGGATCCGTCAGTCTTCTTGTCTCCCTCAAGATCCCAATCTTCGGGAATCGGTTGAAATGTGTTGGCATAACCGCCGATGTATTGCATTCCGGTTTGCTTCAATTGCGACATCGCTTTGGTAATACTTTCAGGGGCGCAACAATTCGCCAGTACTCCTGATACCGGAAGATCTGATAGCGACCGGGCAGCTGCATTAACATCTTCACCACTTCGCAATCTGCCGGAACGATCCTCGTGCAGGGTCCAGCACACCCAGACGGGTTTACCGGTCTGGGTTGCGGCTGCAGCGGCTGCCCTGCCCTCCTTCGCGCTGGACATGGTTTCACATAGTAAAATATCGACATGGGGTGCCAGCAATTCCGCCTGCTCCCGATACAAAGGCTCCAGCGCTTCAAATTCACCTATCCGATCGGGCCGATAGCTGCCGGCCAGCGGCGGCAGCGACCCGGCAATCAATACGTCCCGGCCGGATACATCACGCGCCTCTTTTGCCAGGTCACACGCCAGCAGATTAAGTTCCGCAAAGCGATCTTCAATACCGGCCCAGGCCAGATTACTTTTGACGATCCCATAGGTGTTGATTGTAATAACATCCGCGCCGGCGGTTATAAAATCGCTATGAACCTCGCAAACCACCTGTGGTGCATCAAGCAAGGCCTTGGCCGACCAGATGGAGGTCATCACATCGATGCCGCGAAAGCGCAGTTCCCGCCCGATTCCACCATCGAGCAAGATCGTTCGCTCTGGAAGTTTAAGATCAGACATTTTTGCGCGCACCTATAGAAACCATCTCAAAGATAGGATTTTGGTTCGAGGTCGGGGGACCAATCCTGCCAGAAAAAGGCGGGAGGGCAAAAGACATTTTTGAGAAGGCTTCTAATCATTTTTTGCCAATCGGACATGTTGTCTCACACAAACGGCAGCATTTAACTATTCTTCTATATCCGAGTTGATTTTCATTCGCAGTTTTCGTTCCGATTTCTTTATCGAGTTCCATCTGAACCCTGCACAGCGGCCGGCTGTAAACACCGGTCCTGCCCGGCAGGTCATTCAACCCAAGCGGGTTTTCAATGTGGATTTTCTTTTCAAAAGCTTTTTGCGGACAGGCTTTGCGGCAGGGCATATCGCAGGCCGGGCAGGGATCGAAATCGGACGGTCCTGTCGCCGGTAATTTAAGGTCTAATAATGCAGCGCGTAGACGAACACGCGGTCCATAATCCGGCGTCACCAGCATATTATTTTTACCGATACATCCCAGACCGGCTATAACAGCAGCATCTTTGAGAAAAATACCTCCCTGCACTATATAATATGGCAATCCCCGTGCTTCGCATCCTTTTTCCTCTCTGAGCAATTCGGTGATATGGGAAATGATTTTTATGAGTATCTGATTGCCGGGTGTGCCTCCCTTCAGTCCATCCTGCCACCAATCCAATTCGGGTTTGTCTTCGGGGTGTTCCACAGCGACGACGATCGCAGATTTGGCATATTGCGGCCATAAGACTTCACCGCTATCCCGGGGAACCTCATCATTCAAAAAACTTTTATAACCACCGATTTGAGGATAGATCAGGTGGGAAGGAGATTGCTTAAGCGCTTCAACATCGGCAATCCCAGCCGCACAGGCCCCGAATGCTTTGGCTTTCTCTATTATCTGACTGGTTAATCCCTTTTTCGTATCGATTTGCATAATATGAGTCCACATTCGTGAATCGATTAGGATATAAGCTTCCCGTGCCGGACCACCTTCTTCAGGGGATTGAAACCAACTTGATAGGCAAGCTCGGCAGGTTCGGAAATATCCCAGAGCACAAAATCGGCATCCCTCCCCTGTTCCAGGGTTCCGATCTGATGCTGAAGTCCGAGCGCCCGGGCACCGTTACGGGTTATTCCGGCAAGGGCTTCTTCCGGAGTCATTCTAAACAGGGTGCAGGCCATGTTGAGCATTAAAAGCAGCGATGTCGTCGGACTGCTTCCCGGATTGCAATCGGTGGACAGCGCCATGGGGACCGCGTGACGGCGCAGAAGATCTACGGGTGGCAGTTTTGTTTCCCTGAGAAAATAAAACGCGCCAGGCAGTAGAACTGCAACCGTACCGCTGGTGGCCATGGCTTTGATGCCCTCTTCCGAGATATATTCCAGGTGATCCGCTGACAGTGCCCCATAGCGGGCAGCCAGACCTGCACCCTGCAAATCCGACAGTTGTTCAGCATGCAGTTTTACCGCCAGGCCCAATTTTTTTGCAGCTTCAAAAACCCGTTTAGTCTGTTCAGGGGTGAACCCGATGCTTTCACAAAAGGCATCTACGGAAACGGCCAATTTTTGGGCCGCCACCTGCGGCATAACCGTTTGACAGACAAAATCGATGTAATCGTCGCTCCTGCTCTCAAATTCAGGGGGCAGCGCATGAGCGCCGAGATAAGTAGGTACAACTGTTACCGGGTATTTTTCACCCAGTTGCCGCGCCACCCGCAGCATGCGCAATTCGGTTTCAAGATCCAGGCCATAGCCTGATTTTATCTCCACCGTTGTTACGCCCTCCTGCATCATAGCCTGAAGCCGGGGAGCGCTTTGTGAAAATAAGGACTGTTCATCTGCCTGGCGGGTATCGGATACTGTTGATCTGATTCCACCGCCCTGGCGGGCGATTTCTTCATAGGTTACCCCTTGAAGACGCAGCTCAAACTCACGCGCACGGCTGCCGGCATAGACAAGATGAGTATGACAGTCCACCAGCCCCGGTGTAATCCAGCCATTTTGGCCGTCATAGACTTTCTCAGCACGGGATTCAAGATCAGCCGGCAGATCAATTTTTTTACCTAACCAGAGGATTCTGTTCCCGCCTATGGCTATTGCGCCGTCTTTCACCATACCGTAGGGACCAGTTGCCGTCATTGTGGCCAGATGGACATTAACCCACAGGGAGTCGATCTTTTCGGGAATCACGTTTTTGAAAGGTTTCATTGGGCGTCGATTTCAATAATAAATTTCAAATAATTTAGAAATTTATTGCCTTTGATACCAGAGCCGTCATCATTTGTCTATTGCCTTATCGAGAAATTGCTTACAAAGACGAGATAAATGCTTCACCCCTGGCCAGATCTCCCCTTCGTATCCCATGAGATCACACTGACGAATTACCTCCTGGGCCTGGGCACCGCCGAAAACGGCAATTGACCGTGGTTTTAACAGACGCTCAAATGACATATATTGCCTCCCGGCGTAAACTTTGCCATTTGGAATGGATTCGAAGAAGCAATAACAATTATTCTAATTTTTAAGCTTCTTAACCGGTTCGGAGATTTCCTCTTCAATATTGATAATTTTCTTGGCGTATTCGGCATATTCTTCCAGCGGCGTGGTAGCTCTCACTACCATTTTGGCGCCGTCCGGGGATCCACCGCCGTGCATGCAGCCAGGCACGCCGGAACCGATGGTCAACCACTCGGAAAGACGCGCAGCCTTAAAGCGGGACTCCGCAGACCCGGCGCCGGCTTTCAGGCATTTCTGGATGAGGTGTCCGTATTGGGGATTGGTAAAATCTTTGAAGGAAGGCATGCAGCCGGTTTCAACGATGCCGCCGCCGATTTCCTGGGTCAAACGTTTGACTTCGTACGGCAAGGTGGCAACCATCACCTTGTTAGCATGGGCAGTGTGGGAATCCGCAAAATAGGATCCGGACGGGTGTTTAAACCCCAGCGCAATGGCGCCGGCGCCCAGCCCATAGGTGATGGTATTGTTGATGGACATGCTGGTCAATTTGTCTGCAAACGTCTTGGCGGAGAGCCCATTGGCCCGGGCCATCAACACCGAGGCGCCGATCATGACATCGCCCTGGCCGCCGACGCAGGCGCCGATGCAGGCACGATAATTGGCGGTAAAGTATTGAATAAATTTGGCCGTATGCTTGGCCTCCCGGCACATGAACACCCGTTCGTTAGGCACAAATACATCTTCGAACAGAAGCCAGCCCTGGGTGATCCCTGTATCGGGGGTTTCCACGTCGGACGTGTCTTCCAACTCCCGCCGATCGCTGGGGCGGGTGGCTTCAACAATGGTCAACCCTTCAATATCCCGGGGGACCACGCAGGCCACGGCATAATCCTTGTCCGCATCGCCGTAAATACTACCGGGCAACAGGAAAATTTCCTGGGATGCCGCCGTACCGCAGATCATCAACTTGGCACCGCGGATGATGATGCCGTCATCTCTGACCTCCATCACCCGTAAATTGGTATCCGGATCCGGCTGCTCGGAAGGCTTCAGGCTCCGGTTGCCCTTGGCATCAGTCAGAGCGCCGGCCACGGTTATTCCCCTTTCCTCAACGGAGAGGATCCATTTTTTAAGCCGGGCCTGATAATCGGTGCCGTGTTCCTTGTCGATCTCGCTGCTGACGGCCCACATTACGTTCATGGCGTTCCAACCCACGCAAACCGCTCCGGTGCAGCTTCCGGTGCGCCGGTAGTTCTGGCGTTTCATCCTCATATTCATAATGAGATCTTCCGGTGTCTGCATCATGGAGTTCCAGCGCAGTACTTTATCACCGGTAAACACAGATGTTGCTGTATAAATATCTTCCAGTTCCGGATCACTGGCCGCATCATAATTGAGGGCGTGACTTTCTACGGTTCTTTTGGTGGCCGGATGGGTGGTAACGTCCTCGATAAGCTCTCCGAATTTATAAATATTCGGTCGGAGCTGTCGGAGCGCCGCCAGATAGTCATTTCTTGTTTTAACTGTCATCATTAAACTCCTTTCATTTCGTTCCTGATACATAGTGCTCGTTTGAAGAAGGCTTAGTATACATTCTTCCCTTCGATTTTCAATGCCACATTGCCGGAAGCCCAGGAAGCTGGGATGCCAGGAAGCTAATAGACAAAGTCAGCCTCCAAGCTTTCCAGCCTCCCGGCCTCAAGCTTTTTTTCAACAGGCAACCTTTT
>Ga0265303_10002626_pt1 | contig 11152 bp, 10 predicted proteins | sample Helome_2_FD_192494 | JGI IMG/M metagenome (GOLD analysis project Ga0265303, IMG submission 192494) | Marine sediment microbial communities from subtidal zone of North Sea - Hel_20160317 (Illumina Assembly) | ecosystem: Environmental > Aquatic > Marine > Subtidal zone > Sediment ...
CAGGGACATGCGCTTGCAGTCCGGCGTGCTGTGGCCGATCCCGATTACTCTTGATGTGACCGAGAAATTTGCCGCGGACCTCAAGTCAGGTGACAAGCTCGCGCTTCGCGACCTCGAGGGCGTCATCCTCGCGACGCTCGAGATCGGCGATATCTGGACGCCCGACAAGAAGGCTGAAGCTGAAGGCGTTTACAGTACGACAGACGAGCTGCATCCGGCCGTTCATTACCTTAACAACATCGCCCATCCTGTTTACGTCGGCGGCAAGTTGACGGGCGTGGAGCCGCCAACGCATTACGATTTCAAGCATCTCAGGGAGAGTCCTTCCGAAGTGCGCGCGCGCTTCAAGAAACTCGGGTGGCGCAAGGTCGTGGCATTTCAGACCCGCAACCCGATGCATCGTGCGCACCAGGAAATTTCGTTACGCGCAGCGCGAGAGGTCGAGGCGAATCTGCTGATTCACCCCGTTGTCGGCATGACCAAGCCGGGCGATGTCGATCATTTCACGCGCGTGCGCTGTTACGAACACATCCTCGCGCACTATCCCGAGCAGACTACGTCGCTGTCGCTGCTGCCCCTGGCGATGCGCATGGGCGGGCCGCGCGAAGCACTCTGGCATGCCATCATCAGAAAGAATTTTGGCTGCACACATATCATTATCGGGCGGGACCATGCGGGCCCGGGCAAGGACTCCAACGGTGAAGATTTCTACGGACCGTACGACGCGCAGGCGCTGCTGACCGAGCACCAGGACGAGCTCGACATATCGATGGTGCCGTTCCGCATGATGGTCTACGCCGATAATAAGGCGCAGTACATCCCGATCGACGCGGCGACCGACGACGACAACGTTCTCAATATTTCGGGTACCGAACTGCGGCGGCGCTTGCAGGAGGGGCTCGAGATCCCCAAGTGGTTCTCGTTTCCCGAAGTCGTGGCCGAGCTGCGTCGTACCCACCCGCCGCGCCACAAGCAGGGTTTCACGGTTTTTTTCACGGGGCTCTCGGGCTCGGGCAAGTCGACGATCGCCAATGCCCTGATGTCGAAGCTCATGGAGATCGGTGGCCGCCAGATCAGCCTGCTCGACGGCGATATCGTTCGCAAGAACCTGTCGAGCGAGCTCGGCTTCTCCAAAGAGCATCGTGACCTCAATATTCGCCGTATCGGCTACGTCGCCAGCGAGATCACGAGGAACGGCGGCATTGCAATCTGTGCACCGATTGCACCCTACGCCTCGACGCGACGGCAGGTGCGCGAAATGACTGCGCCCGTTGGTGGTTTCGTCGAGATTCACGTCGCGACGGCGCTCGAAATCTGCGAAGAGCGCGATCGCAAGGGCCTCTATGCCCTGGCGCGGGCCGGTAAGATCAAGGAGTTTACGGGCATCAGCGACCCTTACGAGGTGCCCGAGAATGCTGAAATGGTCATCGACACGGCCGATATTTCACCCGATCTCGCGGCGCACCGTATACTCGTGAAACTCGAGAGCATGGGCTTTATCAAGTAGAAAACAGGAATGAAGCTTTACATCAAGACAATGGGCTGCCAGATGAACGAGTACGACTCGGAGAAGATGGCAGATGTGCTGCGCGAGTCGCACGGCTATGAGCTGACCGATTCGCCGGACGACGCTGACCTGTTGCTTGTCAATACCTGTTCCATTCGCGAGAAGGCGCAAGAGAAAGTTTTTTCGGAACTGGGTCGCTGGCGGCTGCTCAAGGAAAAGAACCCCGGCATCAAGATCGGCGTTGGCGGTTGCGTCGCCAGCCAGGAAGGTGAGGGAATCACGAAGCGCGCGCCCTTCGTCGATGTCGTCTTCGGTCCGCAGACGCTGCATCGGCTGCCTGAACTCATCGATGCAGACGCGAGTCGTCCCGTTGTCGACATTTCGTTTCCCGAAATCGAGAAGTTCGATCGCTTGCCGGAGCCGCGCGCCGAAGGCCCGACGGCATTCGTATCGGTCATGGAGGGTTGCAGCAAGTACTGCAGTTTCTGCGTCGTGCCGTATACACGTGGCGAAGAAATCAGCCGACCGTTCGACGACGTCATCGCCGAAGTCGCGTCGCTGGCTGAGCAGGGCGTGCGCGAGGTCAACCTGCTTGGCCAGAACGTCAATGCCTACCGTGGTCCCATGCACGATGGCGGGATTGCCGACCTCGCGACACTCATCTACTACATTGCAGCCATCGAGGGCATCGAGCGTATTCGATTCACGACCTCGCACCCGGTCGAGTTCACGGACAGCCTGATCCAGGCGTATGCCGAGATGCCGAAGCTCGCCAGTTACCTGCACCTGCCCGTGCAGCACGGCTCCGATCGAGTGCTCGCCGCAATGAAACGCGGCCACACGATTCTCGAGTACAAGCAGAAAATCCGCAAACTCCGTGAGGCGCGCCCGGGTGTTTCTTTGTCCTCTGATTTCATCATCGGTTTTCCGGGTGAAACGGACAAGGACTTCGAAGCGCTCATGAACCTCGTGGCCGATATCGGATTCGACCAGTCGTTCAGTTTCATCTACAGCGCCCGACCGGGAACTCCTGCTGCGAGTCTCGCGGACGACACGCCCATGGACGTGAAGAAGCAGCGACTGCAGATCCTGCAGGCGCGCATCAACCAGCAGGCACTGGAGATCAGCCAGGGCATGGTAGGGTCAATGCAGCGCGTGCTTGTCGAAAAGACGTCGGTAAAAAGTGCGACACAGGTAGCCGGACGTACCGAGAATAACCGCTGGGTCAACTTCGACGCAGACGCTTCAGTCATTGGCGAATTCGTGGATGTCCTTATTACAGAGGCTTTACCGAACTCCTTGCGCGGTCGCATGGTACTTCCCAAGGCGCGTGCTTCAGGGTAACCTGTTAGTCAATGATCTATTGCCCTGATAGATTTTTTGCCGTGCCCGCCACGCGACACGGCGCCGCACTTGTCGTCCGGACAAGCGGTTTCCTGCACAGAGGTTTTAAATACAGATCTTGAATGCTGTCCAGATTTCTCGGGACGTAGTTCTCGAGCCCGCCGATAACGGTCGCCTTGCTAATCTCTGCGGCCAATTCGATGAACACCTGCGGCAAATCGAACGCCGCCTCGATGTTGAAATTGCCAGTCGCGGTAATCGATTCCGGATTACGGGTACGCCCGGCGCTGCCGAAGTCGGCGGCGATATCCTGTTGTCGCTGTTCGAAATGACGGATAACGAGCGTCTCGACCCCGAGCGCGTGCATATGCTGTTGCAGGAGTCTTTTATGACCGACGTTGACGCCGCTAACAACGACGATGACGGTGAAGAACAGATTGCGGGAATCCAGACTCGTCGCAAATTCATACGGCCCCGAGGTGCGAACCAGATGGCCTACCTGAAGAGCATCCTGCGACACGATCTCGCTTTCGGAATCGGACCCGCCGGAACGGGCAAGACCTATCTCGCTGTTGCGTGTGCCGTGGACGCGCTGGACAACGAGCAGGTGCGGCGCATCGTGCTCGTCAGGCCAGCCGTAGAGGCTGGCGAACGCCTGGGTTTCCTGCCCGGGGACCTGTCGCAGAAAGTCGATCCGTACTTGCGCCCCATGTACGACGCGCTGTACGACATGGTCGGTGCCGAACGCGTTACGCGACTGATCGAGCGTAACGTCATCGAGATCGCGCCGCTGGCATTCATGCGCGGGCGCTCGCTCAACGAGTCCTTCGTAATTCTGGACGAAGCGCAGAACACGAGTGTCGAGCAGATGAAGATGTTCCTGACGCGCATCGGTTTCGGATCACGTGCGGTCGTCACGGGCGACATCACGCAGATCGACCTGCCATCGGGACAGCAGTCCGGGCTAAAGAACGCCACCGAGGTTCTCGACGGCGTCAAAGGTGTCGCGTTTACCTATTTCACTCGCAAGGATGTCGTGCGCCACGAGCTCGTACAGCGCATTGTCAAAGCCTACGAAGACAGCGACCGGGCAGGCTGACGCAATCACGTGAGCCCGGATATCACGCCATCAGTCGATGTCCAGATCGCCTGCAGCAACAACGACGTACCGCCGCCTCCGGAAATCGAGGCCTGGGTCGTTCGCGCGTTGCTCGCGTCGGGCCGTCAGTTCGCCGGGCGGGCTGAATTATCCGTTCGCGTGGTCGATACAGGAGAAATACAGGATCTGAATCGGGAATATCGCCAGCAGGACAAGCCGACCAACGTACTGTCTTTTCCGGGTGGCCCGGTCGCCGGCCTGCCGGCTGAAGAGACCACCGTGCTCGGCGATATCGTCGTGTGTGCGGATATCGTTGGCCGGGAGGCCGCAGAGCAGGGCAAGCCCGTCGCCGATCACTGGGCGCATATGCTCGTGCACGGCACACTGCACCTGCTTGGCTACGATCACGGTGATTCGGCGGAGGCGGCCGAAATGGAAGGGGTCGAGACGCGGGTCCTCCGACAATACGGTCTCCCGGACCCATATGGAGAGCCACGGCAGATAGCTGATACAATTTGAGACTATGAACGACAAACCTCCCAGTACCAGCGGCTCTGGTGCACCCGGACTGGTTGCACGCATCAAGCGTGCGTTCAAGGGTGAACCCTGGAGCCGGGACGAGATCCAGACCTTTATCCAATCAGAAGTCGAACTCGACGCCGAAGAGAAAAGCATGCTCTCGGGCGTTCTCGAGGTGTCCGAGACGCAGGTGCGTGACGTCATGGTGCCGCGCTCGCAGATGGTCGTCATCGACATCGAGAACGAGTTTGACGAGATACTGGCGCTCATTATTGAATCGGGCCATTCGCGATTCCCCGTGATCGGCGAAGACCGCGACGAAGTGCTCGGCATCCTGCTGGCCAAGGACCTGTTGCGTTACTTCGGCAAAGACGCTGCCAAGGAAGTCACGATTCAGAAGTTGCTGCGGCCGGCCGCGGTCATCCCCGAATCGAAAAGACTCAACGCATTGCTCAAGGAATTTCGGGCCAGCCACAACCACATGGCGATCGTGGTCGATGAGTATGGCGGTGTCGCCGGCTTGCTGACCATCGAAGATGTGCTCGAGGAAATTGTCGGTGAAATTGACGACGAACACGATCACGAGGAGGCGGAGTTCATTCGTCCCGACGGCGATCGCCACGGCAAGCCGAGTTTTGCCGTGCGAGCGCTGACGCGTATCGAAGACTTCAACGAGTACTTCGAATGCGAACTCGACGACGAGGAATATGACACGATTGGCGGTCTTGTCATGCACGAACTCGGACGGTTGCCGCGTCGCGGTGAGAAAGTCGATTTCGGCGGTTTCGAGTTTGCGGTTATTAAAGCCGACAAGCGGCGCATCGATGCGCTGCAAGTGCAGAGACATGGCGAGTAGCGCGGGTGGTTAAAGACACACACCCCGCATTCCTTTTTGCTGCAGACCGGCCGAAGACGAGCCGCCTCATTGCATTCGTGCTCGGCGGCGCGATGCCCCTGGGCTTCGCGCCTTTCGGCTGGTCGTTACTGGCGCCGTTGTTCCTGCTGCCGCTACTGTTCGTCTGCCTGACCGTGTCGCCACGGGACGCGGCTGTACACGCTTTCTGGTTCGGACTCGGCATGTTTCTCACGGGCACTTACTGGATCTACATTTCGGTCCATGTCTTCGGCAATGCCGATCTGTGGATCGCGTTGTTCCTGATGATCGGGCTGTCATTGATCATGGCCGCGCTGATCGCGGTTGCCGGCTGGTTGATCAGCCGCTTTTCGCACGGTGAGCCGCTGCTGTTGCTGATCGTTGCGCCAGTGGCCTGGGTGTTCATTGAATGGCTGCGAGGATGGATACTGACGGGGTTCCCGTGGCTCGCGCTCGGATACGCGCAGATCGATACGCCTCTGGCCGGCTGGGCGCCCGTGCTCGGCGTCTACGGCGTCTCATTGATGCTGATGCTCAGCCTGTCTGCCATTATCACTGCAGTCCTCGAAACGGGCACGCTGCGACTGGTAGCGACAATCACGGTTGTGTTGCCGTGGTTCCTGGGCGGCATGCTCTCGGCCGTGGACTGGACCGAAGCGGCCGGCAAACCGATGCGCGTCAGCATCGTGCAGGGCGGCGTATCGCAGGACAAGAAATGGGACCGCAATCAGCTGCGGCCGATTATGGAGTACTACCGCAGTTCCACGCTGAGCGTGGCGGACAGTGATATCGTGCTGTGGCCCGAGGTCGCCATTCCCTCGGTGACTGACCGCGTCGAGCCTTACGTCGAGCTGGTCGAACGCGATGCACGGCAGAGCGGGCAAAGCGTTGTTTTCGGCATTCTCGAACGCAACCTCGAGCGCGACCCGGAAGGGCGCATCTACAACAGCGTCTTTATTGTTGGCGGCGAGCAGCGCCAGGCGTATCGCAAGCGCCATCTCGTGCCCTTCGGCGAGTACTTTCCGGTACCTGACGGTGTGCGCGAATGGATGAAGATGCAGAATCTGCCTCACTCGGACCTGAGTGCCGGAGAAGACGTGCAGTCCTTACTCGTGGCCGCCAATGGCGCCAGGCTGGCCGTTGCGATCTGTTACGAGGATGCCTACGGCGCGGAGCAGTTGTACGCGCTGCCTGACGCGACGCTGTTGATCAATGTCAGCAACGATGCCTGGTTCGGCGATTCAATAGCGCCCCACCAGCACCTCGAGATTGCGCGAATGCGTGCTCTTGAGGTCGGTCGCTACGCGGTCCGGTCGACGAATACCGGCATCAGCGCGTTCATCGATGCCCGCGGTAAATTGCTGCAGACGAGCAAACAATTCGAAGACGAAATCATGACGGCTGACGTCGAGCCGCGCAACGGCATGACGCTGTATGCCTCGACGGGCAACTGGAGCGTTATCGGCCTGAGTCTCGCAATCCTCGGTATCTTCTGGATTCGCAGTCGAGCTAGCCTCTAGACGACCTGTTCCTGTACGCTTGCGTTTTTCACGAGCAAACAGCAGCAGCAATGAGCACCCCGTACAAGCCCGAGGGCATCGAGCGCGAGGCCCAGCAGCACTGGGCGGACGCGCGCAGCTTCGAGGTCGACGAAGACCCGGGCAAGGAAAAATTCTACTGTCTCACGATGTTCCCGTACCCAAGCGGCAAGCTGCACATGGGTCACGTGCGCGTATTCACGATCAGCGACGTCATTGCGCGCTACCAGCGCATGCAGGGAAAGCATGTCCTGCAGCCAATGGGATGGGACGCATTCGGGATGCCGGCCGAAAACGCCGCAATCCAGCGTGGCGTGCCGCCTGCTGAGTGGACCTACAAGAACATCGATGACATGCGCGGCCAGTTTAACCGGCTGGGTTATGCCTACGACTGGAGTCGCGAGGTAACGACCTGCAGGCCTGAGTATTACCGGTGGGAGCAGTGGCTGTTCACGCGCATGTTCGAGAAGGGGCTCGTTTACCGCAAGAACTCCGTCGTGAACTGGGATCCCGTTGATCAGACAGTGCTTGCCAACGAGCAGGTAATCGATGGCCGCGGCTGGCGATCCGATGCGCTCGTCGAGCGCCGGGAGATTCCGCAGTGGTTTATGAGGATCACGGCCTATGCCGACGAACTGCTTGAAGAGCTGGATCACATGCCGGGCTGGCCCGACTCGGTCAAGATCATGCAGCGCAACTGGATCGGTCGCTCCGAAGGCGTCGAGCTGTCGTTCGACGTGCCGGGTGATGACGAACCGCTGACCGTGTACACGACTCGCCCGGACACGCTCTTGGGCGTCACGTACATGGCCGTGGCGGCCGAACACCCGCTCGCGGCGAAGGCTGCCGCCGATGACGCCGACGTCGCGGCATTCATCGAAGAGTGCAAAAAGACCGATGCCGCCGAGGCGACACTCGAGACAATGGAGAAGAAGGGCATGCCGCTGGGCATCTCGGCCGTTCACCCGCTGAGCGGGGAGGAGGTGCCTCTGTGGGTCGCGAACTTCGTGCTGATGAGTTACGGCACGGGCGCCGTCATGGCTGTGCCGGGGCATGACGAGCGCGACTGGGATTTTGCGAAGAAGCACGGTATCGAGATCAAGCAGGTGATAGCGCCCGCTGACGGAACAAAGATCGATATCCAGGAAGCCGTGTTCGTGGACAGGGGCATACTCGTCAATTCGGGCGAATTCGACGGTCTGGATTTCGACGGTGCGTTCAACGCGATTGCCGATCACTTCGAGAAAACTGGCCGTGGCCGCCGTGCCGTCAATTATCGGCTGCGTGACTGGGGTGTGTCCCGGCAGCGGTACTGGGGAGCGCCGATCCCGATCATCTATTGCGATGACTGCGACGCGGTGCCCGTGCCCGAAGACGAGCTGCCCGTGGTGCTGCCTGAAGACGTCGAGTTCACGGGCGTCGGGTCGCCGCTCAGGGAAATGCCCGAGTTTTACGAAGCGAAATGCCCGAAGTGCGGCAAGGACGCACGCCGCGAGACCGACACGTTCGACACCTTTGTCGAGTCCTCCTGGTATTTCGCGCGCTACGCCTGCCCCGATAACGACAAGGTGATGCTCGATGACAGGTCCGCCTACTGGACACCTGTTGACCAGTATACGGGCGGCATTGAGCACGCAATTCTGCACCTCCTGTACTCGAGGTTTTTTCAGCGTGTCATGCGAGACGAAGGCCTCACCGAGATTTCGGAACCGTTCGCCAACCTGTTGACCCAGGGAATGGTCCTCAAAGACGGTGCGAAGATGTCGAAGGCCAAAGGCAACACCGTTGATCCACAGGAATTGATCGGCCGATACGGTGCCGACACGGTACGCCTCTTCATGATGTTCGCTGCGCCGCCGGAGCAGGCGCTGGAATGGTCGGACGAAGGTGTGCAGGGTAGCTTCCGCTTCCTCAAGCGCTTCTGGATTGCCGTTGTCGAGCACACGGCGGCCGGTTCCGTCGCCGCACTCGATGCAAGCAAGCTGGACGATGCGCACAAGGACCTGCGTCGCAAGACGCATCAGACCATCGCCAAGATCAGCGATGACATCGGTCGGCGCAACAGCTTCAACACGGCTATCGCGGCCGCCATGGAATTGCTCAATGCCGTCAACAAGCTGGATAGCGATTCCGATGCCGGCCGTGCCGTCGAGCGCGAGGCGCTCGAAGCCGTCGTGCTGATGCTGTCGCCGATCGTGCCGCACATTTGTCATGCCCTGTGGCAGGAGCTTGGCCACACGACGCCCCTGATCGATCAGACCTGGCCCGACGTCGACGAATCGGCTCTCGAGATGGAGCAGATCGAGGTCGTCGTGCAAGTGAATGGCAAGCTGCGCGCTCGCGTCGCCGTGCCGGCCGACGCCGACAAGGTGACGATTGAAAAACTGGCGATCGCAGACGCCAACGTACAGCGATTCGTCGATGGCAAGGAAATTCGCAAGGTTATCGTCGTGCCCGGCAGGCTGGTAAACATCGTTGTCTAGGCTGCTGCCAGTTGTGCTTGCGGCGCTGATTGCCGGCTGCGGTTTTCATTTGCAGGGCACACTGACGACGCCTGCAGAAATGCAGCGGACGTACATTGCGGCCGACGATCGATACAGCCCGTTCTACCGCGCACTTCGTGTGGACTTGCAGAATGCCGGTGTGAATCTCGTCGATTCGCCGGCCGACGCCGGCGCGGTACTTTCCATCACCTACGATGAAACCGATCAGCGCGTGCTGTCGGTTTCGGCACGCAATGTACCAACCGAGTACGAGGTGTACTACACGATCCAGTATACGATCGACGCTGGCAGCAAACGGCTCCTGGAGCGGCAGACACTGACCGTGACCCGGGACTACACCTACGATGAGTTGCTGGTTCTTGGCAAGGCACATGAACAGGAACTGCTGCGAGATGCCTGCGTCGAAGACCTCGTGCGAATCGTCCTGAAACAAATTTCGGCGCTATAGACACATGCTCTACGTTGGGGACGTACCGGTCACGGCGCTGGAGTCTCTGTTGCATCGTTATGGACTGGAGCTGGTCGTCTGCGCCGACGGCGAGCCGATTCCGGGCAGCTTCTGGGGCGACAGCGAGGCGGGCGTCGTTCGCAACAGGGTGTATGTGCGCAACGACACGCCCGTGCACTCGCTGCTTCACGAAACCGGTCATGTCATCTGCATGAGCGCGGACCGGCGAGAGACGCTGGATCGGGACGCCGGGAGTGATGACCTCGAGGAGTCCGCCGTGTGCTACCTGCAGGTTTTGCTGTCGGACAGCTTTGCGGCGGCGGGCCGCGAACGCATCATGCAGGACATGGATGCCTGGGGTTACAGTTTTCGCCTTGGCAGCACACTTGCGTGGTTTGAAAAAGATGCCATGGACGCCAGGAAATTTCTGTTTGATCATGGACTTATAAGAGAGGACGGTGCCCTGACCTATGCCCTCAGAGCGTAGCCAGAGTGGCGGTGTATAGTTTCGTATGGTCTGGTTTCGATATCTCGTTTACTTTGCCGCTGTCGCATCCATTACCTGGGGGCTGACCCAGATGGAAATCTCGTCGCCGGGCAGCCTCAAGCTGCACGTTTTCATGAGCGACAGTGACGTGTACGGTACGAGCGAGTTCTCTCCGGTCGAGATAATCCAGGCGATCATCCTCGGCGTCTGCGGCGTGATCATGGCCTGGATCGCAAAATACTGCCCGTCGCAGCGACCAATTGCGTTTGGCTTCGGAGGTATGGCGCTGGCTTTCCTGATTCGCGAACTCGATTTCTTCCTCGATCGCTACGTTGCTGACAATTTCTGGCAGGTGCTGATCGTGATCGTCGGCGCGCTGCTGATCGCATACACGTATCGTCACCGGCGGCGACTCAGAATCGGACTTGCCCGCATCTGGCCATCGCCCGGGTTGACGTTCCTGTTCTGTGGTGCAGTTATCCTGTTCGCGTTTGTTCGCCTGGTTGGCCACGAACCACTCTGGATGTCGATACTTGGCGACAGCTACCAGCGCATTACAAAACTCGCCATCGAGGAATTTATCGAATTGATCGGCTACTTCCTGTGGATGATAGGGACCGTCGAATATGCGCTGCAGGCGCGTGCCATCGCCTACCGGGAACCGCAGCCCGCGGCGCAACGGCGTCGACAGAAGCGGCGACACGATGCTGAAGGGCAATTCTGATCACCCGTTATCGGGCCATCGTATCCACCACCAGCGATCGGCCAACATGCTTCGTTGGCGGACTGTCTCGCTGCGCTCGCTTTATGTCCTGCCAACGAACATCTTGTC
>Ga0265303_10002627_pt1 | contig 11152 bp, 10 predicted proteins | sample Helome_2_FD_192494 | JGI IMG/M metagenome (GOLD analysis project Ga0265303, IMG submission 192494) | Marine sediment microbial communities from subtidal zone of North Sea - Hel_20160317 (Illumina Assembly) | ecosystem: Environmental > Aquatic > Marine > Subtidal zone > Sediment ...
CTGCGAGTGGAACAAGGCCACCATACGCGAAGCCTGCCTGCGTGAAATCACCCGCGGCGGTCAGGTGTATTTCCTGCACAATGAAGTCGAGAGCATCGATAAAATGGCCCGTGAACTGCGCGAGCTGGTGCCCGAAGCCAGCATTGAAATCGCCCACGGGCAAATGCGTGAACGCGACCTCGAACAGGTGATGCTCGACTTTTATCACCGTCGCTTCAATATCCTGTTGTGCACCACCATTATCGAAAGCGGTATCGACGTGCCGACCGCCAATACCATCCTCATCAATCGCGCCGACCGGCTGGGTCTGGCCCAGCTGCACCAGTTGCGCGGCCGTGTCGGTCGTTCGCACCACCGCGCCTATGCCTACCTGATCGTGCCGCACCGCAAAGCCATGACTGATGATGCCATCAAGCGCATCGAAGCGGTTGAATCACTCGAGGACCTCGGTGCCGGCTTCACACTGGCGACCCACGACCTGGAAATCCGCGGTGCCGGCGAGCTGCTCGGTGACGAACAGAGTGGCCAGATACAGGAAATCGGCTTCACGCTGTACAGCGAATTGTTGGAGCGCGCCGTGGAAGCCTTGAAAGCGGGGCGGGAACCGGGGCTGGACCGTCCGCTGAACCACGGGCCGGAAGTCGACCTGCATCTCCCCGCATTAATTCCGGACGATTATCTGCCGGATGTTCACAGCCGCCTGATCCTGTACAAGCGCATTGCCAGTGCAGGCGACGAAGATGAATTGCGCGAACTGCAGGTGGAAATGATCGACCGCTTCGGCTTGTTGCCGGACGCGGTGAAACACCTGTTCAGTATCACCGCGCTTAAACTCAAAGCGGTGCCGCTCGGTATCGGCAAGATTGACGTGGGTGAAAGCAGCGGGCGATTGATGTTCGGCCCGCAACCAAATGTCGATCCCGGCGCGATTGTACGATTGATCCAGGCACAGCCTTCTCATTACAGCCTGGATGGTTCCGATAAAATCCGCTTCCAGCTCGATATGTCCTCGCCTGAACAGCGGGTTGCAAACGTCAGCGCCCTACTGGAAAGCTTGAGCGCGAAACCCGACTAAGGCAGGATGACAGGACTATGACATATTTCAGCGGTGATGAGCAGTCCGGACGCCACGCACAACAAGAACCTGCCACCTGCAGGAACGCCGTCCTGCCGGTCTTGTTCAATTTCCGCACCTTGTTGCTGGTGATCGTCGGCGTTGTACTATCACCGGTAGTCATTGCCGAGGCGGACGTAAGTCCCAGGCAATATGAAATCGAATTGCTGATATTTCGTAACCTGGTGCAAAGCGATGCCGGCGAAGTCTGGCCCGCCGATTTCTCTGAATGGTTTGAAGAATCCGCTGACAGTGAACAACCCGGCATCGTCACCGAAACGGCGGTGACCTGGCTGCCTAAATCGCAGTTTCGCTTATCTGCGCAGCGTAATGCGCTGGCCAGATCCGCGCCCTACCGCCCTATCGCCCACCTTGCCTGGCGCCAGGTTGTGCCGGGCCGGCAACGGGCAAAACCGGTAGAATTGCCAGGTCGCCGGCACAACCCGGACAGGGCCTACGTCAATGGCCTGGTCCGGGTGGCCGTGGAACGCTACCTGCACCTGGACCTGGACCTGCGCCTGCACCTGCCCACCAGCGCTGCGCAGGCCTCGTCAGAGGACTACGAATACGGGGTGCCGGAGATTCGGCTCAAGCAGCAGCGACGCATGCGCAGCAAGGAACTGCACTATTTTGATCATCCACGGTTTGGCGTGATTGCGCTGATCACACCCTACGAGCCGGTTGAAGTACCACCGGAAACGGACATCCCCACAGACATTCCCGCTCCCGCGCAGCCATAACAAAACCGGGCTAAAGGCCAGGCTTCCGAATGAGCGGGCAAGTTAGCCGGCATAATGTAGATACATTGTTGACACATACTGCTGCCATGTTAGCATCTACCAAGTAGATACACTAAGGCGAGGCGTGTTATGGAGCTGGAAATTCTGAAATGGGGTAACAGTGCCGCAATCCGCATCAATCGAGCACTGCTGAAACAGATCAACGCGAAGGTTGGTGCTTCGCTGGTGGCCGAGGTCCGCAACGGCGGGCTGTTCCTGAAACCGGCCCCAGAGCCACAGTATTCATTAGATGACCTGCTGGTCAGTTGCACCAAGGCCAAGATGCGTCTGGACGCCGAAGACCGGACCTGGCTCGACGATACGCCGGTTGGCAAAGAGGCGTGATCCATGCCTCGAAAAAAGTATGTGCCTGAGCGCGGCGATATTGTGTTCACCAATTTTGATCCGTCCGCCGGACATGAGCAGGCGATGAAACGACCCGCACTGGTGTTATCGCCGGGTGTTTTCAATGCCAAGGTGGGGCTGGCGCTGGTCGCCCCCATCACCTCCAGAGTGCGCGGTCATGGATTTGAGGTGGCCGTAAATGGCAAAAAGACAACCGGGGTGATCCTCTGCCAGCAAATCAAGACGATCGACTTCGTGGCCCGGGGCGTTCAATTCATCGAGAAAGCCCAGCCCGACGTGCTGGCGGATGCTTTGGCGAAGGTACGGGTACTGGTTCAATAAGTGCCGTCCAGCATCGCTATGACGGTCTCCAGCAGGCGGCGCACTTTCGCCATACCATCGACCAGACAGGTCTCGATATCCTCCATGCTGATCACCCCCGCTCCGCGGCCCGCCGCCCAATTGGCGACCACCGCGCAGCTGGCGTAATCAAGCCCCAGTTCCCGCGCCAGCGCCGCTTCCGGCATGCCGGTCATACCGACCATGCTGCAACCGTCTCTTTCCAGGCGGTCGATTTCGGCGACGGTTTCCAGCCTCGGACCCTGGGTCGCGGCATAGGTCCCGTGTTCTGCCGCCTCCAGCTTGAGTTGCCTGGCGGCATCGATCAGCAATCGTCGAACCGGCTCGCTGTACGGCGCGGTGAAATCAATGTGCGTCACCTGATCCAGGTCGTCTTCGAAATAGGTGTGCTGGCGGGACCAGGTGTAATCGATAATCTGGTGCGGGAACGCCAGTCTCCCGGGCGGCATATCCTGACGAATACCGCCCACCGCTGCCACGGCAATGACGCTATGTACACCGGATTCGCGTAACGCCCATATATTGGCCCGGTAATTCACCCTGTGGGGCGGAATGGTATGAGCAGGGCCGTGCCGCGGTAGGAATACAACGTCCTTGTTACACAGTTGACCGTGGATCAGGGGGCCGGAGGGTTCGCCATACGGCGTATGCATCACTTGCCGGTGCTTGATCTCAAGATTCCTGAGTGTGGTCAGTCCGGTACCACCGATAATTGCCAGTTCAGCCATAAGATTCCCGTTATGTTACATCGACAATAACCACCTGAGCCGTACCCGGGGACCAACAGCCGGTGGTCAGCCTGACCGCCCCCGTTATTGAACCGGCAATGAGAGATCTGCCACCGGTAGGAGCGCCGCCCTCCGGCGCGATTCGTACAGTAGCCCATCGCGGTCAGGAGACCACGCCTACTCCGCAATCGCGTAGATGCCCTTCACATTACGCAAATAACCATGGTAGTCCATCCCATAGCCGAACAGGTAGCGGTCCTCGACCCGCAGACCGACGAAATCCGCTTTGAAATCATCGGATTTACGCTGGTGAATTTTTTCAACCAGTACCGCGCTGTAGACCGCCTCTGCGCCCTGTTCATGGCAGTAGTCCAGAATGGCGGCCAGCGTCAGGCCTTCGTCCAGTATGTCGTCAACCACCAGCACGGTGCGTCCTTTCAGCTGTTGTGAAGGTCTGGTGATCCACTTCAGCACCTTGCCGCCTTTGGTGCCCTGGTAACGCGTTGCGTGCAGGTAATCGAGCTGGACGGGGAACTGCAGGCGGGTAAACAACTCACTGCTGACGATCAGTCCACCCGTCATGACACACAGCAACAGCGGGTTATGGCCGCTGATTGCCTGCTCGATATCGGCCGCCATGCTGTCCAGTGCCGCCTCGACCTGCGCCTGGCTGCACAGTTGATCGGCGGCGTCGAGTATGCCTTGCACCTTATCGGTGTCGATGCTCATTCAGTAGGTAAAAGTAACCGTGGCATCATCCATCGCTTCACTGATGAGGTAAGCGCCACCCACTGTCTCGTCGATTTCGGGGATCAGGTCATCGCCCCAGAATTCCAGTGTCGGCGTACAGACCTTGAAGGTGACGCCGGCTTCGTGGGCTTCCTGGATAAAATCATAGGCGGTCCGCTTGCTGTCTTGCTGAACGACAATCCGCTCGGCGATCCCTCGTATGGCGAGTTCCCCGGCGCGTCCGGTCAGGACAACCTCAACGTCATATTCCATGGCCGCCGCCACCGTCGCCTGGAAAAACGGTGCCCCCAGTTCGCTGGGGTTGGCGGGATCGGTATTCACCATTACGATCATCAGTTTGTCGGCCATTTCCTGTTCTCTTTGCTGCGCGGGTGCGGGGATTATAGTTTTTAGCCTGCCAGTATTCTATGATGAAACCCTTCATAAAATAGGCGTCATGCAGGAGCACCCGAAAAAACCGTCGGGTATAAACGCCGCCCTTCGGCGCGATATCGCGGCCAGGAGGCCGTGCCTACAAGGGCGAAAGACTGCATTCGTGCGAGCAATGAAATGATTCAAAAACCGCTTTTCAGCCTATTACTCACGGTGTTTATTGTCGCCGTCCCCGGCAGTTCTCTGGCGGATGCCGACAGCCATCGTCAAGCGGTCGAGAAGCTTTTCAGGCTGACGCAGATGGAACATAACGTGAACGAAAGCGTGGCTAAGGTATTCTGATACAGCTGCAGCAGAGCCCACAGCGGGAACCCCATCGGCAGGCACGCGATGATTTTCTGCAAAAGCACATTGGCTGGAACAGCCTGAAAGAAGAGCACGCTGCCAGCATCTGCCTTGTCTTGAGCTTGAGCGGGGTCCGTGGCGACAGCGGCAGACTGTGGTGCCGGTGTGACGGTGACGCTGTTCTCCGCCGGTACTTGCGCCACAGGCGCCGAGCAGCAAGCCGAGACTCAGTGGCGTCAGCACCCTTGCCTTGAATCGATTCATCATTGTGTCAGGGCACCCAGCCGGTACGAACTTCGAATCCACCCTGCCGCCAGCCCATCAGGCCACCCTCGAGGTGAAACACATTGGCGACGTCGTTCTCGATCAGCGTCTGCTCAGCGAGCCGGGTCCGACTTCCATTAATGCAGTACAGCACCACGCCGTTGGCATCGGCCAGCTTGTCCAGCTGCTTCTCCAGCTTTTTCTGCGGAATATTGATGGCCCCGGGTACGTGGCCGGATTTGTACTCGCCCAGGTCGCGCACATCGATCACCAGCAGCAGGTCTGCGCCTCCCTGTCGGTCGTGCAGGTCCTGCGCTGCCATGGCCGGCGTCTGGAAGTCTGACGCCAACGCCAACACCGGAAACAGCATTAACAGAACGGTCTGCAGCGCAATCCGAACCCTGCCCGATGCTGTTATTTCAGGAAACCACATGCTGTAATAATACCTTCAGGTTCAGGGCTGCACCAACTTCCTGAGTTCTTGCTCGGCGACGCCCTGCAACCCTACTCGACGATGGTGCGCATCTTGTCCAGGATCTGCCGGGCTCGTTCCGGATTGGCCTCCATCTCCCTGGTCTTGGCGGCGATCCACTGGGCCTCTTCCTGGAACAGACGATTCAGGTTTTCATCATAGACCACCACGGAAAACCGGCTCTTGCGCAGGTCCACCACGTAGTCGTTCAGCTTCTCCTTGAGGTACAGGCGGCGGGTCGCCGTGCGCGTCTCGTCCTCCCCGATGTCGGTGAAGCGCGCATCGCGCACGTCCACCACCTTCACCAGATGCCAGCCGGCGGGCGATTCCACCGGCCCGCCGATCTCTTCCGGGGCGAGGGCAAAGGTGACCTTGTCAAGTTCGGGGAACCCGGTGCCCTGTGTAACCCAGCCAAAGTCGCCGAGGTTTTTCTTGGCGTCCGGGTGGATCGAGTACGCCATGGCCGCCTGGTAGAGAGTGATTTCGCCGTTGTCGATCTTCGCTTTCACCTCTTCCGCCTGCTCTTTAGTCGGCAGCACCACCATCTGGATCTGGCGCCGCTCCTTGACTGCGATGCGGTCTTGGTTGTCCTGGTAGTAGGTGCGTAACTCCTCGTCGGTCGGCTCCATACTGGCAACCAGCTTCTCCCGGTGCAGGTTCAGCAGTCGGGTCTTGCGGAACTCCGCCAGCCGCTTCCTGTACGTGGGCTCCTGGTCGAGCCCGGCCTCGCGGCCTTTCCGGGCCATCAACTGCTGATCAATGAGGCTGTTAAGCGACTCGATCCGTTGCTCCGCATTCACCGAATTGTTCAGCGTCGTCAGACGACCCTTGGCGTCACCCCAGGCAATCCGACGATCACCAAACTCAGCGATCACCTCATCATCGCCGCGGATAGAGTCGTCTGCGATGTCCAGCTTGTCGGCGTGGATCACCACCTCCACCCCATCCCGTAAACGCTCGCGGTTGCTTGCCGTGCGTTTGGCAAACCGGTTGTTGCGGATAGTCGCCTCTGTACTCAGGCGCAAGCGGTCAGTTATTTCGGCATCAGCGGTGAAGTTCGCGCGAATAAAGGCGTCCACTTCCTCAGGGGTAACCTCGATGTCGCCAACCAGGAATTTACGACGGTAGAGTTCACCGAGAATCGCGTCGGAGAACGTCTCCAGGTCTTTCTGATAGACGGGGTCCTGGTCGGTTCCGCGTTTACCCGCATCCAGATAGAGAAGGTTCACGCTGATGGCTTTGTCCAACAGCGTCAGCATCACGGTGTTTCGCTCGGCGGAGCCCAGCACCGGCACCGAGAGCCCAACCACCGGTGAACTGTTCAATTGGGTGTTGAGCTGAGAATAGGTGATGGTCTGATCCCCTACTCTGGCCACCGAGTCCGCCGGCTGCCCCTCGGGGACCTGGGGGGACTCGGCCCGGGCTGCGGTCAGCAGCAGAGTCGAGAACGCTATCAAGAGTAATCGCTTCATTTCTCCTCCATCAGGTGGCAGCGGTTGCCGGATCCACCGGGGCGCACGCCCCAATTCGACACCAACCAGCACCGTAGAATATATTTTGGCGCAATTGGAAAGGAGGGTAGCCAGCTCCCCTCCTTGATCAAGATTAGACAGTTCCCCGCTTGCGTGTGGTGCAAGCGGGAAGCCCGTCGGTTACCAGCCGCAGGTGCTGTTGGTGCGAAGCTGGGAAACCTGCTCCCAGACCACCGGCGACACACGGCCCTCGGACAGATGCTCCTTCCAGTCACGACCGTCCTCACCGTTGCAGGACACCTTGCGCCACTCGTCGCCGTGGCAGGACTCGCAGAGTTGATTGCGAGCAACGTTCACGTTCAAGGTGCCGTCCGGATTGGTGCCAGCGATGGCGCCGAGCAGTTCGATCTCCACCTGGTCCATCATCACGCGGGAGGCACGGCCCTTCATGGCGTGTATCTGCCACTCCTCGTCGCGCACCTTGACCTCATCCGACTCGTCGTCATGGCAGTTCACGCACATGTCGTCCACCGGGCTGTGCTCTTCCGTGAACGTATGGGCCCAGCCGATGGCGGCGTCGAGATCGTCCTTCACGCGCTTGCCGTCGAAACGCAGATCGTCCATACGTTCGTGCACACCCTGTTTGTTGACCTCGTGGCAGGCGCCGCACTTCAGCGGACCGTGAGAGTCGTCGTTGTTCATGCTCGCCGCCTGGGCGTAGGAGGTGGCGTCCACACCGGGCGAACCGGGACCTACATCCAGGTTCGGCGCGACCGGGTACAGGCCGTGGATGGATTCGTGGCAACCCTGGCAGGTGATGTCGCGGTGGCCACGAGAGTAGCGCATCAGACTGGCCTTGCGCGGGTAGTTGAACGGCGGGTAGGCATTAATGTTACCGCTCTGCTCCACATAGGGTGCCTCGTGGCAGTCCGCGCAGTGGGGTTCGCCGGCCGCCAGCCAGTGATCACGGCCGTCGGTGGCCGCGGAGAAGGGTACCGGTACGGCGGTGGTGGAAGTCAGCTTGGCCTGTGCCGCTGTCACGCAATCGTCGGTCGTACAGAAGTCCAGGATGTTGACGCTGAAGTCGCCGTCGCCGTCGAAGGTTCCGCAGAGCTGGAAGTCGGGTTTGTCGTCACCGTCACAATCCGGCCCGGGGGCAGCGTTACCCGTGGTGCAATCGCCCTTGCTCCCCGCCACCTCGATAGTGGCGAGGTTGGCGTCGAGCGCCGGGTCCGTGCTTCCCGAGACATAGGCGCACAGACCGGGATCCGCGCGCCAGATACCCATGGTCTCCTCCGCGTCGCGGACTTCACCGTCCAGCGCCGTGACAGCGGGATCCCTCGGATCCAGCCAGTCGATGGCCTGCTGCTCGTCTACGCCCACCGCCGTGGCGATGGCACCCAGTGTCGGAAGCTCACGAATGTTGATCGCGCCCGGACCCGGTTCGTTGTGCACCAGATCGACCATGTTCTCGTTCTTCCAGATCTCCTGGCTCAGCTGGTTGTGGCAGTTGGTGCACCAGATGCCGCGCATATCCCGGCCGCCGTCATGCTGCTCCTGGTTACGGGCAACATTGGTCTTTAGCCACTCGCCGACGGCGTTCAGGTGCTCGTCCGTCTCGGCTCCATCCACGTCCTTGAACGGGTTAGAGTGCACGTCGCGGCCGACGAAGCAGCCGCCCGAGCCCAGGCGGTTGTCGGTAGAAGCATAGAAGTTGTCGCCAGTATCGGTGATGGGATAGCCGGCCATGTCGCCATTGGAGCGGTGCGCCGGATGGCAGCCCTGACAACCACCGAAGCGCCCAAACCCATCGCTGAAGACGATGGGGCCGCCCTCACCGGTACCACGGTGGGTCTGGTGGATGGCTTCGGACATCGGTTTGATCACCAGACCGTCGGAAACCTTGGTCGCAGATTTCACCTGGGCGATAACGTTGTCAGCATGGCAGCGCTGGCAGAGCACCGAGGTATCGCCGATACGGGTGCTCTGGGCGAACACCGGGCGACCGTTCTCCGCTGACAGGTCAGCGGCCAGCGTGTCACAGTCCTCGGGTGTGGTGCAGGCCGGATACTGGTCCAGGAAGTGCGTATCGTGATTCCTGTCGTGCAGGCCGAGGATACTGATGGCCGCGCTCTTCAGCCGTGGGTACCAGTCGGACTCGGTAGCTGGATCTATGTTGTAGTAGGCCAACCAGAAATCATACTCCTGCTGGACCTTGTCCCATACCCCATCATTTCCATCCGGATGTGGTGAATTGGTTTCACCCACCGTCGAGTGGCAACGCTCACAGTTGGGTATGTCGATGGGCGCCGTACCGAATCCGATCACCGGTTCACCGTTCTGTAATACCGCCTGGCCCATGCCACCCGGGGCTGTTTCATCATAGTGGCGCAGCCTGGCCTTCATGGCCACGAAGGGCCGCACAGAATCCTCGTACATAGCGCCCGGGTTGGCGAAGAAGTTGATGGAATCCTCGAAGGGTGTCAGCGGCAGGCCCAGGGCCTCCCAGATCCGCGGCGAGGTCAGGGTGATGGGCAGGTTCTCCAGCACCTTCATCTTGGTGTAGACAACCGTGCCGTGCTCCCCGGAGAAAGTCAGGACGTTGCCATTGGAGGCTCCGCCGCAGTCGTTGGGTTCCGCGGGATTCGAGGGGACGCCGTCCGGATGACTCACCGGCCCAAGGGGGTGCAGGCCGGCGCCACAGTCGACCGGATACTCTATGTGCCCGGTCACGCCCAGGCGGATCTTGTCGGCCTCTGAGCTGGCTCCACAGACCCCATCCTCCTGACCTGGAACGGTATCGCAGTCTGAGTCGCTATGACAGGTGTCACCGGCGTTGCCCGCGGCACACAGGCGTGTGGCTTCCAAGTCGTTGTAGATATACAGATGGTTCCACACCGCGTTCCAGTAATTGTCTGTCGGCTCATTGAAATCCCCGTCGCCAAGCATGGCGCCGGCAACGCCGTTCCAGGCCGGGTTGCCATCCTGTCCGGACAGCTTGAGCGAACCGTCCGTATTCACGGCGGCGGAATCGGCCAGGGTGTTCCACATCAGCAGGGAGTTCCCCTCCGCGGCGCTGATCAGTGTGGAGGTCTGGGGTACTACGTTGGGCCGGTCTTCACGCGGCTGGGCCTCGTGCCAGTACTCCAGCACGTACTTCTGGAAATTGCCGCGGTTATCCAGGTCAGGATCCCGCAGCACCGTCTGCCGGCCCAGACCGTCCAACCCCTCAACCGGGTCACCCTCCAGAAGTCTGGCAAAGGCGCCCTCGCCCTTATTGCTCTGCTGGGTTTTGACCACCTGGGCCAGGATCGAGTTGTACGGCGGCAGCACGCAGCAATAAGCAAACTCGAAGCCGGTACAGTGCATACCGAGTTCGTAGTTCATCATGATGTTGAAGGTATTCTTGGGTCCGTTGTTGTCGCTCGCCAACGCCAGGCTGGTCGCGCTCAAACTGAAGATGGAGCCGACAAACAAGTAAACCACCAGGAACATGATGCGCCTGGTCAAAGAAATATCCGGGGGGAAATCTGAACGATGCGTGGCGTGATTCATAGTCTGTCTCCTCCTAATCGGTCCTCTTCCTCTCGAACCTGAGTCAAAGCCTGTCTCAATGGTCCGAATGGTCTGTCCGGCCATGCCAGCTGGCCAGGTTTTTTTATACCAAGTCCATGCTGATGTTGGATGAACGCTGTTAAACCTGAATTTAGTAATGCAAGACTTGGGCCATATAAGTATTTCTACTAAGTAGCTGAAATCGTTGTGGGAGAAAAATCCCATGACAAATAGGCACGGCATATTGGCAGGCATGCATGTCAAATATGGCATGGCATACTGACAGATATGGCATGTTTTAGAATAACTTGACTAAAATGCTAAGGATTTCAGGCTGTTTTACGGAGGCTGTGGTGTCAGTTTCCATCGTGTACCACCCTATTCTGTCAGGGCCCCAGCCAGTACGTACCACGAAGGCCCAATCCCCACAACTCAGTTTGTCGAATTTTGCGGTAACAACTCAAGCCCGCCAAATCGATGGCTTGGCCCGAAACAGGCTCTAAGTCGTCGTTGCACAGAGACAGTTTTACGGTTGCCGGTCATTGAGCAAAAAGCAAAAGTTCAATGAGACCAATGGCTAATACTCTGATTATGCA
>Ga0265303_10002628_pt1 | contig 11152 bp, 10 predicted proteins | sample Helome_2_FD_192494 | JGI IMG/M metagenome (GOLD analysis project Ga0265303, IMG submission 192494) | Marine sediment microbial communities from subtidal zone of North Sea - Hel_20160317 (Illumina Assembly) | ecosystem: Environmental > Aquatic > Marine > Subtidal zone > Sediment ...
TTCAGGGGCACATGTGGTGGCGACGCTCGGCGGAACTCGCGTCAGACGTTTTGAGGGCTGTGTTCTGCGACAGAGCGGGCTGCCGTACCGAGTTGGCCAAGAGGTTGACCGAAGAGGATGCCGATCGGCCGATGCCGACGTTGATCTCGGCGACGAGTCGCCCCCGGGTCGTCGCACAATCGGAATAGGACGCGATTCGCGAGAGTCTCACCAGTCACCGCCGCAACCCGCTATACTGCGTGGCTCTTGCCCGTCGTGGAACGAATCCAGCCCGATCCAAACTGATCACGCTGACGACATGCGGACGAAGAGTATTCTGGATCGACGGGGTTGGGGGAGACTGGGCGTTTGAATCAACAAGAAGCCACAGATCGCCCAGCTGCCTCCGGACATCGTTTCGGTCCCGACCTCGCTTGCTCCGAATGCGGCATCGGCTGGGACGAGCATCAGCGCGATCCGCATCCTTGCAAGACGGATGATGTGGTCGAGGCATTCAGTCGTCGACCGTCGAATGCGCCTTCACCCCGTTCCGAACCGGCACCACCACCCTCGTCATCTTCTCTACACGCCTCTTCCGCCGCGCCTATCGTCGACGATCGGGCGTCGAAATCCGCAGCAGAGCCGAAGGTCGCGCCGGCCGTGGATGCCGCTGCAGGCGCTGATGTGTCTGATGCCTCCGATGCCTCCGATGCCTCCGATGTGTCCGACGCCTCCGACGCCTCCGACGCCTCCGATGCCTCCGATACGCCAGCCACGGGTACACGAAAAGTCGCCGACGAGCGCTGAGATGGGTGTCGCGCAATTGGCGTGCGCCGACAGCCGATTGTGAGCTGGCGCAGCCTCTTGAGACATCGCGAATCTCCCGGACGCCGACGCCGACCCTGTCGTCGGAGCCGTCCAGGCTCTTCGTGTCGAGAGTGAATCGCGCCCGTACATACGAATTCCGCTGACATGGTTGCTGGGTGACGAAAAGTGTCGTTGAGGCTGACGGTGATGGGCACCTTTCGTCGCGAAGCGACGGGAATTGGCATTGCCCAAAGCCCCCATTTCACGAATCCAGAAAATTTTGTCTATCGCTTAATCATCCGCATGACGATCAATTGGGATGTGAGTTGCCGATGCGTGTCGGCTTGTCGTCTCAATGGACGGCGAACTGGCACGCGGGTTGCTCTGACAACTTGTACGGCGGAACCAACCCCCTCCTGGACGGGAATCCGGGGCGACCGCAGCCAACGCCTGCATTGTGCGGGATCTCGACCATTCGAGAGATTCACATTCCAAAGGATAGACACCAAAATGAGTAAACTCACTCGCAAGTCCAACAAGGGCTTCACCCTTATCGAGCTCATGATCGTTGTCGCCATCATCGGTATTCTGGCCGCGATCGCGATTCCGAACTTCCTCCGCTTCCAGCTCAAGTCCAAGAGTTCTGAAGGCAAGGTCAACATCGCGGCGATCCGCACGGCCGAAGAGTCGTACAACGCCGAGTTCGGAACCTACATCCAGGCGAACCAGAGCCCCGCGCCGGCTGGTCTCGGCTCCGCCAAGATCGTCTTCGTCGACACGGGTGTTGCGCCCGCGAACTTCAACCAGCTTGGTTGGGCGCCCGAGGGCAACGTGTTCTTCTCGTATGGCGTGGCTTACGGAGCGGTCGGCTCGAGCCCCTACACGATCACGGCCTCCGCGGACATCGATTCCAACGCCGTGCTCCAGTCCTGGGGATACGTCAAGCCCGTCACGGGTACGATCGTCGGAATCGTTGGTCTCGACGGCAACTGCGTCGCGACTGGCGTCGGTACGACTCAGCTCGAGCTCAACACGGTGGGTCCGTGTGTGAACGGGCACGGTCAGTCGATCTTCTAGATCCAGACAGATCGCGTAATGCGAAGGGGCCGGGCAGTGATGCCCGGCCCCTTTCTATTTGAGTCCTGCCGGAATCTTCTTCGAGTCACGGTTGGACCGCCAGGGCACTTCATCGATCGGGCGCTAGCCAGAGCACGTCAAAGCGCGTTCGACCGAAGTTCGTCAGCCTGGCGCTCGGGTCCGGCTCAACCGCTCGGGTCCGGCTCAACCAATGATGCGACCGCCGCCGCCTCCACCGCCCATTCCACCGGCCGGCCCCTGACCGGGCACGACGATTCGATTGGCTTCCTGGCGCTGCATCTCTCGAGCCTCTTCCATCAGACGCTCTACCGCATCCTGAACGGCCTTCGGAAAGGCGTCGATCGCTTCGTTCAGCGTGCTTGCTTCGATCGGGCAGTTGATCGGCAGAGGTCCTCGTGCGGACATCAGGGTCGTCTCACCGATGAACATCGTGGGGCGGCTGGGATCGTCGGCGCCTTCGGTCGTCACCGGAGTCAGACGGCGGATCGATGCGATCTTGAGGTCCGTGAAGGTCTCTTCGCGGTATAGATTCTCTCGATCGACGGACAGCTCGCCCAGCGGGCTGGTTTCTTCGCTCATGGGGCCTCTCTTCATTATCTACGGACGATTGCAGAAATATTCACCGCGGAAGGTTTCATCGCAGAAATGCTCATTGCCGGAGTATCGATTTCCGGTCTCTGGAAACACAGGTTGCGAGGCGCGGCATCGCAGACGACCAGCAACACCGTCACGCCCTCGCGTCGCGGCCGGTCGCCGACCCATGTTCGCAGACTATGGCGCGGAGGCAAATGTCGGGAGCTGACTTCGCCGGCCCCTCGATGGATGGATACGGGATCAGTCGGGGATCAACTCGGACAGAATCGCTCCCATACCGCCGGACTCGCCCCTTTCGAGCGATTCGACATCGGGTAGACAGGCCACGAGTTTCTCGATCTCGCGACTCGTTCGGTCGTCGATCTCGAGAAAGGCAAGTGCGAATCCATCCTGGGCGTCATCGCGAACGACTTCTGCTCGGACGACGAGGGGGTCGGTCGGGCCCGGCCCATGCAGGGCCAGCCGAAACTGATCGCCGAGCCGGAGTTCACTCACCGCTTCGACCCGCATGCCCCCCTGCGATAGATCTCGCCCGAGAAGGACCATCGGCCCCTGCTCGCTCTGCGCGACGATCGTCGACTCGAACTGGCCTCGCACCTCGCCTCGCCGCTCCTGCGCCGCCTGACCGTCGACCTGGGCTTGTTCCTCGGAAGCGATTTCGATCTCGATCTCACGTCGCCCCCTCACCGGCGGGTCGGTCTCGTCGTCGAGCATCAGGTCGGGCAGTGTGGGCAACTGGCCGGTCGGAATCGCGGGAGCATTCGGCCGCGGGGAGCCCGGCATCGATCGCGGACCCGAGGTCCACAGGTTGATGAGGCGGGTGAGGCCCGTTCGTACGCATTGAGGGAGATCATCATCAAAGGTCAAGGCCAGCATCTGGCCGTCGGAACCACTCTCCTCAACGATGCGACGGACGCGGCCACGCAGCATCAGACCCTGGCCATCGCCGTCCCAGTCTTCCTCTGTGGCGGGAATCGTGAAGGAGAGCGGCTGATCGACGCGGAATCGCCCAGTCGTATGGAGTCGGCAGCCTCGATTCGAGAGATCGATGAGGAGAGTCTGTGGCGATTCGTTGCTGTCGATCGGATCTGGGTCGGAAAGGGCGATGGTCGAGCCAATATTGACCCGCGGATCCTGACGTCGTTCGTGACCCCGATAGAGCGCCCGCGCGATGAGCAGGCGCCATATTTCTTGATCCGCAGGCAGGCGGACGAGGAGTTGAGCTCCGGCGCTTCGCAGGCGGCGCCGCATCGCCGAAGAGTTCTCGTCGACGGCGATGATGCGAAGCGGGTAGCCCGGTGCGGCATCGCGCGGGCTGCCTCGGCGGACCCGATCCAGGCGCCTTGGCGTGACGATCAAAAGATCGCGCGGGGGCGGAATGTCGCGTGGAATCTCCGCCCCGCGAAGGCGTTTGAAGTCTTTTCCCTGGGTCTGCAGGAGCGCGGCGACCGCGTCGAGTTCACCGTCGTCGACCAGAAGGATGGATGCCTCTCCTGTCGCGTTCGTCATCTGCTTCCCCACCTTGCGATCTCGCCGCAGCGTGCGCGGCACTCAGCGTCCATCCACCATCGACGATTCGATGCCGAGTCTGAAGGCCGACACGCGCGATGAGCGCCTGGGCGGGGGCAGTTCCGGTGCGCCCGTAGACGCGTTGCGAGCACGAGCGGGCTGCTACCTTTGGCTCGTGTCTCGATCTGAGCTTTGTTCGTCGCTGCTCGTCGCCATGCCCCAACTCGCAGACCCGAATTTTCGGCGCGCGGTGGTGCTGGTCGTCCATCATGACTCTGAATCGGCCTTTGGATTGGTCCTGAATCGGGAGGTCGAAATCTCCGTGCGTGAATTGTGCGAGAGCCTCGAGTTCGAGTGGAAGGGGCGATCTGAGGCGGAGGTCGCTTGGGGGGGACCGGTCGAGTCGAATACCGGTTGGATCCTCTTCCAGGACGGTCTCGAAACCGAAATCGAATCAGATACCGAGGGCGTGACCTCCATCGATGGGGATCTGTGTTTCGCGAGTTCGCTCGATGTATTGCGCCGCCTGGCGCTGCGTCCGCCTCAGGATCTCCGGGTCTTTCTGGGCTATGCCGGCTGGGGCGGGGGGCAGCTCGAAATAGAACTCGCGCAGGGCGCCTGGGTCGTCGCGCCGCTGTCGCCTGAGACCGTGTTCGATGTACCGCCGGAACGGATGTGGGAACACGTACTGCGGGAAATGGACATCGATCCGGTGACGCTGATCTCGACGGCTGGGGTTCACTAGATGCGGTCGAAGGGAACTACCCAGTACGAAGTTCGTTGCCATCGATGCGATGTGACTTTTCCAGTAGAGACGCGAACCTGCGTACATTGCGGTGGACGGACGTCCTCCGCCGAAGGCGCGGGCGGAGCCTTGCCCGCCTTCAGTTTCGATTCGAGATTCGACGGCGACGGCATGGGCGCCGGACGATCCGACGAGGGCTCGGTGCAGGACTCGCAACGGCCTCCGATGCCCCAGGAGGTACCTCTCGAAGATCAAGACGTCGATCCGGAAGCGCCTAGCGTTGGTCGCTCGATACTGGGCTCGATGGGCAGTCTGATCTGGGTCGCGCTGCTCATCGCTTTTTCACTCTCAGGGCGACTCTGTGGAGAATGACCAAATGAAGAGAACGTCGCGATGACCCAGGAGAAAGGTACGCTCTACGGTGTCAGCCTTTCCCCCTTCGTGCGCAAAGTGCGTGCGGTCCTGGCCATCAAGTCGATCGACTACGAATTGGTCGCGGTGATGCCCGGCGCGATCGACCCGGACTTCAAGGCCAAGTCGCCTCTTTCGAAGATTCCCGTCTGGGAAGAGGGCGACTACGTTCTTCCCGATTCCTCCGTGATCTGCGCGTATCTCGAGAAGATTCGCCCGGATCCGGCGGTCTACCCCTCCGAGGCGAAGGCCTATGGACGCTCGCTCTTCTGGGAGGAATACGCGGATACGCGACTGGTGGATTCGGTAACGCCCGTCTTCTTTCAGCGCATCGTCAACGCGAAGGTCTTCAAACAGCCGATCGATGAAGAGATCGTGCGACGTCACGCCGAAGAAGTCCTTCCGCCGGTGCACGATCAGCTCGAGTCCCTCTTCGTCACGAGCGGTATTGCGAACGCCTCGGAATTGACGGTCGCCGAGATCGCGGTCTGGAGCGTCTTCGTCAATTTCACGCATGCGGGACTCGAACTCGATCGCGATCGGTGGCCTGAGCTCACGGACTTCATATCGGCGATGAACGCACACCCGATGCTCGCGCCGTTGATCGAAGAAGAACGAGCATCGCTCCTATCGCTTTGATAGAAACCACGCTCCAATCGTATCCATTGTCAGACACGACATGAAATGTCATGTCATGAGAGGAGAGGATGCACATGAAAGTCGAAGCGGCGATCGCTGTGGAGGCCGGGAAGCCTCTGGAAATCGACCAGATCGATCTCGAAGGGCCGAAGGGCGGTGAGTGTCTGATTCGCCTGGCGGCGACCGGCGTCTGTCATACCGATGCATTTACGCTCAGCGGTGCAGACCCAGAGGGCCTATTTCCCGCGGTTCTGGGCCATGAAGGTGCGGGAATCGTCGAGGCGGTCGGACCCGGAGTCAAGTCGCTCAGCGTCGGAGATCATGTCATTCCGCTCTACACGCCGGAATGTCGTGAATGCAAATTCTGCCTGTCGGGGAAGACGAATCTCTGTGGCGCGATCCGGGAAACCCAGGGGCAGGGGCTGATGCCAGACGGCACGAGTCGCATCACCTGGCGCGGCAACAAGATTCATCACTACATGGGCACGTCGACGTTTGCGAAGGCAACGGTCGTTCCCGAGATCGCGCTGGCGAAGGTTCGCAAGGACGCTCCGCTCGACAAGGTCTGTCTACTCGGGTGCGGTGTGACGACCGGGATCGGTGCCGTGCTGAACACGGCGAAAGTGGAGCCCGGCTCGACCGTGGCGATCATCGGCCTCGGAGGCATCGGTCTCGCCTGTGTCCAGGGCGCCGTCATGGCGGGCGCGGAGCGCATCATCTGTGTCGACACGAATTCGAAGAAGTTCGAACTCGCCACGCAGTTCGGTGCGACCGATTGCTTGAATCCGAAAGAGGTCGGCGATATCGAAGGACAGATCATCGACATGACCGATGGAGGCGTCGACTATTCTTTCGAATGCATCGGGAACGTCGAGACGATGGGGACGGCGCTTCGCATTTGCCACAAGGGCTGGGGCGAATCGATCATCATCGGCGTCGCTGGTGCCGGCCAGGAGATCCATGCACGGCCTTTCCTGCTCGTGACGGGTCGGGTCTGGCGCGGTACGGCCTTCGGCGGCACGAAGGGCCGGACCCAGGTGCCCGGACTCGTCGATCGCTACATGAACGGTCGCGTCAAGCTCGACGAAATGGTCTCGGCGACGATGCCGCTCGAGGAGATCAACAACGCCTTCGACCTGATGCACGACGGCGAAGTGATTCGGAGCGTGATTCTCTACGACTCGTGAGAGCTGGCCGTTCGTGCGACTCGAGATTCGATTTCTCTGGAAGGAAAATTGAGAAAAGCGGTGAGGTTCCCCGGCTAACCTGATGGGATGTCGGGACCTGAGAACGATGTCGTGAGCGGGTCGAAGGAAAACGATGATGCGCTGCGCATCGCGATCGACGGAATCAGCCCGTCGATGCAGCGTCTCCGTGATGCCATTCGAAGAGTTGCGCCACATCCGAGCGCCGTCTTGCTCACGGGCGAGACGGGGACCGGCAAGGGCAGGGTCGCGCGAGCGCTGCACGAAGCGAGCCCGCGTCGAACCAAACCCTTCATCCATGTCGACTGTGCCGGGCTCGTCGATGGGCTCCTCGAATCCGAACTCTATGGTGTGGCCAAGGGCGCATTCACGGGCGCCCAGCGATGCCGCGCCGGTCGCTTCGAAGCGGCGGAGGAGGGGACGCTCTTTCTGGACGAGATCGGCGAGCTGTCGCCGTCGGGCCAGCTGAAACTCCTGCGCGTCCTCGAGGAAGGCGTCTTCGAACGCATAGGAGAGACGCGGCCGAGGCAGCTCCGAGCGCGTGTCGTAGCGGCGACACATGTCGATCTCGAAGGCGCGGTAGCCGACGGGCTTTTTCGCGCAGACCTCTTCTTCAGACTGCGGGTGTTATGTCTCCAAGTGCCGCCCCTGCGTGATCGAAGGGAAGACCTCTCGATATGGATCGAGCGTGCTGGCATGCATGCTGCCGAGCGTCTCGGATGCGACCCGCCGCGATTCGTGAAGGCCGCAGACGCTCGCCTGCGAGCGCACGATTGGCCCGGGAATCTGCGCGAGCTGTTTCACGTGATCGAGGCGGCGACGATCTTGACCGAGACCGGTCCGGTCGAGGAACGAACGCTCGATGGGCTGCTACGGCCTCTTCGCGGGCGGTACGGCTCGGGTCCTCGGTCCGGTGATTCGGCGAATCGTGCTGCGCAGAAAAGGAAAGAGGAACTCGAAGTCGAGCGCGCCGCGGGCAACCTCTCGCTGGCGGCGCGTCGACTCGGCGTCCCGAGGAGCACGTTGCGATATCGACTCGGACTCGATGACGCGATCAGCCGCAGAAGGCGATCGCGGGGAGCCCGCTCCATACGAGGCGAATCGCGACCAGAGTGAGAGTCATCCGGTAGAGCTGGATGAATCGCTCGTCGCCTACGTGATGCAGAACGCGCGTGCCGAGCGCCGTCCCCAGGATCACACACAGCACCATGCCGGCGATCAAGGGTAGGTAGGCGACGAACGCGAAGCCGAGAATCCCGAAGACCAGCATCTTGGAGAGATGCGTGAGCGCCTGGCAGGCGGCTTTGGTGCCAATCAATTCGAAACGCGTCAGGCCGATGCCCAGGAAGAAGGGGGCGATGAAGGGGCCGGTCGCACCGACCAGGGGGCTGAGGAATCCGGTGACCGCTCCAAGGAGAGCGAATCTTGGGCGCTCGGGGAGATGTTCTGGTTCGAACCCGAGCAGCAGCCATCGCGTCTGCCAGGTCGACACCAGAACGAAGATCCCGATCGCCAGCCGGAGTCCATCGGCTGGGGCCTGCCGCACGAGTGGAAGCGCGACCAGGGCCCCCGGTACGAGCAGAATCGCGAACGGCCAGAGTAGATCGAGCCGAACGACGCGAGCGTGGGCGACGGTTCGGCTCGTGTTGGAGGCCAGTTGGACGAGACCATGGATCGGAATCGCGTCGATCGGGTCCAGAAAGAGGAGCATCACGGCGAGCAACATGGCGCCCCCGGCCATTCCGAGTACCGCCGAGACGATAGAGGTCGCGATCGCCGCACCGCAGAGTATGAGCGCAGTGACGAGGTCCAGGATCTCCTCTTTCTATCTATGTAGACATGTGTTCTTTGTGTGCCGGAGTGGACCAAAACTAGATCAATACTTCTATATTGATTCAATCAATGATATAAATCAACGAACCTCGAAGCCTATCCGTCTCGGCTATCGGCCACAGCAGGTCCTGATATGGAAGAAGTCCCCGTTCGATCTTCGACTCCTCCGCTGGTCGGCGCTCCCGACGTCTCGAACCTGCCTCAGACTCGCACCGCCTCGAAACGGGCTCGCTCACCCGCGCGCCCCGAGGATGAGTTCCTGACCGCGAAGGAAGCAGCAGAGCTGCTGGGTGTGAAACTGCCCACGGTCTACGCGTATACGAGCCGCGGCTTGATCCAGAGCGTGCCTGGCAATCGAGGGCGCGCTCGACTCTATCGGCGCCGGGATCTCGAGCGGCTCTGTGCCCGACGTGATGCGCGCGCGGGTCATGGCCCCGTCGCGGCGGCTGCGCTCCGCCAGGGCGAGCCCGTCCTGGACAGCTCCATCACGCTGATCTCGGTCGAGGAAGGCCCGATCTATCGCGGTCGAGCGGCCGTCGAACTCGCGCGCGAGGGGCGGAGCTTCGAATGGGTCGCCGAGGGACTCTGGTCCGGTGTCTGGAGCGACGACGCGGTCGTGCCGGATTGGCGTCCCGAGAGCCTCGGCCTGGATCTGGGTCTGCTCCAGCGTCTCGTGTCCTGCAAAGGCGGTCCGTTGCCCGTGCTCTCGATCGTCATTCCGCTGCTGGCGGCCCAGGATCCCGGTCGATTCAGCTCGTCTCACGAGGCGGTTCTGACGCGCGCGCGCAAGCTGCTGCGCCGCATCGTGGCCCTCCTGGCACTCGGGCGAGAAGTTGGCGATGCCGCAGAAGCCACCGATGCGGTCGAGAAGTCGCTCGCTGCACCGAATCTCGCGGCCGCCCTCGGTGCCGCGTTCTCGAGGGACTTGAGCGAGGAGGAGCTCTCCGCCTTGAACCGCGCCCTGGTACTCGCGGCCGATCACGAATTGAACGCTTCGACCTTCGCGGCGCGCGTCGCAGCCTCGACCGGCGCCGACATCTATGGATGTATTGCGGCCGCACTGGCAGCTCTTTCGGGCCCTCGTCATGGGGGCGCGGCCGATCGCATCGATGCGTTGCTCGAGCAGGCGGGTTCGGCCGATCGTGTTCTCGGCGTCGTGCACGAAAGGCAGCGCCGCGGCGAGATCATCGAAGGCTTCGGTCATCCCATCTACGCGCCACATTCCGATCCGAGGGGACATCTCCTGATGGAGATCGCGCGCGGTCTGCCCGGTGCGAACGAAAAGGTCGAACCTGTCGTGGCACTGGTCGACGCCATGCAGACAGGCGGCTTCGGCGGCCCCACGATCGATGTCGGACTGGTCGCCATTACGCGGGCACTGGCGCTTCCAACTGGAACGGCGACGGCGCTCTTTGCCATCGGCCGGAGCGTCGGTTGGGTCGCCCATGCGCTCGAGCAGCAGGACGCGGGCTATCTGGTGCGGCCGAGGGCACGTTATCGTGAGCCGTGAAGCGCAGGTCCGAGGGGACTAGTTTGAGTGACCAATTGATCCGGAAGAAGAACGGGGTCGTGGAAAAGCTGCGCGATCCGCTGATCTGGGCCGCGCTCGTTGCACTCGCGCTCGCGTCGGTTCTCTATTACCCGCTCTTCTTTCCAGAGACCCGGCAGAGCGTCACGGCGCAGAGCGCGGACTTCTTCTTCGAGGCGAACGAAGCGGCGGGCGGCCCGGTCCTGCTCCTCACGATCTGGCTCTTCTATCGAAGGAGCCACTATCTGGACCTGCTGAAACAGCCGGGGGCGCCTGGCCTTGCGTCGCTGATGATCGTGATGACGCTTCTGGTCTATGGATGGGGCACGTACACCCAGGCCGCTGATCTGCAGCTCGCCTCGATCGTCGCGCTCCTCGCCGGTGTCGTGTTTCTGAATGGCGGAAAGGCGGCGTTCCGAGTCTATTGGCTCCCCATCCTTTTCCTGGTCTTCGCGCTGCCCATCTCGCCGGTTCTGCTGTCAGCCGCACTCTTCCCGGTCCAACTCGCTACGGCTCAGTACGCCGGCTTCGTCCTGAACGCGATCGGCGTCGACTCGTTCGTCCAGGGGGATCAGATCCTGCGACCCGAGAATACCTTCGTCGTGATCGAAACCTGCAGCGGCATGAGAACGGTCGTGACGCTCACGATGCTGACGATTCTGCTGATCGACCTCTTCGAGAGGCGTGGCTGGCATGCAGCCGTCTTGATTCTACTCGCTCCGATCGTGGCGTTTCTGACCAATGGCCTGCGAGTCGTGACGCTCGTCCTGAATCCCTATTCCGATGTGGTCTCGATTCATAATC
>Ga0265303_10002629_pt1 | contig 11151 bp, 10 predicted proteins | sample Helome_2_FD_192494 | JGI IMG/M metagenome (GOLD analysis project Ga0265303, IMG submission 192494) | Marine sediment microbial communities from subtidal zone of North Sea - Hel_20160317 (Illumina Assembly) | ecosystem: Environmental > Aquatic > Marine > Subtidal zone > Sediment ...
TCGCGCGACATTTCGCCTGTGTTTCCCGTCTTGGATCCATGCTTGACTCGATCGCCGATGCGCTGCTGATGATGATTATCGGCTACGGCACCTGGGTGTTCCATCCGATCGTCTATACCGAATACGGCTGGCTGATCGCACTGGTTATCGGACTCTGGATGCTCGAGCATCTTTGCGCCTTTCTCCGTTACGGCCGGCCATCGAGTTTCCATACCGGGCTGACGCGCTTCGGCGTCGCGGTCTTTGCCGTGTTCATTACCGTGATGTTTTTGTTCCGTTTCGAGCCGTGGCTACTCTGGATTACCGTCGCTGTGAGCATCCTCGCCGTGCTCGAACAATTGGCGATGCTATGGCTGCTTCCGGAGTGGACGCCGGATTTGCGCGGCGGTCTGCCTGAGGTGCTGCGCCGCAGGCGGAACCCGGGCTGAGCGGCTGCGGAGTGCGGACATGGGGCACGCGGGACCCTGCTCCAGACCCTGCACGGCGGGCCGGATTGGCCCCGATGTGGTACCCTTGGCCCATGGCACAAGCAGCACAAACTCCAGCGAAATCCGCGTCCGCAACCAACGATCCTTTCGAAATCGCCTCCATCACCAAGACTCAGGCTCCGGCCGGTATGGAAGCCGCGAGCTGGTATCGGTACGTGATCCGGCAAGGCAAGAACACCATCGACGGTCGTCGTCAGGGCACACTGAAAAACGTGACCAAGGCGGTCGAAGAAGTGGTCGAACGGCTCAATGAGCGGCGCATGGGCAAGGTCGGCAGAGTCCATCTGACTCCCAGCCCCAAGCGCAAGAAGTCCTAGACCTCAGCCTCCGCTAACAGGCGCTTACAGCACTGCCGGCGGCGGTGTGCTGTGTGCTGCCGGGTGATCACGATCTGTTCAAATCGTGATCTCTCTCACGCCGGCGACCTGCCATCTCCACGTAAACTTCTGCGGACATGCTGGCCCGTGTTCCCTGTTGGGAAACGGGCCCGTGGCGGAGGATTTGCGTGCTCAGAACCTGGATTGCAATGGCCGGTATCCTGTTGTCGGTGATGACCGTCGACCTGGCCGTGGCCGCGTGTCCTGGCCCGGACTGGGGCAAGGTGGGTTATGCCGATGGCGAGCAGGGTCGCCCCATGCACTGGATGGGGCGTTATGTCCGACAATGCGCGACCGCGGGTCGGTCCTTTGAGCGGGACGCATATCTGAACGGACGGCACCGCGGTCTACAAAGCTTCTGTCAGCCGGCACGCGCTTATCTGGCCGGATCACGGGGCGATCACTATCTGGGCGCATGTCCCGGCGAACTGGAGCCGGCCTTCCTGGATGCTTATCGTGCCGGCGCCCGCATCCACTCGGTGCGCAAGCTGATGGATCAGATAGACCGGCAGATCGCGTGGTACGCGGATCAGTTGCGTTCTCCGTCTATCGGCGCAGACCGTCGCCGCGACTTCGCAGCCGAACTGGAACGGCTGACACAGCGCCGACAGGATTTCGAGCAGCAAATCGACCGCTATTCCGAGCGCTTCGCGGCGATCGATCGTATCGACGGTTAGGGTCCCGCATCCGCCGCTTGTCCTGCTACCGGAATCCGCAGATATTCATGCAGGGCAATGCCTGCGAACGAGGGCCAGGCCGCCCAATCGGTTTCGAGTTCCGGTAGCAGTCGATCGAGCGCGTCGGTGTTGCCGCGGAACGTAGTCCGATCTCCACTCACCGGGACTGCGTAGGCGAGGGCGAAGCTCGGCCCCGCCGGATTAGCTCGCGGACGGCGTAGCAGTACCAGCGCCCGCGTCTGACCGATCTCGAGCTGCCACAATCGTCCGCGCTCGAAGGGCCTGTATTGCCAACGTGTCTGATCGGGGATCGGGCCGGCTTCGAGCGCGATGCGGACGAAACGCTGGTGTTCCGCGCCCCAGGCCAGAAACGGCCTCGCGCCGTCGCGGATCTGCGCCGGATCGGTGCGATAGTTCATCACCGATACGCCGTCGACCACGGCCGCCAACTGTTCCAGGAACGGGCCATCGCCGGCGGCGAGCCCGGACCACCAAAACGGTACCGCCACCTCCAGCGGCATCCCCGCTGTCTGGCGCAAGACGCGGATCGTGTCGAGGTAGTGGGTCAACCAGCGTCTTGTGTCCAGAGCGAAGCCGGCCAGCAGATAGGGCTCGATGTCGTATTGGACACCAGCCAGTCGCAGCCCAGGCTGTTGGCTGGCATTGAATCGTGCGAGGGCCGATGCGCGCATCACCATGTGCGCCTGGCCTTCGGGCAGTACTGCGCCCGGATCCCCTTCCACAACCCAGACCGACACCTGGCTGCGCCGGGCTGCGTCGATAAACCTGGCCAGCCATCCCGGGTTGGCGACGGCGAGTGGTTCGCCCTCCAACGGTACCGTGATGAACACGGTGCGGGCACCCGTGCGTTCGAGCTCTCCCAACAAAGCCTCAGTGGTCTCCATCCAGGCTTCGGGCTGCCATACCCAGGCCGCGCGAGCGGGGGGCGTCAGCCCTGGCGCGGGTCGCAGCTCGAGGCCTGTGAGACGCAGCCGCGCGTGACCGGCAGGGCAGAGCAAACTAAAGGCGTGGTCGCCCGGTGCCATCCCTCGGGGTAAGGTGAAACCCTGTTCAGATGGCCGGGCGCTGGCGGCGAAATCGCCGAGGACCAAAGGCGACTCACGCTGCAGGCGTTGAGCATCCGAAAAGGCGAGGGCGAAACGTCCTGATCCCGCGGACTCCAGCTGCACGCGGAGACGTCCATCCCGGACCATGTGGTATCCGCCAGCCCGCAACAACAGTCCGGCCGGCGCGTCGCCAGCGGCACAGACCAGATCGATTTCGCCATCCCGGCGCTTGATGCTCGCGCGTCCCTCAACGCCGAAAGGCCGGCTGTCGAGGATCTGCAGAATGTCCTTACCCATGGGCACCGGCGGCGCGCGTCTTATCGGTGCCGGTTGCGGCCGGTCGGGGATGATCTCGCTGATCCGGATCTCGCCCTGAGTCTCGTTTCCCAGCAGGCTCACACCGGTTTCCATGCTGACGGCGTCGTCAGAGTTGATCAGTCCGGCCCAGCGGATGTCCTCCGCGGTCACGTCGACGCTCAATGCATCGCAGCCCTCGGGCGCGTGCTCGCTGATGACGAGTCGTCGGCTGTGACCCTGCGGATCCGGGTAGACGCCAAGCACATGCGTATCCGGGAGTGGCGTTTCTGCGTCACAAAGTGCCAGCCACGCTGCACCTGCAGGTCCGGGCGCGAGCAGCAGGGCAAGGCTGGCGATCCAGCCGGTGTTCAAACCCGCACCATCGTCAATGACTGCCGCTGTGTCCGGCAGTGGGCGTCGCCGGGTCGCCGACGCCATCCTCGCTTGACCACCGCGCGCCACGGTTCATTTCGCCCCAGTGAGACTTGCTCCCGACCAGCCATTGCAGCAGACCGATCAGTCGCCACACGGAATTGAGCTGGCGATAGCCGAAATTCTCCAGGATGGCGGCACCAAACAACAGCATCGTGTTACGGAATCCCGGGTAGACATGGAACGAGATCTCTTCGAGCATCAGCGCGCTGGTAGAGAGAAGCATGCCCAGACAGATGGCACAGAGCAGGAATGCGAGGAAAGCATCCGGCGAGATCCAGCCGTTCCAGTAGGCGATGCCCACGAACAGATAGCCGCCGACTTCCAGCAGCGGGCCGAGGAATTCGAACAGGAAGATAAACGGGAACGCGAGCCAGCCCACGGTACCGCCCCGGGGATTGAACATCAGACTCTGGTTGAGCGTCAGGCTCTCCGCCAGGCCACGCTGCCAGCGGATGCGCTGGCGGCCGAGCGTACGCAAGTCCTCCGGCGCCTCGGTCCAGCAGATCGGGTCCGGGACGAAGGTGATGCGGTAGCGCCGCCGCTGCTTGCGCAGCATGCGATGTAGCCGCACCACCAACTCCATGTCCTCACCCAGTGTATCGGTGCGGTAACCGCCACAAGCCACCACCACCTCTTTGCGGAACAGACCAAACGCGCCACTGATGATCATCAGCGCGTTTAGCGGTGACCAGCCGAGGCGCCCAAACAGGAAAGCGCGCAGGTATTCCATAATCTGCAGCAGCGCCAGCGTGGAATCAGGCAGCCCGATTTTCTCGATAAAACCGTCTCTGACGCGACAACCGTTGGCGATGCGGATGGTGCCGCCACAGGCGACGGTATCCGGATCGTCGAGGAACGGCTGCAGCACCCGATACAGGCTGTCCGGTTGCAGCACCGAGTCCGCATCCACGCCGCAGAACAGCGGATAGCGGGCGGCATTGATGCCCGCATTCAGGGAGTCGGCCTTGCCTCCGTTGTCCTTGTCCAGCACGCGGATATTCGGGTGGATGGCGGAGCGGTAGATAGTCTTCACCGGCTCGGTGGCGATACGCTGCCGGTAGGCTTCCGGGAACGGCACCAGGGCGAATTCATCGATCAGCTTCTGCAGCGTGTCATCCTTCGAACCATCGTTGACGACCACGATCTCGTATTCCGGATAGCGCAGCTGCAGCAGCGCCCTGACCGAGGTGACGATCGTCGCCGCCTCATTGTAAGCAGGCACGATGATGCTGATGGGCATCTCGTGCTCCGAATAGACTTTGGGCAGGCTCTCGACGCGGCGTCCCTGGAAATACTCGCGCATGCCGAACAGCGAGACCAGGTTGAGACCGATATACCCGGCATTGAGCAGCAGGAAATAGCCCAGGAACACCCATTGGGCAACGAGGATGAGATCCTGGGTGGTCATGCGGCTCGCTCCGCCATCACCTGGTCCATCATGTCGCGGGCGTAGCGATCGTCCAGCCGCTGCCGGATGCGATCCAATTCTGTCTGCTCGATAAATGGCAGACCGGTCAGCGCCTGGGCGGCGCGGTAGCGAACCCACCATTCCGGATCGCAGAGCAGACGCTCAAGCAGCCGCTTGTCCTGACGGTAGCCGATGCGGCCGAGCACGCTGGCGGCACGCATGCGGATATGCCAGCGCGGATGGTTGACCAGGTGCCGGACCTGGGGCAGCTCGAGCGGGCTGTCGGCCACGCGCAGACATACCGAGGTGACGCGGTCATCCACCGTTCTCTGCAACACCTCGTGGACCACCTTGGCCGCTATCGAGCGATGCACCGTAGGCAGGAAACCGATCAGCTTGGCCGCTGCCTCGGGTGTGCCGTCGAGGATCGCCTGTTGCAGGGGACGCGAGGTCGCCGCCGGCCCGGCCTCTCGCAGCAGACTCGAGACCCTGGCCGCCGCCCAGTCTTCGCGGCGCGTGATCAGCGGCAAAATCAGCGGCACGGCTCGATCCGCATCGATGTTGATCAGCGCCTTAGCCGCCATCAGCGAGATCAATGTATGGTGTGAATGAAGCAGTTCCTCGATCCGGTCCCAGGCGCTGTTTTCCACCAGGTGTCCCAGCGTCGCGATAGCGATGAGCTTGTCGCTCAGGCGGCCGTGATTGAACAGCTTCCAGACCGCTTTGTCGATGCCGAGTCGACGGGCCACGGCGTTGAGGCGCAGGCCGGCACTGCCACGCAGCACATCATGCAGCACGTTCCACTCGTTGAGGAAATACATCAGCGACGATCCGGGCAACTCAGGCAGGACCGGATCCTGCTCGTCGTCGGTCTGGTCCTTAACCAGCGCCACCCTGGTCAGCAAGGGCCGCCATTGATCCAGAAACACCTTGTGCTGGCGCTGCTTGACGAGCAGACGCCAGCGCAGGATCACCACCCACAGGAACAGCAACAACGTCATCGCGCCGGCGATGACGCTGCTGTAGATCGCGAAAACGATCGCGCGGTCAGAGCCGGCGGCGAAGTCCAACACGGATGCCTCCACGATTGTAAACGGATCCTTGCCGGTGCCACATGAGATCCCAGCTCAGCGCCCAGTTCTGATTCATCCAGTGGCGTCCGCCCAGGCCGAGGGTGCGGGTATTGCTCGTGAGCAGGCGATCCTGGCCGACGCTCTCACTTTCCTCACCGACGCCCGCCATAATCCCGACGCGATTGCGGTCGCCGTAATAGCGATCCAGCCGGGCCAGATGGCTGATCGAGGTATCGGCGCCCTCGGGCCAGCCGATGTACAAGGTGTAGGCCGCCTGCCAGTTGCCCCAGTAGCGCTCCGCGCCCAGGTTCAGCAGTTCGTAACGGGAATCCGAATACTCGGCGTGGCGGAACCCTCCGCGCAATCCCCAACCGCCGGCCAGGCTGCGCTGGAGCTCGGCCCAGGCGGCCCACTGGGGCAGCACGTCCGCGGTCGGCGCGACGCTGCCCTGGAGCAGCAGCGTCCAGTCATCATCCAGCGGCAGATAGGTCCCAGCCATAAATTCCGCTTCGCGTTCAGAGAACCGGTCCGTCGCTTCGATGACGACGTAGTAGGCCTTGCGCGGTGCCAGCGTATGACTGGCCTCGACATAGACGCTCTGCCAGTTGTCGAAGCCGTTATCAAGAGAGTCGAGGGAATATCCGAGCTCGTAGTCCGACGTCGGCTCGAAGCCGAGTGTGGATCTGCCCGGTTCCTGCCACAGCGGCCAGGAGCTCGATGGGAATCGCTGGCGGGCCGCGGCGGTCAATTCGTCGTAACGGCGGCGGTTGTCGGCGCCGCCCGCCGCGAGCAGAGCCTGGGATTCAAGCTGCCAGAGCGCCTCGTAATCCGGCGCGATGCCCCGCGCCTGTTCCAGCAGCGGCACGGCCTCGGCGGGTCGTTCCGACCAAACAAACACCTGGCTCTTGCCCAACAGGTAATCAGCGTTGTCCGGATTCTGATCGAGCAGGCGATCGTATTCCGCCATCGCATCGTCCCAGCGCCGGGACCAGGCCAGAGTCCGTGCCAGCAGATAGCGGGCATCCTCATCGGCGGGATAGGTATCCAGGTGCTGCTCGAGCACGCTGACCGCGGCGGGATAATCGTCGCGATCGATGGCCTCGCGAGCCTCGACCAGCGCGCCATCCGTCGCCGTCGCCACCGAACAGGCCAGCGTCAGCCACAGCGTCGTGATCGCCATAAGCCCGCGCCGCAATCCTCGCGTGCTGGCCGGTGCGCCCGAATTCCTTGTCGTGGCGGCCATGATCAGGCTCCTATCGCATCGCCGTCACGCATGTGACGTTTCACCCGCGCCATTAGCTCTCTCGGATTATACGGCTTGCCAACGTAGTCATTGGCGCCTGCCTCCAGGCCGCGCACGACGTCCCGTTCCATGGTGCGCGCGGAGAGAACAACGACCGGCACTTCGCACCATTTCTTGTCCGTGCGGATCTGGCTCAGGATCTCGAAGCCATCCCGGTAGGGAAGCACCAGATCAAGCAGCACAACGTCCACCGGTTTCGATCCAGCGATAAAGTCGCCGGCCTCGCGTCCATCGGTGCAACTGGTCACACGAAAGCCTTCCCGCTCGAGCATAAACTCGAGCAGGTAGATCACATGCTCATTGTCTTCGACAATCAGCGCCGTCGGTCGCTTGCGAGACTTCTTCATCTGAATAGCGGTCCGTAGCCCAAACAAAATTGTGGCCACGAACGCATCAGCGCGCGTGGCTACGGGAGCAAATATCCGCGCTTATGTCACATGGATGAAGGGCATATGTCTCAGTTCTATTAAGGTCAGGTGCGGGGTGTGACCGGTGTCACGGAATTCCGCCGCCAGAATGTGCGGCAATCGACAGTCTTGGGGTGGCATGGATTCGGGCATTGCGCGCCGCGCGCGACCGCTATACTTGCGTCGGGATCGCATTGCCGGGAGCAAGTCATGATGACCTGGGTCTTTATCATCCTGGCCGGGCTGGCTGTCGCCGGCATCGTTATCTTCAATCGTCTGGTCGCCCACAGGAATCAGACGCTGGCGGGGTGGAGCGACATCGACGTCCAGCTCACCCGCCGCCATGATCTGGTGCCGCAGCTGGTCACGGCAGTACGGGCCTACGCCGGTTACGAGCGGGCGACGCTCGAGGCGGTGACCGAACTCCGTGCGCGCAGCGAGGCCGCCCGCCACCTCGCCGACAAGGCGCGTCTGGAGGATCAGATCGTCGCCGGCATCCATCGACTGGTGGCACTGGCGGAGGACTATCCGGAGCTGAAGGCGGATGAGAACTTTCTCCAGCTGCAGCAGGAGCTGAGCGCGATCGAGGACCATCTGCAGTACGCGCGGCGTTTCTATAATGGCGCGGTCCGGGTCTACAACACCCGCCTCGAGTCGATGCCGGATCTGATTGTCGCGCGAGCATTCGGTTTTCAGCCGCGCGAGTTCTTCGCCGCCGATGACGACGAGATCCGCACCGTACCCCGGATTGAACTGGGAGCAGATCGCTGATGAGCCGGCACAGGGCGTGGCATCCGGCGCTGCGCTGGCTGGTCCTCGTCTCATGCCTGCTCGTGTCGTGCGCGCTGCCCGCGTCGGAACGCATCCTCGCTTATCACAGCGATATCGTTATCGCCGAGGACGGCAGCATGACCGTGACCGAACAGATCCGGGTGCGGGCGGAAGGACGACAGATCCGCCGTGGCATCTACCGCGATTTCCCGACCGACTATCGCGACCGCTTCGGTAACCACTACAAAGTCGCCTTCAAGGTCCTGTCGGTGACCCGGGACGGCAGCTCCGAGCCCTGGCATAGCGAACAAAAGGTCAACGGCGTCCGCGTCTACGCTGGCGATCCCGACAGCGGATTGCGCCCCGGTACCTACGACTACGAGATCCGTTATCGGACGGATCGACAGCTCGGTTTTTTTGACGACCATGATGAGCTGTACTGGAACGTCACCGGTAATAGCTGGGCCTTCGCCATCGACCAGGTCAGCGCGCGTGTCGAGTTACCGCCGGCGGTGCTACCTGGCCAGATCCGGATCGTCGGCTACACCGGTGCGACGGGCAGCACCGCGCGCAATGCAGAAAGCGGTACGGCCGAGGGCGCAGTCTGGGTCGAGACCACTGCCGCGCTGGGTCCCGGCGAGGGTCTGACCCTGGTGGCCAGCTGGCCCAAGGGCTTTGTCCGCGAACCGACTCGCGGGGATCGGATCGGATTTTTGTTGGCCGATAATGCAGCCCTGCTGCTGTCGCTAATCGGGCTTGGCGCGGCGCTCGCCTACCTGCTTATGGTGTGGACACGCTACGGTCGTGATCCGCGGCCCGGCGTGGTGTTCCCTCACTACGAGCCGCCCCAGGGATTCTCCCCGGCCTCGGTGCGATATGTGCGGCGCATGTCCTACGACAGCGGTGCTTTTACCGCCGCGGTCATCAACCTGGCGGTCAAGGGCTATGTGCAGATCGAAGAGGATCATGACGACTACGTGCTGCGCCAAAACGAGTCCACTGCCGTACTGGCGCCCGGGGAGAAAGCGCTGTTGTCACGGCTGTTCAAGACAGGTCCCGTGGTCAAACTCGAACGCAGCAGCCACACGACGATCGCTGCGGCGCGCCAGGCTCATCGACGTGCCTTGCGCCTCAATTATCACCGGCTCTACTTTGTGACCAATACGCCGTTGCTGCTGCCGTCACTGATCCTGCTGGTGTTGCTGGGCGGTGGCCTTTTTCTCGGCGGGACGATGACGCCGGCAGCGTTTTTTGTGATCCTTGTCGGGCTGGCCATGCATGGTCTGTTTTATCATCTGTTGCGTGCACCGACGCCGCCCGGGCGGCGCCTGCTCGATCGTCTCGAAGGATTCAGGCTGTATCTGGATGTGGCGGAGAAAGACGATCTCAATCTGCGCCATCCGCCGGAAAAGACGCCGGCCTTGTTCGAGCGGTACCTGCCCTATGCCTATGCGCTCGGCGTGGAGCAGTCATGGGCCAGCCAGTTCGAGGATGTATTTGCGCGCATGGCGGATGAACCCGGCGCCGCATATCGTCCGGTCTGGTTCCATGGTGATTTCGATCCCGGCCGCATCGATCGCTTCACCGGCACTGTGGGCAGCTCTCTCAGTTCCGCCATCTCGTCGGCGGCCACGCCGCCGGGCTCCAGTTCGGGCGGTGGCGGCGGGGGTTTCTCCGGCGGCGGTGGCGGCGGAGGGGGCGGCGGCGGCTGGTAAGCCGGTACCTTGTGTGTCAGGCTGCAGGCGACCCGCATAGGCGGCCGTCAGGTTCTCAGCATGTCGGGCATGTGCGTCTTGAGCGGGATAGCGACGAGTCCGGCGTGCTGATGCAGTTGGTTGCCGATGCGTGATCGATGCACCGGCCACCGCGATTACCGTCGTGTCATCCGGCCAGCGCTTTTTGTAGCGTGGTGCGCTCTTCGTTCACTTCGTCCATCAGACGGGTCATCATCTCCAGCGTGAGCTTCATGCGATGGGCGGCGGCCAGCTCTGGCGCCTCGACGATCTTCCCTTCGTGCAGACACACGGCGACGGTCAGCACATCGCACAGATCGGGGCTCCCGATGCCGATTCGATCCACCTCGCGGTAGTGGGCCACGGCTTCGACAGTACTCTCGGACAGCTCCCAGTTCTCGGCGATGGCCTTGCCGATGGAACAGTTCCAATCCTGGATCACTGAATTCAGGGTCTCGCGGCTCAGAATGCCTTCCTCCCAATCCACCATGCGGCTCAAAATATAGACCGTGCCGACGTTATGGATCATGCCTGCCATCAGCGCTTCGTCGGGCTGACCGACATTGGTCTCCCGGGCGACGACAAAGGCCAGCGCCGCGACATCGGTGCTGATCTCCCATTGCGCGACCAGCTGATCCGCGACCGGCTGCAGATGCTCCTGACGCTGCATCTGACCAAGCGCATAGGTCCAGCAGGTGTTGCGCACCAGTTCGAAACCGAGCCGGTTGATTGCCGGCGTTACCTCGGTCAGCGGTTTGCCGGTCCGGTTGTATTGGGCGGAGTTCGCCATCCGCAACAGGCGTGCGGCCAGACCGGGTTCGGCACTGAGCGTCTTGCCCAACGACTGCAGGCTGCACTCCGGATCATTCATCATCTTGCGGATCCGCATCGCGATATCCGGCAGATACGGCAGCTCGATGGTGCCCCCGGATAGTTCGCCGGCCAGCAATTCCACAAAGCGGAATGCTTCGGCGGAGGTATCCGCGGTGGCTTCTTCGGTGTTGGGGGCCGCGGACGCGGCGTCGTCTTCGAGGGTCAGTTCGAATGGCGTTTCGCTCACGATTCTCTTCCTGAGTGGCTGGGGACGATCCTTCTGAGGTCCTTATCGGCCACTG
>Ga0265303_10002630_pt1 | contig 11150 bp, 7 predicted proteins | sample Helome_2_FD_192494 | JGI IMG/M metagenome (GOLD analysis project Ga0265303, IMG submission 192494) | Marine sediment microbial communities from subtidal zone of North Sea - Hel_20160317 (Illumina Assembly) | ecosystem: Environmental > Aquatic > Marine > Subtidal zone > Sediment ...
TGGTTTGAATACCTGTGCTACCGGCCTCTGCTGGAACAATATTATAAGGAAGACACTAATTTCCGGTGGGAAACCGCACCGAAACCGCGCCTGACCGGACAAACCTATAAAGATGGCTTCTGGCAGAAATGGAATAGATCAAACGAAGAAGAGCAGTGGAAAATCACGGAAAAAAGCGACTGGATCATAACGGAAACCGAACCCCTGTTTGACGCGGCCGATGTGGCCCGCTTCGGCAAAGATCTTTTCGTCCAAAAATCCATGGTGACCAATGATGCCGGCATTGATTGGCTGCGACGTCACTACCCGGATCATCGGGTGCACAAGGTGACCTACAGGGAGATGCTGCCCTGGCATATCGATGCCACCCTCATACCCCTGCGCCCCGGTCTTGTTTTAATGAATCCCGAGCGCTATCCACTGGATGAAGCGCATAACGAGCTGTTTAAAAAAAATGACTGGGAAATTGTTGAAGCCCCGAAATCGGTTCGCAGGGAAAAAATGCCGCTGTGCGCCTGCAGCCTGTGGCTGAACATGAACTGTCTGGTAATCGATACCAAAACCATCTGCGTGGAAGCCGCGGAAACGCCTATGATGGAGTTGCTGGATAAATACGGTTTTGAGGTGATCCCGGTACCATTATTTGAAGTCTCCCCGTTTGGCGGCGGATTACACTGCGCCACCGCGGATGTTTATCGCGAGGGTACCCTGGAGGATTATTTCCCGAAGCAGGTGGAAAATTTCTAACTGCGGTCTAATCATTCTGTTATAGAATTAACTAACTGGTTTTATCTGTGGGCATTCACCACCGGGGAATAATGGAATAGTGGAATGATGGAATAATGGTTCTTATAGGATATGGCCAGTTTTATAAGAGACTTCAAAACAAATTTTTCTATTCGTCTGGCAGTGCAGTCGACTTTTACCCATTTTTCCAGTATTCCAGCATTCCAATATTCCAATAAATTGCTGTTTAATACTTTATTTTTCGCTGTGAAGGACAACCGAATTCTCTGAGCGCCATAACTATGTCGACTGTTATTCTCCAGTGAACTCCGGCTCGCGTTTTTCCAGAAAGGCGGTAAATCCTTCGATGCAATCCTTGGACTTGCCGACGATGGCACTGCCCTCTTATTCTACTTTAAGTCCTGCCTCTAACCCATTGTAATCAAATATAGAAATTGCTCTCAACACCGCGCCGACAGCAAGGGGTGGGCGTTTGGCCAGGACTTCGGCAAACGCAATGGCATCGTCCATCAATTTGTCCTTGGTGGAAATTTGATTGATCAAGCCAATGGTCAAAGCCTCCCTGGCATCAATGCGTTTGCTGAGCAGAATCATGTCCAGCGCTTTGGCTTTACCGACAATACGCATGAGGCGCTGGGTACCGCCCCAGCCGGGTATGATTCCCAGATTTAGTTCGGTCAGCCCGACGGTCGCCTTGGGATCGTCTATCATGATTCTGAAATGGCAGCTTAACGCCAGTTCCAGACCCCCACCCATGGCAAACCCGTTAATCGCGGCAATTACCGGTTTGGAAAATCGATCGAGTCGGGTCCAGACATCGCGAACCTTGGGGCTTGTGATATGTGAATTGCCAGCATCACTGACATCAAAACCAGCCGAAAAACATTTTTCACCGGCGCCGGTTATGATAAGCACACGAACATCTTTGTCATTTTCAATTTCGTCTATCGCCTTCTCAAAATCCTCCATCAACCCCAGGTTCCAGGCGTTTACCGGGGGATGGTTGAGGGTGATGATGTTGATGTGGCCGCGTCTTTCCAAGATTAAGTTTTCGTAAGCCATTTCTTCTCTCCTTCTCCTATGCTTGAAGCTTAAAAGCCACCGATTTAGGGTTCAGGTGTCAGGTTTCAGATTACAGAGTACCGATGACAGAGGTCTTCGATTAGGAATTTCGGATTTTTCTGATTGTCGCCACGCAACCCGTAACCCGCAACACGCAACTCATCTTTCCTGACACCTGAAACCATATAGTCGTTGATCCAGTAAATCATCGATCCAGATAGATTATCCAAAAAATGAATTACACTACCGGAGTCATCGACTCGATAAACGCCTCCAGCCGTGTCTCCACCTGAGCATCCGAATATACCCGGGGATCGTTTTGATCGGCTTCAATAACAACGCCCGGCTTGCCGGTCAATTTGGTCAGGTCATTATGTAAACTGTACATTCCGACCGAATAAGGCTTGCAGGAACGATTGGAATGCATAATAAAGCCTGTCAGTGAGAATTCATTGATCAGTTCGGCCAGATATTTTATCCGTTCCTTAAAGCCCAGGTTTATGTAGACATTCAGATAGGCCGCTGCGAGGGCTTCATAAACCTGATCGGTCCCGGAGATATCAATATCGCTGTAAGCGCCCCAGGAGTTGGCATACGTCGTTACGACCAGGGTGGTTTTCTTTTCCTCAAAAAACGCTTCAAGCCGCCGCATTTTAAACCAGATCGGAAGATTGTCCCACAAAACACGGTATTGCTCATCGGGTATGGTTCCGATTTTTTCAGCAGCCCTCTCGGCCACTTCATCATAAAGCAATTTATAGTAATCAACACATTCCCGGGTCCCCCGCAGGGTTACAATGGGTCCCAGGTGAATGAAGGTATCCAGGCTGTTGAAAGGAGCGGGTAATGTCTGGCCCAGATAGAGCATGTCTTTCCAGTATGTTGAGGCTTCCCGGCTGAGCCTGAGAACTTCCATGAAGCGGTCACGATCGAAGGGTTTGCCGGTAAAATCCGCTAAAAATTTTTCCAGATCCTTAAACTGCGAAACCGTGTAATTAACCAGATCAGTCGTCAGTCCATCATGAAGAAACGGGGTGTCGACGATGAATAAGGGCACATCATATTTGCGGGCAATGACTTCATACCATTTTATGACCGTTTTACAGATGTTGGTGGAGCATACCAAAAAATGGGGCGCCGGCAGCCCGGCAGCAGGTCCGCCCTGTTTTAGGTCAGCGCCAAAATCGGTGCGGGCATAGGCGCACAGGTCCATGGAAAAACCTTCGGCCTCGGCGGCTTCCATCAACTCAATAGATTGATGGTTGGCGGCGCACATGGCGGCATAATTTTCCGGATAAACCGGTAAAATATCCATGGCATGAAGAAACTCCACCGGAGCGCCGCTGGTTATCCAGGCAATCGGCTTTTCAGTAGTGGTTTTGGCCTCGATATAGTAATTGGTTAAAAGCTCTTTCATTTTGTGGTATGCGTCGAATTTGGTCATGGCGGTACTCCCCCCCAACAAAAATTTATCTTATTTTAATGGGACACGGATTTTCGCGGATTTACACAGATATTAAAATTGCTGATAAGCTCACAAGTTGATATGGCCTTAAAAAAAACTCTGCAAGCTCTGCGGTGAATACAATATTTAATTTGTAGCAAACCACAATATATCATTTCTCCAGTATTTCACAAAAAGCGTCAATCCTCGTCCTGACGGCGTCGAAATTCGTCATGGTAAGCTCCAGATCAATAAAGGCCACTGGAATGCCCTCATCTTTAAGCCGCTTCATGAGCTGGGGTCGGTCAAAGGCATCCGGTTCGCAGAATTTCATATACCAGAACAGCACACCATCTGCCCCTGAATTTTTTACCTGTTGCAGCATGTAAGTATGCCGGTCATTATCCGGATTGTAAATACAACAGCAGGGAGACGGATTAAAAAGATATTCAGTGACTCCGTGGACCAGATTCCCGGTTTTTAATTTATTCTTGGAGACCGCTCGCCATCCATTGGCAAAATCGTCATCAATGATGCATATACCGGAATCATCAAAAATTTTATGGATTTCTAAAGGATCAAAAACCATTCCTGAGAGAAACAACCGGGGTCGGGTATTCCCGTCTCCTTTGAGCCTATCCAGGTCTGAAACCAAATCCTCAAGCATCCCGTTATATACGTCTGACGGCAGAAAAAAGGCTGATTTGATAACAGTGTAAAAATCATGGCTTTTAATCAAGCCCGGGTGTTCCCGTCGAATCCTGTATAATCGACGCTGCAGCATCCGGGTTCGGTGAAATCTTTCTGACGCCTGTTGCAGGGATTCGGTGGATATTTTTTTCCCGGTAATTTCTTCCAACCCATTGGTGACGGATTGAACGATGCTGTTGAGGTAATTGTTGCGGGCTTCCACAGTTCGGGTAATCGGTATGGAAAGTTCCAGCGTTGGCTTGGTGAAAATACTGCGATATATTTCGCGCAAATTGACCAGGGTGTCGCAAAGGGAGGTAAAGGCATAGGCCTTGACCATGTCGGCAACCCCTCTCAATTCCAGTTCAAGGATGGATCTGGCCACCGAGCAGCAGTAAGATTGCAAATAGGCATCAGAATTTTCAATTGCCAGATTATTGCCCCAGAGCTGAACCGGATATCCTCCGGCCGCATCAATCAATTCCATGGGAAAATAGGCCGGCATAACACCGATAACGGGACGATCGAACTCTTTTTCATAGGTCAAAATTGTTTGCGAAACGTTGCTAACTACGTCGTGGAAAGTTTGATACATAAAAATGCTCCCCATCAGTGATATCTATTTATCCAACTTATCTACCTGAATAGAAATTTTTAAATTCGAAGCACGAAATCCGAATCCCGAAACAAATTCTAAATCAGAATTTTCCAATGTTCTAAACTCAAAGCGACAGCATAGGCCTTCTCTCGGTTAGAAAAGTTGTGTTTAATCTTAGTCATTAGATATTCGAATTTGTTTCGGATTTCGACCCGCCTGCTGCACCTGAGCGCAAGCGATGGCGGGCAGGTATTCGAATTTCGAATTTATTTTCTGCTTACAAAGTATAAATTTCCTTTTGAGCATAATATTGAAACAATGACATTTCTCAACTGCATTGCTCAGAAGTTGGGCAGAAAATATTACCAGTCGTAGTCTTCCCGTTCAATGATAGTTGCCACACCCTGACCGCCGCCGACACAGGCATTGGAACAGCCATAGCGACCGCCTTTGGCCTCTAAGATTCTGGCCAGTGTGCCGGTCAGGCGGATCCCGGTCGCTCCCAGAGGATGCCCGATCGCAATGCCGCCACCCATCACATTGACGCTCTCCGGATCAAGCCCCAGTTCCGCTATGCAATTAAGCGCCACAATCGCAAAGGCCTCATTGATCTCCCAGTAGTCGATATCTGACGCCTTAAGCCCGGCTCTGTCCAGGGCTTTCTGGCTGGCCGGAACCGGCCCGTGCCCCATAATAGTGGGATCCACACCGGCAAATCCGATGGAGCGTATGGTTGCCAGGGGTTTGATCCCTTTCTTTTTGGCGGTATTTTTGGACATTAAAACCATGGATGTAGCAGCGGCGTTTAAGGGAGAAGAAATCCCGGCCGTGATGACACCGTCCTTTTTAAATGCCGGCTTGAGAGAAGCAAGGCCCTCCAGGGTTGAATCCCCTCGCACGGCCTGATCTTTGTCCACCACCATCATGGACCCATCGCCCTGCTCGGCTTCAATAGGCATAATTTCACCGTCAAAGAATCCTTCTGCCTGGGCAGCCGCAGCGCGATGATGGGAACGCAAGGCCCATTTGTCCATATCTTCTTTGGTATAGTCGGTCTGGGCAAAAAGCTTTTCAGCCGTCAGGCCCATATTCGTGGCAGTCATCATGTCCCAGTGCTGATACTTCGGATCAAGGTAAAGGGACATATTTGGCATAATGGCACCCCTGTCAATCAATGGCCCACCCATGGGCACCCGGGTCATGTGCTCCATGCCGCCGATGAGAACGACATCGGCAAATTCCTGGGCAATTTCCATGAATCCGATGTGAATGCCGGCCATGGCCGAACCGCATTGCTGATCGACAAATTTGGCAGCGATGGTATTGGGAAGATTGGCCAGGAATATAGGATTACGTCCGCCATAGGCCCATTGTTCGCTGACACCGGTGGCACAACCCACCAGAAAATCATCGACTTCCTCAGGTGTCACGCCACTTTTCTGGATCACTTCAGGTAAAATTTTGGCCAGCAGTTCATCGGATCTCAGTTTACAAAACCAATCCCGCGCCGGGTCATTGGGCCTGGACCGGGTTTGAGCTGTTCTTAAATATCCTGCAATGACGACTTCTTTCATAGGACACCTCCAGTTTAGTTGATTAGTTGATTAAGTTGATTAAGTTGAATGAGTTGAATTGTTCAGCGGTTTACTTCCAATATTATGTAAATCAAAATAAAAAAGGAATAAATCCGATTTTACCTAATCAACCAGTCAACTAATCAACAAAATCAACTGATTTTCCAGTCAACCAATCAACTTATCAACAAAATTTTATTTTTGATAAAATTTCCTCCCTGATTCTGCCATTTCTTTGATCAGATCGGCCGGCTTAAAACGCAGACCGTACTGCTTTTCAAGGCCCACAAGTTTCTCGTAGACGTTTTTAATCCCCCATTTGTCGGCATACCTTAGAATACCGCCCCGGTAAGGGGGAAAGCCTGTGCCGTAAATCATTGCCAGATCCATGTCCTGGGGACGATCACAGATGCCCTCTTCAATCATGAGAGCGGCCTCATTGATGCCAAGGGCCAGCATGATTTCAATGACTTCTGCTTGTGATATTTGCTTTGGAGACACGTTGTTGTCTTTGAGATATTTTTGTACGGCATCTGCCACAACAGGATTGGGAACCGGCTGACCGCTGCTGTAATCAAAGTATCCGGCACCGGTTTTGCGCCCGTAGCACCCGGTTTGATAGATGACCTCGGTGAGCGGGTGTACTTTGTAGCGCTCTCCCAATCTCTTTTCAAAAGTTTTGTTGACATGATAATTGATGTCAATGCCGGTAAGATCGGCCAGGGTAGCCGGCCCCATGGGCATGCCGAATTCAATCATGGCCGTTTCTATAACCGCGCCCTCCACACCGTCGGCTGAAAGAAAGGTCGCCCCGCCAAATAGTCCACCCAGCTGTCTTGACACATAAAATCCCGGCCCGTCATTGACGACGATGGGTATTTTTTTAATGGCCCGGGCAAAGGACACACTGGAGGCCAGGGTTTGATCGGATGTTTTTGCGGCACAGATAATTTCCAGAAGCTGCATACGGTGGGCCGGATTGAAAAAGTGCAAGCCGATCATGCGGCCGGGATCATTCAGTGTGGAAGCCATCTCCGTTATCGGCAGGGCCGATGTGTTGGTTGCAAAAATCACGTCCGGTCGGCAGATGCCCTCGAGCTTTTTCCAGATGTCCTGCTTGACCGTCATGTCTTCCAGAACCGCTTCGATAATCAGGTCAACATCCTTCAAGTCTTCAAAGGATGATGTGGTTGACAACTGATTTTCAAGCATGTTGTCCAGATCCGCCTGTTTCATTTTTCTTTTCTTAATGGGGTATTCAAAAGTCTTGCTGACCGCACCGACGCCTTTTTCCAGGGCCTCACTGTTGATATCCCACAGGACGGTCTCAAAACCGCCCTTGAGCAGCAGGTTGACGATACCGGACCCCATGACGCCGCCACCCAGCATGGCCACTTTTTTTATTTTGGCCGGTTGGAGGCCTTCAATGCGGGGCAGCCTTCCGGCAGAACGGGTGTTCAGAAAGATACCGATCAGGTTTTTGGCCACATCCGACACCGCACAATCGGCAAACAAATCCGCTTCCCGTTTGAGGTCGGCGTCGATGTCATAGCTGAGGCCCTGGTCGATAGCTTCAACCGCTTTAAAGGGCGCGATGTAACCTTTGGCCTGGGCTGCCATCATGGCCTTGGTAAAATCCATCAAGGCCTTTTTCTCGGCAGCACTTGGGATCCAATGGTGAAGGTTGCGGGTGGCCCGGGCTTTGACATTCAGTTCTCCTGAAGCAAAACGGCCGGCTGCTTTAACGGCAGCGTCAAGGAGCTTATCCGGGTCGGTAACCTCGTCTACCAGTCTTCTTTGAAGGGCCACCTCCGCTTTAATGGGCTTGCCCATGGTAATCATTTCCAATGCATGACGCAGGCCAATAAGGCGTGGCAGGCGCTGGGTTCCGCCGGCGCCCGGGATAAGGCCGATCTGAACTTCTGGCTGTCCCAGGTTGACGCCCTTCACAGCCACCCGATAGTGACAGCACATGGAAATTTCCAGCCCACCGCCCAGACAGTTCCCGTTGATGGCCGCTACCACGGCTTTGGGCCCGGTTTCGATGTGGTTCATAAACTTCATGCCCTCCATCATCCCCGAGACGAGCTTTTCCTTGTTCTCCACGTGTTGAATTTCGGTGATATCAGCTCCGGCGATGAAATTTTTGCCGGTTCCGGTCAGGACGATGGCTTTAACTGCATCATCACCATAGGCCTCGCCGAAGGCCTCTGCCAGATCAGCTCGAAACTGGTTCGACAACTGATTCACCGGCGGATTGTTCATGGTGAACACGGCCACATTGTCCCCTATTTCCACCTGGATGGTTTGGTAGTCCGTTTTCATTCTCATACCCCCTATCCTGCTTATTTATTCGTTTTGGTTAAATGCTTTATTTGTATTAAAAGGTGTTTAGGTTTCAGGTGTCAGGTTTCAGGTGTCAGGGGTTGCAAGTCAGACTCCGGGAGGACCGGCCACCCACTGAAACAAGATTCATTATCTGCTTCATACACAGCATATTCTTCGGACACCTGCCAGCGTCTGTCTTTTTCTGGCACCTTGCGCTCCAGTGTTTTCTCCAACCCATTCAGCATACGAATACACTCTTTATAACGATCCCGAAATCCTCGATATATCTCCTCGGTGATATACCCTTTAAGCTTCGCCATGAACAGGTGGTGTACCGTTTCTCCAGCTTCGCCTCTGCTGCGATTTACCCCCTCTATTTTGTTGCGGATATGGCGGTCATCATTTTTCTCTGCCAATTGAGCGGGCGAACTGTTGGAGGAGCGTCTAGCCTGACTCCCTAATTCATACTTTTCCTCTTTTGGCCATGTGTGCGTCAAGTCACATACATCGATATGCAACTGGCACAACCGTTTATAGACCTCAAGATCCTCTACATCTAAATAATTCTTCGTTGCCATAACACTTCCCGTTAGACCCGAAATTCACTCCCTTCAATTCCTGAAACCTGACACCTGAAACCTGAAACCTTTTTTGACCTGACACTTGAAACCTTCTAATACCTGAAACCTTTTTCTATTTAACCAATAACCATTAACTATCCTTTTTGGCCGCTTCCTCATCCCGCAGAACTTTCCTGAGAATCTTGCCCACTGCGGATTTGGGAAGCTCATTGCGAAACTCAACGATCTTTGGCGCTTTGTAGGCAGCCAGCTTTTCTCTGCAAAAATGGATGATTTCCTCTGCGGTCAATGATTCACCTTCTCTGGGTACCACAAAAGCTTTGACCGTCTCGCCCCGGTAGTCATCCGCAATTCCCACAGCCACAGCTTCGGCAATCCTGGGATGCTGATATAGCACCTCGTCAATTTCCCGCGGATAAACATTGTACCCTCCGGCAATGATCATGTCTTTTTTGCGGTCCACAATGGCAAAGTAGTCATCCTCGTCCTGGACGACGATGTCTCCGGTGTACAACCAGCCGTCTTTCATCTGACCGGCTGTCTCTTCCGGATTATTCCAGTACTCTTTCATTATCAACGGGCTGCGAATGATCAATTCTCCCGGCTGACCTCTGGGAACATCCTCCTCGCCGGCTTCCAGATCAACGACCCTGACATCCGTATCCGGAAAGGGAATACCGATGCTGCCGGCCTTGCTCATTCCCAACAGCGGATTGGCAATGCCGAGCGAGGTTGTCTCGCTCATACCCCAGCCTTCGCCGTAGTTGATGCCCATATCCTGGGTCTGATCGATAAGCTCCGTGGGCAAGGGACCGCCACCGCTGTTAAATAACCCCAGTTTTTTACCCAGTTCCAACTCCTCGGCTTTGGGATGGTTGATGACCGCATTGATCATGGTCGGTACGGCCGGGAAAAAGGTAATTTTTTCGAAATTAGCCAGAATCCCCATAAACTCATCAATTTCAAAGCGAGGCACCAGGATCTGGGTGGCACAGTTAAACATGCCCCAGCTCAGTACGACGATGGTGCCGTAAACATGGAAGAAAGGCAAAAGCGCCATAACAGTGCGTTTCTCGGGAGGTGTCAGATCCGTAAAGGTGGACCCCCACAGTGAGCACTGCAGCGTGGCGGCTACCAGATTCCCGTTGGTGAGAACAGCCCCCTTGGGCAAACCGGTAGTGCCTCCGGTGAACTGGATCAGGGCCGGATCGTCCGGCAATATGTCAATCCGGGGCAAACGGGTGCCGGAAGCATTTTCCAGTAATTGAGAAAAATGATGCCACCCTTCTTCCAGTTCCAATTCTTCAGGAGTACTCTGCCCGAATCCTTCGATGTAATCGGTCAACTGCGTGACGACCACCCGGTCGATGGGCACCTCCTGACAGAGGGCCCGGATGTTCGGCAACACCATATCGAAGGTAAAAAGCGTGGAGACTCCGGTATCAGCCGTCAGCGCTTTCAATTCATCAACCGTATACATGGGATTCAGGTTGACAACAACTGCGCCCAGATTCAAAGCGGCATAGTAGGCAATGATATACTGGGGACAATTGGGCAGGTGAACCCCGATGCGGTCACCCTTTCTAACTCCCATCTCCCCCAACGCATTGGCCATTTGCAAAACCTGCTGTCTGAGGTCCCAGAAGGTTATTTCGGTACCGAAAAAGTTCGTTGCCGGTTTGTTAGGGAAACTGCCGGCTGGAATATTTAAAAAATAGTGGGCGGGAACTCGCGGGTAACGAATGGTCAAAGGAACATTGTAATCGTAATGGCGTTGCCAGGGTCTGTTTCCCATGACTCACCTCCCCTAGTTCAAAGCTGATAGCTCATAGCTGATAGTTGATAGTTAACGGCAAACTTTTAGCAACATTCATAGTGGGCATCCAGTCAACTTATTCAACCTCTTAGTTGCATAAACAACATGGCAAAGAGTGTATAATGGTCTGCAATTATGGCTAATTCCATAGCAAAATGACTGATTTCTGGATACCTCCATTGGTGAATTCGAAGGATGGGGTCGATTTTTTGCCATGTTGTTTACCCAGGGGGAAAGCCGGAGAACTTCAGATCCTGCGTTGCTGAGGGTTCGAAGTAAAGAACTACGACTTCACCCTCAGACGCCTGGC
>Ga0265303_10002633_pt1 | contig 11146 bp, 8 predicted proteins | sample Helome_2_FD_192494 | JGI IMG/M metagenome (GOLD analysis project Ga0265303, IMG submission 192494) | Marine sediment microbial communities from subtidal zone of North Sea - Hel_20160317 (Illumina Assembly) | ecosystem: Environmental > Aquatic > Marine > Subtidal zone > Sediment ...
CCCGACCGATACAGCGGCCGCCAGAGAAAGCGCTGCTGCCGCCAGCATCACGCGAGGCAGATAGACCGCATCGTATTCGGTCAGAAACAGCGTATCGCGGACGGCACGCCCGGCGATCAGTTGCCCAACCATCGGGATCGACGTGAGAACCGCGATCGATGCAGCGCGTTCGCGCGCTTGCTCCATCGGCGGAGGATAACCGAGTTCAGCTAGGACCCAACCATCAAGCTCGTCGTATGCGCCGATGCCAGAGCAATGCGATGATTAGCCAAAGTAACAGCTGCGCCATACCATCGTGCGACGAAGCGATGCTGCATCCCGAGGAGCTCCCGGAGGGCTGATTGCCGGGGGTTCCTCCGGAGCCCGCTGATCCTCCCGATCCTCCAGTGCCGCCTCCTGTCCCACCCGTACCCGGGTCGTTCGTCGGGGTGGATGGCTTCGGCGCCTCCGCGAGCTCCCAGCCGGGGTTGCCGTCCGCGGAGAACAGATAGGCGCCGATGTCCGCAATGCCCGCGCGAGGCGTTCCGTTGAAGTCATCCGATACGACGTGGACCGGACTTCCGGCTGCCACCAAAGCGCCTCCCGGTGCCGGAAACACGCTCATCGGCGGCGCACCGGCGTAGCTCGCACCAAGGAAGTCGACGTCGAAGTCCCCAGGAAGGATCGCGAGCGCACCATCGGAGACTCCGCCCATCCCGGCGTTCCCCGCAAACACGAGGTCGGTGGTGCCCCCGTTGACGAAGAACGCCCAACCGTCCTGTGCGTACAGCGCATTGTTGGCGACGACGACTGACCCGGAGATGCCTCGTAGACTCACGGCGTCGCCGCCCGCATTTAGAACGGTATTGTGCACGACCATGAGCTCCGACGGACTTCCCGATTGGTGCGGTTGCATTGCAATCCCGTCCGCGCTTGCACCCAGGATGATGTTGTTGCGAATCACCGCATCTGCGGCGGACTGAATGGCATGGTCACCACAGTTCCACATCACGTTTCGTTCTATGATGTTCGCTGCGCCGTTCGAAGCGTAGGTGAGAATGCAGGGGTAGTTCGTGTCATGAATCACGTTGTCGCGGATCACGTTGCCCGAGCTGCCCTCTTTGAGCTCGATGCCATCGCCTTGGCTGACCGACGGCTGGTTCGTATGGTGAACGTAGTTTCCTTGGATGAGGCTGTCCGTGACCTCGCATCCGGCGTTGTTGCAGCCGAGGTACATTCCCTCACCGGTGTTGTTGGTGTGGTGGATGTGGTTACCGAGGATGCGGAGCGACTCGTAGTTGACACCCGAATCGTTTGCCCTGATTGCGACATCGCCGGTGTCGTGCACTTCGCAGTTCTCAATGGTCAGAAATCGTGCGCCGCTAATCCGAATGCCCGCCGAGCCGCCAGAGAATTGGATGCCTCGAATCGCGACGTATTCCGCTTGGTCGATGTCGATGATGTTCTGGTTGGCGTTGGGTCGATGAAGATGGGGTACTTCGCCGTCGGCCGCGCGGATCGTGATTGGGGCGTTTTCGGTGCCCGCGATTGCGAACGAGAAGGGCTCGGACAAGGTGTATATGCCCCCCGACAAGATGAGCTCATCACCCGGCTGCAACGCGTTGATCAGCGCCTCGATGTCATCGCTCGGACCGGCTGACAAAACCTCGGCTGCGGCGATCGATGGCATGGCAAAGCCGATCCAGACGAGCAGCGCCGTAACCGAGACGCCTCTGGAAACCCCCAAAAACATGACTTCACGTTAGCGAGCAGCCGCCGGGATGGCAAAACCGGCCGCGTTCACATCGAGTTTTGCTGGTAGTGCCTCGCGCGCTCCGGCACCATACACCGGGATGTAGCGATGCCACGTCTGATCCCAGTTCTATTGATGAGCTTGCTGGCTTGTACGGCCTGCAGCAAGAAGGCCGACACTACCAGGGAGGAGCCCACCATGACGAATACCACGAGCGGACCGGACATCCGTGGCGAGGAAGTTTCCTACCTAGCCGGCGACACCAAGCTCAAAGGCTACCTCGCCTGGGATGCGAGCAAGCCTGGACCACTCGCCGGGGTCATCGTGGTGCACGAGTGGTGGGGGCATAACGATTATGTCCGACGGCGCGCTCGGATGCTTGCCGAGGAAGGCTATGTGGCGCTGGCGCTCGACATGTACGGCAACGGCAAAAACACCCAGCATCCAGAGGACGCCCAGAAGTTCGTCATGGAAGCAGTGAGCAACGCTGCCGTCGCCAAGGAGCGATTCTTGGCGGCGTACGATTTGTTGAAGCAGCACGGTGCGACCGATCCAAACAAGATCGCCGCGATCGGTTATTGCTTTGGCGGAGCGGTCGTTCTGCAGATGGCTCGACTGGGAGCGGACCTCGATGGGGTCGCGAGCTTTCATGGAACCTTGTCGCCGCAGGGTCCGCCGGCTCAGCGAGGGGCGTTCAAGGCCAAGGCCTTGGTGCTCCATGGCGCCGACGACGCGCTGGTTCCTCCACCGCAGGTCGCTGCATTCAAGAAGGAAATGGACGCAGCCGGCGTGGACTACACGTTCATCGCCTATCCCGGGGCCCAGCACGCCTTCACCAATCCCGCTGCCACCGAGCGAGGCAAGGCGCTCAACATGCCGCTTGCCTACGATGAAGCCGCCGACACGCAGAGTTGGGCGGAGCTTCAGAAGTTCCTCAAAGGAGTGTTCGCCGACTCCTAGCGCGCAATCGCCCATCCGATCATCGACGGCTGATTCCGGCGACCGTGAAGGTTCATCGTTCCAGCTCCTTCTTCAGGACTTTGCCGGTAGCATTGCGGGGCAGGGCATCGATGAACATCACGTCCCGCGGGACCTTGTAGCTCGCGAGGTGCTCCTTCACGTAGGCCTTTACAGCGCTTTCGTCGAGCTTGGCGTCGGGCTTGAGCACGACGAACGCTCTGAGCCGTTGACCCCAGTCCGGATCGCCCACCCCGATCACTGCTGCTTCCTCGACGTCGTCATGTCCTGCGATCAGGTCTTCGACTTCGCGTGGGAATAGGTTTTCGCCGCCGGATATGATCATGTCGTCGTCGCGGCCATCGACGAAGAGCCGTCCGTTCTCGTCGAAGTGGCCGACATCACCGCTGCTGACCAGCGAACCGAGCCGCTCCTTGTCGTCGCCGCTGGTATAGCCCTCGAAAGACATCGCGTTGGCGACGAAGATGCGGCCGGTTTGTCCGTTGGGCAGCGGCTCGCCGCGATCGTCGAGGATTTTCACGACCGTGCCCAGCGGGATCTTGCCCGCGGTCCCCGGCGCGGCACGCATGTCTTCGGGCGAGGCGACCGAGGCCATGGCGACTTCGGTCGAGCCATAGAAATTGTAGAGGTTGTCTCCAAAGGTATCCATCCATTCCGATGCGAGGTGACCGGGCAGCGCCGAGCCGCTTGCTGCCGTGACGCGCAGCGAGCTGAGGTCATACTTGCGTTTCACTTCATCGGGCAGCGCGAGCATGCGCTGCATCATGACCGGGACGATCGCGAGAGAGGTGCATTGGTGCTCGGCGATCATGCGCAAGGTCGCCTCCGGGTCGAATCGTCGGGTCATCACGTAGGTCGTACCCAGGACCAGCCCCAGCTGAAATTGCCCTAGGCCCCAGGAATGGAAGAGCGGGGCTGCGACCATGGTGCGTTCGCCGGCCCGAAGTGGAAGTGCCGAAAGCAGCGAGGCGACCGGAAGTATCCCTTTTGGAGAGCCTCGCTTCGCTCCCTTGGGCGTTCCCGTGGTTCCCGAGGTGAGCATCGTGAACCGCGACTCGATGCTCGGGGGCTCGAGGTCGTGATCCGCGTGGCTGGGGATGAGGTCGTCGATGTTCGGGTCGGTGCCGGTTCCGTAGACGATGAATCGCCGCATGCCTTGAAAGCCTTCGAGCAAGCCGGCGAATTCTTCGTCGTAGAGCAGGGCACTGACGTTCTCGCGTTGGCCGACTTCGGTGAGTTGCGGCGCGGCGAACATCGTGTTGAGCAAGACCGCATTCGCGCCAACCTTGCAGCAAGCCAGGATCGTCTCCACGAAGCCCCGATGGTTGCGGCACAGGATCCCGACGACGTCGCCTGCGCAGATCCCAGCTTCCTGAAGTCCGCGCGCCAAGGCGTTCGAACGCCGATTCACCTCGTCGTAGGTGGCCGAGCCGTCGTCGTCGATGACGGCAGGGGTATCCGGCTGCCGAATGGCGAGCGCGATGAATCCCATGGCTGGCGAACGACCCCAGCCCTTCGCGGCCCTCATGATGCGAAGGGTTTTCCCTGGTCCAAGCGGTTTGAGCACCCCCGCGCGATAGAGCACCCGCGCAACTTCCAGCTTCTCTGCGAAATTTCCCACGCCCGGGAGACTAGCGCTTGATCGTCCGGATGTCAGCGGCCATGCCGGGGGTGTCATTTTGGCATGCGGCCGCCTAGTCTGATGACGCTGGCGTGGTCGAGCTGGACAGCCTAGGTGTACGACTGACATGGCAGGGACTCAAACATCGCTTGAGGAGAAGCTAGAGATACCGCGGCTCGATTCCTCCCGCGGACGGGCGGTTGCGGTCACAGTTGGTGTTCTTGCGGTAGCTGCAGCGATGACGGCGTACTTTCTGACGCGCGATACGGAACAAAGCCCATATCGCATTGCGCCAGTGTCGCGGACATCGATCGTCAAGGAGATTCGGGTGACGGGGCACCTGGAGCTCACCGATCAAGTCGAAGTGCCGGCACCGTTCGAGGGGCAGCTCGTGAAGGTCATGGTTCAGCCGGGAGACAACGTCGAGGAGGGGCAGCTCCTCGCGCAGCTCGACAAAGGCCCGGCCGACGTCGCCTTTCACGTGGCGCAAGCGGAGCTACAGGTAGCTGGCGCGCGCGTCTCGGAGACGGGTGCTGCGGCTCAACGCGCGGCCGAATCGCTCGAGCGCACGAAGCGCCTTGCCGAAAAGAACTTGGCTAGCGACAGTGCCCTCGAGACCGCGCGCTCGGAAATGGCCAAAACCCGCGCTGCCGTCAAAGCCGCGCGTGCAGAACGCGCGGCAGCGCTCAAACGTGCCTCCCTTCGGAGGCGTGAGCGAGAACGAACCGACATCGTTGCTCCACGTGCCGGGCTCGTTCTCGAGGTCCCACCCCACACTGGGATGATCGTCGGACCCCGAAACCGCCTGTTCCGGATCGGCGCTCCCGTCGACCAAATGAATGTCGCGGCTCCAATCGGCGAAGCCGACATCGGGCAGGTGACCGTTGGGCTCGGTGCGAAGTTCGAAGTGCCCACGTATCCGGGCCAAGTGTTTGAAGCAACGGTGAAGCACATCAGCCCGAATCCCCACACCGAGTACGGCGCGATCTTCTACGACGTCACACTGGCGACCGAGAATCCAAAGCATCTGCTGCTTCCCGGCATGACGGCGCAGGTACGGATCAAGGTTGCCCAAGTCGATGATGTGCTCGCGGTGCGTGAAGCGACACTGCGCTTCACGCCTGAGGGTGCGGGTGCTGCACCGGCGCGCAGTCGCGTGTGGCGCGTCAGAGGCGCAGTGCTCGAGGAGGTCCCGGTGGAGGTGGGCCTATCCGACGGCGCTACCACTGAGGTTCGGCCGAGCGAGTCCGACAGCCTCGACGCCGACGACCCGATCGCGGTCGGACTGGTGTTGGACGGCGAAGGGGGATCAGATGCGCCCTTGCTCTCGCTGCGAGGTCGCCGATGAGCGGCTTCGCGATCGTGGAGACCAAGGGCATTCGCAAAGAGTTCCGCAACATGACCGCGCCGGTGCTCGACGACGTGAGCCTGACGATCGAGTCTGGTGAAATTGTCGCGCTACGAGGACCATCCGGCTCGGGTAAGTCCACCTTGCTCAACATCCTGGGATGTCTCGATGGCCCGACCCTCGGGTCCTACTCGTTGGGCGGGCGCAACGTGTCCACTCTGAGCCGACAGGAGCAGGCCTGGGTGCGCCTCCACTACGTCGGCTTCATTTTTCAATCGTTTCACCTGATCTCGGACAACACAGTCATCGAAAACGTCACGCTCCCACTCTATTATGGGGGCCTGGGTCGCCAAGAGCGGGAGGCGCGCGCAACCGAGCTCATCGAGCGGGTTGGGTTGGGCCACCGGATGAACCACAGGCCCGCGCAGCTTTCGGGTGGCGAGAAACAACGCGTTGCGATCGCCCGTGCCATCGCTGCGCAGCCTCGCGTTCTTCTCGCCGACGAGCCCACAGGAGCCCTCGACACGCGGACTGGCAACGAGGTCATGGACTTGCTTCTCGAGATCCACGCTGCGCGGTCGCTCACTTTGGTCATCGTTACCCACGATTCAGAGGTCGCGGAGTTCTGCCACCGACAGATCTTTCTACGTGACGGAAAGATCGTCTCCGACGGGAGCAGGCATGCGCCACACGCGTAGCGAAGTCGCCGGGCGCGCGGTCCGCACGGCGATCCGCAACCCCGGCCGGAGCACGCTGACGATGCTGGGCCTCGCCATTGGCGTGGCCGCGTTCATAGCCATGGTGAGCTTTGGCACCGGAGCGCGCACTGCGGTCATGCAGCAGTTCGAGATCTTGGGTACGCGCGTGGCGTCCATCAAGAGCAACATGGGGCGGCGCGACTTCGGGGGCAGCCCCAAACCCCTGACAGATGCCGACGTCGAGGCGCTGAAGCGCGAGGCAATGACGGTTGAACGCGTCGTTCCTCGGATCACGGAAATGCAAACCGTCAGATCCACGAACGCAAGCTACTTGACAGAGGTCACGGGAACGATGCCGGGATTTGTCGAGATCCGCGAGTGGCCAGTGTGGACTGGGGGCATGTTCGATGACACCGATGTCCAACAGCGAGCGAAGGTCGCGGTGATCGGCCACACCGTTGCGCGCGAGCTGTTTGGGCGGGCCGACCCGGTCGGCCGGACGGTCACCATTGGTTCCAACCTTCCGTGCAAGGTCATCGGTGTGCTTGCCCCCAAAGGGCAGGCGACTAGCGGCAGAGATGTAGACAGTATTCTGCTGATGCCCGCGACGACCTTTGCAGCGTTTCTCGGGATGCCAATTGGCTACCAGGAGATCCAAATTCAAGTGCGACACATCGGCATGTTGGAGTCCGCGTTGCTGGAGGTCGTTCCGATCATGCGTCGCTCTCACCGGCTGTCCGAAGCGGAACCGGATGGTTTTCTCCTCGGGAGTCCGGTGCAAGGGGCAAAGGCGGCCAGGTTGGTCTCCAACATATTGACGGGGTTGCTCATAGGGATTGCCGCGGTGTCGCTGCTGGTCGGCGGCATTGGCGTGATGAACATCCAACTGGTCTCGGTGGCTGAGCGCACGCAGGAAATCGGCATCCGGTCGGCGATTGGCGCTTCGCCGAGACAGATCTTGACGCAGTTCCTGGCGGAAGCCGTGGTCTTGTCGTTTACAGGCTCGCTGGCAGGCGTGGCGCTCGGATGGCTTGCATCGACAATGGTCGCGCGAGCCATGGACTGGCCCGGCAATCTTTCGCTGTTGACGATGGCGGGCGCGGCTCTTTTCGGAACCAGTGTCGGCGTGGCCTTCGGGTACCTCCCGGCCCGACGCGCAGCGCAGCTCGAGCCCATCGAAGCGCTGCGCCACGAATGAGGTGGAACATGAATCTGGTTTCCAATTGGAAAGACCGAGGGGCGACCGTGCTGGTCGTGCTCGCCACGATGCTGGCACCGGCCGGTGCATCGGCTGAAGTCGTCACGCTGAAGGAGCTCGAAGCTCTCTCTCTCCAGAATCAAGCTCACTGGGAGGCGGTCGAAGCGAGCACTACGCAAGCGGGTGCGGAGGTCGACGTGGCTCGCGCGGGCAGGATGCCGACGTTTTGGATGAACATCTCGGGCGTCGTGGCTCCGGGCTCCGACATCGAGCGCATCCAAACCGTCGACGGACGCGAGGTCAACGTCCGGGCGTCGCCGACCGTCTCGGAGAGCACTGCGTTTCGTCCCAACATCCGATACGAGGCGACGATCGACATGCGCGCACCCCTGTATGACGGACAGACCAAGGCTGCGATCAAGGCGGCGGAAGCATATCGGGCCGCCGCGGAGGCAAGCTTCGGCGCATCGCGCGAAACTGTGCTCAGCATGGTGCGCGCGGCCTATTTGGATTGGATGGGCACTCAGTTGACGCACGAGCTGGCGCTGGGCTCCGCAAAGGAAGCAAAGGCTCAACGGCAACGCATCGAGGAACGGGTCGCCGACGGTGACCGCGCGCGGTCCGAGCTCGACAGCGCGCGCTATGAGGAGCTCCAGGCCGAGCTCGTCGCTGCGGATGCGCAGTCGAGAGCCAGCGCCGCCAAGCGGCTCTTGGAATCTGCGGTCGGTAGTGAGCTCTCTCGGGGCGCAGAGCCAGACACTTCGCTCTTGGGGATCGATTCTCACGTGCTCAATGTCGATTCGGGTCGGGACGTGGAAGCGTTCGAGCGGCAGCGCGATGCCGCCCATCAAGAGGCGCGAATGCATCGCAAGGGCCGACTGCCAGTGCTCGCGGTAGTCGGGCAAACCGGCCTCGCCGGCGTGAACGAGCGCGCGTTCCCGATGTACCGCTTGGGTCTCAATCTTGCGGTTCCGCTCTGGGATGGGGGCAGGGCGGTCGCCCTGGCGCGCGCCGCAGACGCTCACGCTAGCGAGCTCGGCGCGCGCGCCCGCGAAGCTCGGCTGGTCCGCGAGGAAGCCCGGCAACGGGCACTGCTCGATCGAGAGCACGCCGAGGGCCAGCTCGCTCTTGCAAATCGCTTGGTTTCGGTTTCACAGACGCGCGTGCAACAAGCGCAGACCAGTTTCGAGCTGGGTGCGAGCGATGTCGAGGCAGTTGCCGATGCGCGGGTTGCGCTCCGCGATGCCCAGTCCCAGCGTGTTCAGATCCAAGTTGCCCGCACCGACGCCGTCCTTCGGCTTAGCATCGAACACTGAGCTAGAAACGAAAGACGTATTCGACCCAAAGCCAATGCTCGGGGTTGGGCACGCGCGAGAGCGTCGAGGCGCGCTCGTCGAGAAACGTGCGGAAATCGTAGCGCAACCGCAAAACATCGCGATCGCGCAAGGTCAGCGCGAGATCCAGATAGGCCCAGAGCGACTGGGGTAGGCGATGGTTGTCCCGAACGTCGTCGAAGGCGTAGCGCAACCGACACCGGATGCGCACCCTGTCGACGGGCCGGGCGGTGAAGTTGAGGATGGCGCTCAAGTCCTGCTGAAGACGACCGCTCTCGAGCTTGCCCGCCCAGCGATACCGAGCTTGGCCCGAGAGACTGACGCGACGGACTGGCGCGTAGGTGAGCTGAGTCGCTACTACAATCCGCTGCGCGGCGCCGCTTCGGTATTCGCTCCAGGTCGCCCAGGTCCACCTCGACGTGATGCGCCAGTCGCTGCGTGCGAAGAGGAGCGCGTTGAGCATACCAGTGGAGAGCTGGCGCCATCCATCCAGCAGAGCGCGGAGCACGACCCGCGGTCCAAGCTTGGCCGTGGCCCGAAAGCGAGCGCCTGCTTCATCTCTTGCGCGCAGTCCGTCGAGCTCATCGGGCGCCGATACCGGGCGTGCATAGGGATTTGCGTAGCGTGAGCCGTAGTAGCGAAAAGAAAATTCGAGCTCGCCCTTAGGCAGTGTGGTCACGCCCCGAACGAGCGCTGCGTACCCGCCACCACCTTCGCGCTGCGAATCGAAGCTGCGCGCGACCTCCGCAAAGAAGTCTTGTTGACCAAAGCCGAACGCAGCGTCCAGTCCAATCGCCCCGAATGGCCCGCCGAACGGCTTGCGGGAGAATTCCTGGAAGCCGAGATCGGTGCCGTCGAGAAGCCATCTGGGCACCGAGCCGTAGCCGGTCACGCCCAGATGGGCCCGGTCGTTCCAGAAGTAGCTTGCATTCGCCCCTGCGAGCCCTTCTGCGTACATCGCAGGCAGGGTTGCGAACCTCGCGGTGCTCGCCGGCGCCGTTGGGCCCCGATCCCGCACGTAGACCGGTGGCGCGACGCATTCCGGATCTTGGTCTCGGTGCGGATTGTCGCATGCGGCTGCGTCGACGAGCTCGGTCTGTGCGATTCGGTGCACTTGATACGAGCCCCATGCATAGGCTTGGAGCCACCCCTCGCCGAGGCGAAGCTGCTTTAAACCGATCGCGACGCCTGCGAGGCGATTCGTCCAGCTGTAGTCGGGCGTGACCCTGGTTTCTGGGCCGTTGGAACATGGCGACTCGAGAAGCTCTCCAGCGGCTCGATTGCAGCGGAGACCGAGCTGATTGCCAGCGCGCAGCTCGTAGTCGCCAAACGAGCCGTTCGGTGTGACCTGGTCTGTCACATCGAACGTCAAGCGTTGCCCGAAACCGATACGATAGGTGCCCGCCACCACTTCCCATTGCTCGTCATCCCATTCGACGTACAGCTTGGGAACCTCGAAGCGCACGCCCTCGGGCTCGGCGCTGAGTGCGTTTCGACTAGAGTCCCAGCGAACGCGACGCAAACCGTTTCGAGTGAGGGCAGCCGCGAGGCCCGTGTCCAGGTTTCCGAGCGTCTGCACACGCGCCTGCAAAGCGAAAGCCGGCGGAAGCCGATCGAACCGTCCGGTCCAACGCGCTCGGAGACGCAGCAATGCGTTGGTTTGTGACCTTGCGACACTTGGCTCGCGGAAGATGATGAACGCGCGCATCGAGCGCGCCAAGTCGGGCGCGAGTGCACCGGCCCCAATCAACTCATCCAGGCTGTGAATCGATCCCACCGCGTTTCGGTAGGCGAGGATTCGGTCGACCTGAGCATAGTCGAGGTTTGGCAGCAGATACAGGTCTTGTCGTGCGGCCCGATTCAGGTCGACGCGCGTTTGATGAAGGAGCAGAAGCGCGTCGAACGATGCCACCGAGATCTGCTCGGTGATCAGGAGGTCGTGCAAGTCTTGCTCGGATTCGATGTCGATGAAGACCTCGTACTGAGCCGCCGATGCCGCGCGGGGCGCCAGCATGAGGAGCCAGCCCGAGAGGAGGGCTCGCCTCAGGGGCACCAGGGATTCGGGGCGCCGGGGGTACCTAAGTCGCCATCGCCGTAGGCTTGCGCGGCATCGCAGACATTGCCGAGCACGTCGACTTGCGTTGCGATGCCGGCTTTGGAGCGCTCGTAGCTCACCGAGTCGAGAGCCTGGTCGCCGATGCTCAACACGATCGTCTCGTCGCTGTTGTTCAACGAAA
>Ga0265303_10002635_pt1 | contig 11145 bp, 12 predicted proteins | sample Helome_2_FD_192494 | JGI IMG/M metagenome (GOLD analysis project Ga0265303, IMG submission 192494) | Marine sediment microbial communities from subtidal zone of North Sea - Hel_20160317 (Illumina Assembly) | ecosystem: Environmental > Aquatic > Marine > Subtidal zone > Sediment ...
GGTAATCATAAAAAAAGGCTTGCATAAATTTGCAAGCCTTTTTTTTGACTTAAGCTGGAGGCGGCATCCGGATTTGAACCGGAGATGGCGATTTTGCAGACCGCTGCCTTACCACTTGGCTATGCCGCCTAAAAAAAAATGGAGCGGGAAACGGGATTTGAACCCGCGACTTCGACCTTGGCAAGGTCGCACTCTACCACTGAGTTATTCCCGCTCAGCTGAAATTTACTGTTTAACTATCTTCAATCTCTTTGTCAACAAAAAAGCATGGATGATTTTTTCTAATTCCGGGCTAGGTCCGAAGAAGTCTTCTGAAATTAATAAAATAATCAGCACCGGACCAGAGGGTAAATACCAGGGCGCCCCATAAAAAAAACGTGCCGACGGCGTGGGGATCAAGACCGAAAAACGGATAATGGATCAACAGCGGTATGGCTGCGGCGATCTGGAAACCGGTTTTGTATTTCCCCAGATTTGAGGCCGAAACGTCTTCCCCCTTTTCAGCAATAATATTGCGAAGTCCGGTCACGGCAATTTCACGACCAATGATGATACAAATCATCCAGGCCGGCACCCAGCCCAGGGCTGTCAGCATGATAAAGGCAGATGATACCAGGAGTTTGTCTGCCACCGGATCCATTACTTTTCCCAGGTTGGATACCAGGCCAAATCGTCTGGCAAAATAACCGTCAAAATAATCGGTGATCGCGGCGGCGCTGAATAAAAGGGCCGCAATCCAGGTAGAAATACGATTGGGGTACATCATCAGGATCACAATAATCGGAACAACTGCAATCCGAAATAAAGTCAATGTATTGGGATTATTTAAAATAGAATTCACGGCTCTTTTTTCTCTGAATAAGTGGCCAGAAAATTATCTTTGCACTGGGTACTGCAAAATAGCATATCTTTTCCGTCTATTTTCAAATGCACTGCATTTCTTTTAGGAAAATAGGCCTCACAATAAGGATCTTTAACCATGACATCATCAATCTCCCCGACCTTTTTGCCCGCAACCGATTTAGATGAAGATGCGTTTGGAAACATCCAGGACTTCAAGGCCCGATAAGCCACATATCCCACAACTGCCAGGATGATAAATCTAATCATTTATATTCAGTTATCCTTTGCCCCGTTTCATCAAGATCGTCCAGAAACGATTGCACCGTGCGATGAAAGACCGGGTGAATGATATGCGGATCTATATCACAAACAGGCTTTAACACAAAGCGTCTTTTATGCATTCTCGGGTGTGGTATCACCAGTCGTGGATGGTCCATCACAATTTCGTCATAAAAAATAATATCCAGATCCAGGAACCTCGGCCCGAATCGAACGGCATCCCGGGTCCTGCCGGCCTGATGCTCAATGGCCGTAAGCTGATCCAACAAAACAAGCGGCTCCAGAACGGTTTCCATTTTGACAACATAATTTATAAACCAGTCCTGGTCCGTATAATCGACCGGTTCGGTTTGGTAAACCGGTGACTGGTTGATCAGCCGGGATGTCTCGCCACGGGACAGTTTCGCAACGCCCCGGTGGCAGTTTTCCAGCTTGTTGCCCAGGTTGGAGCCGACGCAAATAAAGGCTGTGTGAAACTCCGCCATAGTAAGCCCTATCATCTATCCTGGCTTTATTGCCGTGCAGCAGAGGTAGGTTTCCAGGTTTCAGGTGTCAGGTTTCAGTAAAGACATGAGCGCACGCTATGGCGCTTTGATCGACTATCTATAGACACCCCAATGCTGCAAAAGATTGCGTTCCTTAATCTCTACCGTCGTAATTACACGTTCCTGACACCTGAAACCAATGATTCGGATCATGACCTCCAGGCATCCTGCCCGAGCTCGGCAGTGTAGATCAGCCTGGCATCACCTTCCAGGTAAACATCCGTGAATACATGGTTGCTTTCACGAAAGTGAATGGTCAGTGATTCACCGCTCCGGGTTGCCAGGCTGATGGGGGATGTCCAATTTGTCTTGCAGGCCGCTACAAGCGCGCTTGCAATGGAGCCCGTTCCGCAGGCAAGGGTTTCATCTTCAACTCCCCGCTCATAGGTTCGAATAGCCAGTTGCCCGGGCTTTTGCTGGCAGATAAAATTGACATTTGTTCCGGCCGGTGCAAAAGCTGCATGGTACCTTATCTCCCTTCCCAGGCCAAAAACATCCACCTCTTCAACCGAATCCTTCATAACGACAACATGGGGCACACCGGTATCGACGCTGCTCACGACCAGGGGGCCGTTTTCCAGATCAACGGTATAATCCAGGCGAAGGCCCACCGGATTCGGGATTTTTACCTTGGCGCCGCCGCCTTTCACCTGTCCGTGGATTATTCCGGCTTCGGTTTCAAATGACAAGTTGTCACCAGCAATCCCATTGAGATAGGCAAACCGGGCGGCGCACCGTGCTCCGTTACCACACATTTCGGCCCGGCTGCCGTCCGAGTTAAAAAAGCGCCACCTGAAATCGGCTTTGTCCGAGGATTCGATTAAAATGAGTCCATCGGCGCCCACCGACATTTTGCGGCGGCATACGTTTCTGATAAATTCTGCTAATCCGTCATTTTCAATAAGGCATTCGCGATGGTCGATAATAATAAAATCGTTACCGCTTCCGCTCATCTTTGTAAAAGGAATGGTTTTCATAGTCTCTGTCCGTCGATAGTTATACACAAAGCTTCCCTGGGGGTGTTATCCGGATAAACCGCATAAAAAATGACGAATGTCGATTGACGATTGCCGAATTATGGAATCGCTTCGCTCGGTCTCTTTTTTTGTTTATATTAGACAGAATACCTCAATTCGACAATCATCATTCGTCATTCATCATTCAAATCATTCTTTAAAAATGGTGGCACCGACTCGCCCCGAACCAGATCTTCGTATCCTTCGCGGGCTTTAACAACACTAAATTGATCACCGCTTACCATGACTTCGGCAACCCGCGGCCGTGAACAATAGTTGGAAGACATGACATAACCGTAAGCGCCGGCACTCATTACCGCCAGCAGATCGCCACTTTGCACATTCGAAATGCTTCGATCAATCGCCAGAAAGTCACCGCTTTCACAAATCGGACCGACAACATCAGCAACAATGAGATCTTTGCGGGAATTTACCACCGGTTCAATGGCATGAAAAGCATTGTAGAGTGTCGGCCGCATCAGGTCGTTCATCCCGGCATCGACAATAACAAAATTTTTAACTGCACCCGACTTGCGATAAAGCACTTCTGTGACAAGGATTCCGGCATTGCCGACCAGAACCCGTCCCGGCTCCAGGATCAGTTGCAGCTCCATATCCTTGAGCTGTGTCAAAATAGCACCGGCATATTCCCGCAGCGTTGGCGGTGTTTCATCCGCATAGGTAATGCCCAGTCCACCGCCCATATCCAGGTAACGGATATGGGTCCCCAGGGACTTCAGTTCATTGATCAGGTCTTTAAGATTTCCCAGTGCGGCCTGAAATGGCTCAGCCTCGGTTATCTGGGAGCCGATATGGCAGTCAACCCCCACGATCTCTACATGCTCGAGCTCACCGGCAACCTGGTAACTCTCAAGCGCCAGATCGGAGCCGATGCCAAATTTATTTTTTTTCAGGCCGGTGGCAGTGTACGGATGGGTATTCGGATCGACATCGGGATTTACCCGAATGGAAACCGGAGCCCGCCTCTTTAATTTTCCGGCCCGGTGGTTAATCAGCTTCAACTCGGCAAGGGATTCGACATTGAACATCAGGATGCCGGTATCCAGGGCGTAATCGATTTCATCAACAGTTTTACCTACACCGGAATAAACAATCCGGTCGGGGGAGAAACCGGCCTTGAGTCCCCGGTATAGCTCGCCGCCGGATACGATATCCAGGCCGCAATCTAAATCAGCGAACAATTTTAAAACCGCCAGATTGGTGTTGGCTTTAGCTGAATAACATATCAACTTTGAAACACCATCAAAGGCCTCGTTGAAGGCCTGAAAATGACGCCTCAAAGTAGCGTGACTGTATAAGTAGAAGGGGGTGCCAATTTCAGCAGCAATGTTTTGTAGCGGCACATCTTCACAGTACAACACGCTATCACGGTATTTGAAATGATGCATATTTCACCTACACTAAAACCCGCTTTAAAAAGTAAATTCAACAAAGTTTGAATCTCTGGACCGAATGTCATCCCCACTGTATCCATTCACCTTGTAAATATACCGGTAACCGGGTTCGATGGTTTCGGTAAACGTTATGGGTGCCTCTCCGGCTTGACCGGGTCCCGGTCCCCTGACCGGAACGTCACCGATTGTTTTAAACTGTACCGGACAATTGGGACATTCCCTTTCAATCAACGATTGTTGCGACCGAAAAATTAAAAAGCCGCTGATCGGCAATTGGGCCGTTTCATCTGGCCGGGGAATGGTCCAGCTCAGTTTGATGGTATTTTTACTGACGCCGTAACCCAGATCCCTTACCCTGGCAGGCCTGGAACCGGTGGGCGGCTCCGGTGGGCCTTTCTTGCCACAGCCCCAGATCATGACGGACGCTGTCAAACCGATCAAAACGGCCATGGCCATCATTGCCGGAAGGCCTCTTGAGGCTTTCAACATTTTCATCATTCGGAAAGGTGCTCTTTTTTGCCACTCAGCCATTTTTCAGCTGCGGCAATGGCTTTGGCTACCATCTTGGCGGCGGTGCCGCCGTGAGAAGTTCGACGATCTATCATTTCTTCGGTTGTTAGAAAAGAAAAAATATCTTCTTGGATCAGCGGACTAAAAGACTGCAGCTGCTCCAGGCCGAGTTCATGGAGCTCCTTTTTCCTGGCCAGCGCAAACCCGACCGCTTCCCCCGCCAGACGATGCGCCTCCCGGAAAGCCATGCCCCGGGTCGCCAGGTAATCGGCCAGGTCGGTGGCGTTCAGATAACCACCCGAGGCGGCCCGGAGCATGTTCGCCTTATTAAACTTGATTTTTGGCAGCATCGCCGTACATATCTCAATACAGGCTGTCAGCGTATCCACCGAGTTAAACAACGGGGCTTTGTCTTCCTGCATATCCCGGTTATATGACAACGGCAGCGACTTCATCAGGGTTAAAAGGCTCGTCAGGCTGCCGATGACGGTGGCGGTTTTACCCCTGATAAGCTCGGGAACATCAGGATTTTTCTTCTGGGGCATGATACTGCTGCCGGTTGCAAAAGAATCCGGCAGTTCTATGAAACTGAACTCCGAGGTCGACCACAAAATCAGTTCTTCCGACAGCCGGCTGAAATGAACCATGCTCAGCGCTGCCGCGCCTAAAAATTCAATGATGAAATCCCGGTCGGAAACAGCATCGATACTGTTTGCGGATATGGATTCAAAACCGAGAAGCTCAGCCGTATAAACCCTGTCGATGGGATAAGTAGTGCCGGCAAGGGCCGCAGACCCCAGCGGCATGACGTTTATGCGCTTGAGACAATCCTCCAGGCGCCCGATATCCCTTAAAAACATTTCATAATAGGCCATGAGGTGGTGGGACAGAAGAACCGGCTGCGCCCTTTGCAAATGCGTGTAGCCCGGCAATACGGTATCAAGATGTTTCCGGGCCAGCTCAGTTATTACCTTCTGCAGCCGGCAAAGCCGCTGAATCATGCGCGATGTTTCATCGCGCAGATACATCCTTGTATCCACGGCAACTTGGTCATTGCGACTTCTGGCGGTATGAAGTTTTTGCGCCACCGGCCCTGCAATTTCGACCAGCCGGGACTCTATGTGCATGTGGATGTCTTCCAGGCTGTCGTCAAAGTCAAGACGATTTTCATCAATTTCCTGCCTGATTTTTTCAAGCCCCTGAATTAACCCAGCAGCCTCTTCATCCGTGATAATCGAAACTTTGGCCAGCATTTTACAGTGCGCAATACTGCCCTGAATGTCATAGGCATACAGCCGCCGGTCCACCTGGATCGAAGACGTAAATGTCTCAACAATAAAAGCTGTTTTTTCTGAAAACCTGCCTTGCCAAAGCTTATCCGACATTTTGATATTATTTCGTATTTCGTGTTTCGGATTTATGCAAAATCTAATAAATGTTTCAACTGTTACTTTTGATCTTCCAACTGCTCCAAAAGCTCATCGAGGCATTCAATTAAAGCATCAATTTCCTCTGTTTTGACAATCAATGGCGGAACAAAACGCAAGATATTTTCCTGGATGCAATTAATTAAAAATCCGCGCTGCAGGCACTGGTTTACCAGAGATTCACCCTTGATTGCCAGTTTAATGCCGAGTAGCAACCCCTGCCCCCGGAATTCAGCAATAACGTCATGCCGCTCTTTTAACCACAGCAGTTTTTCTCTAAAATACGCTCCCGCCTCGCGTCCCTGGTCGATAACGTTGCCCTGAACCAGGGTTCTGCAAACCTTTAGCGCTGCCGCGGTAACAAGCGGAGAGCCGCCAAAGGTCGTTGCATGCGACCCGGGGCCGAATGCTTCGGCCACCTGTTCCCTGGCCAGCATAGCACCAATGGGCAAACCGTTGGCCAGGGCCTTGGCCAGGGTCATGATATCGGGTTCGACATCATTATGCTCATAGGCAAAGAGCTTGCCCGTCCGTCCCATGCCGGTTTGAATTTCATCAAATATCAGCAGCACTCCCTTTTCATCGCATATCTGACGCACGGCCTCGAGATATCCGGGATCCGGACAGCGCACGCCGCCCTCCCCCTGAATCGGTTCAAGCATAACCGCACAGGTACTCGAATCAATTTTGGACCGCAGCGCGTCAATGTTATTAAAGGGAACATAATCAAACCCTTCCAGAACGGGATCAAATCCCTTCTTGATTTTGTCCTGTCCGGTCGCAGATAGGGTTGCCATGGTTCGCCCGTGAAAGGATTGTTCCATGGTAATGATTCTGAAACGCCTATTTTCACCGCAATCGTTGAAGTATTTACGAGCCAGCTTTATGGCCGCTTCATTTGCTTCGGCACCGCTATTGCAGAAAAAAGCACGATCGGCAAAACTGTGCTGAACCAGCCAGGCGGCTAATTCGACCTGGGGAATCGTGTAGTAGAGGTTGGATACATGCGTAAGTGTTCGGATTTGCGAAGAGACCGCATTGGCGATCCCTTGATGGGAATGACCCAGGTTGCAGACGGCGATTCCCGCCACAAAATCGGTATAGCTGCGGCCCCTCGTATCAAACAGGGTGCAGCCGCTACCCTTTGCCAGAACAACCGGAAACCGGCTATAGGTATTGGCGATTACCCGATCCGCCTGTTCCATAATCTCAGATGTCATTCCCTACCCCCGCTCAAATTAACGCATTGGAAGCCTTTATCCTGTTAGAATGCCTAAAGTGCGCTAAAATGCCTAAAGTGCCTAAAATTAAGGTATTCTAACAATCTGATTTGAATTCAGAAAGGCTTTCTATCATATTAAACATTCAGGATAAAACTGACTCGCGTATATTTAAAACGATACGCCGAAGGCGTACCACAATTTTAGGCATTTTACACTTTAGGCATTTTAGGCACTATATTTTATAGCTACTATAAAATATAACGACTCAAGTCCTCATCATCCTTAATTTCCTTTAATTTGTCTTCGACATAGGCTTTATCGATGGTCACCCGCTGTTCTTTCATATCCGGCGCATCAAATAATATATCTTCGAGTAAACGCTCCATGAGGGTGTGCAGCCGGCGCGCCCCGATATTCTCTGTGCGATCGTTGACCTCTTCCGCCATTCTGGCAATTTCGCCGACAGCATCATCTTCAAAGACAACATCGATTCCTTCGGTTCTCAACAGGGCCATGTATTGAAGCAACAGGGCATTCCGGGGTTCGGTAAGGATTCTGATAAACTCTTTTTGCCCCAAAGAATTCAACTCAACCCGTATCGGAAATCGCCCCTGCAGCTCCGGTATCAGATCAGATGGTTTGACCACATGAAAAGCGCCCGAGCCGACAAATAAAATATGATCCGTCTTAACCGGTCCGTATTTGGTCGTTACGGTGCTGCCTTCGACAATGGGCAAAAGATCTCTTTGCACGCCTTCACGCGAGATGTCAGGACCCTGGGTTCCGTTTTTGCCCGCTATCTTGTCAATTTCATCCAGAAAGATAATTCCCGATTGCTCGACTCTGGCAATGGCCTCTTTGACGACTTTATCCATATCCACCAGACCCTGGGCTTCTTCCTGGGCCATCATTTCAAGGGCTTCAGGCACCTTCGCCCGTCGCCGTTTAGTACTTTTGGGAAACATACCGCCCAGCATATCCTTGAAATTAATCCCCATTTCTTCCATCCCCGCATTAGAAAAAATTTCCACCATGGGCATGCTGCGATCAGCAACATCCAGATCCACATAACGGTTATCGAGTTTGCCCTTTCGCAACATGCTGCGCAGTTTTTCTCTGGTTGAGGATGATTCATCGCTGATTTGGGTTACGAGCTCAAACTGAACCTCTTTGGAATCATCGCTCTTAACTGACGGTTGTGCTTCGGATTTGGGCAGCAAAATGTCAAGCATTCGCTCTTCAGCAATTTGCCTGGCTTTATCCTGCACATCTTCTTGCGCCCGCACTTTGAAGCCGTTTATGGTAAGCTCCACCAGGTCTCTTACCATCGACTCCACATCGCGTCCTACGTAACCGACCTCTGTAAATTTGGATGCCTCCACTTTACTAAACGGAGAATCCGTCAGTTTGGAAAGCCTGCGCGCGATTTCGGTTTTACCGACGCCTGTCGGTCCGATCAAAATAATGTTTTTCGGGGCGATTTCATCACGAAGGTCGTCCGGCACCTGCTGCCGCCGCCACCTGTTTCTTAAAGCAACCGCGACAGAACGTTTGGCCTTATTCTGGCCGATGATATATTTATCCAGCTCTTTTACAATTTCCGATGGTTTGAGATTACTCATTAGAATACCTTTTCGAACTCATAATTTTTTCAGGTTTTCAGCAGCATCGGCTATCAAACCCGGGCGATATTTCCCTGATAGCAATGGAATAATGGGGTTTAATCGGAATACGTCTCAATTTTTAATAATAAACTAGGCCTGATCCGAATTTATCCTCAATATTCCAGCATTTCAATATTCTCTCCGAGGCATAGGCCTGCGAGCCGAAGGCCAACATTCCAGTTTCAACTTGGGTCGATGCACGCCCAGCCGCTGATGGTTAATCAAAGTTCTTCTATCGTAATCGTTTCATTTGTATAAATACATAGGGAAGCCGCAATTTTCATGGCCTTTTCCACGATACCGCGTGCATCAAGATCGGTATTTGCGATCAAAGCTGTGGCGGCGGCCTGGGCGGCAACACCGCCGGAACCGATGGCGACGATGCCCTCGTCCGGTTCAATAACGTCTCCATTGCCTGAAATCAGATAAATACGTTCATCGTCAACAGCTACCATGATGGCCTCAAGCCGCCTCAGATATTTATCAGTGCGCCAGTCCCGGGCCAGTTCCACAGCCGACCGGGTCAGATTTCCATTATATCGTTCCAGTTTTTCTTCCAACCGTTCCGACAAATTCATTGCATCTGCAGTGGCACCGGCAAATCCAACGATAATTTTATCGTTGTAGATGCGCCTGACTTTTTTAGCATGATGTTTGACCACATTTTTATCCAATGTGACCTGACCATCTCCGGCAACCGCTGCTTTGCCACGGTGCCGTACAGCTATAATAGTCGTACCATGATATTCCATCTCAACCTGACTTTCCTTATTTAAGTTTGTTTTGACTACTTTGGGTTTCAGTTGTCAGTTGTCAGGATTGAGAATTCAGGAGCTGAACCCTAACACCTGAAACCTGATTTTCACTTCCTTGGGTGCGCCCTGTCATAGGTCGCCATTAATCGATCGATGCTTACATGCGTATACTTTTGGGTGGTCGAAAGACTTTTATGTCCCAGCAATTCCTGAACAACCCTGAGGTCAGCACCGGCATCCAGCATATGGGTCGCAAATGTATGCCGCAGGGTATGCGGGGAAACCGGTGTTAACAGACCGCAGGCTGCAACCAGTTTGTTTAGAATACGGGCCACGGATCGGGCGCTCAAGCGCCCCTTATTCTTATTAAGAAAGAGCGGCCCGTTCATTTTCTCAGAGATTCCGCATTTCTGATTCAATAGCTGCCGGTAGGTCTTAATTGCAGCGAGGGCTTTTTTACCGATGGGCACGATTCTTTCTTTGCCGCCTTTGCCAACCACCCGGACCAGTGTTTGTCTATAATTCACATCAATGGTGTTCAATCCCACAAGCTCCGACACCCGGATGCCGCAGGAATACAGCGTTTCGAAAATTGCCCGGTTCCTCAGATCCAGCATCCTGCTGGTATGAATGGAGTCGAGCAATCGAAACATCTCATCAACGGGAAGATAGGCCGGAATGGTTTTATCCTGTTTAGGTGTAAGTATTGATCCTGCCGGATTATCCTCCGTCACTCCCCGTCTGATAAGAAAATTGAAAAATGAACGCAATGCAGAGAGTTTACGCGCAATGGTGGTTTTTTTATTCCGTTTATATAAATAGCCGAGATAGCCCCTGATGGTAATGTTATCCACCCAATCGATTTCGACCGGGTCGTTACCGCGGGAGAGTCGGTTTTCCGCCAGATATTTTAAAAATTCCTCTAAATCATTGCGGTAACCCCGGCGGGTATTTTCAGAGAACCCTTTTTCAGTGGCAAGGGATTCTACAAAATCGCTGATCAGGTCCTCAACCGGTATTGCCTTCATCGGTTGCATTATCCTCGTAACGGATCGCGTTAATGTGAAATACATCCCAGGCGATATCAAGGAACAGGCTCATGGTATAGGCAATCACACCGTCCATGCAAAACGCCACTGAAGCCGGATTAATCATACTTTTAACCGGCTAATATGGCGGCCGCCTTTCTGGATTTCTTTTTAAGCCGGGAAATGCGGCGCCTGTATACGGTCGCCATTTTTTTGTCTTGGACTCCGAGGGCGGATTGACGTTGCGCTTTAAGTGCCTTTATCTGTTTCTTTATTTCGCTGGGGGTGGTACCTGCTTTTTTGGCCGTCTTTTCTTTGGCCGTCTTTTCTTTGGCCGTCTTTTCTTTGGCCGACTTTTCTTTGGCCGACTTTTCTTTGATGCTTTTGTCTTCTGTGACGGTTTTTTCTTCGACACCCCTAACTTCATTAATAGCCACAAT
>Ga0265303_10002636_pt1 | contig 11144 bp, 7 predicted proteins | sample Helome_2_FD_192494 | JGI IMG/M metagenome (GOLD analysis project Ga0265303, IMG submission 192494) | Marine sediment microbial communities from subtidal zone of North Sea - Hel_20160317 (Illumina Assembly) | ecosystem: Environmental > Aquatic > Marine > Subtidal zone > Sediment ...
CTCCAGCTGTCGTGAGACGATTGGCTGTCGATGAGCACTCTAGTCGTCGCCCCGGTTCCGCTCCGGCCGTCGAGAATGCGAACCTTGTAGTCGGTGAGGTGCATGTCCGCGACCTCGGGGAAGAATGGGCGCAGAGCTTTGCGAAGCGCGGCATCCAGGGCGCTCACCGGGCCGTTGCCTTCACCGGCGGTATGCACGACCTCGTCGCCGATCCGCACCTTTATCGTGGCCTCGGCGAACATTCCGCCGCCACGACGCCGTCCGACGCCGGCTTGGAAGTCCAGTACCTCGAAAGGCGCGTGGTAATCAGCCTCGTGGCGCGCCATCAGAACGGCGACGGAGGCCTCGGCGGCTTCGTATGCGAAGCCCTTGGATTCGAGCTCCTTTATCTTTTCCAGGACTCGCCCGCCACTTGCGGAGCTCACTTCGAGACCGAGCTCTTCGGCCTTGCTGAGCAGGTTGCTGCGCCCTGATAGCTCACTAACCACCACGCGCGACTCGTTGCCAACCAGCGTTGGGTCGACGTGCTCGTACGACTCTGGATGACGTCGGATCGCCGACACGTGAATGCCGCCCTTGTGAGCGAAGGCGCTTCGCCCGACGTAGGCTGCATGTTCGTTCGGGCTCAGGTTCGCGATCTCCGCGACGAAGTGGCTCAGGTCGTGGAGCTGGTTGAGGCCGCCTTTCGGAAGACATTGGAGGCCGAGCTTGAGCTCCAAATCGGGGATGACGGAGCAGAGGTTTGCGTTGCCGCAGCGCTCACCGTAGCCGTTTACGGTGCCTTGGACGTGGCGCGCGCCGGCGCGAACGGCTGCGATGGAATTTGCGACGCCGCACTCCCCGTCGTTGTGGGCGTGAATCCCAAGAGGCGCGTCGGGGAGCGCCTCCTGGACCGCTTTGACGATCTCTTCGATCTCCCAGGGCATCGAGCCACCGTTCGTGTCGCAGAGCGTGAGGGTTTCGGCTCCAGCGCAGGAAGCCGCTCGCAGGGTCTCGATCGCGTACCCGCGGTCGGACTTGTAGCCATCGAAGAAATGCTCCGCATCGTAGATCACCCGGCGTCCGCTCTCCTTGAGAAACGCGACGCTTTCTTCGACCATGCGCAGGTTCTCCTCGAGATTGGTGCGCAGCACCTCCGTGACGTGCATGTTCCATGTCTTGCCGAAGATGGTGCAGACTGGCGTCTCGGCTGCGATGAGGGTTTGAAGCTGAGGGTCGTCCTCGGCGCGAAGCTCGGCTCGGCAGGTAGATCCGAACGCCGCGATCGTGACGTTCTTCCAGGGCAGGTCCTTCGCCCGCTCGAAGAACTCGACATCCTTGGGATTCGAGCCGGGCCAGCCGCCTTCGATGAACGTCACGCCGACCGAATCCAAGTGCTCCGCGATGCGCAGCTTGTCGTCGCACGACAGACTCATGCCTTCCATCTGCGTGCCGTCACGCAGAGTGGTGTCGTAGACCTCCACGACCGGGGCCGAGGCCTTATGTCCGTTGCTGCTCATGGTGCAAAATCTGATCGTCGAACGAAAGCAGGTAACCAAGCTGGTCGATGCCCTCGAGAAGGCAGTGCTTCGAAAATGCGTCGATGGGGAAGGTCGCTTCGAGCCCGTCTAAGGCGGTTAGGGACTGAGTCGGCAAGTCAATCGAGATCTTGGTAGAACGGTCGAGCTGCACCGCTTCCATCAGTGCCTTGTACACGGACGCGCTCACCTCGACCGGGAGCAGCCCATTCTTCAACGAGTTGCTCTTGAAGATGTCGGCGAAACCCGTCGAAATGATCGCCCGAAAGCCCCAGCCGACGAGCGCCCAGGGCGCGTGCTCTCGCGAGGACCCGCTGCCGAAATTGTTGCCTGCGAGGAGGATCTGCGCGCCCTGCGAAGCCGGTTCGTTGAGGACGAAGTCGGGGTTGTTCGATCCGTCTTTGAGATAGCGCCAGTCGCAGAAGAGGCTGTCGCCGAGCCCGTGCTTGTCGGTCACCTTGAGAAAACGAGCAGGGATGACTTGGTCCGTGTCCACGTTCTCCTCGGGGAGAGGTACCGCGTGCGATGTCAGTGTGGTGAATTTCGCCATGACTCAGCCTTTCAAGAAAGCAGAAAGCTCCGCGGGTCGGTGACTTCGCCTTTAACCGCCGAAGCGGCTGCGGTAAGAGGGGAGGCGAGGAAAGTTCGTCCCCCCTTGCCCTGACGTCCTTCGAAATTGCGGTTCGAAGTGCTGACCGCGTATTGCCCCGGCTCCAAGTTGTCGCCGTTCATTGCGATGCACATCGAGCACCCGGGCTCACGCCATTCGGCGCCTGCTTCCTGGAAAATCCGGTCGAGCCCTTCGGCCTCGGCCTGTTTTTTGATGTCGTGAGAGCCCGGGACGACGAGTGTTCGCACCCCGTCCGCCACCTTGCGTCCACTGAAGACGCCCGCGGCCATTCGGAGGTCGCTGATGCGCGAGTTAGTGCACGAGCCGATGAAGACGACGTCGATCTTCTGACCGAGCAGGCGCTGCCCGGGCTGAAGGTCCATGTAGCCCATCGCCTTCTCGAATGCGGCCCGCTGCGAGGCGTCCTCGAAGCGGTCCGTCGTGGGCATGGGCTCGCTGATCTGCATGCCCATGCCGGGGTTTGTCCCATACGTGATCATCGGCTCGAGCTTGTTTGCGTCGATGACGACGGTCTTGTCGAAGATCGCGCCTTCGTCGGTGCGCAGCTGATTCCAGCGTTCGACCGCAGCGTCCCAGTCTGCGCCCTGTGGCACGTGGTCGCGGCCTCGCAGATACTCGAAGGTCGTTTCGTCAGGACCGATCATGCCGGCGCGTGCGCCCGCTTCGATGCTCATGTTGCAGACGGTCATCCGGCCTTCCATGTCGAGAGCTCGGATTGCCGAGCCGGTGAACTCGATGACGTAGCCAGTGCCGCCGCCCGTGCCGATCTTCGAGCAGAGCGCCAAAATGATGTCCTTGGCTGTGACGCCCGGCATGAGCTGACCTTCGACTCGCACCTCGAGCGTCTTTGCCTTCCGCTGCAAGAGGCACTGTGTAGCCAGAACGTGCTCGACCTCGCTCGTCCCTATGCCAAACGCCAGGGCACCAAACGCGCCGTGGGTCGACGTATGGCTGTCACCACAAACAATCGTCTTGCCGGGTTGCGTGAAGCCGCGCTCTGGCCCGATGACATGAACAATCCCGTTCCGACTGTCTCCGAGCGCGTAGAGCTCGATGCCAAACTCCTTACAGTTGCGCTCCAACTGCCCAAGCTGTGCCTTTGCCTGATCGTCGATCACCCAGAGCGCCTTCGGTAGCGTCGGCGTCGAATGGTCCATCGTCGCGATGGTCTTCTCCGGGCGTCGGACCTTGAGGCCGCGCTCACGAAGGCCGGTGAAGGCCTGCGGCGACGTCACCTCGTGAATGAGATGCAGGTCGATGTAGAGAACTGCCGGCCTGTCCGGCTCCTCAACGACGACGTGCCCGTCCCAAACCTTCTGAAATAGTGTTCTTGGTTCCATCATGCTCGTTACGCAGCGCTTCCGGCTGCCTTGCTTTCGGGTTGCTTGGCTTCTCTGATCGCGAGGATGCGGTTGATGGCCGCAAGATAGGCCTTGGCGCTGGCCACGATGACGTCGGTGTGTGCGCCGTGCCCATGGAACACCCTTGCGCGTGAGTGCTCGTATTGCGGATTGATCTTGTCGGGCTCGGCGTCGCCGTGCTCGTCGGGCGCCACGCGAACACTCACCTCGCCAAGGGCGTCGATTCCTTCCGTCACCGACTGCACGGTGTACTCGAGCAACGTGGCGGGCACGTGGACGAGGGACTGAATCGCCTTGTACACCGCGTCGACGGGTCCCGTCCCCACCTCTGCGGCCGTTTGCGTGACGCCGTCAGGCCCAGTGAGCTTGACGGTCGCCGTGGGCATTCCGGTGCCGCAGCCGACCTGGATGGCGTCGAGTCGCCAAAACTCTTTGGGTTGGTAAAGCTCATCGCTGACCAGCGCCAACAAATCGGCGTCGGTGATGATCTTCTTCTTATCGGCGAGTTTCTTGAAGCGCGCAAAGGCCTTGTCTAGCCCGTCTCCTGACACCGGATATCCGAGCTCGACCAAGCGATTCGCAAATGCATGCCGACCGGAGTGCTTGCCGAGGACGAGCAGCGTTTTTCCGGCGCCTACCGTTTCGGGCCTCATGATTTCGTACGTCTCTTCGTGCTTGAGCATCCCGTCCTGGTGGATACCGGCTTCGTGCGCAAACGCGTTGGCGCCAACGATGGCCTTGTTCGGTTGCACGACCATGCCCGTCACCTTGCTGACCAAACGGCTCGCACGGGTGAGCTGCGTGGTGTCGACTCTGGTCTCGATCCCGTAGAGGTCGCGTCGCACGCGGAGCGCCATCACGACCTCCTCGAGCGAGGCGTTACCCGCGCGCTCGCCGATGCCGTTGATCGCGACCTCGACCTGCCGTGCTCCGTGCTGGACCGCCGACAAGCTGTTGGCGACCGCCAAACCGAGGTCGTTGTGGCAATGGACGCTTATCACGGCCTTTTCGATGCCAGGCACGTTCTCGCGAAGCATCGCGATGCGACCGCCAAACTCCTCGGGGATCGTGTACCCGACCGTGTCGGGAATGTTCAGCGTGCTCGCACCAGCCTCGATCGCAGCCTGCAAGGCTTCGTAGAGGAAGTCCATCTCCGTTCGGCCGGCGTCCTCAGGGCTGAACTCGATGTCGTCGCAGAAGCTACGCGCGAAGGCGACCATCTCGCTGATCTTGGCGAGCACCTGGTCCCGGCTCATCCGCAGCTTGTGCTCGCGATGAATCGGCGATGTCGCGAGGAAGGTATGGATCCGGCCGTGCTTCGCAGGAACGATCGCCTCAGCTGCCTTTTCGATGTCAGGCTGGTGAGCCCGCGCCAGGCTACAGATGGTCGGCGGCTCCGAAGATGGCCGACCCTCCACGCCCGTCACGCCCACGGCCTCGGCGATGGTCTTCACCGCTCGCAAGTCGTCGGGAGAAGCGGCCGCAAAGCCCGCTTCGATGATGTCCACCCCCAGTCGCGATAGGGTCTTCGCCACCTCTAGCTTCTCCGACGAGGTCATCGTCGCGCCAGGTGATTGCTCTCCATCTCGGAGCGTTGTGTCGAAGATCCGTACGTGATCGGGTTGCATGATTCATTCTCCCGACGCCGCTTCGAGCGACGCCTGACTTACTCTCCCTGTTTGATTTCCACTGGGTCGACGAAGGGCATCATCGACCGGAGTTTCGCACCGACCTGTTCGAGCCGCTGCTCCTGCTCGGCGTGCCGGATCCGATTGAACTCCGGCCGGCCCTTCTTGTTCTCTTCGATCCAGCGCTTGGCAAACGTGCCGTCCTGAATCTCGGCCAGAACCTGCTTCATGGCCTTTTTGCTCTCGTCGCCAATGACACGCGGTCCGCTTACGTAATCGCCCCACTCGGCGGTGTTCGACACCGAGTAACGCATGTAGTTCAGACCGCCGCGGTACATCAGGTCGACGATGAGCTTGAGCTCGTGGAGGCATTCGAAATACGCGAGCTCGGGCTGGTAGCCTGCCTCGACCAGCGTTTCGAAACCGGCCTTGACGAGCTCGGACGCGCCACCGCACAGAACAGCCTGCTCGCCGAAGAGGTCCGTCTCGGTTTCCTCGGTGAACGTGGTCGTCAACACGCCTGCGCGCGCGCAGCCGATTCCAGCTGCGTAGGACATCGCGAGCGCATCCGCGTGGCCGGTCGCGTCCTGATGGACGGCCAAAAGGGCCGGCACGCCGCCTCCTTCTTGATAGGTTTCACGGACACGGTGACCTGGGCTCTTTGGGGCGACCATCGTCACGTCGACGTCCTTGGGCGGCTCGATCGTGCCGTACCGGATGTTGAAGCCGTGCGCGAACATCAGCATATTGCCCGCCTCGAGGTTTGGCGCGATCTGCTCTTCGTAGATTGCCGGCTGCGAGGTGTCGGGCGCCAAGATCATGATCACGTCGGCTTCCTTGGCCGCGTCGTTCACCGACTTCACCGTAAGCCCGGCCACCTCGGCCTTCGGCTTGCTCTTGCTGCCGCCCTGCAAACCGATGCGAACGTCCACGCCACTCTCCTTCAAGTTGAGCGAGTGAGCGTGGCCCTGGGAGCCGTAGCCGATGATCGCGACCTTCTTGCCTCGAATCAACGAGAGGTCAGCGTCTTTTTCGTAGCGAATCTGGGTCATGGGTCTCTCTACTTCTCCAAAGGGGTTATGCTGCCGAGTCGCGCGACGCGGGCACCGTGGGGTGAGCGAGCTCGTGCTTCTCGACGCCGCGGGTCATCGCTACGGTGCCGGTTTGTACTAACTCCAAGATTCCAAACGGCCTGAGCACCGAGACCAGGCCTTCGACCTTGTCTTGGGGGCCGGTGATCTCGATCGTCACGCGGTCGGGCGACATGTCGATCGCCCGAGCGCGAAATACGTCGCAGATTTTCAAGACTTCATCGCGCTGCTCGCGGTTGCAGTTGACCTTGATCAAGGCCAGCACGCGATTGATCGACTGCTTGTGGGTGATGTCGTCGACCCAAAGCACGTTGACCATCTTATAGAGGTTCGCCTCGATCCGCTTGGCCTTGTCCTCGTCGGCGTCGCAGACGATGGTCATGCGCGACACACCGGCTTCATGGGTCGCGCCGACGTTGAGCGAATCGATGTTGAAGCTGCGGCGGCGAAACAAGGAGGCGACTCGGTTCAAGACACCAGGCTTGTCTTCGACGAAAACGGCAAACGTTCTTTTCACGGACTGGGACATCAGTCGTCCTTTCCTGTCTCGAAGATCGGATTGTGCTGCGACTCGCCGGGTTTGCCCGGCCGTTGGATCATGTTGTGAAGGTCCGCACCGGCGGGCACCATCGGGTACACTGCGTCTTCCTGCTCGACGCGGAAATCGATGACGACGGTACCCTCCGTCGCCTCCGCCTCGCGAACGGCCTTTTCCACCTCGGACCGCTGCTTTACGCGGATGCCGGTCAAGCCATGCGCCTCAGCAAGCTTCACGAAGTCCGGACTCAGGAGCGGCGTCGCTACGTAACGTCCGCCATAGAAGAACTGCTGCCACTGACGCACCATGCCGAGGAAGCCATTGTTGATGATGGCGACGTTGACCTTGATGCCCTCTTGTGCACAGGTTGACAGCTCTGCTGCGGTCATTTGAAAACCGCCGTCGCCGCAGATGACCCAAACGGACTCGTTCGGCTCGGCGAACTTCGCGCCGATTGCGGCGGGCAAGGCAAAGCCCATCGTGCCGAGCCCGCCCGAGGTGAGCAGTTTCCTGGGATAGTCGTGCTTGTAGTACTGAGCTTCCCACATCTGATGCTGTCCAACGTCGGTGACGACGAGCGCCTTCCCTTCGGTGAACCGGTAGAGGTCGTGGATGACGTGGGCAGCGTAAAGCTTGCCGAGGTCGGGGAGGTTCTTGATGTCTCGGACGGCCGATCCGCCTTTGATTTCGTCGATGTAGGCGAGCCAGTCGGGGCGGTCGCAGTTTCCGACCAGGGGGATGAGAGCCTCGAGGACCTCCCGCGCGTCAGCGACGATCGGAACATCAACGCGGACGTTCTTATTGATCTCCGCTGGGTCGAGCTCGATGTGGATCTTCTTCGCGTTTTGCGCGTAGGTCTTGAGGTTGCCCGTCACGCGGTCGTCAAAGCGCATCCCGACAGCGATGATCAAATCTGCGTCCTGGATGGCTTTGTTGACCCAGGTCTCTCCGTGCATGCCCATCATCCCGAGGTTTCTGGGGTGAGTAGCCGGGAATCCACCCAGGCCCAGCAATGTGCAGGCGACCGGAATGTTTGTGGTTTCGATGAACTCCTTCAGCGTCTCCGTCGCTTGCGACTTGATGATGCCGTACCCGGAGAAGAGGATCGGACGTTTTGCGTTCTTGATGAGATCGACGGCTTCCTCGAGCTGCTCGGCCAGTGGCGCGTAATCCGGACGGTAGCCGGGAAGCACGATTTCTTCATCGGTCCACTCGAACACACAGGTTTTCTGCTGCGCATCTTTGGTTATGTCCACGACGACAGGTCCAGGTCGCCCCGAACGCGCGATGTAAAACGCCTCGCGGATCGTCGGAGCGATTTGCTCCGGCTCGGTCACCAGGTAGTTGTGCTTGGTGACCGGGATGGTGCAGCCGGTGATGTCGGTCTCTTGGAACGCGTCGCTGCCGATGAGGTGAGACGGAACCTGCCCGGTGATGCAGACCATTGGGATCGAATCGAGCATGGCGGTGGCAATGCCGGTGACCAGGTTGGTCGCTCCAGGGCCCGAGGTTGCGATACAGACACCGACTTGCCCCGATGCACGGGCGTAGCCGTCGGCCATGTGTGAAGCGCCCTGCTCGTGGCGCGTCAGCACATGGTGGATTGGGTATTGGATCATCGCGTCGTAGGCCGGCATGATCGCGCCGCCCGGATATCCGAAGCAGACCTCGACCCCCTCGCGTACGAGCGCTTCCCAAATGATCTGGGATCCGGAAAGCGTATCGCCGAGGCGATTTTTCAGCTTGGGATTGGCGGGTGTCACGAGGGTCTCCTTCGTTGCTGGCTGGCTCCAACTAGTTGATTTGAGGCGGTATTCAAGCGGCGCGCGCCCAACGAAAAAGGCGTCGAGTCGATCACCGACCGGGCACCGATCTCGAGGACGAACCGAGGGATGCCCGGCGTACGCCAAGTCGCTGCGTTTTTGTGCTGTGAGTGTCTGTTCATAGGTCTAAGGCAACAAAAAAGCCCCCGCATGCTCGATGCGAGGGCCAGAAACGGAGTGGGTTGGTCTGTGGGTTGGTTCTGGTCCCCGCCTATGCCTGCGTAACTAGCAGGAGGCTAATAATGAGGCCGACTACGACTACAACACCACCGACGAGGCCCGCGCGACGCGCGTCCATCGGATCATTCATAGCGATCGGCTCATGAACCATTACCGCACCATTGTGCGGCCAACCCCCCTCACGGTCAAGAGGGACACTCTCTACCCCTTCAAGCCAATGGAATCACCCGACTTCTCAGCGAACGATCGCAGCGACTCCGACTCCGCGATCTAGAGCATCGACGCACACGTTTGAGCCGGCGCTGCGATCTTTGCCGCAGAAGTCGTTGCGTTTCAGGTAGTTGAGGGGGTAGAGAGTGTCCCGGTTTAGCGTTCGTCTAGGTCTACGGCGACGGTTTGCTCGGTGGGGCTTGCGGTGAGCGGCTCGGAGCTCTGCTCGATTTGGCCGCCGAATGCGTCCCACCAGGCCTCGGCGTCTGCGCGGGTCCAGCGCGCGACCGCGAGTCGATCGAGGGCGTCGGCGAGCTCCTGTCCGGAAGCCGGCCTGTCTGCTTGGTCCTTTTCCAAGCAAGCCATGATCAGCGCCTCGAGCCCGGCGGGGATCTCCAGCGACGACGCTTCCGAAAGTGGCAAAGGCTTGGTGTGCAAGTGGTGCAGGCAGATTTCCATGATCGTCTTCCCGTCGAAGACGTGGCGGCCCGCAAGCAGGTAGTATCCAACCGCGCCGAGCGCATAGAGATCGGTGCGCGCGTCGATCCCCTGCGGTTCCTGGATTGCCTCGGGACTCAAGTAGTGTGGTGTGCCCTTGATCGACATCGTGTTGGTCATCTCGAGATCATCGACCTGGCCGAGATTCTTCACGAGTCCAAAATCGAGGACTTTCGTCACGTCGGGCACGCCGCCCTGACGCGCGAGCATGATGTTGCTCGGTTTGATGTCCCGATGAATCAAGCCAACTTGGTGCGCTTCATTCAGCGCGAGCGCCGCGTCACGAAGAATGCGCACGACCCGCTCCACTGGCTGCGGGCCGCCGGCTTTGACCACTTGGCTCAGGGTCGCCCCGTCCAGCAGCTCCATTGCATAGTAGAAGAGCCCATCGGGGGTCCGGCCGTAGTCGTAGATGGTGACCGTGTTTGGGTGGGTGAGCTTTGCGGTCAGCTGCACCTCGCGACGAAAGCGGTCGAGAGCGTCCGGGTCGGCAAGCTCCGGCCGCAGCAGCTTGATGGCGGTTGGCCGCTTCAACATGCCGTGTTGCGCCTCGTAGACGACGCCCATCGCGCCCTCTCCGAGCTTACGGCGGAGATTGTACTGACCGAGGCTTTGGATGTCGCTCACCTCTTTGCGCAATCGGTGAATCACCCTCGACGCAAGGGCTGCAAGGCCGATGGTGAGTGTCCACCACATGAGCGTGATCACCGATTGAGCAGACGCGACACGCTGGGGGGACTCCGCCGGGTAGCCGAACACCCGCCAGATGTCGAGGTCGATACTCAAGTAGTGGTAGTACATCGCCGCCACGAGAGGGATCCCGATGAGGATGCCGAGGATCGTGGTTCGCCGAGCGGAGCTGGGCACGAATACGCTACGGGCAAACATCACGAGCGCCAGAATGAACGCGGTGATCGTGTCGGCCCCGACTTCGGGTCGAATGTCCAAGCCCATGCCGATGTAGCAAACGCTGGTGAGGAAGATGCCGGTGTTTTCGATGCCATGAATCGTGTTGACCGAGTAGTTACCGCGCCGGCAGATCAGCCAAACCAGCAACAGGGGTACGATTCCAGCGGCATGGATCAGGAAACCAGGGTCGGTGACTTGTTCCTCGAGACCCCCAAACAGGACGCCCAAGACCAAGCGAAAGGCCAAGGCCGTGCCCCCGAGGATGGCGCCGATGAGGCCGAACACGGCGACGCGCCGCTGAAGAAAGGCGCGCGCTTCGGGATTCGCGAAGTAGGTGCTTTTACTCATGCTGGCCTGCCCATGATGACTAACTTCGCAGGTTGTAGCCACTGCGCAGGAGCGCGCTTGCCGTACCGAGGACCACGAGGAACGAGACCAGCACGACTCCGGCGCTCGTGACGGGCGAAACGTCTGCCACGCCGAGGAAGCCATAGCGAAGGCCGTTGACCATGTACAGCAGCGGGTTGAGACGGCTGACCGTATTCCAGGGCTCGGGGAGAAGATCGATCGAATAGAAGACGCCACCGAGGAAAGCCAAGGGGAGCAGCACGAAGTTCGGGAATATCGCGAGATGATCGAACTTCTCCGCCCAAAGCGCGGCGATCATTCCCAGGAGCGCGAGCGTCGCGGTCACGAAGATCGTGAAAAAGAGCGTCCAGCCGACGTCGTGCAGGGGAAACCAGGTGAACGAAAGGGCG
>Ga0265303_10002637_pt1 | contig 11144 bp, 11 predicted proteins | sample Helome_2_FD_192494 | JGI IMG/M metagenome (GOLD analysis project Ga0265303, IMG submission 192494) | Marine sediment microbial communities from subtidal zone of North Sea - Hel_20160317 (Illumina Assembly) | ecosystem: Environmental > Aquatic > Marine > Subtidal zone > Sediment ...
TGTTCGGTGGGCTGGCTCTGTTTCTCGGTGGTCTGCAATTGCTGTCGGAGGGTATGACGAAAGCCGCCGGCCAGACCATGAAGACGGTGCTCGCAAAGCTGACAACCAATCGTTTCAGCGGGGCCCTGACAGGGGCCTTTGTGACCGGCATACTCAATTCCTCCACCGTGACCACCCTCCTGGTCGTCGGCTTCATCAGCGCCGGCTTCATGACCCTGGCGCAGTCGGTCGGCGTGATCATGGGTGCGAATATTGGCAGTACCGTCACGGCCCAGTTGCTGGCCTTCAATCTGTCCGCCTATGCGTTGGGTCCGGTCGCGATCGGTTTTTTCATGATGTTCACGGCCAAGCAGGAGAAGACGAAGTACTACGGCATGATGATCATGGGCATCGGCCTGGTGTTCTACGGCATGGGGCTGATGAGTTCGGGAATGGCCCCGCTGCGCACCTATGAACCGTTTCTCGCAATCCTGAGGGGCTTGGAGAATCCGTTTGCCGGCATCCTCGCCGGCGCTGTGTTCACGGCGATCGTGCAATCTTCTGCGGCGACCGTGGGTATCGCCATCGCGATGGCGAGTGAGGGTCTGCTCGCGCTACCGGCGGGGATCGCGTTGGCCCTCGGGGCAAATATCGGTACCGCAGTCACAACTGCAATCATGGGCATCATGAGCAGTAAGTCGACCGATGCCGTGCGTGCATCGGTGGTGCACGTGGTTTTCAACGTCCTGGGTACGCTGATCTGGCTGCCCTTTATCTGGCTGCTGGTGGACATTGCGGTCTGGGCTTCTCCGGTAAGCGGGGGGGGGCTGGAAGGGACAGCCAAGGCTGCCGCCGAGGTACCGCGTCAGATCGCAAATGCCAATACGCTGTTCAACGTGATCAACACCCTGTTGTTCATCGGCTTCACCGGCCTGTTTGCGAAGCTGGCGGAACGCCTGGTGCCTGAGCGCAAGGTGCCGGTAGGTGTGATCATCGAGCCGGAGTTTCTCGATGAGGCCGCACTCAAGGCGCCGTCCATCGCACTGCAGCAGGTACGACTCGAACTGGGCCGGGTCGGCGAGATTACACTCGGCATGCTCAGGGATGTCGGCCCTGCCTTCAAAGCAAGGGACCTCGCGGCCTTTGAGGACATTGCCCGGCGTGACGATGAGGTCGATATATTGGAGGAGGAGATCCTCAAATACATGGGCAGGATTCGCATGGGCATGATGACGGAGGAGGAGAGTGACGAGTTCCAGGGCCTGATGATCGCAACGGACAATATCGAGAACCTGGCAGACGTTATTGAGACGGATATCGTTGCTCTGGCGCAAAGACTGGTACAGCTCAAATCTGTCTCGGGGGAAGAGACCCGGGTGATGTTGACGGACCTCTATGAGTCGACGTTGAAAGCGGTGGAACTGGCCGTGCAGTCGATTCGCGACAATGACCAGAACGCGGCGGAGTCGGTGATGATGTTAAAGGGTGCCTTCCGTGATCAGTCAGAGCGCCTGTTGGGTAGGAAGGCCTCGCGACTCTCTGCCGATGATCCGGATTATCTTGGACTGGTAAGATTGCAGATGGGCTTCGTAGATCAAATGCGGCGTATCTATACGCTTTCCAAACGGATTGCCAAGGTCACCCTGCCGTCAGCGATCGCGCAGGAGGGCTGATCCGTTCATTGCCCCAGGTCGGGTCAGGGCGAACCGTGCGGGCATAGCCGGGGCTTTGCCCGACATGGCACGCGCTACTGCATGAGGAGGAGCGCCAGGTAGGGCACCAGGTTGAATACCAGGAAAAGTATCTTGAACAGACCGAGGAAGGCGTACATGACCGCGTTATAGGTCTCGCGGTGGATCGGGAACCATCTGTTCTGGATCCGGTACACCAGGTCTGGTGCAAGCAGGAAGAACAAGGTCCACAGGATCAGGATGCCGCCATTGATGGCGGTACACCACATGAAGAAGCTGGTGAGCGACTGGATGTCCATTCTGCTCCCGGGGTCCTGATCAAATCACTACGGTCTATCGGCGGCGGGCCGGGCGGGCGTGGGGCATAGGCCTCGGTCGCGACGGCATACCGCCGGGGGGTCGCATGCCGGGTGGTCGCGCCACGGGCGGTCGCGCAACCGGCGGACGGGGGCGTGCACCCGGCGGACGGTTGTCAGGGCGGTTATGGTCCACGTCGATGTCGATGTCTCCGTAGCAGCAACGACCGTAATAGGGGTCGTGCCAGTAGTCACCGGCGTAATAGCCGTAATGCACGGTGCTGGTACCTGAAGAGGCGCAGCCGAGGGTAAGCAATATCCAGCCCGCCACGACCGTGGTGCCGAAAGCTCTCCGGAGATGACGGCTCATGGTTTCATCTCCTTGGATGCGTCTTCCCCATAGTCCCACCGCAACAATCCGACCGTCGCCCCGGTGGGGTCGGCGGCTATAGCCAGCCCCCGGTCGGCGACATCGTCCTGTGGTTCGAAGATGATCTTGCCACCATGGCTCTGGATCCGCTTCAAGGTCGCGTCCATGTCCTTGACGCGGATGTATCCAAGCCAGGTTGGCGGGTAGTCTGAGTCGTGTGACAGGACGCCGATGCCCGCACGCAGATAGTCCTGGCTCTTGAGCAGATAGTCCATGACCTCCCCAAGCAGGGCATCTTTTTCCACCGTGTAGCCGAACAGGCTGGTGTAAAACCGTACGGCCTTTTCCAGGTCACGTGTGAACAACTCGTGCCAAATCCATTCCCCGGGTTCGGCCCGGTAGTCGCCCGGGTCGCCACTTGATGAGCGCATCACGCCGAAGGGCACGCCTTCCGGGTCGGTGAGGATGGCGAAATCCCCCCGCTTTTCGTATGAGCGGTGCTTCAACAGGCTGTCTCCGCCGCGTTGGCCTACGGCAATTTCCGTTGCACCAACGTTGGCTACGGAAATGTAGTGGATCCACCTGCCATAGGTGTCGCCGCCGTCCGGCGCCTCGCGGTGGGCAAGACCGGCCACGGGCATGCCGTCATGCATAAAGATGCCGTAAGGTTTGGGGGGCTGCTTGACTGCGTGCCACTCCCAACCGAACACCTGCTCATAGAACTGACGCGATTTCTCGACATCACTGCTGAACAGGTCCGCCCAGACGAGTTTTCCCGGCAGGTGTTTCCCGGAAGGAGGATCGGTAAGCGGCGGCAATGGCGGCATGGTGCCCTGCTGTGCAAGGGCTGCCGTGCCCAAAATCAATTGCGCGAGCAAAATCCAGCGTAAGAGTCGCATGTGGTTGGAGGCCTCTGTTCCTTGTTCTGCAGGATCCCTGCAAGCGGGCATCATCCCCCAAAATGCAAGGCCATTCCAGGTGGTGAATGCGGTACTTCGGATCCCGGGTGTCGCGTACAGCCCAGAATTCAGGCCTGACATCTTGCCTTGTGCTTTGTTCAATCGCTCAGAAACTGTCCGGCACGGATGATCGCGAGCCGCGCCGGTCGGCCTTCGATTTTGTGCCGCAACCATTCGACCGCATCCTGCCAGTTGTCTCCATCGGCTTTGAGCAACAGATCCAGGTCCGGTTCGAGGTAGGCGCCCTCGCTGTTGAGTTCCAGGTAGGGGTGCCTGCTGGCAGGGGGCAATCTCAATATCCGCTGCCAGTCTATGGTGTGACCCTGGCGTGCAGCCTGCTCCAATGCCGCAGCGAACTGCGACAGTTCGCTGGCCAGCCGGTTGCAGATAACGGCCTTCTGCGTCCGGTTTTCGAGCGTATCGAACTCACAGCGGAGATCGTCACCGATCTGATAACTCGGTCGTGTTCGCTGGCGCAGAATCCAGACGCCAGGGAGGCCGGATTCCGGTTCTTTTTCCTTTGTCACCGTTGTGCGCAGGATGCTGCAATCGTTGTAGGCACAGAACTGCTCCAGGACCAGCGATGAGATCTGGTCATCCTCTGATGCGCGCGGCCCTGAAACCACAACGGTCTGCCCTTCGACGATGATCAGGATCTGATGCCTGGGATCCACGTAGAGGTTGAACCGACCGCCTTGTGCGAGGCTGAGTCGGGCGAGTTCGATCTGGTTGATCAGGCCTTGGGTACCTCGTTGCCATCGAGCCAGTTTCGCGCGTCGCGCCGAAGTGCTGGCCTTCTCCCCCGCGGAGCTCAGCAGTTCCCTGGAGTAGACATCCCTTAGTACATCTAGGGTGATGGCGGCGAATTCCCATTGCTGATCCGGGTCCGCGGTTGTCAGCTGTCGCGCAAGGATGGACAGCGGGGGCGGCTGTATCGAGGCCGGCGCTGTTATCCTGGGGCCCGGTGGCGGCGGGGCGGCCCACGCCGGCAAAAACGAGAGTGCCGCGGCAAGCACGATGCTGTGACAGGGTTTGATCGGGCAAGGCATAACCGGCGCTGTTCGATAATCTGTATCCGCACATGGTAACGCGCGCGTGCACCTGAATGGCAGGTAGCCTCGGAGGTTATCTGCTGGTTTTATGATCTCCTGTCGGCCGCCGGCAATTGCATGGCTGTTGGCGGTGCTATGCTCAGCTGACAAGATCGTTCCTTACCTGGCGATATCCGACACGGAGAAATCCTTATTTGAGCATCAAGCCGCACGCCTTCGTGGCCATGCCTTTTGGTACCAAACCGGGGCCGGATGGCCAGCCTTTGGATTTCAATCGTATCTATGCGGAACTGATCAGGCCTGCCCTGGAGGCTGCAGGGCTGACGGCATTTCGGGCCGATGAGGAAACACGGCCCGGGGATATCCGGGTCGATATGTTTCAGGAGCTTCTGATCGCCGACCTGGTAGTGGTCGACCTGACCATCGACAATCCCAATGTCTGGTATGAACTGGGGGTGCGTCATGCGCTGCGGGCGCGTGGTGTCGTGCTGATATCCGGGGGCCAGTCGACCAAGGCATTCGACGTCTATACCGACCGCAAGCTGCGCTACAGCATCGCCGACGGTGGTCCCGACCCCGACAGTCTCGATCAGGATCGCGAACACCTGCGTGAGATGATCGCGGCAACCATGGAGTCCTGGCACGGGCGCAAGATGAGCCCGGTGTACCAGCTGATTCCCAATCTGGTCGAGCCGGACTGGCGGACGCTGCGGGTGGGCAATCTTCGTGAGTTCTGGGAATCCTATGACGATTGGGAGGAAAGGATAAGCCAGGCGCGTCGGCAGGATCGTGTCGGCGATATGCTGGTGCTTGCTGATGAGGCGCCGGTGGCGGCATTCCGCGCCAGCGCCTGGATTCGGGCGGGTATCGCACTGCGCAGGGCCGGGCACTATGAGTTTGCGCTCGAGCAGCTCGAGAAGGGCCTGGCGATTGAGCCACTCGACCTGCAGGGGTTGAGGGAAAAGGGGATGTGCCTGCAGCGTCTCGCCTCACTGGGCCGGCGCGGTTTTCACCTGGAAGGCGCACGGAGTCACTACGGTGGCATTCTGAAGCATGCCCCGAAAGACGTGGAGACCTGGGCCCTGCTCGGTCGTGTCGAGAAGGATGCCTGGTTGGCCTGCTGGTCTCTGCCCGATGCCTCCGCGGAACAACGGATCGGGGAGGCGAGGTATGAAGATGCCCTGCTGAAGGCGGCGATCGAGAGTTACGAAACGGCTTTCCGCAGCGACCCGAAACACTATTATTCGGGCATCAATGCGCTCGCACTGATGCATGTCTATGAGTACCTGACGGGCAAGAACCAGTATCACAAGGTGATGCAGATCATGGCGGGTGCGGTTCGATTTGCCGCAGAGTGTGAAGACAGGCATGACAGGGATGCGCTTTATTGGGCGCGTGCAACACTGGGCGATCTGGAGGTGCTGACCGGCACGCCCGCGTCCACCGAAGCGGCCTACAAGGAAGCTGTGGCCACCGATCGGAATAACCGCTTTGCCCTGAATTCAAGTCGTGATCAGTTGCTGTTGCTGCAGCAACTCGAATTCGCGCCGGACAATGTTGCTGCGGGTATCGCTGTCTTTGATCGTGCGCTGCGCCGTCTGCCGTCACCCGGTCAGAGATGGGAGCCCAGGCGGGTAATCCTCTTCAGTGGACACATGGTGGACGCACCCGATCGCGAAACTCCGCGTTTTCCTGAGGGTATGGTGGATGTGGCCGCGCAGAAGATTGTAGAGGTCCTGGCCGAACTTGACGCCGGCGCGGACGATCTGGCCCTGACCCAGGGTGCCTGTGGTGGTGACCTGCTGTTTACAGAGGCCTGTCAGGCACGTGATGTCAGGATGTCCTGGTTGCAACCCTTCGAGGAACCGGAATTCGTGCGTCGCTCGGTGATCAAGTGCGGCGAACACTGGAGGTCGCGTTATCTGGCGGCGGCACAGGGTGTTGGGCAGTCGATTTTCGCAGCACCGAAGTTGTTGGGAGAGCCACCGGCATTTGCCGACGCGGGTTACCCTTACGAACGCTGCAACCGCTGGTTGCTGAGCACGGCCCTTGCCTGGGGTGTCGAGAAGGTACATTTTGTCTGTCTGTGGAACGGTGGCGGTGGTGATGGGCCGGGCGGGACTGCGCATATGTACGAAGAGGTGGCAAAACGCACCGGGCAGGTCCACTGGATCAATACCAAGGAACTTTGAATCGTGCATCATGGATTGCCGTATCCGATGTGCACGGTCTTGTATGAAGCCGACCGGCCGCAATCTGGGAAGGCCCAGCCGCGGTCGGGGTCACGTATCGAAGGAGAGCCTGTATGAAGCAGAAACGTTTGCGTGAACGCATGGGCGCGGAAGGCCCCAAGAAGATTCTCGCCTGTGACGGTGGTGGAATTCTCGGTCTGATGTCGGTCGAGATCCTTGCACAGATCGAGAAGGATCTCAGGTCCAAGACCGGCAACAAGGAGCTGGTACTGGCCGACTGGTTTGATTTCACCTGCGGCACCAGCACCGGCGCGATCATTGCCGCCTGTATCTCCTGCGGCATGTCGATGGATGCGGTCCGGAAGTTTTACGTCGATAGCGGGCAGGAAATGTTCGACAAGGCGTCTTTGCTCAAACGTCTGAAGTACAGTTACAACGACGAGCCGTTGGCCAGGAAGTTGCAGCAGGAACTCGACCGTGCGCTTGGCTATGCGATACCGAAGGGACGTGGCAAGCCCAAGGCGACACTGGGTGATGAGAGACTCAAGACGTTGCTGATGATGGTATTGCGTAACCACACCACCGATTCACCCTGGCCGATCAGCAACAACCCGTATGGCAAATACAATCAGCGCGATCGCCCGGACTGCAATCTGAATCTGCCGTTGTGGCAGCTGGTACGTGGAAGTACGGCGGCACCGACCTTCTTCCCACCCGAGGTGGTGACCCTGGGCGAGGGCAGTGACAAACCCTACAGCTTCATATTTGTCGACGGTGGCGTGACCACTTACAACAATCCGGCCTATCTGGCCTACCAGATGGCCACGGCAGCTCCCTACGGCATTAATTGGGAGGACGGTGTGGACAAGATGCTGATCGTATCGGTTGGGACAGGACGCAGCCCGAACGAGCGACCCAACCTGAGCGAGGGTGATCTGTGGCTGCTCGATCATGCCAAGAACATCCCCGGGGCCTTGATGAACGCAGCCAGTGACGGCTGGGATATGAGTTGCCGGGTCACCGGCGAATGCCGTTTCGGCGCTGAGATCGACCGGGAGTTCGGCACCATGCAGGTCAGGAAATCCGTCTGGGGCAAGGACCCCAGCCGGCGTTTCGCATACGTACGGTATAATCCGGATGTGACTCAACCCGGCCTGCGCAAGCTTGGCCTGTCCAAGGTGAGCGCCGAGAAGATGAAGTTGATGGACAGTACCGATCACATCCCGGATATTCAGAAGGTCGGTAAGACCTACGCCGACAAGTATGTCGATGCCGGCAAGCATTTCGCAGGTTTTTTGACCTGACCCGGCCCATATTCGGGACCGGCTTTCGACAGGCCCGTTCGGGCGCGGATGTGTTGGGTGTGAATTTTATTCCGGTTTAGAGCGTGTACCGATACGCAGAAAACCAATTACAAAGGGGAACATGACGATGGGGCTGTTTGATTTTGCGAAAGATCTCGGCAAGAAAATCTTTGGTTCGGATGATGATCCGGCTGAGAAGATCCAGGAGAGCATTGCGGCCGCGAACCCGGGGGTCGACGATCTGGGTGTGAGCTTCGAGGACGGGGTGGTGCATCTGAGCGGCAAAGCAGCATCTGCCGAGGCAATGGAAAAGGCCGTACTGATGGCCGGTAACGTCAAGGGTGTGACCGAGGTGAAGATCGACGGCATGGATGCGCCCGAGCCCGAACCGGAGGTGCAGTATTACACCATCGTCAGCGGCGACTCCCTGTCAAAGATTGCCAAGGCGCAGTATGGCAACGCCATGGACTACCCAAAGATATTCGAGGCCAACAAAGAGGTGATCAAGGATCCCGACCTGATCTATCCGGGACAGAAGATCCGTATCCCGCCCAAGACCTGGTAAAGGGCGTCTGGGACGCGCGGTCCACAGGGATGTCTGCCGCGCGTGATCCTTTACGACTCACCGCTCCCTGACGGCTTCTTCAGTCTTTGCCGGTTGCGACTTCCTGCTTCTCGAATGCGGCCAACCAGTAGGGTTCGGCCTCGCAGGAACAGCAGTCACACCAGACCTCGACGCCGTCGTGCATGCTCCGGCTCATGCCGCTGACGTTTGCCGTTCCATCCGGCGGGCGTGAGCCAGATGGTCTTGTATGTGAGGGACGGTCTTCTTTCGACATATTGCTGTTCCTCCTCGGGTGTTACGGGCGTCGGCCACAGCGTGCTGTGAGGCCTGGCCCGTCGTCACATAAAAGTCTTGGTCGCGATCAGCCGGCTATTCCAATAGGGGTTTCTGAGCGATGCGCGCGAAACCCGTTTGCCGGACGACGGAGCATGGATGAATGTGCCGTCACCTTCGTAGATGCCCACGTGCCGGCTTTTCTGCCAGTCGATCTCAAAAAACAGCAGGTCACCGGGCAGCAGGGTGCGGCGTTCCGGTACGCGTGCCTGTGCCAGCTGTGCCGCGGTGGTGCGGGGCACATCGACACCGGCCATGCGATGAGTGTATTGGACCAGGCCGCTGCAGTCGAAACCCCCGGGATTGTTGCCGCCATAGCGGTAGGGTGTTCCGATCAACTGTCCGGCCGAGCGAATCACCTCGTGGCGCACGGCAGTTACCTCGTGAGCCGCATACCCATCCACGAGGCCTGGCCCTGATCTCGGCGACGTGCCACAGGCCGCCAGCACGCTCGCTATTGTCACAGCGACCAGAAACCTCCAACTGCCAAATCCGTATCGAGTTATAAACATAAGATCACGCATGTGTCTGCCTGTCCTTGAGGATAGTCGGCAATACTCGTTTCGGCTTGAAGGTTCTGGCCGGTCTTCTTGGGATAGCTATTTCTTTCGGATGCCCTCGATGCCCAACCACAGATGCACCTCCTTGGAGGCCGGACCGAGGTTGCGCTTGATGCCGAAGTCGGCCAGGGCAAAGCTGGTGCGCCCCTCGAAACCACGTCGGTAACCACCCCAGGGGTCATCGCCGGCACCGATGGCTGTCACATCGATCGTGAGTGCTCGGGTGACGCCGTGCAGCGTCAACTCGCCCTTAAGCTCGCCTCTGCCGTTGCCGAGGTTGCGGTAAGCGGTGCTGACGAAGCGTGCCTGCGGATATTTTTTGACATCGAGAAACTCGTCGTTGCGCAGATGTTTGTCGCGTTCGGCGTGATTCGAATCAATACTGGCGGTGTCGATGGTGACCGCCACGCTGGCTGCGTCGGGGTTGGCCTCGTCGTAGCTGAACTCGCCCTCGAAGCGGTTGAAGCGGCCGACCAGCCAGCTGTAACCCAGGTGTTTGATATGGAACTGAACGAAGGCATGCGCGCCTTTGGTATCAATGGTGTAGTCGGCGGCCTGGCTGGTAACGGCGAACAACAGGATCACGCCTGTCATCAAGATTGCGATTGGATTTTTTTTCACTTTCGGGTCTCCTGGATACATTATCGGGTTTTCGTTGTGTACATTCTACGCAGCGTGTCGTCTTTCAGGATGAAGTGGTGCCGCAGGGCGGCCCCTGCGTGCAGGACAATCACCGTAAGCAGGATCATCGCCAGGATGAAGTGGAGGTCTCCTGCAATATCCTCCTGGCCGTCGATGCCGTGCAGTGTCGCCGGGATTTCAAACAAGCCGAACACGTCGACCGAACGGCCGTCTGCCGTGGAGATGAGGTAGCCGCTTGTGATCAGCAGAATCGGCAGCAGGTAAAGCAGCCAGTGGGCGGCAGCGGCGATCTTTTTCTCCCAGTCTGTTGTCGACAGTGGGGTTGGCATCCGGTTGCCAAGGCGCCATGCGGCACGTGCCATCAAGACCAGGCCGAGCAAGACCCCAATGGCCCGGTGAAGGTCAGGGCCCTGCTTGTACCAGGGGTCATAGTAGTCGAGGCCTGTCATCCAGAGCCCGAGCGGCAGCAATACGGCGATCAAGAGCGCCACGGTCCAGTGCAGGCCGATGTGAATCCGGCCGTATCCGCTTGCAGTGTTTATCCAGCTCACTTTATCGATCACTCAGGGTTCAGGTGCGTGCCTCAACATCAGGCTCAATACGGTCAGCATAGCCACCAGCAGGAGCAGAAACGCGATGAAAGCAGACCAGCCGATGCTTTGATAGATGAACCCCGGGAAATAGGAGCCCAGGGCGCCTCCACTGTAATACGCTGATACATAGAGACCATTGATCAGACCTTTACGTTCCGTCTCGAGATGATTGAGGAAGGCCGACAGCACGCTGTGCAGGGTAAACATGCCTGCGGCGAAGATCAGCATAGACAGATAGGCCAGCTGATTGCCGGGCAGCGCATAGGCAGCGGTGCCGAGCAGGTAGATCAGGCTCCCCGCAACCAGGGTCCGACGTTCGCCGCCGAACCAATTGACCAGGCGCAGCGAGGCCAGCGCTATCACGATCCCGATCAGGTAACCGGTGTACACCAGCGCGACGGCGCTTTGCGAGATGTCGGGATCATTGTCACGCATATGAAATGGCAGGAAGTTCAGCATGGCGGCAAACACGAAGAACAACAGGAAGGCGCTGGCAAGTCCCTCCGCATAGACCGGGCGTTGTGCGAGTTCGCGAATTTCGGCCAGACGTACCTTGCCGAGGCGAAGACGGGGATCCGAGGCCAGCCGGGTGGTCAGCCAGGTGGCGA
>Ga0265303_10002638_pt1 | contig 11144 bp, 13 predicted proteins | sample Helome_2_FD_192494 | JGI IMG/M metagenome (GOLD analysis project Ga0265303, IMG submission 192494) | Marine sediment microbial communities from subtidal zone of North Sea - Hel_20160317 (Illumina Assembly) | ecosystem: Environmental > Aquatic > Marine > Subtidal zone > Sediment ...
GGGTCTGATACAGCTCCCGGACGTAGGCCGACAGCGCCGGGTAGTCCTCGATCCGCTGGGGGTCTTTGGGTTCACCAGAACGCTCCGCCGGCTCGTGAGGGAATGGGCAGGGCGCGGCTCAGCCAGGGATCGGCAGCGAGGGCGTGCTAGAGCCGGCCCAGACAGGCGTTCCAGTGCTCCAGCCAGGTGGGGACCTTGTCGCTGTGCATCGGACGGGCGATGAAAAAGCCCTGACCTTCGTCACAGGTCAGATCCGAGATGAGATCCCAGTCTTCCTGACGCTCGATACCTTCTGCAACCACCTTCATACCGAGCTTGTGGCCGAGTTCGATGCTCGATTCGACGATGGTCCTGGCCTCCCGGTCGCGCGCGGCGTCCCGGATAAACTGTTGATCCAGTTTCATTTCGCCGTACGGGAATTCGTTTAGCTGCGCCATCGTCGAGTAGCCGGTGCCGAAGTCGTCGATGGACAATTGGAAGCCCTTCAAGCGCAGACGCGTCAGAGTATCCAGTGCGGACGTCGGGTCGCCGCTGACCCATGTCTCCGTGATCTCGAGGGTGATGTGATCGCGATCGAGACCATGACGGTCTGCCAGATCGGCGAGAGACTCCGGCAACTGCAGATCGGACAGAAGCAGCGGCGAGACGTTGATCGCCAGTTGCAGCGGCAGCCCGTCCTGGTGCCATTGCGAGGTCTGTTGCAGGGCTTGCAGGAAGACCGTGCGGGTCAGGCGGCTGATCAGACCCGATTCCTCCGCCATGGCCAGGAAGGCATCGGGCCGCAGAATGCCGCGTTGGGGGTGATTGAGTCTGACCAGTGCTTCGACGGCCACGAACTCCAGTGTCTTGACGTTGATCTTGGGTTGATAAAAAACCTGGACGGCGCCGTTCTCCATGCACTGGAGCAACTCGGTCTGGGCGACCTGCAGGTTCAGATCGCGGCTCGCATCGCCCGGGACGACGGCGGTGCCATCCAGCAGGCGCCGCAATGCGATCTCGTTGATCGGCTTGGTCAGCGTGCCGACGACGCGCAGTTTACGCGCCCGCGCCAGCCGCTCGGCGGCATTGAGTATCCGGCGGTCGGCATCCCCCGTGATGATCAGGGCCGCGTCACATTCGAGCTCCGACAACTGCCGGATAATCTCGATGCCGTCGACGCGCGCCAGCATGAGATCGACCACGATCACCGACGCCGCCGGGGAATAGGCCTTGCTGAAACCGGCGCTGCTGTCTACGCGTTGCGGATCGAAGCCGTGGTCGCGCGAAATACGCGCAATGCACTCAGCCTGCAGATCGTCCTCATCGACGATGATCATCGTCGCGTCGTTATTCATGGCAATCCGGTACCTGAACGGGCTACTTGCCGTCCGCCGCCTTGACCTGGATATCGGTCGTCGTGGGCGCCGCGGAATCAGGTTCGCTCGCCCTGGTGTCCGTGATTTCGCTCGCCTCGGGCTCGACTCGCGCGGCCTCGCCCTTGACGGCCCGGAGCCGCGTGCCGAGCACGCGGTTGCCGCCCTTCCGCTTGGCCAGCTGTAGCGTCAGTGCAGTACGTTCGAGCACCTCTCGCATCTCGTAGGTTCGATCCGGGTTGACCTCGGTGATGCCGACGCTGACCGTCACCAACTCGGGCACGTCAGAGGAGTCGTCGGCGAAATCCCGGCCATCGACGTCGCGACGGAACGTCTCGGCGTATGCGACGGCCGCCTGGTAGTTGGTCTCGGGGGCGAGCACCCCATAACGGTCCGGGCCGAGGCGGGCGACGGTGTCACCGCCGCGCCGGAACAAGGCTTCGACCTGACCCGCGATGCGTTGCAGCAGCAGATCGCCGCGCTCGTTGCCGTGGGCCTCGTTGAAGCCCCGGAACCCGTCCACGTCGCAGATGAACAGCGTCAGCGGCTTGCCCACCCGCAGCGAACGGCGCAGCTCGGACTCGAGCAACTCCGTGAATCGAGCGGCGTTCATCAGTCCGGTGAGTGGGTCGCTCATCACCAGATCCTTCAGCCTGGTGTTGGCGCGCTGCAGGTCGTTGCGCTGATCGCGCAGCTTGTGACTGACTTTCAGCAGCGCGCTCATGCGTGTTTCCAGCTTCGAAACCAGAGCGGCATCGGCGGCCGTCTCTTCCGGCTGTGGCTGCACGGACGTATCGTCGACTGCGGTTCGCGATACTGTCTCGATCCGGGTCAGCTCGTTGCGGGCACGACGCGATTCGTTCCTCGCCTCCAGGGTCTCGCGGCGCGCCGATTGCAGGGTCTCGCGATCCCGGATGATCCGGAATGCAGCGAGCGCCAGCAGTACCAGAAGGCCGAACGTCAGCAGACCGGTAGCCCAGGGGAATGACGTCTCGGCCACGGGCGGATCGACCGCCTCGATCACCTCGATAGGGGGTTGTTGCTCTGATACCGGTGCGCCGAAAGGACTTTCCGTAGCGGGTGCGTCGTCCGCCGGCGTGGTCGCCGGTAATGCGATGTCGGTTTCCTGCGTGGAGCCAGCCGTTTCCTGCATCGGTCCTCTGGGCGCGTCGGCGTGATCGCCAACATGTATATAATGCGCCGAGCCTTCAAAATCGCATCAGCGATAGTACTGCAAAGTTTCTATCAAAGTTGCTGATTTGTCACATCCTTTCGGGCGGGACGGGGCGGATGGCGACCCAAAATGGTGTAATGGGGCAGTGTGGCTGACGCCCGGAGCACGACACATGACCACCGGATATGGCCGATTCGCGGACTTCTATCCGTACTACCTGTCGGAGCACAGTGACCGGACCTGTCGCCGGCTGCACTTCATCGGCACCGCCCTGGTCATTGCGACACTGTCCTATGCGCTGGCCTCCGGCGAGTTGCGGATGCTGTGGCTATTGCCGGTGCTCGGTTACGGGTTTGCATGGGCCGGTCATTTCTTTTTCGAGCACAACAAGCCCGCCACCTTCAAGTATCCCCTGTACAGTCTGATGGGCGACTTCGTGATGTTCCGGGACATCCTGGTCGGCCGCATCCCGCTCTAGAGGTGACGGCGTGCCCGAGGGGCCCGAGATCAGACGTGACGCCGACCTCGTCGCGTCAGTCCTGGCGGGGCGCGAGGTGGCTGTGGTCAGCTTCGCGTTCGCGGGACTCAAGCCGTGGGAGCGCAGTCTGCGCGACAAGCGGGTTGTTGCCGTGGATACCATCGGTAAGCACATGCTAGTGCGTTTCGAGCACGGTGTCCGGATCTACAGCCACAACCAGCTCTACGGCCGTTGGTTCGTGCGTGATCGGGACGACTATCCGGACACCCGCCGCAGTCTGCGCCTGGCGCTGCATACCGAGCATCATTCGGCGCTCCTCTACAGCGCTTCCGATATCGACGTGATCCAGCCCCATGAATTCGAACAACATCCCCGCATCAGGGGTCTGGGGCCCGACCCGCTGGATACGGATCTGACGCTGGGCGCCTGCCGTGCCCGCCTGGGCGACCGGCGTTTCTCCGGCCGCTCGCTGGCCGGGCTGCTTTTGGACCAGTCGTTCTTTGCCGGGCTTGGCAACTACCTGCGCAGCGAGATCCTGTTCCGTGCCGGACTCTACCCCATGTTCCGTCCGCGCGACTGCAGCGCGGCGCAGATCGCGACCCTGGCCCGGGCGGTGCGGGATCTGCCGCGACGCTCGTACCGCACCGGTGGCATCACCAACGACGCGCGCCGTGTCCAGGCGCTGCGACGGGCGGGTCTGTCGCGCAGCGAGTACCGCTTCCTGGTCTTCGGACGGGACGGTCAGCCATGTCACGACTGCGGCACGCCGATCCAGCGGATGGCGGCGGCCGGCCGGCGCGCCTACTACTGTTCGGTCTGTCAGCCGCAACCAGACGTATAATCGCGCCCGTGGCGGATTCCGCGGCCTGGCGCCGCAGGTCCGGTCATTCTGACTTGGAACGGCGACGAGCAGCCAGAGGGGGCAGCATGTTTCGCGTCCTGGAACGCCGTCTGGATCAGCTCCTCGGGATCGCCGATGCAGCCGTCCTGCGAGGTGGTCTGCGCGGGGTTGAGAAAGAATCCCTGCGCGTGACAAGGGACGGCAGGGTGTCACCCCTACCGCACACCCCGGCGCTTGGATCCCCTCTCACCCACCCCTGGATCACCACGGATTTCTCCGAGGCGTTGATGGAGCTGGTCACACCGCCGCTCCAGACCAGTTGGGAGACACTGGGATTCCTGTGCGATCTCCACTGGCATGTCTATGACAGGATCGGCGACGAGATGCTGTGGGCGACCAGCATGCCCTGCGCAGTGGAGGGCGAACACAGCATCCCGATAGCGGTCTACGGGGACTCGAACCCCGGTCGCATGAAACACATCTATCGCCGGGGGCTGAGCCATCGGTATGGCCGCCTCATGCAGGCTATCGCCGGCGTACACTTCAACTATTCGGCGCCCGACCATCTGTGGCCGGTGCTGCAAGAGATTTCCGCCCACCAGGGGCCGGTCCGGCAGTATCGCGACGAAGCCTATTTCGGACTGCTACGTAACTACCGACGCCTTGGCTGGTTGGTCCTTTATCTGTTCGGCGCATCGCCGGCGCTGTGCAAGTCGTTTTTCTGTGGACGTTCAGTGGACCTGCCGGACTGGGACGATCTGACCTTCTACGGTCCTCACGCAACCACGTTGAGGATGAGTGACATCGGCTACAGCAATTCGAATCAGGCCAGCATCTGCCTGTCGATGAACGCGCTCGACGAATACATCGAGGGACTGGATCGGGCCATCCGCACGCCCCATCCCGCCTACGAAGCCATCGGCACCGTCGTCGACGGTGAGTGGCGGCAATTGAGCACTTCCATCCTGCAGATCGAGAACGAGTACTACAGCTTCATCCGGCCGAAACACGTCGCCAGATCCGGGGAGCGGCCGACGCATTCGCTGCAGCGCGGCGGCGTGCAATACGTCGAAGTCCGCGCGCTGGATGTCAGCCCGTTCGATCCGGCGGGTATAAGCCAGAACGAGATACGGTTCCTGGAGGCGTTCCTGCTGCTCTGTCTGCTGGCGGACAGCCCGGCGATGAACGGCGATGAAGCGGCCCAGTGCGATGCCAACCACCTGGCGGTCGCCCTGAAGGGACGGGATCCGGCGCTCGAGTTGCGCGACGGCGAGACCCGGCGTCCGTTGCGCGAATGGGGCGGTGATGTCCTGGCCGCCATGGCGCCGATCTGTGATCTGCTGGACGGTGAAGGGGCGGATGGTTCCTACACGGCAGCGCTGGAACGGCAGCGGGAGAAGATCGCCGACGCCGAGCAGACGCCCTCCGCGAAAATCCTGCGGGAGATGCGTGACGAGAACGAACCTTTTTATCAGTTCGGTCTCAGATTGTCGGCGGGCCATCGGGACTACTTCGCCGAACTATCCGCACCAGATCCCGAGCGCCGGCGGGACTTCGACGCGCAGGTGCAAGCCTCGCTGGAACGCCAGAGCGAGCTCGAGTCGTCGCCGGCGCCGCCCTTCGAGGAATTTCTGCGCAGCTATTTCGGCGCGGCCTGAGACCCTTCGTCGACCCTGTTTCCACCAGGGACGAATCGGTCTTCCAGGGCGGCCGGCGGCGGCTCACAGACCGCCGTACGACCAAACCAGCGGTAGCGGCGCCGGCCGGCGAAGTCGTAACACGCATCGCGCAGGACGGCCGGGACGATGAGGAGGACGGCGGCCAGTCGCCACAACCCGCCGAGCCCGGCGACGATACGCACCACCGCGTCGGTCTTGCGATAGCAGCGGCGATCCCGCAGCAGCACCACGGAATCGAGTTCCACCCGGACCGACGGATCCAGCAGCTGCCGCGCGGCAGCCGATTGCAGCCATGCATAGCTAAAACGCCGATGCCGGTCCCGGCGCAGCACGAAGCGGGCCCAGCGCCGGCAGAACAGGCAGACGCCGTCGAAAAAGATGATGTCCCCGGCTGTCTCGCCTTTCCCGTCGCTGTCCATATCTGGCCGTCTGGCTACCCGCGAGCGTCGGACTCGGGCCGGAAGCGCCGCCCGGTGGTGATCCTGATCCGTCAAAGTACGAAATTATTCGTGACTTAGACTATACTCGACTGCAACCCTGCCCGGAGTCGAATGGAGCCGATGAAGATGATCGCCGCAAGGCCTTTCCCGACAGCCATTCCCAAGCCTACGCCAGCCGAACTCGGCATCCTGCGTGTGCTTTGGCGCATGGGCTCCGCCACCGTCCGGGAAGTCCACGCAGCGTTGTCGGAACGCGAGGAAACAGGTTACACGACTGTACTCAAGTTCCTGCAGATCATGCATTCGAAGGGGCTGGTCGAGCGCGACGCGTCGCGTCGCGCCCATGTCTACCGGCCCTTGGTGAGCCAGACCGCCGTCCAGCAGCAGATGACCGCTCAGCTTGTGGATCGCGTGTTTGACGGTTCCAGCTCCAAGCTCGTGCTGACGGCGCTGGACGATTCCGGGCAGACCACGCCCGCGGAGTTGGCCGAGATCCGGGCCATGCTCGACCGCCTCGAGGTCAGGGGCGGATGACCGGCGCGGGCGCGTTGCAGATGATGGTCGACATGCGCGACTGGACGCTGCAAGACGACTTTCTCGGCAATTGCGAGACCAATCGACCTGTCCGGCGGCTTGGCGGGTGCAACTTTGATGCATGTGTGAGGAGAGGAACAAATGAAGAATAAGATCACGGCTATTGGAACGGCGGTTCTGATAATTTGCGTGTCCGGCTGCAGTTCGATGCCGGAGTCGCAGGCGACGGTCGACGCCCGGAACGGACCCGAGTTCACCCAGGAACAAAAGGACGCCATGACCACCGACGAGAAGGTCGCCCTGTTCAACGAAGAGGTGCGCGAGCAGGACAAAGTGGTGTGCCGCCGCGAGCGCACCGTCGGCAGCCGCATGAACACGACGCGTTGCACCAGCCAGGCGGACAGGGAAGCGGCGCACGAGAATTCCAGAGAGGCGTTGCGGAACGCCCAGAACGACACGCACATACGCGGCAGCGGCAACTGAATCCGTATCGTTCGAATCGACCCTGCCCGCCTGACATGGCAACCCGGTCCATAAAGGCCGGGTTTTTTTTGGTTTTCTGGTGCGCAACCGGACATTCGCCGCTAAACTGGTCCGCGGACACGTCGGGAGTGCCTCGCTGATGCCGCGAACCATCAGCTCGAGACGCAACTGGAAACATAGTGATCCCGCATAGGGATCACCGCTTCGACTCCGCGTTCGCGCGGCAGCTCGATGCCGGTTTCCGGTGGCTGCGATTTAGCCGGGACCTGGAACCCGCCTTTCGTGAGGCGCACTTCGAACGTAACCGCGTGGTCGTTCGCGGCGCCCTGCTCATCGGTCTCTTGTTGGCCCTGGTGCCCGTCGCCATGGATCTGTTGGCCGGCAGTCCGCCAGCCGTGTTGCCCTACGCCATCCGGCTCGGCGTCCTGACGCCGGTTTTCGTCCTGTCCATCGTCGTCAGTTTTCTACCTCGCCAGAAACGGCTGTTCCGCGGTCTGCTGGCGGCGACCGGGCTGGCCGTCGCGCTGTCTTACGTGGCGCTGAATCTCAGCGTGCCGTCCGAAGTCCGGCAGATGGACTTCTCCAGCCTGCCGGTGGTCATCGCGTTCGTCTATTTTGCGCTCGGCCTGTTTCTCAGGACGGCAGTGTTCGCGGCCTTGTCGATGCTGGTCGTCTACGCGCTGGGCGCCAAGCTGACCGGGATGGGCTCGGACCTGCTGACGCACAATTTGGTCGTGCTGCTGGTGGCGAATCTCATATGCGGTGTTGGCAGTTATACATTGCAGCATGCGCTGAGGTCCGGATATCTGGAGAGACGGCTACTCGGCGAGCTGGTCGAACGCGACGGGTTGACCGGTCTCTACAATCGCCGTGCGTTCGACCGCTATCTCGAGAGTGCCTGGGCCATCGCGCGTCGCCAGCTGGCGCCGTTGTGCCTGATGCTGGTGGACATCGATTTCTTCAAGGCCTACAACGACCAGCATGGTCACCAGGCCGGGGACGAGTGTCTCAGAAAAGTCGCCCAATTCGTCGGTACCGCCGCCCGGCGTCCGCTCGACTTCGCCGGTCGTTACGGCGGTGAGGAATTCATCCTGCTGCTTTACGACGTGGACGCGGCTACGGCGACCGGGCTGGCCGAGAATCTGCGCAGGAACGTGGCCGGCGCGGGCATCCCGCATCGGGCATCGAGTCTGGGATCCGTGGTAACGGTCAGCATCGGGGTCGCCTCGGTCGCCCCGGCGGAGACCTCACGCAGTCTCAGCGGAGTCATCCAGCTGGCGGATCAGTCCCTCTACCAGGCCAAGTCCAGCGGCCGCGATCAGATCGTGATACAGGAAGCCGCCTCGGCGAAAATACAGACCGGCGTCTTCAAGCGTCTCGAGCAGGCCTAGAAAGGCAGTGGCGTGCCGCGGTCGCGTACCCACGCACCGTGGGCCTTGCTCAGACGCCGCGTCAACGGGCCGGGCTCGCCGGTGCCGACCATCCGCCCGTCGATTTCGATGACGGGTGTCAACTCGCCGATCGTGCCGGTCGTGAAAACTTCATCTGCCGTGTAGAACTCCATCACGGAGATGTTCCTCTGTGTGAGGTCGAGTCCCTCGTCCGCACAGAGGCGCAGCACGACGCCGCGCGTGATACCCGGCAGGCAGGCGTCGGCATGGGGTGTCAGCACCCGGCCATCTCTGACGGCGAAGACATTCGTGTCGTTGGTCTCCGAGACGAAGCCCGCCACGTCCAGCATCAGTGCCCCGTCGGCTCCGGCCACGTTGGCCTCGATGCAGGCCAGGATGTTGTTCAGGAGGTTGTTGTGATGGATTTTCGAATCCAGACACTGGGGTGTGTTGCGGCGCGTGGCGGCCGTGATCAGCTGGATACCCGTGTCGCCGTAGATCGGCGCCTTCCATTCCGCCAGCACGATCAGACATGATCCGGACTGATTCAGACGCGGATTCATACCGGAGGTCACCTTGACACCACGGGTCAGCGTCAGTCTTACGTGAGCCCCGTCTCGCATGCCGTTGGCTTCCAGCGTCTCGAAGACGGCGTTGCGCACCGCGCCGATGGCAGGCACCTCGGCGAACGCCAGCGCATGGGCCGATGCTGACAGCCGGGCGAGATGGGCGTCGAGCTCGGCGATGCGGCCGTCGTAGACCCGGAGGCCTTCCCACACGGCGTCGCCGCCCTGGACCGAACTGTCGAACACCGAGACGCGCGCCGCGTCCCGTGGCACCAGCTGCCCGCCCACGTGGACGAGTAAGTCGGCGTTGCGCGGGTCCAGGTCTTGCATCGTCAGACTCCTTTACGCGGCCCGGATGGCTCGCTCGAAGAGGAATTCGTACAGCTCGCGACAGGTATCGTAAAGCCCCTGAAGATGGGCCGGCAGATCCTGATGGGTCGGGCGCCAGGGCTGGAAACCGGTCGATCGGTGGACGTTGGCATACCAGTGCGGCGCCCACACTCCGTCTTCGGCACGTGGTCCGGAAGGCCACGACAGCATCGCCTCGTCGAAACCGACACCCAGTCTCTGGCAGCACTGCGTGAGCACGCTGCGCGGATCGGTTAATAGCTCTCTCGCGTCGATACAAAAAGGCTGCTGACCACGCGCTTCGAGTTCCCGGATCAACTCGACCTGACGGTCCAATCCGGTGTCGGGCAGGGCCACTTCCGGCAGCACCGTGGCCAGCGACGGCAACATGTAGCGTGGGTCGCGGATCAGCAGGAAGTTCTGCGCCTGATCGAGCCACCCGGTTCCGACCTCGATCAGATGGTGTGCCATCTGCTTGGCGAACAGCACCGGCCGTTCCCAATCGTCGTTCACCAGGTGGTCCATCACATCGTCGCCGTCGGTGTTCATGGCCGTCATCACTTCGTGGCGGCCCGGGTGCGGGGCGTCGCTGACACGCAGATAGTGGCCATAAAGCGGCTCGTCGACCACCCGGGTGTCGGCGCGCTGGGCGAAGCTGTACATCAGCGCGGTGGATACGTTGCGCGGTCCCGACCACATGAACACCCGTGTCTGGGTCGTTTGCGCGTTCTGCTGCATGACTCCGGTCGTGACCTCTTCGCCCGCAGATCAGTCGGATTGCTCGTCGAAGATCGCGACGAACAGATGGCCTTCGCGATCGATCGAACCGCGATACATGCCGGCGGTGTTGAAAGGCATGGTCACATTACCCGCTGTGTCCAGGGCGATGATGCCGCCGTCGCCTCCCAGCGCCACGAGACGTTGCATGACAACGTGATGGGCGGCCTCGCGCAGCGTCATGCGGCCGTATTCGACGCGTGCACAGACATCGTGGGCCACGGTCGCCCGGATAAAATACTCGCCGTGGCCGGTGGCGGATACGGCGCAACTTGCATTGTTCGCGTAAGTGCCGGCGCCGATGATCGGCGAGTCACCCAGGCGTCCCCAGCGTTTGTTGGTCATGCCGCCGGTTGACGTGCCGGCTGCCAGATTGCCGCCCTGGTCCAGCGCGACCGCTCCGACAGTGCCCATGCGGGTGTGAGACGGCGTGCTGCCGAGATCTTGCCGACGCATTTCCTCCAGCTGCTTCCAGCGCTTCTCGGTATGGAAATAGGCTGGCGGTCGTATCTCGATGTCCTCGCGGCGCGCGAACTCCTCGGCGCCGCGACCCGTCAGCAAGACATACGGCGACGATTGCATGACGCGGCGCGCCAGGAGGATCGGATTCTTGATGCCCTGGACACCGCCCACGGCGCCGGCCGCCAGAGTCGCGCCATCCATGATCGACGCATCCAGCTCGTTGTTCCCATCGTGCGTGAATACCGCGCCGCGACCGGCGTTGAACAGGGGCGAGTCCTCCATCTTGACGATGGCCGCCGTGACTGCGTCCAGTGCGGCGCCGCCGTCCTGAAGCACCCGGTAGCCGGCCCGTAGCGCATCGCTCAGCGCTGCCTGGTACGCGGCTCGCTGCTCAGGGGTCAGTTCCTCCCGCGTCATCGTGCCGGCGCCACCGTGGATAGCGATAACCGGCTCACTGGCTGTTGTGGTTTCAGCCGCGCCAATGGTCATGTAGAGCAGGCAGAGCGGGGACAGTAGGCGGATCAGTCGATTCATCGGCGAGCTCCTGGCGCTGTCACGGCATTATGCCGCGAGCGTGGCGTGCCCTGGCGAGCTTGTAATTTAATTAATCGTTTGATTA
>Ga0265303_10002639_pt1 | contig 11137 bp, 7 predicted proteins | sample Helome_2_FD_192494 | JGI IMG/M metagenome (GOLD analysis project Ga0265303, IMG submission 192494) | Marine sediment microbial communities from subtidal zone of North Sea - Hel_20160317 (Illumina Assembly) | ecosystem: Environmental > Aquatic > Marine > Subtidal zone > Sediment ...
GTACCACCTACTAATGTAATAGGTATTTTCACATCAGCAATTTGAGGTTCATTTAAAGTAACTGTATATGTGTAAACAGCATTTTTCTCAACAAAGCTCTGTGTTGCGTCAAAAGCTAGAGTAATCGTAGCATCGCCTGCAGTTGCCTGCGTAGTGCTTTCACCTGCATAATTATTATCATCATCACAGCTCACAATAAGAGCGAAAATGCTGAAAATCAGGCTTAATTTTAGAAATATATTTTTCATTTTTTTATAATTTAATGTTATTGATAAGTCTACCTTTTGATTAACTTTTCGTAAAATTCTCTTGTAGCTCCTACTCCTCTAAAATAACCAACTACAAATTCTAATTGATCTATTCCGTTTACATCATCAGGAGTTGCCCTGGTAGTTGTATCATCACAAGTAAGCGATTCAAAAGCGTAAGGACCATCACAAACCATTGCTGGTGAACCGTTCAATAAAAGATCAGCACCACCTAAATCATAATCAAAAATGGTAATTACGTTGGTGTCATTATTGACGCTAAAATAGAATTCATTATCATCCCAAAATGCTAAACCTACGTGTCTGTAAATGGTTGCATCTACTGATTCAATTACTCTTGCGCCACCATTCCAATTTCCATTGAAACCTCCAGAATTCCAATATTCACTTTCAACAACATCATAAACACCGGCATAACGTGTACCAACGGCAACTTTAGTTATGTTTCCATTGACATTTTGGTTACCTGTAGATGTATTAGATACATATCTTAAAGTCCAAAAATCACCAATATTCAAAGCACTATCGTCTCCTGGTAATGGGCTTCCGCTTAAGGTTAAACCATTAATTAAATCTTCATAAGTAAAATTCAATTCAAATGTACCAAGATCGCCTACATTAGTATTAGCAATCGTTACTGAACCAAATAATACTTCATTTGAAGTAGTTCCAGTAACATTATCAGTAAAAGATTTATAAACATCTATTGATGTTGTTTGTACTTTTCCTTGGTAAACAGAACCCGCCGCCATATAGGAAGCTCCACTTCCAACAACATATGTCATTAACGGATTTACTGTGGCTAAACCACCAGTTACGGCGCCACCTGTAAGTCGATCATTATCGTCATCTACCAAGAAGAAATCTCCTTCGCACGAAGCTAGCGCAAACACTACTGATAATGACAGTATTAAATATTTAAATTTTTTCATTTTTTCTAAATTTTTATTATTAATTATTGCCATATTAATGGAGACGTTAACTCATCACCACCTATACTTTGAACAGCACTGTTATAATTGTCCTGATTCACTGAAGGTTCTTGTGTTGGGTAATAAAATCTTGTTGGAATTGAAGAGATATCACCTTCAATTGCTGGAGATAATACAGGAAGACCTGTTCTTCTCCATTCTGTCCATGATTCAAAACCTTGACTAAATAAGGCTATCCATTTTTGCAATCCAATTTTATTTCTACCATCACTTTGTACAGTAAAAGATATACCATCTTGCGCTAAAAAGGCTGTAGCATCTAAACCGTTAAAAGCAAAGTTAGCAGTAATACCTTCTTCATAATAACTTGCTGCTGCCGCAGTGCCACCAGAAATTAAGCCTTCATTAGCTGCTTCAGCCATCAAGAAGTTTAATTCTGAATATGACATTAAAATACCAGGTAGTTCAGGGTCTAAGTAAAAATCGCCTAAACCTGAAATGTTCGCATAGGTATATCCTAGATCTTCATTAGGTAAGGTAGTCGTATTACCATAACCAGCTGGTTTTCCAAGAATATCTCCACTTGCATTCTCAGCAGCATAAACTGGCAATCTATCGTCATTAAGCGCTTGCATAGCTTCAACCAATTCTGAACCTATTTTGTACTCTAACCTAGAACCATCAACAATGGTTTCGAAGATAGGATTCGCATCAGGTACAGCACTTAAATAAGATACAACAGCGTCGTCAGAATTAGAATTAAACATATTGCCTCCGTCTACTAATGCTTGTAAATCAGAACCTACACTAAGAACAGAAGAAGCTCTCATCAATGCTCTAAATTTCAAAGTATTTGCAAGTTTTAACCATTGAGAAGTATCACCTCCGTAAAACAAATCAGAAGAAGCTGTAACAGTTCCTGTACCACTAGCTAAAATAGAAGCAGCGTTTGTATACAATTCGAGGATTCCAGTCCAAACAACAGCTTCGCTGTCATATGCTGGTTGTACAATAGCAGGGTCAATAGCTTCAGTAAATGGTATTGGCCCATATAATTCAGTTAACATTTGATATGTCAGAGCCTGCATAACTAGCGAGACACCTTGAAGATTAGTATTACCTTCTTCTCCTGCTAAATCATACATTGCAGTTGCTTCAGAAATAACATTAAAGTACATTGAGTTCCAAATAGCATCAATAACACCTCTTCTAGGTACATATCTTGCTTCATCATTATACTGAACTTTAGACATTTGTTGAGCCCAACACATGCCCATATCTCCACCACGTTGCATACCGTAGTGAGTGTTCATAAATTGTCTCTGTGTGTAACCCAATAATAAGTGTGCCGGTAAAGCGACAGAGTTATTTGGGTCAGTATTCAACTCTCCGAAGCCGTTATCACAACCCGTGATAAGAACAAAGCTTAAAAAAGCATATAAAATTATTTTTATTTTTTTCATAATATAACTATTAACCAATTAGAATTTTAAGTTTATGTTGAATCCAATAGTTCTAGCCGATGGATACTGACCAAATTCTTGACCTTGTTGTCCATTAGCACTACTGAAACCTGTCTCAGGATCAATGTGAGGAGCCTTTTTGTATAATAACGCTAAGTTTCTACCTACCAAAGAAAATTTAAGAGCCTCAATAGGAGAGTTCTTGAAAAACTTTTGAGGTACCTTATATCCTAATGTTACAGCTCTAAGTTTAACATATGTTGCATCAAATATTGAACTCGATTCAATTGAGTTACTATACGTAGCCTGATTAAAAGCTTTTGCAGGTACTACAACATCATTTGCGATATATCCTCCGTTGCCGTCAGACATAACACCGTTACCTACTAAACCGGTTTCACGGCCAATAAGACTTTCTGATAATGTACCGGCATATCTACCCCAAGCATAAGTCATACTATGCACATCACCTCCAATTTTAGCATCAACAAGGGCATTCAAACTTAAGTTTTTGTAACCAATGCGGAAATTAGCACCACCAGTCCAGTCAGGAGCAATATTACCAATATCTTGTTGCGAGCTGTTTATAACTGGCAAACCATTTGAATAGATCACCTGTCCGTCAGGAGCCCTGTCAAAATCTCTACCGATCAAAGAACCGTATGGCTGACCTGGTCTGGCTTCTAAATTAACACCCCATTGTCCACCTAAAACATAACTGTCTAGGTCACCAAGAGAAGTAACTTCATTTTCATTTTTCGCCCAGTTTAGATCAATATCTAAGCTAAAGTCTTCACTTCTTATAACTGTACCTCCAAGTTCAAGTTCAATACCTTTATTAGTCATGTCTGCAATATTATCCCACAAACTTGAAAAACCGGTAGCTGAAGAAACCTGTATAGGAACTAAAAGATCCTCACTTTTTTGATCATAATAAGTTGCACTAAATCGTAACCTATTTTTGAACATTTTGGCATCTAAACCAAATTCAATACCTGTAACAGTTTCAGCCTTTAAGTTTGGATTAAACTGTGTATTAGGTAATAACCCTTGGTTTCCAAAACCAGTATTGAATAAACTAAAAGTAGGAATAATATTGTAAGCACCTAATGCACCAGTACTACCTACTTCAGACCAACTTCCTCTTAGTTTTAATAAATTTATACCACTACTAGCTAAGTTAAATGCATCTGATAATACAAAAGATGCTGAAACCGATGGATAAAAGAATGAATTATTATCAACAGGTAAAATACTTGACCAGTCATTTCTTGCTGTAAAATCTAAATAGAAGAAATTTTTATACGAGAGTTGACCGTAGCCATAAAAACTATTAATTTTTGAATTTCTTTCGAAACTTCCAACCACTGCCGTTGATCCTGTCTGTAAATTTGACAAGGTATATAGGTCTGGTAATTCTAAAGCAGGAAGAAATCCATTAGTACTATGGTACTGCGTATAATTGTGATTTCCACCAAGACTTACAGAAAAGGCTATGTCTTCAGTTATGTTATCAGCAACATTCAATAAAAAACTTGCGTTAATTTGTTCATACCTTCTTTGTATTTCACTGTAAGTACCATTAACAGCGTTATTGCTTCCTTTAGCTTGACGACCAGATTCATATTGACTATATGAATCAAGACCTATTTTAGTACTAAAAGTTACTATGTCACTCAATCTCCATGTATAATCAAAACTTCCTACTATACGATCTTTTTCAAATGTATTTGTATTGGTTTCTAATACCCAGTATGGATTGTTTTGGAAGTTAGTATTCCAGTTTAACGGTGTACCTGCCGCGGCTGTACCTGAATCAGCTAACGGGAAATTTCTCCAATCTCTTAAATCAGTAAAATTAACTTGCCTGGCAGACCAGATAAATTGTTGAAAAGGATTTTCATTATTATATCCTGTAATAGGTATATTATCACTATCTATATTGAAATAATTTAGAGATAATGCTGCCGTCATTTTTTCACCAATATCTAAAGAAGTGCTAAGACCAACAGTTACTTTTTTAAGTTCAGTAAAAGGTACCATACCTTGTTCATCACTATTACCAATAGATAATCTGGTATTACCACTGGTAATTGAAACGTTATTGCTAACATTAATACCAGTATTCAAAAAGTCTTTTACATTATCTGGATAAGATACCCAAGGGAGTGGATTTCCGTTATTTATTAATTGAGAATTCCATTGAACAAATTCAAGACCTGCATCTAATGGAGGGCCCCAACTTTCATCAACACCATCTCCAACACCATTACCCGCGCCATCTACGAATTCGAAAAAATTAACATCACCACCTTGACCATATGAATTTTGATAATCTGGTAAAAGAAGTGGATTTGATAAGGTAATATTAGTGTTAATAGAAACACTAAATTTCTTATTGGCATTACCTCTTTTGGTAGTTATAACAATAACCCCATTACCAGCACGTAAACCATAAAGTGCAGCTGCATTTGGGCCTTTCAATACAGAAACAGATTCTATATCATCAGGATTAATATCTGCAGCACCATTTGGTAAATCTACACCCCCACCAGAACCGGCATTACCGAAACTTCGGTTATCAATAGGTACACCATCAACAACATATAAAGGCTCATTATTACCTGTAATAGAAGAGTTACCTCTTAAAACGATTCTAGAAGAAGCACCTACACTACCAGAAGTACCAGTAACTTGAACACCAGCTACTTTACCACTAATAGCATTAGAAATGTTACTTTCTCTTGCTTCGGTCATTCCTTCTCCTTGAATACTTTGTACGGAATAACCAAGAGCTTTTTCTTCTCTTTTTATTCCCAGTGCAGTTACGACAACTTCTTCAAGAATATTATCAGCTTCCAGCACAACATTGATTGTGTTAGATGCGCCAACAACTTTTTCTTGAGCAGTCATACCAATAAAACTGAATCGTAATACATCACCTGTATTAACATCAATGGAGTAATTACCATCAAAATCAGTTTCAGTACCAGTTGTGGTACCTTTAATTATTACACTCACTCCTGGTAAAGGGCCTGAATCATCAGTAACCGTTCCAGAAACAGTCTTTTCTTGTGCAAATGTAAATTGCACCACAAACGCCAGTAATAGCGTTAAAATTCCACTAAACTTTGTTTTCATTGTATAATTATTTGAATTAATTTGAGCCAAAAGTCTTAATAAATAGTTAAAAATCCTATTTTTTAACATAAAAAGATTAAAAAAAAGTTAATTAAACGTTAAGGTTTTGGACCGTAGTTTTTTGATAGATGGCAAAACTCAATAAGGGTTGCGTCCTTATTAAAAAAAGCTAATAACTTTGATGTGAAACTTTGAATTATTAAAATCAAATTGTTGATCTGAAAGCTTGCCAATAGCATAACTTAGATTTAAAAGCCCCAGTTTGGTACTGAAAGCATAGCCCAACCCTAAACTATAAATTTGTGAAGATTTGTTAATATTTCTATTATCAAGATAGCCTAGATCTGTTATTGAATATAAATAGGAAGAATTATTCGGGCTAAATCTATATTCAACGGTAAAGAAACTATATGTTGAAGCCAAAATACTCTCTTCATTAAATCCTCTGATACTGTTTACACCTCCTATTCTAAAGAGTTCATTGATTAAAAAATTATCAGACAAGAGGGTACTACTTTCATTTTGTATAAAAAAATGGTTCCTAAGATTTAAACTCCATAAGTAATGAGATTTTAAATAAATTCTTGATTGTTGATCAAAATTGCCATCAATTTTTCTTCCACCTGCTAGTAATTCAGTATTAATTTTTAATTTGATAGGGAAGAGAGTATTCTGATGGGTAATTTGATAATTATAATTTACGCCGTAAAAAACAGTGCTGAAATCTAAAATATCACTATTACTATTATTTTCTAAAAGGTTTGATGAAGATTCCGTTTGAAATGATAAACCTATTGCGTTCCTTTCATTTAGTAAATAGGGTATTGTAAATTTTGTTTTAGTATTTACAAATGTTGAATCTTGTTTAAAAATATTGATTGCTGCATTAAAAGAAAACCCAGTGTTAAAAATAAAAGGGACTGTGGTGCTTAGTGTAAAATCCTGTCGGTCGTTACCGTTATTTTTCCAAAATAGTGAAAAAGACTCACCACTATTAAAGATGTTATTCAATAACAAATCTAAATAACCATTAAATGAAACTCCGCTGCCTGTTTCTTTAGAAGAAAAACCAATAAGCCCATCAAATTTATTAGAAACTTCCTTTTTTAAGAATAAATAAACAATGGTAGAATCTTTGGTAAATAAAATTTCAGGAGGTTTTATTTCTGAGACAAAAGGTAAAGTGTTTATCAAATCGGATGCTTTATCTAATTTAACCTGGTTGAATAAAGTATTATTTTTAAGTTGTAAAAAATTTTCTAGATAGGACCTTGGAAAATTATCATAACCATTAATAATGATCTTGTCAATTTTTCTGGCGTTAGATTTTTTTATTTCTAAAGTAGCTTCGATAAAGTCTTTTTTTAAAATGATATTTTTTAAAAAAACTTCTGTAAATGACTTTCCTTGGTTTTCAAAAATTTCTACTAAAGAATTCAGAGATTCTGATAATTGCTCAGTTTGAATTTCTATATACTCATCGGTAACTAATGACGTAATATTGAAAAGCTGTTCTTTTGAAATCTCTTTATCATCGTAATAAATTCGAACTACATTATGAAGATTCCCTAAATTAAAAATGGCATTGTAGATAGAATCATTTTTGGTTAGCGTGTCTAAAGTATAGTTTAAGAATCCCTTTCCCTCTAACTTATTTTTTATTGAATCTAATGTTTCATTTAAAGAATATTCTGTTTTGTGAATTGTTTGATATTTAATAGAATTTAAAAATACAGAATGAATACTATCTTTCCCTGAGATTTTTAATGTGAATTCTTGACCAAGTGCCGGTCTAATATTCCATAAAAAAAAGGCTATATATATATATGGTATAAATTTCTGCATCAAACTAATAAAACGAAGGTAATTTTTTTGAATTGAATTTTATGAAAAATTAGAATAAAAAGATGGAAGTTCACTTAATTTATATAAGAAAATTTTATTCATTTATTTATACTTTATCCACTCTTAAAATAAGCAAAGAACTATTTATTTAAGGAAGGTTCTGGATATTTATAAATTACTAACAAAATTTAGTCATTGGCTATTTGTAATATAAGAAATTATTTATACATTTGCACACTCTTAAAAAAAGAGGTTATACAAAAATAGAATAATAATTAATTTATATGCCAACTATACAGCAATTAGTACGCAAGGGAAGAACCCAAATAACTAAGAAGAACAAATCGGCTGCATTGATATCTTGTCCACAAAGAAGAGGCGTATGTACACGTGTTTATACAACAACACCAAAAAAACCTAATTCAGCTATGCGTAAAGTAGCAAGGGTAAGGTTAACTAATGGTAATGAGGTAAACGCATACATACCTGGTGAAGGACATAATCTTCAAGAGCACTCGATAGTATTAGTTAGAGGAGGAAGAGTAAAAGATTTGCCTGGAGTTAAGTATCACATTGTTCGTGGTGCATTAGATACTGCAGGAGTTGAAGGGAGAACTCAACGCCGTTCAAAATACGGTGCTAAACGCCCTAAAAAGTAATTTTAACACTTTAATGTAAAGAGTAATGAGAAAAAGAAGCGCTAAAAAAAGATATCTTTTACCAGATCCTAAATTTAACGATCAATTAGTTACACGTTTTGTAAATAATTTGATGCATGACGGTAAAAAATCTATAGCTTTTAAAGTATTCTATGATGCACTTGATATTGTAGAAGAAAGAAAACAAGACGAAGAAAAAACTTCACTAGAGATATGGAAAGATGCTTTATCTAATGTTATGCCTCATGTAGAAGTGCGTAGCAGAAGAGTTGGTGGAGCAACATTTCAAATTCCGATGCAAATCAGGCCTGACAGAAAAGTGTCTATGGCAATTAAATGGATGATCTTATTTGCAAGAAAACGTAATGAAAAATCTATGGCTCAAAGATTAGCAGGAGAAGTTATTGCTGCTGCTAAAGAAGAAGGGGCTGCTGTTAAAAAAAGAGTAGACATCCACAAAATGGCAGAAGCTAATAAGGCATTCTCTCACTTTAGATTTTAATATTAGGAATGGCTAGAGATTTAAAATATACAAGAAATATAGGTATTGCTGCGCATATTGATGCTGGTAAAACTACGACTACCGAGCGTGTACTTTATTATACAGGCGTAAGTCATAAAATTGGTGAAGTTCATGATGGCGCTGCTACTATGGACTGGATGGAGCAAGAGCAGGAACGCGGTATAACCATTACATCTGCAGCAACAACATGTACATGGCAATTTCCTACAGAAAACGGAAAACCTACAGATGACGCTAAGGGATATCACTTTAATATTATTGATACTCCTGGTCACGTTGATTTTACAGTAGAGGTAAATAGATCGTTAAGAGTTCTTGACGGTTTGGTATTTTTGTTTTCTGCTGTTGACGGCGTAGAACCTCAATCAGAAACTAACTGGAGATTGGCAGACAATTACAAAGTCCCTAGAATGGGATTTGTAAATAAAATGGATCGTCAAGGATCTGATTTTTTGAATGTTTGTACGCAAGTGAAAGAAATGTTAGGATCAAATGCAGTTCCTATTGTTCTTCCTATTGGTGATGAAGAAAACTTTAGGGGAGTTGTTGATCTAGTTAAGAATAGAGCAGTAATATGGCATGAAGAATCGCTTGGTGCAACTTTTGATATTGTAGAGATTCCAGATGAATTGAAAGAAGATGCTCGAAAATTTAGAGCATTATTGATAGAAGAAGTAGCTGGTTATGATGATAATCTGTTGGAGAAATTCATGGAAGACGAAGACTCGATTACCGAGGATGAAGTTCATGCGGCGTTAAGAGCTGCTGTGATGGATATGTCTATCATTCCAATGATTTGCGGATCTGCTTTTAAAAATAAAGGAGTTCAATTTTTGTTAGACGCGGTGTGTAGATATTTACCATCTCCAATTGATAAGGATGCTATTATTGGAGTTAATCCTGATACCGGAGCAGAAATTGCCCGTAAGCCTGATGTGAAAGAACCTTTTGCAGCATTGGCATTTAAAATTGCTACTGATCCTTTTGTAGGACGGTTAGCATTTTTTAGAACGTATTCAGGAAGACTAGATGCAGGTTCATATGTATTGAATAATCGCTCAGGTAAAAAAGAACGTATTTCACGTATTTATCAAATGCATTCAAATAAACAAAATGCTATTGATTTTATAGAAGCTGGAGATATTGGAGCGGCTGTAGGATTTAAAGATATAAAAACGGGTGATACTTTATCCGATTTAAAACATCCAATTGTGTTGGAAAGCATGGATTTTCCTGCACCAGTTATTGGTATTGCAGTTGAGCCAAAAACAAAAGCAGATGTAGATAAATTAGGGATGGCGTTGGCTAAATTAGCGGAGGAAGATCCCACTTTTACAGTTAAAACTGATGAAGCTTCGGGTCAGACTATTATTTCTGGAATGGGTGAACTTCACTTGGATATTATTGTTGATCGTTTAAGACGTGAATTTAAAGTTGAAGTAAATCAAGGTCAACCGCAGGTTGAATATAAAGAGGCCATTACCCGGTCTGCTGATCATAGAGAGGTTTATAAAAAGCAATCTGGTGGTCGTGGTAAATTTGCTGATATTGTATTTACAATGGAGCCTGTTGAAGATGGTAAGACTGGTTTAGAATTTGAAAATAAGATTAAAGGTGGAAATGTTCCTAAAGAATTTATTCCATCTGTAGAAAAAGGTTTCAGAATGGCAATGGTAAATGGTCCTTTGGCAGGCTTTGAGATGGATAGTATGAAAATTACTTTAAAGGATGGTTCTTTCCATGCCGTGGATTCTGATGCACTATCATTTGAATTAGCTGCCAAATTGGGATATAAAATTGCTGCAAAAGCTGCTAAGGCTGTATTAATGGAACCGATCATGAAGTTAGAAGCCTTAACTCCTGAAGAATATATGGGAGATATTGTTGGTGACTTAAATCGTCGTAGAGGTCAAGTGACTGATATGTCTGACAGAGCAGGATCTAAAGTTGTAAAAGCTTTAGTTCCATTATCTGAAATGTTCGGATATGTAACTTCTTTAAGAACATTATCGTCTGGTAGAGCTACATCAACAATGGAATTTGATCATTATGCTCAAACTCCTGCGAATGTTTCTGAAGAGGTAATTAAAAATGTACAAGGTTAATTTACTAAATAGATAACTGATGAGTCAAAAAATTAGAATAAAATTGAAATCGTACGATCATAATTTAGTAGATAAATCTGCTGAGAAAATCGTAAAAACAGTAAAAAGTACTGGTGCAGTTATTAACGGGCCAATTCCGTTACCAACGCATAAAAAAATATTTACAGTTTTACGCTCTCCACACGTAAATAAAAAATCTA
>Ga0265303_10002641_pt1 | contig 11132 bp, 10 predicted proteins | sample Helome_2_FD_192494 | JGI IMG/M metagenome (GOLD analysis project Ga0265303, IMG submission 192494) | Marine sediment microbial communities from subtidal zone of North Sea - Hel_20160317 (Illumina Assembly) | ecosystem: Environmental > Aquatic > Marine > Subtidal zone > Sediment ...
ACCCTGCGAATTCGCGAACCATCGATGCGGCGACGGACGAGAGCGCTTTGGAAGCCTTCGACGAGATCGTCGAGGAATACGATGCGCTCGAGGAAGAGGGTGGTGGCGACTACGACGGTGTTCGCCTTCGGAGAACGCGTCTGTTTCGGGGTTACGAGATCGAGGACATTTCAGACGTCACGAAGGTCAGCGAGAATCATCTTCGCAACATCGAGGAAGAGAATTTCGGGGACCTTCCTGCCGATGTGTACGTGCGGGGGTTCGTGACGGCGTATGCGAAGACGATTGGCCTCGATCCAACAGTCGTCGTACCGGGATACATGGCGCGCGTGGAAGAGTCGCGGGCGTCCGGCCGTCGGGCCGGCTTTCTCGGTCGTCGTTAGGCCGCTGGCCGTCGATGTGCGTCGACCACCCCGAAGGCGCCAAGGGCTCTGGATCTGCTGGGGGCTCTCGATCAGCTGAAGGCTCTCGACCAGCTGAGGGCTCTCGACTGGCTGAAGGCTCCCAACCAGCTGAAGGCTCTCGATCAGCTGAAGGCTCTCGACCAGCTGAAGGCTCCCTCGATTTCGTAGTCGATGAAGCGAGCGTCGGGGTGCGGGTCGATCGCGTATTGGCGACGTTGACCGGTCATTCGAGAGCTCAAGTGCGGCGATGGATCGACGCGGGGCGCGTCTGGGTAGGCGGCGAGAGCGTCCGGCCGAGCCGTGTGCTCGGGCTGGGGGAGAGCATCGAGGCGTTGCCTCTCGAGCCCGTCGCGATGGAGGTCTCGCCCGAGGCGATCCCGCTGGTCGTGCTCTACGAAGACGCGGACCTCATCGTGATCGACAAACCGGCGGGATTGGTCGTCCATCCGGCACCCGGCCATCCGAGCGGAACCCTGGTGAATGCGCTGCTGCACCACTGCGGTGATCTGGCCGGGATCGGTGGCGTTCTGCGCCCCGGAATCGTACATCGACTCGACCGCGGAACCTCTGGGGTGATGGTCGCCGCGAAGAACGACGCGGCCCATATCGGGCTCTCGAGTCAATTCGCCGCGCACTCGATCGAGCGCAGATACCTGACGTTCGTGCGCGCACTGCCCAGAGCGGATTCGGGTCGGATCGACCGTCCAATCGGTCGCCATCCCCGGGATCGAAAGCGCATGTCGGTCGTGAGCACCGCGGGTCGTGAGTCGATCACGAATTGGCGCGTGCTCGTCCGGTATCCGAACGCCGGGGTCAGCCAGCTCGAGATTCGTCCGGAAACTGGCCGCACGCATCAGATCCGCGTGCACCTCGCGTCGGCGGGCATGCCTCTGGTGGGCGATGTGATCTATGGGCGTGCCCGCGGCCGAGCGGCCGAGCTCGGTCGCCCCGCCCTCCACGCCGCGCTCCTCGGCTTCGACCATCCGATTCGCGGCGAGCGACTGCGGTTCGACGTCCCGCTGCCCCAGGATCTTCGCGAGCTCATCGAAAAGCTCGGCCCAGCCAGCCCCGCGCCCGGCCGCTCGGCGGACGAAGAGGTCGGGAGATGAGCAGAATCGAAGATGGGTTTCTATGCGATCCCGTTCTCATAAATGCCAACGTGACGCACGGATTTGGGCTTCGAGGCTCGCAAGCGCCCGGATCAACAGCGTTTTCACGTCAGGTACATGGTGTCGAGGTCGCGACCGCGGCTGCCTGGTACCCGGGGGAAGCTCCAGCGGCGGATGCGATTGTTTCGAGCCCGAGTGCGCCTTGTGTCGGGATCGTGACCGCGGATTGCGTTCCGATCCTGGCGGCGTCGGCGGGAGGAAGGCATGTTGCGGCGATCCATGCGGGCTGGCGCGGGCTCGCGGCGGGGGTCATCGAAGCCGGCCTCACGGCGCTTCGAGCGACGAGCGGGGACCATGAACCGGTGGCGGCCATTGGCCCGGCCGCGCGTAGCTGTTGCTATGAGATCGATGAGCCGGTGAGGCAGGCACTGGCGGTGCGCTACGCAAGCCGGCTCGACTCTCCCATTCTCGAGTCCGGCCGTGAAGGCCACTATATGCTCGACCTGCCCATGCTCGCGACGAAGATCCTCGAAAAAAGCGGGGTTGAATCAACCCATATTGGGACCGCTCATCGAACTTGCACGGTCTGTGATCGCAGCCGATTCGAGTCGTTTCGTCGTGATGGCGCCGCGGCTGGTCGCCTGCACCATTTCATCGTGGCCCGGTAGCTGAGTTGGGGGAGGGTTGACAGCCCCTAAGGCCACCCGTAGATTCAACTCGCTTTCAGCCGCTCGACGGCGAAGCCTCCTGAGCAGCCTTCAACGCCAACTCCACGCAAGATGCGTGGACCCTCCGATGGGCCGATCCCCATCATCGGGATGCATGAATCGTCGGCGTGATTCGAAGGATCTCAAACCCTTCAACTTCGGGTGCAGTTTCGTCGAAACGCTTGTTACCTGTACGAGGCCTGACCTGCGATAGCCCGGCGATCATCGAATCCCGGCCGAAGCCGGCCCAGTGACGTCGACCTTGAACAGCCGGATGAACAGCCGGATGAACAGCCGGATCAACGGAAATCCCCACCCCCCCAATTTTATCGGAACGCGCGGAATCCACCGTCTCCTCCGATCGTATCTCTCCGGTCAACGATTCAATCACGTCCGACGAAACCTCACCCCAACGGACGGCAGCCCCGACCGATCCCGGTCAGCGGAATCTCCCAAACAATCCATCGATGCTTCGATACTCAACTGAAAACACCCGAAACCACCCCATGAAAAGAGAAGCCACGTGAGTCCTGAGCGCGCGTCCGAAAACAAGGACGGATCCGGTTCCAATCAATCCAATCGAAATCGCCGAGGCCGAGGGCGTCGATCCCGAAGCTCGGGTGGCGGCGGCGGTCGAGGCGGTCGCGGCGGCGAGCCGAAGCGCGACTATCTGCCAAGCGACGCGGAACTCGCCGAGGAAGAAGCCTCGCTCGAGAATCAGGTCGACGATGGCTCGGAAAGCGTGGTCGTCAAGGACTTGAAGGCGAAGACGGTGGCGGAGCTTGCGCAACTCGCGCTCGAGATGGACGTCGAGAACGCCGCCGGTCTTCGCAAGCAGGATCTGATCTTCGCGATCCTGAAGACGCAGACCGAGAATCGCGGAAAGATCTTTGCGGAGGGTGTGCTCGAAATTCTCCAGGATGGGTTCGGGTTCTTGCGAGCGCCCGATCAGAATTACCTGGCCGGTCCCGACGACATCTACGTGTCTCCCTCTCAGATCCGCCGCTTCAATCTCCGGACCGGTGACACGGTCGAGGGACAGGTTCGGGCACCGAAAGAGGGCGAGCGTTACTTCGCTCTTCTGAAGGTCGAGTCGATCAACTTCGAGGAGCCGAGCAAAGCCAAACAGAAGATCCTCTTCGACAATCTGACCCCGCTCTACCCCGAGGAGAAATTCAACCTCGAGACGAAGTCGGGCGCGATGACGACGCGGATCATCGATCTGATCGCACCGATCGGTAAGGGCCAGCGCGCCCTCATTACGTCTCCGCCGAAGGCTGGCAAGACGATGCTCCTGAAGGACGTCGCCAATGCCATCGCCGAAGGCAATCCGGAGGCCTACCTGATCGTGTTGCTCATCGACGAGCGCCCAGAAGAGGTCACCGACATGCAGAGGACGGTGAAGGCCGAGGTGATTTCCTCGACCTTCGATGAGCCCGCCACACGCCACGTTCAGGTGGCCGACATGGTGATCGCCAAGGCGAAGCGCCTGGTCGAACACGGTCGCGACGTCGTGATCCTGCTCGATTCGATTACGCGACTCGCTCGTGCGCATAACACGGTCGTGCCCCATTCGGGCAAGATCCTGTCGGGCGGTGTCGATTCCAACGCTCTGCACAAGCCGAAGCGATTCTTCGGTGCCGCGCGGAACGTCGAAGAGGGCGGCAGCCTCACGATCGTCGGCACCGCGCTCATCGATACCGGTTCGCGCATGGACGAGGTCATCTTCGAGGAGTTCAAGGGAACGGGTAACTGCGAAATCGTTCTCGATCGCAAGCTTGCGGATCGGCGAACCTACCCGGCGATGGACATCAATCGCTCGGCGACGCGCCGTGAGGAACTCCTCATGGACGAGAACTCGCTGAATCGGATGTACATCCTGCGAAAGGTCCTGGCGCCGCTTTCGCCCGTCGACTCGATGGAGTTCCTGATGGGGAAGATCGAAAAGACGGAAACGAACGCGGAATTCCTGGAGTCGATGAACTCCTGAATCCGCGGCGTCCATCGTGGTGATGAGGGCGACTCTCGAGTCGGTCTGTGGCCCGCCCGTGGTCGCTTCCGCCCGCAACCCGAAGACGCATCGCGTTTCCTGGCGGGGCTGACCGTACGCCGACCGATCGACCATTGGCAGACGAAGGGCGGATAGCGTGCTCGAGGTCATGCATCTCACCCTCGGCGGCTTTACGATGATCTTTGTTTCCGCGTTGCTCGGCGCGCTGATTCAGGGTTCGATCGGTTACGGATTGAACCTCGTCGTCGTGCCCGTCGCCGCGGTGATACAGCCGGCGGCGTTGCCCGCTGCGATGATCATCATGGCGCTCCCGATGACGGCGGGCAGTGCCTTGCTCGAACACGACCACATCGATCGACCCTCCGTGACGTGGATGACGCTGGGCCGTCTGCCAGGAGTCGTGCTAGGTGCCTGGGTCGTCACCGCGGTGACTTCTGAAGTGCTCGGGATCGTGGTCGGCGGCTGCGTGGTTTCCGCCGCCGTCATGAGCATGTTCTCGCCGTCGGTGCCCGTGACCCGATTCTCTTCGGTCATGGCGGGTCTGCTCGGCGGCGTCATGGGAACCGCCTCTTCGATCGGAGGCCCTCCGGTCGCCATCCTGCTCCAGAACGAACCCGGTCCTGTACTGCGATCGACCTTGGGCGCGACGTTCTTGATCGGGGTTTCGATGTCGCTCGGTGCTTTGATCCTTGCCGGGCAGGTCGAGGGGTGGCATTGGGCGCTCGGGGTCGCATTGGTGCCCGCGATCGGAATTGGGCTCTATGCCAGCCGCTTTCTGCATGCATGGCTCGACTCCGGCTGGATTCGCCCGTGTGTTCTGGGCTTCGCAGGGCTCTCGGGCCTGGGCGTTCTGTTACGTGGAATCCTTTAGCGCTCGTGCGGTCTGTTGCACGGCCCCGCCTCGCCGATTAGCCTAGCCGTCCGCGGCGCTCGAAGTCTGCGCAATTCCTCTCCTATTCCCGCTCTCTCTGATTGCCCATGGGCCTGATCGAGCGGCCAGCCCGACGGGTCCGCGCCGGGACCCGGACTCGAGTCAACCCGTGGCCGATTTTCTAGAACGCATTGCCGAAGCCGAAGCCAAGGTGCAGGATCTCGAGACCCAGCTCTCGGATCCGGACGTGGCCAAGCAGTCTGGCGCCATCGAAAAGCTCGGGCGCCGGCTCGGCAGTCTTCGGCCCCTGCTCGAGCTGGGCGACCGTTACCGAGCTGCGATCCGCGAACTCGAAGACTCGAGGGCGATGCTCGAGGACGACGATCCGGAAATGGCCGAGCTCGCGCGAATTGAGATCGAACGCCTCGAAGTCGAGGTGCCCGAGCTCGAGACCGAGCTGCGAGTCCTCTTGACGCCACGTGACCCCAACGACGAGAAGAACGCGATCTTCGAGATTCGAGCGGGCACCGGTGGCGACGAGGCGGCGCTCTTCGCTGCGGATCTCTTTCGCATGTATACGCGCTATGCCGAATCACGAAACTGGAAGATCGATACGCTTTCGAGCTCCGAGACCGATGGCGGCGGCTTCAAGGAAGTCATCGCCTCGATCTCGGGAACCGACGTCTTCAGCCGTTTCAAGCACGAGAAGGGCGTACACCGCGTCCAGCGCGTTCCGACGACCGAATCCCAGGGTCGCATCCACACCTCGACCGTGACGGTCGCCGTGATGCCCGAGGCGGAAGAAGTCGATATCGACATCAAGAACGAAGAGCTGCGCGTCGACGTGATGCGCGCGGGCGGTCCCGGTGGCCAGAGTGTCAACACGACGGACTCTGCCGTACGCATAACACATCTGCCGAGCGGGCTCGTCGTGCAATGTCAGGACGAAAAGAGTCAGCACAAGAACAAGGCGAAGGCGATGACCGTCCTGCGTTCACGGCTCTTCGATCTGGAGCAGGAGCGCGCGAACGCCGCACGAGCAAGCGAGCGCCGCTCTCAAGTCGGTACGGGCGAGCGAAGCGAGAAGATCCGTACGTACAATTTTCCCCAGAGCCGTGTCACTGACCACCGAGCCAGTGTCACACTCCACAAACTCGACGCCGTGATGGCGGGCGAAATGGACGAACTCCTGGATGCGGTGCACGCTCAGATCGCCGCTGCCCGCGAAGGTGAGGTCGAGAGCGTTGGGCAGGGCGAAGACTCGTGAGCGAACAGGGCACTTCCGCGCCCGCGCCGGCCGGGCCGACGAGCCGCTCCGAACAGAGCGGGGCGGATCGGAGCTGGACGGTGCTCGAACTCCTGCGCTGGACGACGGACTATTTCGATCGCGTCGGGATCGACTCCGCTCGCCTCGACGCCGAGGTGCTTCTCGCGCATGCCCTCGAGATCGATCGGCTGCGTCTCTATCTCGACTACGAGAAGCCGGTTCTCGCAGAGGAGCGCGATCGGTTTCGCGCACTCGTGAAACGCCGCGCCCAGGAGCGCGTGCCGGTCTCTCTGCTCCTCGGAAGACGTGAATTCTGGTCGCTCGAACTTCGTGTGACGTCGGACGTCTTGACGCCGAGGCCCGAGACCGAAACGCTGGTCGAGGCAGGCCTTTCGAAACTGCCTGATCCGGGCTCGCGCGCCCGAATCCTGGATCTCGGTACGGGATCGGGTGCAATTGCCCTCTCGCTTGCGTCGGAACGGCCCCAGGCTGAGATCACCGCAACGGATCTTTCCAAGGCCGCACTACAGATTGCGACCGAAAATGCCGATCATCTGCGCATTGGAGAGAGGGTTCGCTTCGTCGTTGGGGACCTTTTCGAGCCGGTCGCTGCCGAAAGGTTCGATCTGATCGTCTCGAACCCGCCCTATGTGGCGAGGGACGCTGCGAGGTCGCTTCCGCCGGAGCTGGCGCACGAGCCCGAGATGGCTCTGTTCGCGGGATGCGATGGACTCGATGTGATCAGGCGCCTCATCGCGGAGGCGGGTGAGCATCTTTCTCCGGGCGGGTGGCTCTTCATCGAGCATTCGCCCGAGCAGGTCGAGACGATCGAGCAGGAGTTGACGCGCGCAGGATTCGAGGAAGTGGAGCGGCGATTCGACCTGGCACGGAGACCACGGGTCGTTGGGGCACGCTGGTCGAAGCAATGATCGAGACTCTTCGGGAGTCGCGGGGTGATCGAGTCCGGATTCTGAAGCCGGACAGGGGGTATGCAAATGGCTGCCAAAGCAAGCGCGAAACTGATGCGTGTCATCAAGAGCGACAGTGCGACCTTTGCCGACGAATGGCACGAAGTCTGTAACCGTCGCGTCGACAGCGTTCTCGACGTCGAAAAGGATGTCGCGAAGATCATTGCCGAGGTGCGCGCAGGTGGAGACACCGCGCTTCGAGCCTTCGTCAAGAAATTCGACGGAGCGACGATCGAGAACTTCGAAGTCACTCCCGAGGAATGGGACGACGCCTGCGAGCAGGTCGATTCGGCAGATCGGGCCGCGATCGGCAAGGCCGCGATGCGCGTCCGCGAGTTCCACCGCAAGCGAATTCCTTCGAGCTGGGAGATGCGTGAAGAAGGCGGTGGCTATATGGGCCAGCGCGTTCGTCCCCTCGCTCGCGTGGGTCTCTACGTTCCGGGTGGCACCGCCGTCTACCCCTCCTCGGTCATCATGAACGCGATTCCGGCTTCGGTCGTCGAAGTTCCCGAGATCGTGATGGCGACTCCTCCGGGCCCGGACGGAACGATTCGGCCCGAGGTCTTGATGGCCGCACGCGTCGCCGGCGTCCACAGGGTCTTCAAGATGGGCGGTGCGCACGCAGTCGCCGCCCTGGCGTACGGAACCGAGAGCGTGCCGCGGGTCGACAAGATCACGGGCCCGGGCAGCGTCTGGGTCGCGACCGCCAAGAAGCAGGTCTTCGGGCAGGTCGGCATCGACAGTGAAGCGGGGCCGACCGAGGTCGCGATCGTCGCCGATCGCAGCGCGACCCCTGCTTGGATCGCCGCCGATCTGATCAGTCAGGCCGAGCACGACGAGCTCGCGCAGTCGGTGCTCATCACCCATGTGAAGGCGCTCGTGACGCGAGTCCAGGAACAGGTCACGAAGCAACTCAAGGACCTCGATCGGGCCGACATCGCCAAGAAGTCGATCAAGACGCGTGGGGCCATCGTCCAGACGAAGAATCTCGAGGAATCCCTGAAGCTCGCCGACGAGTACGCGTCGGAGCATCTCGTCCTCGCGATCGAAGATCCGGAAAAGGCTGCGAAGACCATCGAGAACGCCGGCGCGATCTTCCTGGGCCACTACACGCCGGTCGCCGTCGGCGACTACATCGCCGGACCGAATCATGTCCTCCCCACGGGAGGCACGGCGCGATTCTTCTCGCCGCTCTCGGTCGACGACTTCCTGAAGCGCACGAGCTTCATGAAGTTCGAGCCGCCGAAGCTTCGTGAACTCGGAGCCGACATCGTGCGTCTCGCCAACGTCGAGGGTTTGACCGGGCATGGCGCGTCGGTGGAGCTGCGGCTACAAAAGATCCGTCGCGCGCGTCGCGAACGGGAAGCCGCTCGCGAGATCGAGCTCTAGACCGGGGCGATGCGCCGGGTGCCTGGATGCGCCGCCTCCTGGAACGTGGCGAGCTGACGGTCCTGAGATCTGATGGCGGTCCCCAGACGCGAGTTTCGACCGAACGGGCCATTTTCGCGCTGCTGCGGGCCTTCGGCTGGCTGCGAGGTATCCTACCGCCGCCCCCGGAGCCAGGTCGCGCGAGTGACCGGAATGAGTGAGTCCCCATGCCTGCGAACAGGCCGCCGAAAGCGAAGACGACGTCTGACTCCCCGTCCGATTCCCAGGGAGTTTCGGACACCGCTCGCGTCGCCAGGATCGACCGCAAGACCAAGGAAACCGCAATCCAGATCCGCATGGATCTGGACGGAACCGGTCAATATCACGTCGAGACCGGGATCCCCTTCTTCGATCACATGCTCGAGTCCTTCGCGCGCCACGGTCTCTTCGACCTCGATGTTCGGGCCAAGGGCGATATCGAAGTCGACCTCCATCATACGGTCGAAGATGTCGGCATCTCGCTGGGCGAGGCGTTTCGCGAGGCGCTCGGCAGCGCCGTCGGCATCCGACGTTTCGGAAGCTGCCTGTTGCCCATGGCCGAGTCGAAGGTCGAGGTCGCCGTCGACGTCTCGAATCGACCCTATCTCGTGTATCAGCTCGACCTCGAGAACGACCGCATCGGCAACTTCGACGCGAGCCTCACCGAAGATTTCATGTACGCCTTCTCCCAGAGCGCGGGTCTCGATCTGCATATCGAGAAGCGTTACGGGAAGAGTCCGCACCACTGCGTCGAAGCAGCGTTCAAAGGTGTGGCACGTGCGCTCCGAGATGCCGTCGCGATCGATCCGCGGGAGAGCGGATTGCCGACGGTGAAGGGAGCGCTCTAGGGCATGATCGTCATGTGTATGGACCTCGTGCATCGCATACTCGCGATGCGGCCCACTGTTATTGCGCCTCGCGTTCGAACGCAAACCCGGAGCGCCGAAGGGGACGGACTGCTTGGGCAATCGTAAGCCGAGAATCGCGCTCGTCGATTACGGCGCTGGCAATCTGCGGAGTGTCGCCAAGGCGCTCGAGCGTTCGGACCTCGAGCCGGTGATCACGGGTGACCCGGCGGTCGTGCGCGACGCGGATGGCGTCCTGCTGCCCGGCGTCGGTGCGTTTCGAGATGCGGTGACCGCACTCAACGATGCGGGACTGGTGGATGCGATTCGTGACGTGACGGAGAACGAGAGTCGCCCTTATCTCGGAATCTGTTTCGGTCTCCAGTTGTTATTCGATGAAGGTGAGGAGCATGGCCGAACGCCGGGACTCGGAATCCTGGCGGGAAAGGTCAGTCGCTTTCCCGAAAAGGATGAAGCGGGCGAGCCCCTCCTGGTTCCGCACATCGGTTGGAACGAGGTTCGCTTCAGCGGCGATCATCCGATGATCGAAGCGCTGCCCGAGCGCGACATCTACTATTTCGTGCATAGCTATCGACCGGTTCCCGCGGACGAGGGGATCATCGTGGGCCGCGCGAACTACGGCGGGGAGTTCGCCGCAGCTGTAGCGCGCGGCAATATCTTCGCCGTCCAGTTCCATCCCGAGAAGAGCCAGTCCGCCGGAAAACGGCTGCTGGACGCCTATCGTGCCTGGTTGGAGGGTTGCTGATGTCGGCGAAACAGATGCCCTTCGAGCTGATTCCTGCGATCGACCTGTTGGAGGGAAACGCGGTCCGACTCAGTCAGGGTCGCTACGACGCGGCCACGGTCTATGACGTCGACCCGAAGAATGTGGCGACGCGGTTTCGTGAAGCGGGGATTCGTCGGCTCCATGTCGTCGACCTCGAGGGCGCGAAGGCCGGTCGACCCATTCAGGGTGCGGCCGTGAAGAGCATTCTCGAAGCGGTCGGGACGATCCCCGTTCAGCTGGGCGGTGGGCTGCGGACGATCGAAGGCGTCGACGAAGCGCTCGGCTGGGGCCTCGATCGCGTGATCCTCGGAACCGCGGCGCTTCGAGATCCGGATCTCGTCAAGGTCGCTGCCGCGAACCATCCGGGACGCATCGTGGTCGGGATCGACGCGCGAGACGGGAACGTCGCGGTCGAGGGCTGGACGGATTCGAGCGAAACGACCGCAGTGGATCTCGGCAAGCGATTCGAAGACGCGGGTGTTGCGGCCATCGTGTACACCGACATCGCTCGAGACGGCATGTTGACCGGGCCGAACCTCGCGCAGACCGCAGCGCTCGCATCGGCGATCTCGATTCCGGTGATCGTTTCGGGTGGTGTCGCGACGATTCAGGACATCGTCGATTCCGCCGCGCTTCGGGACAAGGGAATCTGCGGCGTCATCGTCGGTCGCGCAATCTATACGGGCAGCGTCGATCTCGACGAAGCGCTGCGCGCCGTCGACGAGGTCTGATCCGATGCTCCTCAAACGAATCATC
>Ga0265303_10002642_pt1 | contig 11131 bp, 6 predicted proteins | sample Helome_2_FD_192494 | JGI IMG/M metagenome (GOLD analysis project Ga0265303, IMG submission 192494) | Marine sediment microbial communities from subtidal zone of North Sea - Hel_20160317 (Illumina Assembly) | ecosystem: Environmental > Aquatic > Marine > Subtidal zone > Sediment ...
CCCCGACGATATCGCGCAGGCCGGCGAACATGTCGCGAAACACGTTGGCACCCATGATCGCTTCGCCGGTCACGATGCCGAGGTAGTCGCGAACCACGCGCCCGCTAATTTCCGGCGTTGTGGTGACGATCATGATTGGCGCTAGCGGAACCGATCCTGCAACTCGGCCAGGCGCTTGTTGCCCGGACACAGACGCTTGTAGTCCAGATTCAGCAACGGGTCGCCGGTTTGCTGATTGACCTCATGCATCTCCGGCTTGCTTTCGTCGATGTACAGTACGCCGGTCATGATCTCGCTCGCGGCCTGGGATTCCTGCAGCATGGCCAGCGCCGTGGCCCGATTGGTGGGATCGTACTTCTCGTCAGCCTTGCGCAGCACGATGGTGCTGCCGTCGTGGAGCACCACCGGCATGACCGAGCCCTCTTCGTATTCTGCCAGGATCTCCTCGCTGGGCGGCACGAAGTCGGCATGGATGGCCGGGTGATAGTGATCGCGCGTGAACTGGTAGCTCTTGGTGGAGCCCTCGTGGTCGTTAAAGGTCACGCAGGGTGAAATCACATCGATCAGCGCAAACCCCCGATGGGCCAGGCCCGCCTTGATCATCGGCACCAGCTGGTCCTTGTCGCCGGAGAAACTGCGCGCCACGAAGCTGCCGCCCTGCGCGATTACCGTCTGGCAAGGGTCTATAGGCGGCTGCACATTCTCCTCGCCCTTCTTGGCGCGGCTGCCCACGTCGGCGGAGGCCGAGAACTGGCCCTTGGTGAGGCCGTACACGCCATTGTTCTCGATCACATAGAGCATATTCACGTTGCGGCGCACCGCGTGCATGAACTGCCCCAGGCCGATAGACAGGGTGTCGCCGTCACCAGATACGCCAACGTAGTAAAGGTCACCGTTCACCGCATTGGCGCCGGTGGCCACCGACGGCATGCGCCCGTGCACCGAATTAAAACCGTGGGACTGGCGCAGGAAGTAGGCGGGCGTCTTCGAAGAGCAACCGATGCCGCTCAGCTTCGCCATCTGGTGCGGCGGAATGCTGAGTTCGAAAGCGGCCTGTACCAGCGCTCCGGTCACCGAATCGTGCCCGCAGCCGGCGCAAAGTGTGGACATGCCACCCTCGTAATCGCGGACCGTAAGCCCCAGCGAATTCCGGGCCAGGCCCCGGTGAATAATCTGGGGTTTGCGGATATAGCTCATGCCGCCACCACCTTCTCAAGGTCTTTGTTGATCTGGTCGAGAACACCGACTGCATCGATGGGCAAGCCATTGTAGTGCAGGACCGGAATCAACTTGTCTTGCGATACGCGGGTTTCCATCAGCAGCAGGCTGCGCAGCTGTGCGTCGCGATTCTGCTCCACAACGTATATCCGGTCGTGGACGTCCAGGAAGCGCTGTACTTCATCAGTGAACGGGAACCCGCGAACGCGCAGGTAATTCACCCCGACGCCCGAGTCTTTCAGCCGGTCGCGGGCCTCCCGAACGGCGCCATCGGAACTGCCGAAGGCGATGATGCCGGTGCGGTATTTCTCGGAGTATTCGACCACAGCTTCGGGTATGTAGGTCTTCGCGGTTTCCCACTTGCGCCGCAACCGATCCACCACTTCCTGGTATTCGTTCGCGTCCTCGGTATAGCTCCCGTACATGTTGTGGCCGGAGCCCCGGGTGAAATACGCGCCCTTGGGATGCACGCCCGGCAAGGTCCGATACGGGATACCGTCGCCGTCCCGGTCGAAGTAGCGGTGAAAGGCCTCAATTTCCTCGAGCTCCTTCGCGTTCAGCACCTTCCCCCGGTCCGGCTCGTAATTGTCGTCCCACTCAAGGCCTGGACACATCCAGTCGTTCATGCCGATGTCCAGATCCGTCAGGATAATCACCGGTGTCTGCAGTCGTTCGGCCAGATCAAAAGCCTGCACGGCGAAATAGAAACATTCCTCCGGATTTGCCGGGAACAACAGCACGTGACGCGTGTCGCCGTGGGAAGCGTAGGCGGTGGAAATGACGTCGGCCTGTTGCGTGCGCGTGGGCATGCCGGTGGACGGCCCGCAGCGCTGCACGTTAATGAATACCGCCGGAATTTCAGTGAAATAGCCGTAACCCAGGAACTCGCTCATCAAGGAGATGCCGGGGCCGCTGGTGGGGGTAAAGGCCCGCGCCCCGTTCCACCCTGCGCCAAGGACCATGCCCGCCGCAGCCAGTTCGTCTTCGGCCTGGATGATTGCGTAGTCGCGCTTGCCGGTCTTCTTGTCGACGCGGTACATCTCGCAGAAGCGCTTGAACGCATCCATCACGGATGTGGATGGCGTAATCGGATACCAGGCACCGAGAGTCGCACCGGCGTACAGGCAACCGAGCGCCGCGGCAGTGTTGCCGTCGATCATGATGTGATCGGCGGTCTTGTCCGCCGTCTCGGCATGGAAGGGCAGCGGGCAGTTGTAGTGCTCGCGCGCATACTGGTAGCCGAAATCGATGGCCTGCTGGTTTGCTTCGGCGAGGTGCTTCTTGGCCGCGAAGGTCTTCTTCAGCGACTCACGGATCACCTTCAGGTCGAGATCCAGCAGCGCCGCCAGTGCGCCGACGTAGGCGACGTTCTTCATCAGCACCCGCGAACGCGCCGTGTCGAAGTGCTCATTGCACATTTTCGCCAGCGGAATGCCGATCACCGTGATGTCGTCCCGGTTCAGCATCTGTCGCCGCGGCCACGTAGAGTCATAGAGCAGAAAGCCACCGGGAGACACCTCGGCGAGATCCTTCGCATAGGTCTCGGCGTTCATGGCCACCATCAGGTCCAGGCGCCCGGAACGCGCGAGATGCCCTTCGTCGTTGACCCGGATCTCATACCACGTGGGCAGGCCCTGGATGTTGGACGGGAAGTAGTTCTTACCCACCACGGGAATGCCCATGCGGAAGAAGGTCTTCATCAGCAGCGCGTTGGCGCTGGCCGACCCCGTGCCATTGACGTTAGCGATCTTGATGGTGAAGTCGTTGTTTTTTGGTCCGGTGCTCATGCCGGGTCTTTGGTTGTCATCTAGTTGGAGTTAAAGGATTTGCTGGGAAACGACTGCCTGAACGATCAAGTAGCGATTTTGTTCGTCGATGCGCTCAGGTACCAAACTTGCGCACTTCCTGCGCGGTCTCGGGCTCCACTTCGTGGGACACGTGGGGGTGCAGCAGGCTAAATTCCTGCATATCCCAGGCCGCGGTCGGGCAGCGCTCGGCACACAGGCCGCAGTGCACGCAGAGGTCTTCATCCTTCACCATTACCCGCTGCGTCTGCGGCAGTTCGGCCGACACATACAGGCCTTGCTCGAGGTTCTCGGCCGGGGCGCTGAGATTCCTGCGCAGCTGTTCTTCGGTGCCGTTTTGCGTGATCGTCAGGCAGTTCACCGGGCAGATGTCGATGCAGGCATCGCACTCGATGCAAAGCTTCTCCACGAACACTGTCTGGATGTCGCAATTCAGGCAGCGCTCCACTTCCTCGGCTGCCTGTTCTGCAGAGAAACCCAGCTCGACCTCGATGTTCAGCTCGCGGAAACGCGTGGCAAGGTCCACGTGCGGCACGAGCCGGCGTTCCGAAGGATCGTAGTCGTTGCTGTAGCTCCACTCGTGCATGCCCATTTTCGTGCTGGCGAGATTCATGCCGTCGGGCAACCGGTCGGCCACATCTTCGCCCTGACAATGCTTGTGAATGGAGATAGCGGCCTGGTGCGCGTGCTCCACGGCCCAGATGATGTTCTCGGGACCGAAGGCCGCGTCGCCGCCGAAGAATACGCCCTTGCGCGTGGATTCGTGGGTGGTGCGGTCCACTACCGGCACGTCCCACTTGTCGAACTCCATGCCGAGGTCTCTTTCCACCCACGGGAACGCGTTCTCCTGGCCGATGGCCAGCACCACGTCGTCGGCCGGAAAAAACCGCTCGCCGGCTGTTCGCGTGTCCGTGATGCGACCGGTTGCGTCGACATCGTATTCCATGATGTCAAACAGCATGCCCGCGAGCTTGCCGTTTTCTACCACAAAGGCCTTCGGCTGATGGTTGACTACGATCTCCACGTTCTCTTCTTCGGCGTCCTCCAACTCCCAATCCGACGCCTTGAAGAAATCGCGCGGCTTGCGCGCCATGACCTTCACATCCTTGGCGCCCAGTCGCAACGACGTGCGACAGCAGTCCATCGCCGTGTTGCCCACACCGATGATCAGTACGTTCTCACCAATCTTCTCAATGTGGCCAAAGGCGACTGACTCCAGCCAGTTAATGCCGATGTGTACATGGTCCGGATCGTCGTAGCGGCCCGGAATTTCCAGGTTCTTGCCCTTCGGCGCACCGCTGCCGACAAAGACTGCGTCGTATCCCTCTTCCAGCAGTGCGGCCATGCTCTCGATCGGCGTATTCAGGCGCAGGTCCACGCCCATGTCGAGAATCATGTTGATCTCTTCGTCGAGCACAGGCACCGGCAGGCGGAAAGCCGGGATGTTCGTGCGCATCAGTCCACCGGGCTTGTCCAGCGCCTCGTAGATCACGATGTCGTAGCCCAGCGGAATTAAATCGTTGGCCACAGCCAGCGATGCGCAACCGGCACCGACACAGGCCACACGCTTGCCGTTCTTTTGCGCCGGCGCGGTGGGCAGGAGTTCGCTGACGTCGTCGCGGTTATCTGCCGCCACGCGCTTCAGCCGGCAGATGGCCACGGGCTTGTCTTCCACCCGGACGCGCCGACAGGCCGGTTCGCACGGACGATCGCAAACCCGACCGAGGATCGACGGGAACACGTTCGACTTGCGATTCAGCATGTAGGCATCCGTAAATCGCCCCTGGGCGATCAGGCGGATGTAGCCGGGCACGTCGGTGTGGGCCGGACAGGCCCACTGGCAATCGACGACCTTGTGAAAGTAATCCGGGTTACCGGTATCGGTGGGTTTCATCGGCGCTTGCTGCTGCTCCAGCCCTTGCGGTACAGCGGGTGTTGTGTCCACATTCGGGCCTAAGCGTTTGATTATACATACGGCGAACTCCAGAGGAATTGTGGAATTCAGGTTGACAGCCGACTGCCGCAACGGCAAAGAATCATGACGAAACCGCTAAGGAACCAGACCATGACGGACGCAGCCCCCGCAAGTTACGCCGCCCTCGCCCTGCAATTGAAGACCCACTGCGTGAACGCCTGCCCCGACCGGGAGGCGGCCCGGGCGCGCATGGCCGACAACATCGCCAGGGTCCGCCGCGCCGTGGCGGGCAGCAAGGCCTTCATCCGTCAGTACAGCGGCGAAACCGCGCGCCTGGTGGTGCTGCCCGAGTACTTCCTGACCGGCTTCCCGATGGGCGACACGGTGCCCGGCTGGCGGGATAAGGCGGCATTGGACATAAAAGGCCCGGAGTACGACGCGCTGGGCGCCATCGCCGCCGACTTCGACGTCTACCTGGCCGGCAACGCCTACGAGATAGACCCGAACTTCCCGGAGCTGTATTTCCAGTGCTGCTTTGTGATCAGCCCGGGCGGCAGCGTGGTGCTGCGCTACCGCCGGATGATCTCGCTGAGCGGGCCCACGCCTTACGACGTCTGGGACCGGTACCTGGAGATCTACGGGCTCGACGGCGTATTCCCGGTGGCCGACACCCCGATAGGCCGCATCGCAGCCATCGCGTCAGAGGAGATCCTGTACCCGGAAATCGCCCGCTGCCACGCAATGCGCGGTGCAGAAGTGTTCGTCCACTCCACCAGCGAGGCCGGCATGCCGCAGGACTCCATCAAGGAAATCGCCCGCCGCGCCCGGGCCCTGGAGAACCTCGCCTATGTGGTCTCGGCCAATTCCGCCGCGCTGCTGGACAACGCGGTGCCGGCGGAGTCCACCACCGGCATGAGCAAGGTGGTGGACTTTCATGGCCACGTGATGGCGGAAGCGATGCCGGGCGGCGAGTCGATGGTGGCGAATGCGACGATCGACCTGGCTGCATTGCGGGAAGCGCGGCGGCGGACAGGTCTGATCAACATGCTGTCGAGGCAGCCGTTTCAGGCTTATGCAGAAAGCTATGCGAAGGCGGAGTTTCGGGGGGCTAATTCGTTGCTGGAAGATGGCGCGGTGCGGGTGCCAGAGAGGGAGGCGTTTGTGGAGGGGCAGCGGGCGGATATTGAGAGGTTGGCTAAGGCTGGGCTTATCTAGGTTTTTTGGCGCTTGAAGAAAGGGGTGATCCGGCGGCGTGCGGAGCCGGGTTGGGGATGTCTTCCTTCCCTCCGGTTTTGTAGTCGGTCAGGAAGACATCCCCAACCCGGCTTTTTCGATTCGTGGCGGTTTTTTTCGCGGGCAGAGTGGGACATCTAACGAAGGTGGCTGAATCACGCCCCCACTCGGGGGGGTGGGGGCGATGGGGGGAGTTCTATTGGCGTGGCGCTGTCGCGGCGTATCGACGCGGTTTCTTCACGCGATTACCGAGCCACAGTGAATTGCATGCCGCGGCGCGGGGCGGGCGGTCTGGCCGGCACAGTCAGCCGGCTTGCCGAGCAGCGGAGCGAGCAAGGGAATAGCCCGAAGGGGCCGCGCAGGGATGCGCGGCTCCGGGACCCGGGGCCAGGGATGGCCCCGTGTCCCGGACCCCGATGCGAGTGAGCAGCGCAGGGCACCCGAAGGGCAAGCCGGCGTGCCGGACGGACCGCCCGCCCCGCGCCGCGGCATTGCCACCGACCTGCAACAGGCCTTGTCTGTTCCTGGCATCTCACGAGGAATCGCGGCTAAAGCCGCTCCTACGAAGAGTTAGTTTTGTACCGGGAACGGGTGACCGGTTAGCGCGCTGCGTTGCAGTTCAGGCGTTGGCCGGGGATGGCGCCGGTTAGCTGGCCGTCTTGCCAGGCCAGCTGGCCGTTGACGAGGGTGGCGGCGATGGTGGAGCGGAAGTTCACGCCGTCGAAGGGGGTCCAGCCGCACTTGTACAAGGCGGTGGCGTCAGTCACGAGGGTGGGCTGGTCGAGGTCCAGGAGGACCAGGTCGGCCCAGTAGCCCTCGCGGAGGAAGCCGCGGTCGGTGATGCCGAACAGTTCGGCCGGGGCGTGGCTGGCTTTGCGGACTATCAGTTCCAGTGGCAGCACGCCGTCGTGGTAATGCTCCAGCAGGCTCAGCAGCGCGTGCTGAACCAGCGGCAGGCCGGCCGGTGATTTGAAGTAGCTGCGGGCCTTTTCTTCCGCAAGGTGCGGCGCGTGGTCCGTGGCGACCACGTCGATGCGATCGTCCAGCAGCGCGGCCAGCAGGGACTGCCGGTCGGCGGCGGTCTTTACCGCCGGGTTGCACTTGATGAGTGCACCGAGCCGCTCGTAATCGTCGGCAGAAAAATACAGGTGATGGACGCAAACCTCGGCGGTGATGCGCTTGTTCTCCAGCGGTCCCGAGCGGAAGAGTTCCATTTCCCGGGCCGTGGTCAGGTGCAGCACGTGCAGGCGTGCGTCGTGACGCCGGGCCAGATCCACGGCCAGCGACGACGAACGGAAACAGGCCTGCTCGGAGCGAATCAGCGGGTGCTCGCTCATCGGTACGTCATCGCCGTACTTGTTGCGGGCTGCGTCTTCGTTCGCCTGGATCATCGGCGTGTCTTCACAGTGCGTCGCAATCAACAGTGGCGCGTCGGCGAACAGGTGCTCGAGTACCTCCGCGTCGTTCACCAGCATGTTGCCGGTAGATGCGCCCATGAACACCTTGATGCCGCAGGCCTCCGCGGGCGTCACCGCGCGCAGCTCGTCGAGATTGTCGTTCGTGGCGCCCAGGTAGAAAGCGAAATTGGCGCGTGCGCGCCCGGCCGCACGCTCGTACTTATCAGCCACTGCGGCACGGTTGGTCGTGGGCGGCTTCACGTTCGGCATTTCCATGAAGCTGGTGATGCCGCCGGCCACGGCCGCGGCCGATTCCGTCGCCATGTCGCCCTTCTGGGTCAGGCCGGGCTCACGGAAATGCACCTGGTCGTCGATGAAACCGGGCACCAGGTACCTGCCCGCAGCGTCCAGTACGGTTTCTTCGCCGGCAGCACTGAGGGACGGGGCGATGGCGGTAATCCGCCCGTTTCGCACGCGCAGGTCGCCTTCGGTGACCTGGCCCTCGTTGACGAGCCGGGCGTTGGTGATCAGCAGGGAGTCTTCGGCCACAGGTGGGATCCAAGCAAGTCAGGTAGAACGAAATCAGTTTCAGGGGCCAGTATACTCAACCGCCCCCGATACCCCGCCCCAATTGAGGTTATTGATGTTGCGCAGTTTCTGGTTTCCGAGCCGCTGGGTTCCCGGCCTGTTGCTGGCCTGCAGCCTGTCGCCGGCGGCGGCCGACGTGGATATTCCGTACCAGATGAAAGTGCTGGACAACGGGCTGACCGTGATCGTGCACGAAGACCGCAAGGCGCCGGTAGTCGCGGTCAACATCTGGTACCACGTGGGCTCAAAGAACGAGCCGGCCGGCAAGACCGGGTTTGCGCACCTGTTCGAACACCTGATGTTCCAGGGTACGGAAAACTTCGACGAGGAGTACCTGTCTTACCTGCAGGAAATCGGCGCCACCGACCTGAATGCAACCACCTGGTTCGACCGCACCAATTATTTCCAGACGGTGCCGAAAAATGCGCTGGACACCGTATTGTGGCTCGAGTCCGATCGCATGGGGCACTTTGCCGGCGCCATCACGCAGGCGAAGCTCGACGAACAGCGCGGCGTGGTGCAGAACGAAAAACGGCAGGGCGAAAACCAGCCCTACGGCCAGGTATTCGAGCAACTGCTGCCGCAGGTATTCACCGACGGTCACCCCTATTCCTGGGAGACCATCGGCTCCATGGCAGATCTTGAGGCCGCCAGCCTCGACGACGTGCGCGACTGGTTCAAGACCTGGTACGGACCGAACAACGCAGTTCTGGTGGTCGCGGGTGACGTCGATGCTGCCGACGCCTTCGCTCGCGTGGAAAAGTTCTTCGGCGATATTCCGCCGGGTCCGCCGCTCACGCGACCCAGCAAGTGGATTCCGCGGCACATAGCCGAGCGGCGCATGGAAATGACCGACCGGGTGCCCCAGCCGCGCGTGTATATGGCCTGGAGCGGACCGGAGTGGGGTTCGCGCGACGCACACCTGCTGGTGCTGGCCGCAGACATCATTGGCGGCGGCAAGAACTCGCGGCTGTTCGAACGGCTGGTATATCAAGACCAGATCGCCACCGACGCCGCGCTGGCGCCACTGCCGCTGGAAATCTCCGGCATCACCTACCTGGTGGCCTCCGCGCAGCCGGGCACGGACCTGGCGGCGGTTGAAGTGGCGGCGCGGGAAGAGCTGGCCCGTTTTATTGCCGAAGGCCCCACCGAGCGCGAACTCGAGCGCGTGCGTACGCAGTACCGGGCGGGTTTTTTGCGCGGTTTAGAAAGAATCGGCGGCTTCGGCGGCAAGTCTGGCGTCCTGGCTCAGAGCACCGTTTACGGCGGCAGCCCGGGAGCCTGGAAGCAGGAACTTGCCGATGTCGACGGTGCCACGACGGAAGACCTGCAGCAGGTCGCAAAGCGCTGGCTGGGGCCGGGCGCATTCGTGCTGTCGGTGCAGCCCGAGGGCCAACTGCAGGCCGATGCCGGCGGGATCGACCGCAGCAATGGGCCGCCGGCGCCCGCGGCTTTCCCCGATGTGCGCTTCCCGGCGTTCACCCGGCGCACGCTGGACAACGGTCTGGAGGTCGTCCTGTCGCCGCGACCCAATCAGCCGCTGGTGGAAATGTCCCTGCAGATCGATGCCGGCTATGCCGCCGACCAGTTCGCGCGGCCGGGCACCTCGGCAATGACCATGGCCATGCTCGACGAAGGCACCGAGAAACGTTCGGCCCTGGAGATATCTGAGGCCCTTGCGCTGCAGGGAGCGTCCCTGGGCGCGAACTCGGGGCTCGATACCTCCAGCGTGCAACTGTCTGCGCTGGCCGAGAACCTCGAACCTTCACTGGACATCTACGCCGACGTGATCCTGGACCCGGTGTTTCCACAGGCCGAACTGGAACGCCTGCGCAAAAACACTATCGCGCGCATCCAGCAGGAGAAAACCCGGCCGAACTCCATGGCCCTGCGCGTGCTGCCCCGCCTGTTGTACGGTGAAGGCCATCCCTACGCACAGCCGCTGACGGGCTCCGGCACCGAGGCCACCGTGGCCGCCCTGACCCGCGCCGATCTCGAGAGTTTTCACGGCACCTGGTTCAAACCGAATCACGCCACGCTCATCGTCGTGGGTAATTTCGACCCGGACCAGCTGATGAAGCAGCTCGACAAGCTGTTCGGCCGCTGGAAAGCCGGCGATACGCCGGACAAACAGCTCGCAGGTGCGCAGGGCGGCAATGGCAGGACACTGTACGTCGTCGACAAGCCCGGCGCGGATCAATCGGTTATTTTCGTCGGCCAGCTGATCCCGCCCAGGGCGAATCCCGACGAGATTGCGATCCGCGCGGTCAACGACATCCTTGGCGGCAAGTCGACCGCGCGCATCAACATGAACCTGCGCGAAGACAAGGGCTGGTCTTACGGCGCGTACAGCACGATTCTGAATGCGCGCGGTCAGCGACCGCTGCTGGCCTACGCGCCGGTGCAGACGGACAAGACCCGCGAGTCGGTGATCGAATTGCAACGCGAACTGGCTGCGATTCGCGGCGATGAGCCGCCCACGGCCGGAGAACTGCAGGTCGTCGTGGACAGCAACACCCTGTCGCTGCCCGGCCGCTGGGAGACCTCCAGGGCCGTGCTGGGATCCATCGGCGAAGTGGTGCGCTTCGGGCTGCCGGACGATTACTGGTCGAGCTACGCCGCCAGCGTCCGGGCCCTGCAGCTGGCCGAAGTCGATCGCATCGCGCAGACGCTGATCAATCCTCAGGAGCTGGCCTGGGTCGTGGTGGGCGACCGTGCACGCATCGAGGCAGACCTCCAGGACCTCGGCTTCGACGAAATACGCGAAGTGGACGCCGATGGTCTGCCCGTCGTGGGTCAACTTGCCGGCGACTGACCTCAAGGCCCCGGGCGGCCCGCGCCAGGGCCGGTTTTACGGCTGGTACGTCGCGGCGACTTCCGTCGCGATCTATTTCTTCACGAACGGCATGACGCTGTTCGTGCCCCAGAATCTCTTCCCGCGGTTCATCGAGACCTTCGATGTCACCGCCGCGCAG
>Ga0265303_10002643_pt1 | contig 11130 bp, 8 predicted proteins | sample Helome_2_FD_192494 | JGI IMG/M metagenome (GOLD analysis project Ga0265303, IMG submission 192494) | Marine sediment microbial communities from subtidal zone of North Sea - Hel_20160317 (Illumina Assembly) | ecosystem: Environmental > Aquatic > Marine > Subtidal zone > Sediment ...
ATGCAGGGACAGGGCACCGGCGTGTTCTTCACGATCGATGCCGGTCCCCAGGTGAAAGCCGTGTGCCTGCCCGAACATGCCGACGATGTGGCGGAGGCGCTGCGGTCGACGGCCGGCGTTACCGATCTCATGGCCACGGGCCTCGGCGAGGGTGCGCGCCTGGAGAACGCCGAGTGAAAACCAGTGCGAGTGCGCCGGGGAAGATCGTCTTGGCGGGCGAGTACGCCGTGCTGTACGGCGCGCCGGCGATCTGCATGGCAGTCCAGCGGCGGGCCGTCGTGACGATTCGCGACAATCCCGGCGCAGGGGGGAGCATCACGACGCCGGGCTACGCGGGTGCCGACGCAGCCGAGATCATCGACGCTGTTGGCGCGCAGGCACGGCATGGCCGCGATTTTGAGCTCGACACGCGCGCGTTTTCCGAACACGGAAAAAAGATCGGCCTGGGTTCGAGTGCGGCGCTCGTCGTCGCGCTCGCGGCCGCAATAGAAAACTCGACCGATGTCTTTGCTGCTGCGCTCGAGTCGCACCGCAAGTTTCAAGGTGGCATGGGAAGCGGCGTTGACGTTGCGGCGGCCGTGCACGGCGGGCTGATCAAGTATGCGATGCGATCCGGAAGCGTACGATCGCTCTCCTGGCCCGGGGACCTCGCAATGCGCGTTTTGTGGACGGGTGTTGCAGCCAGCACGAGCGCCAGGCTCGACAGGCTGGCGGCGAGCCGGGAGCGACCATCACGCACGGCCCTCGGTGAGAGCGCGGAGCGCATGGCGAGGGCGTGGCATTCCGGCGAGGCCGACGGGATACTCGCCGGGTATGCGGGCTACATCGACGTGCTTCGGCAGTTCAGCCTTGACCACGATCTCGGCATCTTCGATGCTGGTCATGATGAGTGGACGGACGCAGCGCGTGCCAGGAATCTCGTTTACAAACCCGCCGGCGCCGGAGGCGGCGACATCGGCGTGCTGTTCGGCCGGGAACCGGCCACGCTCGACAGCTTTATCGGGGCACACGGGCACTTGATCCACGGCGTCGTTGCCTGCGAGCTGGATCCCGCTGGTGTGCGCCTGGAGTCCGCATGAACGATTCACGAATTTCCGGCCTGTACCGGCTCAGCGTCACGGAACGAATCGCGAAGCTCGAAGAGCTTGGCTGGCTGGCTCCTGCCGACGCGGCACGCTTGCGGGACGGCCGCCATGTCCTGTCGGCAGCCGCGGCCGACCATATGATCGAGAACGTGATCGGCGTATTCGGCCTGCCGCTGGCCATCGCGCCGAACTTCATCGTCAATGGCCGCGAACACATCGCGCCGCTCGTCGTCGAGGAACCATCCATTACGGCCGGTCTGAGTGCTGCCGCGGCGATGTCGCGTCCGACCGGCGGCTTCGAAGTCGACAGCGACGGTTCCCTGCTCATCGGCCAGGTGCATGTCACCGGCATGGCCGATGCCGACGATGCGATCGCGGCGGTCGATAGTGCGCGGGCGTCGCTCGTCGACGCCGCGAATGCCGTGCATCCGCGACTCGTGGAGCGCGGCGGTGGCGTCCGCGATATCGAGGTGCGCCTGTTTGCGCTGCCGGACAACCGCCCCCTGATCGCGGTTCACGTGCTTGTGGATACCTGCGATGCCATGGGAGCCAACCTCGTGAACTCGATTTGCGAAGCGCTCGCACCCGAGCTTGCCCGGCTGTGCGGCGGCCGCGTCGCACTGCGCATCCTGTCCAACCTCGCGGATCGGTCGTTGTTCACCGCGCGCGTGCGTTACAGGCTGCCGGACGAAGAGCGCGACGCCATCGTCGTGGCCAACGACATTGCGTGCGTCGATCCGTACCGCGCCGCCACACATAACAAGGGCGTGATGAACGGCATCGATGCCCTCGCGATTGCAACGGGGAATGACTGGCGGGCCATCGAGGCCGGCGTGCATGCCTTTGCTGCCGCGACGGGCCGCTACCAGGCCCTGACGCGCTGGCATGCCGACGCCGACGGCATGCTGGCTGGCGAGATTACCTTGCCACTCAAGGTCGGCACGGTCGGCGGCACGCTGGCGAACAATCCGGCCGCTGCCCTCGGTCTTGCGTTGACGGGTGTGGGGACCGCAGGAGAGCTGGCAGAACTCATGGCGGCAGTCGGCCTCGCCCAGAACTTCGCTGCCCTGCGCGCGCTCGCGACCAGCGGCATCCAGGCCGGGCATATGAAACTGCACGCGCGCAGCGTGGCTGCGACCGCGGGCGCGCCCGATGCGCTTTTCGAGACCGTTGTCGAACGGCTCATCGAGAGCGGCGAGATCAAGACCTGGAAGGCCCGCGAAATCATTGCGGCGCTGCACGATGACCGGTCCGGAAAAGATGCCGCGGGTGCAAGCGCAGCCGGCAAGATTATCCTGTTGGGAGAGCATGCCGTCGTATACGGCCGGCATGCGCTGGCACTACCGATACCCGACGCCGTGCGCGTCACGCTGGTGGAGGCCGACGCACTCACCCATGATTTGCCCGACGAGTTCGTCGCTTGCCTGTTGCGGGAACTCGGGGTGCAGGACGCCAGGGTTCGAATCGTCGTGGACTCGCAGCTGCCGTTCGGCAAGGGGCTGGGTTCGTCGGCCGCGATTGCCGTAGCCATCGCGAGGGCGTTCGACGAACACCTGGATCTGGGTCTCGGCGATGAGCGCATCAACGAAGTCGCATTCGCGAGCGAGAAACTCGCTCACGGGATGCCGTCGGGGATCGACAACGCGCTCTCGACGTATGCGCGGCCGATGCTGTTCAGCAACCATGATGGCCTGCAAATCGAGTACCTGGAGCTCGATCGGCTTCCGCCGCTGCTCGTCGCCTGGGGCGACGAGACCGGCAGGACGAGTGACCTGGTCGCGGCGGTACGCGCAAGGCGCGAGCGGTCACCCGGGCCGTTCGATCGTGTGTTCGACCAGATGGACGCCTTAAGCTGCGCCGGCGCAGAGGCATTGCGTGACGGAAACTGGGAGGAACTGGGGACGGCGATGAATCTCTGTCATGGTCTGCTGAATGCAATCGGTGTGTCGACGCCGCGGCTCGAACACATGGTAGCGCTGGCGAGGCAGAGTGGGGCAATTGGCGCAAAACTCACGGGCGCGGGCGGTGGTGGATCGATCGTCGCCCTGTGTCCGCAGGGAGTGGCCGCAGTCAGGGATGCAATGGAAGCAGCCGGTTACCAGACACTGGTGCCGGCTAGCGGGGACAGTACTTGAACGACCAGCACAGAATCGTCTCGTCGGAGGGCGAAGAACTCATACTCGTCGACAAGGACGACAACGAGATCGGCTATGCATCAAAGGCCGACGCACATGACGGCGGGGGAATCCTGCACCGCGCCTTTTCGCTGTTCCTGTTCAACGACGCAGGGGAGCTGCTGCTGCAGCAACGCGCACCGTCGAAACGGCTGTGGGGCGGATTCTGGTCGAACAGCTGTTGCAGCCATCCACGGCGCGGCGAATCGCTGGCGGTGGCGACGTCGCGGCGGCTGCTCGATGAGCTCAATTTTGAGGCCGAGCTCGAATACGTCTACCGCTTTTCCTACGTTGCCCGGTTCGGCGAGGCCGGGTCGGAGAACGAGTTGTGCCATGTCTTCCTGGGCAAGGCCAGCACCGGGATTCGCCCTAACGATAGTGAGATATCCGCTATTCGATTCGTCAGCGCGGCGGCGCTGGCCCGAGAGTTCGATCTGCATCCGGAACGCTTCACGCCCTGGTTCAAACAGGAGTGGGCGGAGCTAAACGGGAATTACGCGGAGCGGCTGGCGCGCTACTGCGCGCGCTAGTGTCCTGTTTGCCTGGTTCGCTGACTCTCAGCGAACCAGGCAAACAGGACACTAGGCGATGTACTTGTAATACTCGATGCCGAGGTCGGCAAAATGGCGCTCGTCCGAGCCGCCGACCCGTTCGATAACGAACTCGTTGTTCGGCACGTAGTCGAGACCGGCCACGCGCCGCCCGTCGTGCAGGGCCTTGTACTGGTCGAACGTGAGATCGACCGCGAACTGCATGGCCTCGCCGAATCGAATTTTGCTGGTTGCTTCCTGCCAGCCTTCGGCCATGAAGAACGGTATGACCTCGGCCGCGTCACCGCTGCCGTAGCCAAGCGTCAGGACCTCCTGGCCCGCCTCGAGTGAATTCTCATCCAGCGCCTGCTCGAACCCGGCGGCCATCCACGCCGGCAGTGCCGCCGTGTACAGGTTGCCGAGATCCAGCATCGTATCGCTGCCCAGCTTCATCTTGTCGAGAATCTCGCGGCGGAAGTGGCGCGATGCGCGGAAGGCGCGCAGGGCGGCCATCGTCATTGGGTAGGCTTCGTAATTCAGCGTGTCGGGCTGCGCGAGCCTGGCAACGTCGGGCTTGGATGCCATTTCCTTGAGCATCAGCTCAACATCGATCCCGGCTTCATAGCAATAGGACGCGAGTTCCGCTTTGTCCTCGCCGTTGCCGTGGCCCAGTGCAAACAGGTAGGACACTGCCCATCCTGTCTCCGGCATGCGGCGATACGGACGATGCATGAACACGGTGCGCAGTGACCGCAGGTACTTGCTCGGGTCGAGTTCGCGCTTGTCGTACATGTCCTGCAGCGCATGCAGCGTCTCGTCGATGTAGCAGGTCGTCGAATACTTGCCGTTGAACACCGGGAAGTCCTGGACCTGGTGCGTCTCCGAGCGGTCCTGGCCGCAGAAACGCGCCATCGGCTTGCGGAAGTCCATGATGCGGTAGTCGGATGCCGAACCGGAGCCGACCAGGTCAACGACGGCCAGTTTCGGGTCTTCCTCGAGCAGCATTGCAATGGCGCCGGCGCCCTGCGTCGGCTCACCCGAGCTGCCGCGCGCGTATTCCGCGATATCGGCGCAGACGACGATAGCCTGGCTGCCGGCACCGTCGAGCGCCAGGTGTCGAATGGCGCCCTTCATGCCGTACACACCGCCGAGGCAGGCGTGCTTGAACTCGGGGACTTCGCAGCTGCGGCAGATGGGCGGTTTGCCGCGCGAGATCAGCGCCTCATCGACCATCCCCTTGATAATGATGGCGCCGGCCGAGTTGTCGGTACTCGACTCGGTGCCGAGCCCCAGGAATTTGACCCTGGCCGGGTCGACGTCGTACTGGTCGATCAGGCGAAGGACCGCATTGGCCGCCATGGTATAGACGCTGTGATGCGGACCGCGAACGCGAAAGCTGCGCCCCACGACCTCGCGAATCTTGGGCCACTGGTTGTCCGTCCAGCTACACCAGTCCTCCAGCCATACGCGGTACGGCGGGATATAGGCGGCGAGGCCGCTGATACCGATGGGTCGTGTGTTTGAGGGCTGCATCATTAGCAAACTTTGTTATAGCCCGGCGATTTTAGAGTGCCAGGCCGTGGCACTCAACACCTTATTCAACAAGAATCGTGATCTGCTCCGATATCACGGGCGGGTCGTGAGGAATGTGCAGGTGGTCGCCGAGCAGCATTTGCAGCGTGTGCTCGCCGGCTTCCAGCGTAATCTCGGTTTCCGTGCTGCCATCGCCGAAGTGCACGTGCCGGGCGTCGCTCGGGATCGGGAGGCCCAGTTCCGGGAGGCCTGTGTCGATCAGGAGGTGGTGGTGTCCCGAATGCGGCTTGTCGTCGCCGGCGGCGACGACGGTCATACCCTCTATTCCGAAGACGACTTTGACCGGGTTTGTGACGGTGTCGCCATCGGTCGGGCTTATGAAAAATACGCTTGCGCCGGACACCGAGGCCGTCCGTGGGAGTGTTGTGGTCGAGGGCGCCTCGGGCGCGGCCTCGATCGCCGGCTGCTCAGGGGCGTCCTGGCTACAGGCTGCGATGAGCGAAATGGAAAAAATGGCGGATAGTAATCTGGTTTTCATTGTTGAGCCTCCAAAAGGGGTCACACGGCGGAAACGAGCGCGAACAGCAATGCACCCAGCATCGTAAACGTGGCACCGATCATGTAAGCGACCACGAGGACGACGTACTTGGTGAACGTGAAGAAGTGACCCTGTTCGTAAACCTGCCGCATGGCCTTGTACAGGTACACGGGTATGTAGAATGCGGCGGCGACCAGGACGAGCACCTTGAGTACTTCGGGCAGGTGAACGAGCGATGCCAGCCGCGCAAACAGGAATTGCAGGGTCAGGACCAGGAAGAAGAAGGAATGATAGTGCACGAAGAACAACAGGTGTTCGACGAAATAGCGGCGTGACAGCGGGTAAAGGGCCTTCAGCACCAGCGCCATGATCGGCAGCAGCACGATCAGTGCTACCGGGATGTTGTCGAGCAACAGGTTCCCCAGCGTCTTGCCGCCGTCATCGCCAATTTCCTGGCACAGTTTCTTGAGGCGTTCCGGGGTCAGTCGGCGCTGCAGCCAGTCCGGCAAGCTCTCCGCACCGGTCACCGTGCACTCGCCGGTTTCCTCGTCGATCTGGAACTTGAGATCCCCGTCCGACTCGTCCGACGTGATCCTGAAATTCGTCCCTTCGGCCTCTTCGGCTGCCTCGCGCGCATCCTCGGAGACAATGCCCTCGTTGGCGAGCTCCTGCAGGACCTCATTGACCCCGGCTTCTGCCTCCTTGCGTTTTTGCGAGACGGCCTGTTCCTGCTCGGCAATCTCCTCGGGCGTTGGCGCAGGCTCCGGCTCGAACAGCAGGCTGAGATCGTCCGTGGGGTCAAAGAACACAACAACAAAGAAAATAAGGCTGAGTACGAGATACATGCGAAACGGCGGCATGTATCTCGCACGACGTCCTTCGAGATAGTCCTTCGTCAGGCGCCCCGGGCGCAGGAGCAATGGAATAAGGGTCCGCCACAGCCGCGAATCGAGCTCGAACAGGTCGCCAAAGGCATCCCGGACCAACTCCCACAAGCTGATCAGCCTGCCGCTAGCGCGTTGACCGCAGTTGCCACAGTACTGCCCGCGAAGTTCCGTTCCGCAGTTGAGGCAGTTCGAGTGGTCGGGCGCTGGCGCAGGCTTCCTTGCCATCAATCAGGCTTTGGAGGTTTTCTTCTTGCTCGCCTTCTTACGCGATGCTGTTTTTTTAGCTGTCTTTTTGGCTGTCGCTTTTTTCGCGGCCGGTTTCGTCGGTTCGACGACGCGCCGCAGTTCATCCGGCGCGAAGTCGTCGACGTCGAGCAGGGCGGTGACCTTGCCGTGATAGTCGCGGAGACTGTTGGCCTCGGCCTTGCTGATAACCTGTGCTTTCTCCGCCTCGTCGATCTGCAGCCCGAGGTAGTCGGAGGCAATCAGGCCCTCCTTACTCGCCTGGCGCAGCCGCTTCTCAAGCGGGCGGTGTTCTGATGCCAGCTCCAGCGCTTCCTGCAATTTGCCGAGCGGGTTGCCGTCTTCGAGCGTTGTGTAGGCGAACTCGCTGAGGCGCTCGCGCGCTTCTCCGGGCGTCGTAACCAGTGCCACTATCTTCCGCCCGAGTTCATCCGACGGTGTCTTGTAGGTGCGACCGCGCGGGAAGATGAAAAAGCGCAGGAACCAGGCGACCCAGCGATTCGGGAAGTTGAGCAGGAACGCATGCAGCGCTTCCTGCGCCTGGTACATCAGCGTGCGCACCGACCATTCCACGAGCGGCAGATCGGTGGCGCGACGCCCCTCGTTCTCGAAATGCTTGAGCACGCAGGACGCGAGGTACATCGAACTGAGAACATCGCCGAGGCGTGCCGACAGCAGCTCGCGTTTCTTGAGACCGCCGCCGAGTGTCAGCATGGCAAAGTCGGAGGCGAGTGCGAACGCAGCCGTGTAGCGATTGATGTTCTGGTAGTAGCGCCGTGTCGGCGTATTCAGAGGGACCTGGCTGAACTTGGCGTGCGTCAGTGCGAGGAACAGCGACCTTGCCATGTTGCTGATGGCGTAGCCAATATGTCCGAACAGGGCGTCGTCGAACTCGATCAATCCGCGATCGTGATCTTCGTCGCCCGCGGCCTGCAGCTCGCGCAGAACAAAGGGATGACAGCGGATTGCGCCCTGGCCGTAAATGATAAGGCTGCGCGTCAGGATGTTCGCGCCTTCCACGGTGATGGCGATTGGTGTCGCCATGTAGGCCCGGCCCAGGTAGTTGTTCGGTCCCATCATGACGGCCTTGCCGCCATGCACGTCCATCGTGTCGTTCGAAATCTTGCGGCCCAGCTCGGTACAGTGATACTTGAGAATGGCCGATGGCACCGCGGGCTTCTCGCCCTGGTCGATGGCGCCGGCCGTTACCGACAGCGCCGAATTGACAATATAGGTGTGCCCGGCGATCCGCGTGATGGCCTCGCCCACGCCTTCGAAATTCGATATAGACGTATTGAACTGCTTGCGAATTCGGGCGTAGGCGCCCGTCGCGTAGCTGGCGGCCTGTCCACCGCCGCACGCGGCCGCGGGCAGCGAGATCGCGCGGCCGACCGACAGGAGTTCGACCAGCATCTTCCAGCCGCGCCCGGCTTGTTCCACGCCGCCAATAATGTAGTCGAGCGGGACAAAAACGTCCTTGCCGGACGTCGGGCCATTCTGGAACGCAATCGTCAGCGGGTAATGCCGCCGGCCGATCTCGACGCCTTTCGTGTCGGCTGGAATCAGGGCCGCGGTTATTCCGTACTCGTCCTTGTCACCGATCAGGTGATCCGGGTCGTACAGTTTGAAGGCCAGCCCGAGGACCGTCGCGACCGGCGCAAGCGTGATATACCGCTTGTTCCAGTTGAGCCTGATGCCCGTGATGGTTTTCCCGTTCCACTTGCCCTTGCAGACGACGCCGCTGTCGATCAGGGCCGCGGCGTCAGATCCGGCCTGCGGCGAAGTCAGCGCGAAGCAGGGGATCTCCTCGCCGGACGCGAGTCCGGGCAGGTAGCGTTCTTTCTGCTCCTCGGTCCCGTAGTGCAACAGGAGTTCAGCAGGGCCCAGCGAGTTGGGTACGCCTATCGTTGACCCGACGGTCGCGCTGCGGCCGCCGATCTTGGCTAGCACCATCGCCTGCGCATACGCCGAGAACTCGAGGCCGCCATACTGCTTCGGGATGATCATCGCGAAAAAGCGATGCCTGATGATGTAGTCCCAGACCGGCTTCGGCATGTCGGCGAGATCGTGGCAGATCTCCCAGTCATCGATCATGCGGCACAGCTCTTCGCACGGGCCGTCGATGAACGCCTGCTCCTCATCCGACAGCTTCGGCGCCGGGAACGACATGAGCTTGTCCCAGTGGGGCATGCCCGAGAACAGCTCGCCGTCCCACCAGACGTTGCCGGCCTCGAGCGCTTCGCGCTCGGTATCGGACATGGATGGCAACATCTTGCGGTACATCGCCAGCAGCGGCTTCGTAAGCTTCTCGCGCCGGACTTCGACGAGATTGGGTATGACCATCAGGCCGAACAGGGCCCACAGGATGATCAGCCACCACCAGGCGCCATTGCCGAACACCGTGTAGACGGCGAGGGCGACGCCCGCGGCGATCGTCGATGTGCGCAGGTCGATGCGCTGGTAAGCGAGAAAAATGCCGCCGCCGATGAACAGCAGCGCCCAAAACAGACTAATGGTCAAACCGGCCAAAGCGAAGCTCCATTTCTCCAGGTACGAGGCAGCAATATGCTGCCTCACACTTTATAGGAGTTCTTCGATCGCGGCACGTTCCTCGCGTAATTCGGCTTCCGTCTGGTCCATGCGTTCGCGACTGAACTCGTCGATTTCCAGCCCCTGTACGATTTCGTAGTCACCGCCACGGCAGCGCACGGGGTAGGAGTAAATGATACCCGGCTCTATGCCGTAGCTGCCGTCCGCTGGTATTGCCATGCTGACCCAGTCTTCGCCTGGAGTGCCCATGGCCCAGTCCCGCATGTGATCGATTGCGGCGGAAGCAGCGGATGCGGCCGACGACGCGCCGCGGGCCTTGATGATGGCGGCGCCGCGCTGCTGCACGACGGGTATGAACTCGCTCGTCAGCCAGTCCCTGTCGACGAGGCCGCTGGCCTTTTCGCCGTTGACCGACGCATGGTTGATATCGGGGTACTGCGTCGCCGAGTGATTACCCCAGATCGTCATGCACTTGATGTCGTTGACGTGGCTGCTGGTCTTCGCGGCGAGCTGCGCCATGGCGCGGTTATGGTCGAGGCGGGTCATGGCCGTGAAATTGTGCGGGTCCAGGTCTGGCGCATTGGCCTGGGCGATCAGCGAATTCGTATTGGCCGGGTTGCCCACGACCAGGACCTTGATTCCGCGACTCGCGTGTTCGTTCATGGCCTTCCCCTGCACGGAGAAGATGGCCGCATTGGCCTCGAGCAGGTCCTTGCGCTCCATGCCGGGTCCCCGGGGACGCGCACCAACGAGCAGGGCGTAATCGGCATCCTTGAACGCGACGTCCGGATCGTCCGTGGCGACGATGCCGGCGAGCGTGCCGAACGCGCAATCGTCGAGTTCCATGACGACGCCTTTCAGCGCAGGCAGCGCAGGCGGGATCTCGAGCAGCTGGAGAATGACCGGCTGGTCATTGCCCAACATCTGGCCTGAAGCGATGCGGAAGGCGAGCTGGTAGCCGATCTGGCCGGCAGCGCCGGTAATCGTGACGCGAACGGGTGCTTTCATTGTTGTAGTCCTGGCAAGGTATTCGTTGGAATCGGGGCGGAGATTTTAGCATCGGGCGGCCCGCCAGGCACTTTCGGCATCTACCTGTTCGGCGTCGGTTCCTCGAAGTCGGGGAACTCGGCGCGCAGTGCCTCGAATTCGGCGGCCGCCGTGTCGGACAGGCCCGATTCTCGCAGCGCCTCGATGCAGGCATACCAGGTCCGTGCCGACGCGCGGGCATCGGCATCACAGCCCGATACCTGTTCCTTCTTCTCGACCAGGGCCGAAAATTCGGCCGCGCGCGCGGCAGGACGCGCCTGCCCGGACTGCATCCGGGCCCTTTCCTCGGCTTCTTCGAGCAAGCGCATGTCGTCGACTTCGAAATCGGCCGCGGCAGAGTCCCTGTCCGCCGCGGGTTCCGCTGCGGCCGGCGGCGCGCCGGGGCTGCTCGCCGCCGAATCATCCAGGCGCGCCTCGCGTTCCTGCGGCGCGGCCGTGTCGCTTTTCGCCCTGGCCGGCGCCTCGTCGCTAACCGTACTTTCGTCGAGGATCTCAAACGTGTCGCCGTCACTGCCGCCCGTGCTCAGGGGTGCATTCTCGGGC
>Ga0265303_10002644_pt1 | contig 11129 bp, 16 predicted proteins | sample Helome_2_FD_192494 | JGI IMG/M metagenome (GOLD analysis project Ga0265303, IMG submission 192494) | Marine sediment microbial communities from subtidal zone of North Sea - Hel_20160317 (Illumina Assembly) | ecosystem: Environmental > Aquatic > Marine > Subtidal zone > Sediment ...
GGTATTAATTTCGAACCATCTATTAGTGAGATGGCATGGATTAGAGATGTACTTAACAGTGATCCTTTAGGATTACCCACAATAGTATTTACTCATGCTGCAGTAGATGGTAATGGAAATTCTTTGAATATTTCTCTCATGGATGGCGTGGGGGCTACTACTATGCAGGCTGTCTTAGATGAATTACAATTAGATTTTCCTAATGTGTTTTTAGTTTTAGGGGGTCATTTTCATGATCAAGCTGCATCATCAATAGATGGAGGGGATCTTACTCTATATTCGGATAAGTTATTTCATACCGGGGTAGGAGAAGAACAATATGGTATTTCTAGATTTACTTGTAATATGCAGGGTGTTTATCAAGGTGATTTAGGTGTTTGTTATGTACGAGTAGACCCGGATGCTAATCAATGGTGTTGGGAAGTGGTAGTACCTAGTTGGGAGCATGACCCTAAAAATTCAGGATTTAAGTATGAAGGACCCCATTTAGCTGATTCTGTAGGTTCAGGTAAGAGATTGGATTTACTTATTGAATCTGAAACAAGCAATTGTCATGCTTTAGATTGGACCGGTTGGTAGTCTAAGGTCTTATTCTTTCTACACCACCTATGCCATAGTTTACTGTATGGCTTAGTGTTTCTGGTGTTGCGTATTTCTTAGTAGGTGCATATCTTTGTACCATTAGCATCTTATCCCTATTAAAAGCATATGGAACTATTATTTCATTATATAAATTTATATTAGTTCCTGGCGGTATTGCAAAATGAATAGGACAAGGGCGTAGCCCATGATTAGGCCCCCAACATCCTTCTAATGTTTCGGGGTCCGAATCATGCCATTTTTGGTCTATAGAAACAATACTGCTTCCGATCAAGTCTGCAAAGTCACATAGAAACTCTAGAATAGGCGACCAGGATTCTGTTTGTCTCATTAAAACAGCAGAAGCCTTTACAACTGTCTGACCATATCTATCTTTGAATTTATTTTTTTGTGAAGCATAGGGTATTGGAATTAGACTTTGTTTATGTTGAAATCTAATTACATGACCACCGGGTTTGCGTTCTCTAAAGTCATAAAATACACCTCCGCTATAGCCTACAGATCTAGCACCTGCTAAAAACATTGAAGGTTCTATAGCTAATATGTATTTAAGGTCAAGGTAATCTAATTTGTTAGTAATATCAATTCTGCTGCGAGGAACTGCTTTTATATCAGGAGCGTATTCTTTCATTCTCTCAGCAAAAAATGCTGCCTTAACATAAGTCGCAACCCCATTTCTACTAGGAAAAGTAAGTAAATAATACCCATCAAACTCAATAGTATAATGAGTTACTAATCTTCCTTTTCTATCTGTAGGCTGTGATTCAAACCATAAAGCTAGTTTTTGAGCAAATGTATCTAAAGCAGCATAGCTCATTTTACTATAATAAATTTGATCTAGTCTAGTTGCTATAATCATTATTTAACCAATGCATAGAGCGGTGGAGCACTATGCCCCCAAGTACCATTAAGACAGATTAGTTCGTCTTGAGGAGTTAAATGCATTCTCCAGTATCCTACATCAAATTCATCTAACAGGGGCGGCTTCTGTATTCTATTCCACGAAGTATAAGGGCCTCCCAACCTCCAGATATATCCACCATTAGCTTCTGTAACAGTTCGCCAAAATTGAGTATCCGGTTCCGCTGCCCATCTTCCACAGGAAGTTGCATAGATAAGATCGTCTGTAACAACCGCTTTCATATCCCAGACTATCCATTGGTCCGGCAATCCTCCGCCATTACTAAAAATTTTTATCCAATTCCAGGGGCTTTCTTCTTGGGGTCGAGCAGCATATATTTCTGCTCCTTCTGCTATATTCCAAGTCCCGAAGTAAACAAAACCTCTATAATAGGCACCATTGGTTACAGCAACATTATTTGAATTACCAAATCCGCCTTCAGAAATTGGATACCAATCTGAACCACCTTCTTCTAAACCAAATACCTTACCCCCCACATAGGGCTTGCCTTTCATTAAAGCTTCTGTGTTTGCTAGTATATCCCATTGAGTAGGATTGTCAGTAATATCAAGTAATCCAGAATCCGTAAAGTTATACATACTATCATAATTATTATTTCCTACCTGATACCAGTCCCCAGGATCTCCTGTATCGGAAACCATACAAATCGGCCCCAAGAAATTAGTAGGAGTATAAAGAGTGGTGTAAAGTCTATTTTGTATGACTTTTAAGTCCGTTCCTGCTGTTTGATAATCGCTACCCATACCAAAGGCAGCTAGAGTAATGGGTTCCCAAATTGTGTCAAAAATACTTTTTCTCCATAGCTGTCCCCCATTTTGATTCCATGTAGCTGCATATACTTTTTCATTAAAATAAACCATACCAGCAATAGTAAAGTTATTTATATCTCCAAAACCTCTAGTAGCAATTTCTTCCCAAGATAAGCCATCGTCACTTTCGTAAACACCACAGCCTGTTTGACTATCCCAAGTGCCTATAATTGTTTTATTATCGTAGCTACATATACCTACATAGCCTTCGTTGTTTGGATTGCCAAAACCATCTTCAGTAACTAAGCGCCAGTTATTACGCATTTTTATTCCTTTCTTCTAGACCATAGAAAGAATCCAAGAGCCGCGAGAGCCCCCGCGAGCAATCCTAGCAAGCTCCAATCCATCCCTGCGGACTCTACAGCCACTTCCGAAGCTGCATCTAAGAGGATGCCTGGATCAGACTCCGCTAGCTCTATGGCGCTGTCCACAAATGTTTCTATAGTTAATTCTGGATCAATAGTAGCTGTTAATCCACCATCCCAGGTACTAGTTTCAATACCTTCAAAAATATCACCAGTATGACTATCACTAAGAGAATCTAAATGATAGTCTAGGTGTTCTACATCCGGGTGGAAGAAGAATCCCGTAACCGTCTCTGCGATGCCCATAACGCTAACCCCATTGCATCTACTACATGCTTCCAATCAGGAAGACTTACATCCATACAGCATCCCTGTAACCATGTAGTATTAGGTCTACTAAAGTCTTTATATTGTGTACTTGGGATATTAAACTCTTCTAAGATCTTTTTTTGACTAATTGCTTTAGGTGTTTGCCCCTTCCAGTCTTTAGGTAAGGGACTATCTACTTTGAAGGTGCTGGGCCAATTATAGGCCAAAGCGGCACCAGTTACAAGAGCAATATTAACTATATCATTAGGTCTGGCTTGGCCTTTGTAATAGATTTCGTTGCCTTCAATACCTACATAAACTTTAGTGCAAGGCAATTTCTCTGGTGGTGTTGCTAATATCGTGCTATTTCTATCTATAATACTTTCAATACTATAACCTATTAGCTTTGCCATTCTGACAGCCGCGTCTCTATCCCTTAGATCTTCCGATACTTCACAGATTTCTATATCTAAAAGAAACTCTCCTTGGATTAAGACTACAGGAGTGGTGTGTAGGTCTGGATCAATACCTATGCCAAATACATTATCGTAATAACTATTGAGAATTGTTCTTTTCATTAGGTACTGCCCTTCCATTCTTGTTAAAATGTCCTTGCGCTTTTAAAATCTTTGTGGATAATTCTCTCATTTTACGCTGTGTATAAAGAAAGTTACTACAATGCATGTCACAAGGTTCGTAAAAGAGGATTCGCTCCCCTTTAAACATTCCTTTAGCTACTTTGCAACCACAGTCCAGTTCTTCAGGTAATTCATTTAGATATTTTTGTATGGCTTCCATTTCTTTATTCCAAAATAGCAGAGGGGTGGCAAGGGCTCTCGTCCCTACACCACCCCTCCCAGGTTAGTACGTCTACTAATTGCCTGTTGCTATCAACTAAGCAGACCCTTCTTAGCTGTACCCTTCTTAGCTGCACCCTTCTTAGGGGCTGCGGTAGGGTTATCATCATCTTCACCCTTCTTACCGCGAGTCTTTTCCTTTCTAGAAACAATAATCTCTTTATCATTAAGAATTCTAATGCTAAGCGTAGTATCAGGCGAATCATCTGCGCGACCCTGAAGAGCCTGACGCACTAGCGTCTGAAAAGTCTTAATCGGCTCTTCATCCTTATCACTCTTAGTCTCGAAATCATTAGGAAGCTCAATAGAAAAGGCTTGCCCAACCTCAAGCTCATTTGCTGCTTCTACAACCGGATCATACTTACTCGATCGCTGTCGAGTCTCAAACTTAATATCCTTAACGCTCTGGATCTTACCAATCTTAAAAGTTGCTTCAGACATCGTAATCTATCTCCGTTATAATTAGACGATTGTTTTCGTCATAAGTAGGTTCGGCAGCCTTATCCCACCGACGCATTAGGGTTGCTTCCGTTTTGACTTTCACGCCTTCCATCAGCAACGTCATAGAATCTACCATGATATCCTGAACCCTGCAAGCCCTTTCATGCATTTTTTCATCTTCTGGTATCTCTAAAATATACTCATCGTGGACAAAATTCACGCCGAAACAGCCATATAAAATAGAATTCTGGGAGGAATCTTCGCATTCTCGGATTACATTGAAGCCAGCGAATAGGGCACCTTCTGCACTCGGAGTCTGTAGTGCTTTGCCATTGCAGCATGCGGTATAGGAGCACTTAGAACGAAGCATTCCAAGAGGCGAAAAATAGCGATACTTATCCCCTGCTTCAAGATCCATTCCAGAGTTAATATCTTTGCAATCATAATTAATGTGATTAAAGTAATCAACTGTTTCTGGAAACATATCCAACCAAATTTGTTTATATTCTTTAGCTTGCTGGGGTAGCATATTAACCCCGTAGGTACCAGCAGCAAAAGCCACCATCGTATCCGCTCCCAAACCTCCAGGGTATCCAAGACCAATTGGTTTAGCTAATGTTCTTAAGTGCTTAAATCGTTTTGGGTTTACTTCTTTCCAGGCATCAAAAGCTATATATCTATGTATGTAGCTATCGTCAATTCTTTCTTTTTCTAAATAGTTTTCATAATATTTCTGAAATTCTTCTTCCTCTGTATAAGCTAAAGTAGCTGCCAAATAAGCATGAGGATCTACTCCCGCATTGATTAGCTTTGCTAAAACCGATGTTCCAAATAGATCTAATTGTACCTTGGCAAAACTAACCAATTCAAGAGAACTATAATCTACAGAAAGAAATACATTACCTTTTCGCGGTATATAACACGGCTTTACTCTAGGATCTACGTTCTGTCCATTAAAACCGGGATATAGAGGCTCCTGGCCTTTTTTTACACCCGCGCTAGAACTGGTGCGACCTGTGTTAACCAACACCTTAAAATTAGGTCTAATAGGAATGCCTTCTGGTGCTTCCATTCTAGGTAGTTCAGTAGTGGCTATCTTTTGAAGTTTTGCTCTGTGTACAAATTGTTCTATCATAGGATCTAAATGAGCTATTTCTATCAGGTGGTCATCTTTTGTACTTGGCTGCCCTGAATCAGTAAGATACCAATCAAATATGCCTGCTTTTCTTGTTAATTCAACAACTCTTTCTCCAAACTTCTTTCTTTTGATTACAGGCTTAGTAGGATTTTTCATATCTACATTTTTTGATTCTAGGTAAGCTATTTCTTCTTCTGTAAGTAACCCCTTATTAATTGCCTCTCTAAAATCTCTTTCAAAATCTTTAGACCATTCCTCTAACCAAGCAACAGCTAATTCTGTTTGCTTTACATAAGGAACCGCGCTCCTATGAGGTATGAGAATGCCTTGTTCTATTAATAAATTTAATTTATTTGGATGTAGTTCTTCTGCAATCATTTGCTTGATTCTAGCCCGCATAGCAGGATCTACAAGCATGCCATAATTGGTAATCCAATTAAGCATATAGTCTGCTGCTGCTCTAAAGCCGCTTACTGCATAAAGATTATGCTCAAAATTTTCTTTATATTCTTCTTGTGCGTCATAAACTCCCCAAGTTAATTCAGCATCCTGCACAGCGTAATCATAGGCATCGTAAGGATAATGATCTGCTGCTACTCCTTTAAGCTCTCTATATCTAAATCTCCAAATATTATCCCCAGCCTTGACCGTACTAAGATCATAACCCATATGTTTATAAGCTAAAGTACCTAAATCATAGAGTAAAGGTCCGCCCTTATCCATAGAGGTACTGCCTATAGTAGCTAGATTATATAATTGTTCTCTAATCTTTATATCTTGAATTTCTTCCCTAGCATACTTCCGAAATATATTTGGAATTAATTCTGGGTAATACTTTCCAATAACACCACAATCAAAACTTGTTTTGCAGCCAACTAGTATTGTTGAATTCCTAGGATTGAACAGTTCTTCACAAGCATCTTTTAAGTCTATTTTATCTCCCTGGCCTAGAAGAGCACTAGCAAGCCCATTAGTATATGATATACAAATCATTTCCGGCCAAATGTCTTTAGGCCCAATAAGATCGGTTTCGGTATCAAAAGCAATTACTTCTTCAGTCATACAAACCTAGATCGACAAGACAGACCACAAAAAGGTCTTTGACAATTTAGCTCATGCACAACCCTGCCGCATTGTGGACAAGTAGTTTTCATACCAAGGATTCCTTTAACTATCTTTTCCAGTCTATCTACTCTACTTTCTAGAGAGGGTTCTGGATTCTCACTAAAAGGAGTATACTCACTCATCTTCATCCTCATCCTTAAACAGAGTTATAGTATATGTAGCTTTCTTGTCACTAAGATTAGTAGGCCCTTCAGCTATCAAAACAAAATAGTTATCTAGGGTTAAGCTATCTTCTTTACACATCCAAACCGGCACACCTCCCGTGCTAGAAGCTCCCCACATTTCCCTGTAATTTTCTATTAATACTAGAGTTGTTTTCTCTATAGGGCCAAGGATTGGAACTAGTAACCTTGTTCCATCCGATCTAATGATACCAAACTTACCCTCTATGTCAAGTGCATACTTTTCTTTATCTACTGTATCTAGTGTTTCCCATTTAACACATTCTTCTATGGAAGGTTCGGGCTCCGGCTCTGGTTCCGGCTCTGGTTCGGGCTCCGGCTCTGGTTCGGGCTCTGGTTCCGGCTCTGGTTCGGGCTCTGGAGTAGGGCCTTCAGGAATCTTTATAGTAACACGAACTGAGCCACTATTTCTTACTATTGCACCACTATAGCCTACAGCACTTAAAACATAGCTTCCGTTATCTTCTGCTGAAATTGGCCACTCATACGTAAAGGGAGGAGTGGTGTCTGTATGTACTGCTATATAATTTCTTTTAAAAACCACCTTCTGTACATCATTAGTTACCGTCTCTACAATAAGAGTATCCGCTGAAGTATAAATTGTATAGTTTCTAGGACTACTTATATAAATAGAAGGAGAAGCAGTAGCATCTTTAAAAGCAAGAAACATAAAAGATACTAAAATAGCTATACCTGCTATTCTATACCAGTCCCAAGAATTCAACTCACTTTTCATTTATTTTCCTTTTTTACTCTATCTATATAAACATATTTTACTATCGTTTTCTGGTTTTCTCTCAGTCTTTTGATTGTTTTATTCTTTCTTTCACAAGCCTTGTTTAGATTATGTACTTCTTTTTGGTAAAGAAATAAAGCTCTTTCACAATGTAGTAACTTTCTGCTTAATTCATCTATTTTCTTACTCGCTTCCATTTCTTTTTCCTAAATAAATGGTGCCCGATGCGGGAGTCGAACCCGCAAACTCTTACGAGAAGATGATTTTAAGTCATCTGCGTTTACCAATTTCGCCAACCGGGCTAAAAAATATCTACACCTAAGACTACTCGACACCTACCATCTGTCTCAATCAAAGTATAGTTAACTTGAGAAACCCTAAATATATAATTATCTATACTAAGGCATTCACCAGTTCTAGGTAGATGCTCAAGTTTTATTGTTTTGACAAGCTCACCATCTTCCATTAAATCAATCAACATTTTTACTTTCCTAAAGTGGTGGGCTTAGCAGGACTTGAACCTGCGACCGTCCGGTTATGAGCCGGTTGCTCTAACCAACTGAGCTATAAGCCCTATTACTTATTATAAAGCTTTTTACACGTTTTACAAGTCACATCAGCAATGATCCTAGTCATTTTATCTTCAGTGCCTTGAAAACCGCACCACGCTTTTGCATTGCCGATGCGAAGTGAAAAAAGCATATGTATAGGTGTAATCCTAGTCATATCTATACCTCTGGATTATAAGAAGGACAATTAATTCTATGATCGGGGCCTTCAGCATTTTCAGGAAGCACACAACCGCATTTCTCGGCAACTCTATAAACAGTAAATGTAGTTCTTTTAGATAGTCTCTTAGCTTCTTTCATTGCCCCTTCCATACTATCAAAGGTGCCTCTAGGCAACGTAATACTAAGAGGATTATCTGTTATTTCAAACAGGTGATATCTGATATCTATCCATCTATTAATATGGATTTGATATCTTTGAAATTGTGGCCCTTCTTCTAGGTCAGTTAAATTTTCTTCTCCAAAGAACCATTCATATAGCTCTATAATGTCGAGCATTTAAGTAGCTCTCCCGAGTCATATTTTACTTTGTATTCACAAGCAGGGCAGTAAGTAGGAATCTCATCTTTTTTATAGTTTTTAAGAAAGCCGCACGATACGCATTGGACTGTCACTTTCTCTACTGCCACGTACCACTCTTTTACTAGTTTTACTCTTTTGTTTTTTGAGGGCTTTCTTGGGTTCCAAGGCATTTGATTTTTTCCTAGTCATCCCCAGCTTATTTGTATCGTACAGGTATTGCCTGAGAATCTGCATCGCTGCGATATTATAAGGTATGTTAATAAACGAATACACACCAGCAATCCAACACCACTCATCAATATTTGACTCATCAATTTGTGTGGTGTCTAGCTCTACGTCGCACTCAGATAGTAGCTCACGTACTGCCTTTGTCAAGGACTCCAGCGTATAATCTTTAGTAATATACTTATCAGCTAGCATTTATTTCAATTACTTTGACCGATTACTTTCAAGCCATAATCCTAAGCAACATACTATTGTTAGGCATATAAATGTTATACTAAAATCTGTCATGGTACCCCCGATAGGACTCGAACCTATAACCCCCGGCTTAGAAGGCCGATGCTCTATCCAATTGAGCTACGAGGGCAGTAATAGATATGGTACACTAACGTTCTTATTTGAACAGTACCTATAAAAGAAACATCTTTTTTATTTGGTGGACTATCTCCTGTAAAAACAGGAAGAAACATAAAATATTTTGATTTATCCTCTTCATCTACTTCAGCCCAAATTACAATTTCAGAGTCTTGTACCGCTATACTAATAGGCTTAGCAGATTGTGGCATGTATTGGCCCACATAATACTTATAAATTCTTTTAACTATTCCATGTCGTTGGCGAGCACAGCCCTCGGGGCTGACTGCCGACGCTGTGCAGCCCTTTCCTGGGAAGCGGTCAGTCTGGGTCGGCAGCCACCCGCTCGACCCGCACGTACACACGGATATTTCCATACCGCAGTACTGGCAAAACATTACTTGCTCCATTTTCATTCCCCCAAAACAAGTAAGGGGGGTGGGGAACGACTAACCCCACCCCCCTAGCAGGCACCATGCCTGCCGAGCATCAAAAGGGCTTCCCAACATATACCCACGATGCCCCCACCCTCGGCATACTTTGGGAAGCCCTACCTAAGCTATTTGCTTAGGATTTACTCCTCTTGAGCTGCCAAGATTGCGTCGATATCTTCTTGAGGAAAGAGTCTTTCCTTTACTTCATCTGACAAAACTTTATCAATCTCATCAATAGGAACTGTTCTCTTATACGATGACTTAGTATAGAAACAATCAGGATCTTCAGCTTTCTTATTCTGCTTTAGAACCTCCCTATTCTGCATTTCAATGACCATACCTGCAAGGGGCTGCTCCTCTTCGTCACACATCTCAATACAGGCTTCCATCCATTCAGCATCCGATGTTCCTGCATCGTTCAAGCCAAGAATCGCAGTAAGCATAGACTTTACATTAGGAAGAAAATAATCATTTCCTTGCATCTTGTAAACGTCTGCCAACTCTTCTCCCACTACATGCTCTTCCATGCCAGAGTATTGGCAACTGGTGCCATTAGAAAGTCTATGCAAACAAGTCAAATGAACCAGAAGAATAGGTTCCTTTTTTCTATTCTTATCGGTATTTACAGATTCAATTCGCATGTAATACTGCCCAGCACGCGGATAGTTTGCATCTTTAGATGCTGTAGCACTACCAATGTCTTTGAACAATCCTTTTAGCATTTCTTTATCTAACGCCATTTTGTCTAGCTTCCTTTAACGGTTTTATATGTCTAGAGTTAATTGCTAAGGGTTCCCACCTGCCCCTAACTATTGCAGCCTTCAAGCCTATCTCTTTTCCTATCTGCAATCCCGGCCTGTTTAGCTATCCCTTATCAGGGACTCCGAAGACTTATCTTTTCAATAAGGCTTGGCTGAGTTTGGATAGCTTCACACTTTATTTCTCTACTGAAAATAGCTCTCTAAGTAATTTCTGATCCTCCGGGCTAAGCTTTGCTACGTGATATCCTCTTTCGTTTAGCACAGCCGACGGAAAAATGCGAGGCGTGGGATCATAATTCGCAAAAACTGTCTTCATAGGATTACCTGTTGTTTGCTGAATATATAAACTATCTGTAAGCATCGCAGCAAAGTTTTCGGCATCAAACAGGGTAGTATTATTTGTATGCATTATTAATTCATCGGCTAACTGTCCTGTTCTATGCGTTCTACCGATAACTTGTTCTGCGGCTTTAGCTCCACGCTGAAACTGCATGAAATAGTTATGCTGGTAAGACTGAAGGTTCTTTCCAGTTCCATGTCCTGTAATTGAAGCAAGTATGAGTTTTCTAGGTTTCGCAACTGCTTCAGCAATTTTTCTATTACCTTCAGGTCCAGAGTAACAGTGGACATAATCTAAATCTTCTTCTTTACAAGTGTCTGCTAACCAATCACCTATTGCTTTATGATGATACCACACAATAGCTGGCTTGTTTAATGCTTTAGCCCAATCAATAGCAGTATTTATTTTAAAGTCACAAACACGCACAGCTCGGCTAGCTCTATCTGGCCTTCCTTCAAAATCCGCTTCTTCTTTTGCCACCCACGAATCATATACATAACCCC
>Ga0265303_10002645_pt1 | contig 11127 bp, 13 predicted proteins | sample Helome_2_FD_192494 | JGI IMG/M metagenome (GOLD analysis project Ga0265303, IMG submission 192494) | Marine sediment microbial communities from subtidal zone of North Sea - Hel_20160317 (Illumina Assembly) | ecosystem: Environmental > Aquatic > Marine > Subtidal zone > Sediment ...
CGGCGTGCTGTTCCACCCTGAAGTGGTGCACACCCCCGACGGCGCCAAGCTGCTGGAGAACTTCACCCGCTTGGCGGGCTGCCGGGGCGATTGGACCATGGCGGCCTTCCGCCGCCAGGCGATCGAGCGCATCCGGGCCCAGGTCGGCAGCGGACGGGTGATCTGCGGCCTGTCCGGCGGCGTCGATTCCTCCGTGGCCGCCGTGCTGATCCACGAGGCGATCGGCGATCAGCTCACTTGCATCTTCGTCGACCACGGCCTGCTGCGCCAGGACGAGGCCGAGCAGGTCGTCGAGCTGTTCCGTGGCCACTACAACATTCCCCTGGTGCACAGGAACGCCAGCGACCTGTTTCTCGGCAAGCTGACCGGCGTCGGGGACCCGGAGCAGAAGCGCAAGATCATCGGCGGCACCTTTATCGACGTCTTCGATGAGGAGGCCGCCAAGCTGGGCGGGGCGGACTTCCTGGCCCAGGGCACGCTTTATCCCGACGTCATCGAGTCGGTCTCCTTCACCGGCGGTCCCTCGGTGACCATCAAGTCGCACCACAACGTGGGCGGCCTGCCGGAGCGGATGCACATGAAGCTGGTCGAGCCCCTGCGCGAGCTCTTCAAGGACGAGGTGCGGGCGCTCGGCCGAGAGCTGGGCCTGCCGGAAACCCTGGTCGGCCGCCACCCTTTTCCGGGGCCCGGCCTGGCGATCCGCATTCCCGGGGAGGTGACGGCCGAGAAGTGCGACCTGCTGCGCCGGGCCGATGCGGTCTATCTGGACGAGATCCGCAAGGCCGGCCTCTACGATGCGATCTGGCAGGCCTTCGCCGTGCTGCTGCCAGTCAAGACCGTGGGGGTGATGGGCGACGCCCGCTCCTACGACTATGTCTGCGCGCTTCGGGCGGTCACCTCGACCGACGGCATGACCGCCGACTCCTATCCCTTCGACCACGCCTTCCTGGCCGCCACCGCGACCCGCATCATCAACGAGGTGCGCGGCATCAACCGCGTCGTCTACGACGTCACCTCGAAGCCCCCGGGAACCATCGAGTGGGAGTGAGGAAGCCGTTTCCGGTCATCCGGGTCGTCCGTGGGCGCTTTAATCAAGGTTAAGATGGTTAACGGCGCCAGGGCCGAAAACCCAATATTCCGAGTAAAAACTTCCATTTAAGTACTTGAAAACCGTTAATTGTTCACTATCTGTGCTCTATGGAAGAGCAAAGCACATCCAGAACTGGTTCCGAGACCAGTCTAGCGCCGGACCTTACGCCGTCGACCAAGCAGCGCGAGTGCCTCATGTGCCACACGCGGTTTCCCAGTGAATGGGCCGGTGAACGGATCTGTAAGCGCTGCCGGCAAACGGCCGCTTGGCGCCAGGGCTGAGGCCCCGGTAAATCGGGCCTCTGGCGATCCTCTGGAACGCTTCCCACATAGTTTGACATCTTCGCGAGCCCTTTCGGGGCGTTGAGATCGTCGAGGAAGTCTTATCTACTGTTTCGGCCCCAAAGCAAGTAATGGCCGGGAAAGTCGCCACTGCGCGCGCAGTGTCGGCGGTGCTGCCAAGGCTAGGTTTTGGCCGAGGGGCTTCACCGCGGGCCCGGCTCGACGTAGTCTCCTGGCATGAGAGGCCGGAAGGCCGCGGTGCGGGAAGGTTAGAGTGCGGTTTTTTTGGGTTTTGATCGCCGGTCTGGCCTGCTTTCCGGCCGCCGCGGACGCGTTTGACCCCGCCGATTTGGCGCGTCTTCAGGCCGGAGAGGGCTGTGCCGGCTGCAACCTCAGCGCCGCCCGGCTGACGGGCATGGAACTTGCCGGAAGGGAATTCGCCGGCGCCGATTTCTCCCGAGCCGATCTGTCGGACGCCGATCTCAGCGGTGCCAGGCTGGCCATCAGCAACCTTTCCAAGGCCGATCTTTCCGGTGCCGATCTTTCCTGGGCCGATCTCAGCGATGCCAACCTGGCGGGCGCCGGCCTGGAGCGTGCCAATTTTCTCCGAGCCCGGCTGAACCGCGCCGATCTGGCAGGTGCGCGGCTGAACCGCGCCGTCCTGCGCGGGGCCAGCTTGTCCTATGCCAGCCTGGCGGGCGCGTTTCTTGCCGGTGCCGATCTCGGCAATGCCGTGTTCGCGGACGCCAATCTAAGCCGGGCCGATCTATCCGGCGCCGATCTGACCGGCGCGCAGCTTATCGGCACCGATCTCAGCCGCAGCGACCTGAGCGGCGCCACCTTGAGGGCCTTCATGCCGCGGGCCAATTTCACCGGGGCCAACCTGACCGGGACCGATCTCACCGATGCCTTCCTGACCGGCGCCCGGGGCCTCACCCAGGCACAGTTGGACCGCGCCTGCGGCGACGGTAAAACCAAGCTGCCCGAGGGTCTTACGATCAGGCCATGTCTGGCAAGACAGGACTAGGGAGCCTTGGGCAGAGCCACGCCGACCATGCAGTCGCGGGTGACCAGATCGGCCAGCGCCGCCTCGTCCAGGCCGTCGGTTCCTTCCGGGCGGCGTGGCAGGACCATATAGCGCATGTCGGCGGTGCTATCGTGCACACGGATTTGCCAGCCGTCCGGGATCTCGGTGCCGAACTCCCGCAGCACCGCGCGGGGCTCGCGCACGACCCGCGAACGGTAGGCCCGCGCCTTGTACCAATCCGGCGGCAACCCGAGCAGCATGCGCGGATAGCAGGAGCAGAGCGTGCAGACAATGACGTTGTGCAGCTTCTCCTGGTTCTCCACCACGACCAGCCTGGTCGGGCCCATATCGATGCCCAGCTCCTCGCAGGCGGCCGTGCCGTTGGCCAGGAGGCGCGCCTTGTAGGCCCGGTCGCTCCAGGCGCGCGCCACCACCTTGGCGCCCAGGGCGGGCGAGCGGGCGTCCATGGCTTCGATCGCGGCGCGCACCTCGTCGGCGGTGACGATGCCCTTTTCGATCAGGAGGGCACGTACGGCCCCTTCCATGGCCTGGTAGTAGCTCAGCGGGCCGTCCTGATCGGCCGGCGGTGTATGGTCGTGATCGTGGTCGTGTACGTGGCTCATGGCGCATTCCTTCCGGCCGGCTCCAGCCAATGCTCAAAGATTTCCACCTCGACCGCGTCGCCGGCCGGTCCATCATAGTCGGGCCACAGCTCCGCCTGCTCGAATTGTACACGGTAGAGCGGCCGCAGGGGCAGGCCGTCGCGCCCGAACGCCAGCTCCTCCGGATTGGCGAAGAGGCCGCAGATTCGCTCGATCGTCCCGGTCTTGCCCCGTACGTAGAGGGGTGTACGTATGTGGCCGGGCGGCCGGATATCCTGCACCTGAACCGGGTCGCCCGGCGAAAAGCGGGCCATCAGGAAGCCTCTCGGGCGCGGGCCTCGATCTCGGCCATCTTGTGGCCCAGCTCGTCGGAGGTGATTACGCCCTTTTCCAGCAGGTTGCTGGTGATAGAGGCGATCCAGCGTTCGTAATAACTCATCTCGTCATAGGCCTTGGCGCCCAGCTGCTCGATGCCTCGGCGCAGCTCGTCAACCCGGATCAAGCCGCGTTTCTTATCCGACAAAAGCACCAGCAGGGCATCGACGCGCTTTTCCCAAAGGGCATAGTCATGCTCGCTGCTTTCCACCGGTCCGGCCGGCAGACCGCCCATGTCATGATGGGCTCGTCCAGGATCGCTCATTGGTGCACGCCTCCCTGCGCGTTACCATGAGATTGCCTCAATTGCCGAGGCCAGACAAGATGGCCCTGTGCTTTCCGAGTGTTCAGGGCCGGCTCGGGTTCGGGGGTTATCTGGACGGGACCTGATGGCATGAGAATCGCTCTGGTTCTTTTCTACGGGCTGATCCTGACGGTTTCGCAGGCGCAGGCTTTCGACTCCGAAGACTTGAGCCGGCTCCGCGAAACCGGGAGCTGTCACGGCTGTACCTTGGACCAGGCGCCGCTGCGCCGAATGTCGCTGGTGGGGTCCGACCTTGGCGCCGCCCGGCTGCCCGAGGCCGATCTCTCGCGGGCGGTACTGCGCGCCGCCGACCTGACCCAAGCCGACCTCAGGAAGGCGGACCTGAGCGGCGCCGACCTCAGTGGCGCCGACCTCGCCCGGGCGGATCTCAGCCAGGCTGTGTTGAATGGGGCCAGGCTGCACGATGCCAATCTCGAAGGGACGGATCTGAGGAACGCCAACCTCAACTGGGCCTCGCTGAGCGGCGCCGCCCTGGGACAGGCACGCCTGGAAGGGGCCTTCTTCAACGGCACCGATTTCTGGCATACCGCGCTGAACGGGGCAGAACTCGGCAAGGTGGACCTTCGTCAGGCCCTGGGGCTCACCCAGGCCCAGGTCGACCTGGCCTGTGGCAGTGAAGAGACACGCCTGCCCGATGGTCTCGTGGTCCGCTACTGTGACTGACCGGGCTCCTGGCCCTGGTGGACTTACAAAGCGGAAAATTGTGCTATGATGGCTGCGGACTGTTGGGGACGGTCGAATTTGGTCGAGTGGAGATCGGGCGCTTCGGGGAGCCTAAGGCTCGGTCGTCTTTGCTCCGGACCGGAGGCGGGAGGTAAAGATGTACAGGTCGGTTACGGAAAGTCAGCAGGGGCGCAACAAGAAGCGCAAACACCTGCATTGGCTGGAGGGAATCGGTGTCGGTGTCGCGGTCTTTATGGTGGTTTTCCTGCTCTTCGGCTGGCACTGAGGGCCGGTCGCCGGAGGCGAGAGCCGTCGCGCCCGCAGGCCGGCTAGGAAACGACCTTCAGCTTGCGCTTAAAGGCCGTTAGCGCCAGGTCCAGGCTGCTGGCCCGCGCCAGCTTTTCGCCGCCGCGGCAGACCAGGTATTCCGCCGCCCGGCCGTGGCCGCCGGCGCGCTTGGCGATGGTGTAGAGCGGATTGTCGTGGCTGTGCCGGTAAACCGAAAAAATCGCCGTTCCCGCCCGCTGATCTATGGCGTAATCGCGCCACTCGCCGTTCATGACGCGGCGGCTGTAGAGCGACAATAGGAGGTTGAGTTCGGTTCGGCTGAAGAAGGTGGGGTCGCTAAACGGCTTGGCGGGACGTTTGACGTCCTCTAGGCGGTGCAAATTTCCCATTATTGCGCGTACGTCCTCCCCTTTTGTGACCGTGATGAAACGGCAGCATCAGTTTCTCCGAAATTGACGCCGCCGTCCAGCGGAACAGAGGCTTTTGGCGGTTTTGGTGATTGACCGGGAGGGGGGTCTTTGCCAATAGAGTAAGTGGACGGGCGCCCGCCAGATGATCGAGTATCCTTGGGGGTGGCGGTCAAGGTCATTTGAGCATATTGGGAGAAGGCGATATGGCGGCGACAACGCCGATCTGCGATTTTGGTTGGAAGGCGGTCGATTTCAAGCTGGATGGCATCGATGGGCGAAGCTACAGCCTGGAGGATGCCCGTGGGCCGAACGGCACGCTGGTGATGTTCATCTGCAATCACTGCCCCTACGTTAAGTCGGTGGTTTCGCGGATCGTTCGCGACGTTGGCGAGCTGCAGAAGCTCGGTATCGGCGCCATTGCGATCATGGCCAACGACACCGAGAGCTATCCCGAGGATTCCTTTGAGAATATGAAGGCTTTCGCCTTGGAGCACGGCTTCAACTTCCCCTATGTGATCGATCGCACGCAGGAGGTGGCGCGGGCCTATGATGCGGCCTGCACTCCGGATTTCTTCGGTTTCAACAAGAACCTGGAGCTGCAGTACCGCGGCCGCCTGGATGAATCGAAGACCACCGCCATCGCGAATGCCCGGCGCGAGCTGTTCGAGGCCATGGCCCAGGTCGCCGATAACGGCCAGGGGCCGAAGCAGCAGATCGCTTCCATGGGCTGCTCGATCAAGTGGCGGGCCGCCTAGCGGATAGGCTCCTGGGGCCGGTTAACCATGTCCGCCGGCCGATCCACCCTTTAGCGGTTGAAACGCCGCGCCTGAGCCTGTATCGGAAAGCCCTGGGAAACCAAAACGGCATCATCCACGATGCCCGGAGCTGGCTGTGGCTGATATCTTCAAAGAAGTCGATGAGGACCTGAGACGGGATCGGGCCGCCAAAGTTTGGCGCAAGTACGGCTCCTTCATGATCGGGGGCGCTGTCGCAGTGGTTCTGGCGACGGCTGGGTACCAGGCCTGGAACTGGTGGTATACCAAGACACAGACCGAACTCTCGGATCGCTATGCCGCGGCCGCGCAGCTGATAGAGCGCGGCGATAGCGATGCCGCCATTGCCGAGTTCGGCACGCTGGCGGACAGTGACGGCGGTTACGCTACCCTCGCGGCCTTCAATCAGGCGCGGCTACTGGCGGACTCCGGGGACAAAGCGGCAGCCATCGAGATCTGGGACCGCTTGGCCGGGAGTTCAGCCGCCGGCCCGGCGTTTCAGGGCGTGGCCACGCTGCTTTCGGTCATGCACCAGATGGAGGATGGCGATCCGGCCGCCCTGGAAGCGCGGCTCACGCCCCTTTCCGAGGCCGATGGCGGCTTTCAGGAGGTCGCCCTGGAACTGATCGCCACGCTGGCCTTGCGGCAAGGCGACAGCGCGCGGGCCCGCGAGATCTATACCCAGATCTCCGATGACCCCAATGCGCCGGTCGCACTGCGGGCCCGGGCGTCCCAGATGCTGAACGCCCTCCAAGAGTGAAGCCGGGACATGAGGTCACGCTTCGTTTGCCTTCTGCTCAGCGGATTGGTTCTGGCCGGCTGCGAGGATTCCTGGTTCGGCACCTCCGATAGCGGGCCGAAGCTGGAGGGTGAACGGATCGCGGTCATGACTTTCGACCGGAGCCTGGAGGCGGACCCCAGGCTCGCCGGCCTGGAGGTGCGGCTGCCGTCGCCCTACGTCAACGATGCCTGGAGCCAGAGCGGTGGCGTAGCCAGCCATGCGATGTACCACCTGTCCCTGACCGATACGCCCGCCGTGGCGTGGCGCTCGGATATCGGGGCGGGCGAGGCCGATGACCGGCGCCTTCTTGCGCAGCCGCTCGTGGTCTCTAACCGTGTCTATACGATGGATGCCCGCTCGCTGATCAGCGCTTTCGATAGCGTCAGCGGCAAACGTATCTGGCGCAGCGATCTGGAACCCGAGGAAGAAGAAGACGGTTTCTTCGGTGGCGGCATCGCCTACGATGACGGCCGTCTCTATGCGACGACCGGGTTCGGCATGGTCTTTGCGCTCAGTGCCGAGGATGGCGCAGTGCTCTGGTCGCAGCAACTGCCCGCGCCGATCCGGGCGGCGCCGACGGTGAGCGGTGGCCGGGTTTTCGTTATTTCCATCGACAACCAGACCTTTGCCCTGGCCGTGAGCAATGGCCGGCGTCTTTGGGAGCACAGCGGTATTCAGGAAACGGCCAGCCTGCTTGGCGCCGCCAGTCCTGCGGTGTCGGGATCCAGCGTGGTTGTGCCCTATTCGTCCGGGGAAATATTCTCGCTTCTGGCGGAGAACGGCCGTGTGCTGTGGAACGAGGGCCTGTCGTCGGTCAAAGGGATCGATCCCATGGCCGATCTGGCCCATATCCGCGCCATGCCGGTGATCGACCGGGGCATCGTTCTGGCGATCAGCCATTCCGGGCGGATGGTGGCGACCGACCTGCGCCGCGGGGCGCGGGCCTGGGATGTCGACCTGGGCGGCGTTCAAATGCCTTGGGTTGCCGGCGAGTTCATCTATCTGGTCACCACGGACGCCAAGTTGGTTTGCCTGACCCGCCGCAACGGCCGCATAAGGTGGGTTTTGCCCTTGCCGCGTTTCGAGGATCCCGAGGAAAGCGAAGACCCGATCCGCTGGTTTGGCCCGGTGCTGGCCAGTGACCGGCTCATATTGGCCGGATCGAACCGGGCCGTTGTGTCGGTTTCGCCCTATACCGGCGAACTGCTGGGCGAAATGAATCTGCCGGGCGCGCCGGTGTTGGCGCCTGTTGTCGCCGGCAACACGCTGTATTTCATCACCGAGGGCGCCGATCTCGTCGCCTTGCGTTAGCTGGAATTGGTCATGACCTTCACCGTGGCCATTGTCGGCCGGCCGAATGTCGGCAAGTCGACCCTGTTCAATCGGCTGGTCGGCCGGCGCGTGGCGCTGGTCGATGATCAGCCCGGCGTGACCCGAGACCGGCGCGAAGGGCAGGCCGATTTGTTCGATCTTTCGTTCCGGGTGGTCGATACCGCCGGCCTCGAAGAGGCGTTCGACGAGAGCCTCGAGGCGCGCATGAGAAAGTTGACCGATGAGGCGGTCCGGACCGCCGATCTGGTGCTTTTCCTGGTAGATGCAAGGGCCGGCGTCACCCCGTTGGACGAGCACTTCGCCCGGTTGCTTAGGCGCAGCCCCACGCCCACCTTGCTCCTGGCCAACAAGTGCGAAGGCCAGCTTGGTGCGGCGGGGGCCGGGGAGGCGAACAGCCTGGGTCTGGGAGAACCGGTCGTCGTTTCGGCCGAGCACGGGGAAGGCCTCTCCGAGCTACGCGACGCGATTGCGGCGTACTTTCCCAATGCCGACGATGCGCCGCCCGACGACGACGATGAGGAAGGCGCCCGGGAGCGCCCTTTGCAGCTGGCCGTGATCGGCCGCCCCAATGTGGGCAAGTCGACCCTGGTCAACCGCTTGATCGGCGAGGAACGATTGTTGACCGGCGCCGAGGCCGGCATCACCCGCGACGCCATTGCTATCGACTGGCGCTACAAGGACCACGCTATTCGCCTGTTCGATACGGCCGGCATGCGCCGTCGCCCCAAGGTAACCGGCAAGGTGGAAAAGCTGTCCGTCGCCGACGGCCTCCGGGCGGTTCGCTTCGCCCATGTCGTGGTGCTGGTGGTCGACGCGGATGCGCCGATGGAAAAACAGGACCTGATCATCGCGCGCATGGTGGTGGACGAGGGCAGGGCCCTGGTCATCGCCGTCAACAAATGGGACCTTTGCAGGGACCGGGCCCGGGCCATGAAAGAGATCGGTGACCGCCTGGAGCGATCCTTGCCGCAAATCCGCGGCGTGCCGGTGATCTCCATCTCGGCGCTACAGGGTCGCAATCTGGACCGTCTGCTCGACGGGGTATTGGCCGCCTATGAGATCTGGAATCGGCGGATCGCGACCGCCGAACTCAACAGGTGGCTGGAGTCGGTCACCGCAAGTCACCCGCCGCCAGCGCCGCAGGGCCGGCGCATCCGGCTGAAATACATCACCCAGGCCAAGAGCCGGCCGCCCAGCTTCGCTATCTTCTGCTCAAAGCCGGTAGAGTTGCCGGGCGCCTACCTGCGCTATCTGGAAAACGCGCTGCGCGAGGACTTCGATCTGCCGGGAACGCCGATCCGTATCTTGATCCGCAAGGGACGGAATCCCTACGCAAAGAAATAGGTCTTTATCATCGAGACTTGGTATTAGGGTTCTTTCGGCCCCATGTCCGGCTTGTCGGCGGTTCCAAGCTTTCCGACATTGTACTGCGCCACGCTCAGGATGATCAGCAATGGGACCGTAAACTCGAGCGTTTCCTCCGTGACAAGGAGCCCGAGCCGCACATCCGCTGGCAAATCGAAGCCGAGGTGCTTGTGAATCATCCGAGGGCTGGAATCGAACACTTTGGAAATCGGCAGCAGAAGGATCGCGGTGAGCGCCGAATAGGCAAAGGGCTGGCCGGCCCCAATTCCTTTCAACAGATTGCGGCAGTAGATCAGCGTGCGGAACAGCAACGCGAGAATCGCGATAAAGATGATGCCGGCTACGATTCGGCCCATGATCGGGTCGTCACCCCGGATGTAGTAGGAGATCTTGAACAGGCTCTCCGACGTATAGGCCTTGTGCAGATCGAGTTCCCGAAAGGCGCAGAGCGACACTACCAGGGCGATCAGCAGGCGCAGCTCCCGCTCGCCCGCCGACCAGCCGAGCAATAGGGCGAGGGCGGCGCCATAAAGCAGGACAGTCGTATTCTCGATCAGCTGCCCCTCGCTGTATAGTACCTTGATCCTGGCGGGCTCGATCGACAGTGCAGTCAGCACCGTGACCGCCCCGACCGCCACCAAAAGCAACAGGAAAGCGGAGCGCTTTTGCAGGAACTGCCGCGTGCTCACCCACTTTTCGGGCTTCGGGGCCGACACCTTGCGGCGGTCGTTACCTGCCGTGGATGGCTTCGTTGACTTCCGTGATTTCGTCGCCTTGGAACGGTTAGCTTTCGTAGCCACGGACAACCTCACCATTCTTCATGCAGTCCGAGGCTGCGAGTTCAACGAATAGGCCGGCTATTGCCTCCGGCGGTGGCAGGCTCTCGGGGCTCTCGCCGGGGAAGGCCTGGGCCCGCATCGCGGTACGCACCTTGCCAGGGTCCAGCAGGTTGGCGCGCACCTTGGTTTTCTGCACTTCGGCGGCGTAGGTTCGCACCACCATTTCCAATCCGGCTTTGGAAGCGGCATAGGCCCCCCAATAGGGAAACCCGCCCGATGCCGCGCCTGAGGTCACAAAGATGGCGCGGCCGGCCTCGGATTGCTGCAACAATGGGTCTAGGCTGCGGATCAAACGCCAGTTGGCGGTCAAATTCACCTCCAGGGTCTCGGCCCAGGTTTTGGGTTGAATGTGTCCCATGGGCGAGAGCGTGCCCAAGGTTCCCGCGTTCCCGACCAGGACATCGAGCCGCCCAAAGCGCTCGTAGAGCGAGGCGCCCAGCTGGTCGATCTTGTCGAAATCCCGCAGATCGAGCGGTACGAGTGTCGCGGCCTCGCCACCGGCGCTTCTGGCCGCATCGTCGACCTCCTCCAGGCCGCCCACGGTGCGCGCTACCAGGATAAGACGGGCGCCCTCGGCCGCAAAACGTTTGGCAACGGCTGCGCCGATGCCGCGCGAGGCGCCGGTCACCAAGGCGATGCGGCCGGCCAGTCGGCCGGGGCTTTGGCTGGAAATCTCGCTCATTGGCTCTAGTAACCCTTAACCCGGCTCACCAATTGGCGGCCACCGGCTTCACCGCCCGCCAGCAGGGCGAGCGCGATCAACATGCCGAGGCCGGCATAAATTAAGGCTTCCGTGGTCACGGGAACCGAAGGTTGGAAGATCTTCGCCGTTTCGGTGGCGACAAAGGGGTCGAAGTACTCGGCGAAAACCATAGGACGCTGCAGCGGGCCAGCTTCGACCAGGGCATTGTAGGCGGTCTCCAGTTGCTCGGCGTTGTCGACACGTTCGAGCTCGCGTTCAGCGGCCTGGCGGGCC
>Ga0265303_10002646_pt1 | contig 11127 bp, 1 predicted proteins | sample Helome_2_FD_192494 | JGI IMG/M metagenome (GOLD analysis project Ga0265303, IMG submission 192494) | Marine sediment microbial communities from subtidal zone of North Sea - Hel_20160317 (Illumina Assembly) | ecosystem: Environmental > Aquatic > Marine > Subtidal zone > Sediment ...
CGAGGCGGGCCGCATCACGGTGGCCACCAACATGGCCGGCCGCGGCACCGATATCAGCCTCGGCGCGGGCATACCGGAACTGGGCGGCCTGCACGTGATTGCGACGGAGCGGAACGAAGCCGGGCGCGTCGACCGGCAGCTCTACGGCCGTTGTGGCCGGCAGGGCGACCCTGGCAGTTACGAAGCGATCCTGTCCCTGGAGGACGAGATCGTGTCGCTGTACGCGCCGCGTCCGGTGAGGGTACTGCTGCGCTTACTGCTCCGTAATAACAACCCGCTGGCACAGCGCGTTGGTGCGGGTGCGATGGGCCTGGCCCAGCGCATCCTGGAACGGCGTCACGCGAAATTCCGCCGGGAACTGGTGAAGCTCGACCAGCGGCTGGGCGACGTGCTCGCGTTTACGGGGCCGATGGAGTAGGGCAGTCGTGCGTATCGACAATCTTCAGCGGCTCACCCCAATCATCCTGCTCGCGTGCAGCGGGATCGCCGGCAATGCGCTGGCTATCAACGTTCCTGAACTGGATTGCGTGATCGAGCCGCACATGGTCATCGATCTGAGCAGCCGCACCGACGGTATTGTCGAGGCTATCGAGGTAGATCGCGGCGACCTGGTGGAAGAAGGCCAGGTGGTCGTGCGGCTGGAATCCGGCGTGGAGCAGGCGGCCGTGGAATACGCACGGGCCGCGGCCAACGCCGATTCGGACCTGGAAGCCAGCAAGATCAGCATGAACTTTGCCCACCGGCGACGCGGCCGGCTGGAAAGCCTGTACAAGGAACAGGTCTTGTCATCCGACCAGATGGATGAAATGGAGACCGAGGCCGTGCTGACCAAACTCGAGCGCAACCAGGCCAAGGAACGCAGGCGCCTGGCGCAGCTCGAATTGCGCCAGGCACTCGAAGTGCTCGAGCGGCACACGATTCCGAGCCCGATTACCGGCGTGGTCGTGCAGCGCTTTCTCGCACCCGGCGAGTCGGTGGAAGAAAAACCCATCATCCGGCTCGCGCAGATCGACCCGCTGCGCGTGGAAGTGATTGTGCCGGTGACCTACTTCGGTTCCATCCAGGCCGGCCAGTCGGCGGTGATCATGCCGGAGCGGCCCATGCAGGGTGAATTCCCGGCGCAGGTAACGGTGGTCGATCGGGTTGCAGACGCCGCCAGCGGCACTTATCGAGTGCGGCTGAGTGTGCCGAACCCGGACTACAAGTTGCCGAGCGGGCTGAAATGCATGGTGCGTTTCCTGCCGATGTCGCAGGCGTTACCGAAAACGATGGCGAGCGCTGATTCCCCGGCCGACGCTGCAGCCACTCAACCGGCACAATCGACGGTCGTCGCCGAACGGCCAGCCAAGATGGCGTCGGCGCCGCGCAGAACGACGAGGGACGGCCCTAACCTCAACCGGCGTGTGCCCATTCCCCATGCAGGTGTAAGTTCCACCAATCCGCAACAACCCGTTGCGAAACCAGGCAACGTGGTGGCCACCACCACCGGTGCCATCGCCCGAACGCCACAGCTCGCCACCCCGGTGGCCGCGAAGCCCGACGCTGAGCCAAAGGCGCCGGCTATGGCGGCGTGCCGCACAATCGGTCCGATCGACGACGAATCTCGGGTGAACGAGGTCAAAGCGGCCCTGCAAGGGCACGTGGGCCAGTTGCTCGTGCGCCAGCAGGTTGCCAGCAAGAACGCCGGTTTCGTAATCGTGTCGAACAACCAGGGCTCAGTGGCGAAGGCCAAGGCGCTGGCCGAGAAGATGCGCGCCGCCGGGGTCGACGACCTGTTCGTGTTTGGCAAGGGCCCGCACAAGGGTCGCGTGTCGCTGGGGCTGTACAAGGGCCCGAAGATGACAGAGGAGCGCGTACGGGAAGTGGAGGCCTTCGGGTTTGCAGCGACAGCCATTCCGCGCGAGTCGAAAACCACCCGCTACTTTGTCGATGTAGAAGTCGACCGCCAGGCATCTGCCGCCGATCTGCCGGCGGCTGCCCGGGAACTGCTGGCAAAAGACAACGCCACACCGACTGACTGCAAACGATTGATCGCAGCACGCCGGTAGCAACCACTTGTCTTATGTCCAGTTCAGCGCCCCGTTGGCGTCGCGGGGCAAATCATTTCAGGTCGCAAGTGCCTAATTGCTAACCAAGTCAACGACAGATTCCGTCGTCCCACGTAGATTGACCGACGAGCCTCGGGCTCATGCAGCCGGCTGTTGGCACCGGGTCGCCTTTCGGGTTTGGCGACCGGGAATCAGCGGATCTCAGTATCCCGGCCGATCCTGCAGACACAATGTTGTCGTAGACGCCGATTCACCGGTGCGCTCACTCCACTCCCGAGGGTGGGGGCGCCGGGTTATCGGCATTGTTGGTCGGTTAGCGCAGGCACCGCCACACAGCGACAACACGGAATAGGGACCGTGCGTCGCGATGAAGAGCCAGGCCGCAGCCAGACAGACTGACGAGCGCCCGTTCATGGAGGAACTGGAACGGCGCCTGCTCATGTCTGCCGATGTGTTCGGCGCCTTCGCCAGCAACGCGGTGTTCCAGGACGTGGAGCAGCCAGAGAGCGATTCCGCATCGCTGACCGAGTCGGACCAGGCTGTCGCCGCCGAAGCCGCAGAACACCAGAGCCGCGAACTAATCATCATCGACGCGGCCACTCCCGACTACGAAAGTCTGCTGGCAGACCTGACCGGGAACGCCGAAGAAGACCGCCTGTTCGAAGTCGCCGTCCTGGATCCCACCGAAGACGGCGTCGGCCAGATCAGTGACCTGCTGTCGGAGTATTCCGGCCTCGACGCGGTCCACATCATCTCGCACGGCAGCGAGGGCAGCATCACCCTCGGCAGCAGCGTGCTCGACTACGACGCACTGATCGACAGCGCCCGCGACATAGAAGGGTGGGGCGATGCGTTCACTGCCGATGGCGACCTGCTGATCTACGGCTGCAACCTGGCCGCCAGCGAAGACGGCCAGGATCTCGTGGCCGGCCTGTCCCGCCTCACGGAAACCGACGTGGCGGCCTCGGAGGATTTGACCGGCTCGGCCGATCTTGGCGGCGACTGGGACCTCGAACACCAGGTCGGCACGATTGAGACGGCTCTGGCGCCGGCAGGTTCGGCCATGTCGGGCTGGAACTTCCTGCTGCTCGACACGGGTACGGCGATCTGGCGCGAGAGCGGCACGACGACCCCCGAAACCGCCGACTGGGACGGCGCGTCTTTCGGCACGGAAGGCGCGGTCGCAGACGTCGGCGAGTGGCGAATCATCCAGGGTGCGGAGTCACCGACGCGGGACGAAAAGATCATCGTCGGCGTCGACACCGGCGGCACGATCGAAGGCCAGATGTGGGACGGCAGCAGCTGGAGCACGCTGCCGCTGAACCCGCTGGGCACGGTCGACCAGAACTACTGGTGGGGCATGGACGTCGCCTACGAATCCCAGAGCGGCGATGCGCTGATGGTCTGGACCGACGGCGCGAACGTGGAGTACGCGACCTGGGACGGCAGCAGCTGGTCCGCGGTCAACACGCTGAGTGACTATACCGGGGCCACGCCGCGCCAGATTCAACTGGCGTCGAACCCCAATGCCGATGAAATGGTCCTGATCGTTAGCGACGCGAACGATCGCGACACCGCTTACGTGTGGGATGGCTCGAGCTGGGGTAATTCGGTCCTCTTGGCCGCCGACAGCGCAGACGACAAGACCGATATCAACGTCGCTTACGAACAGCAGAGCGGCCACGCAATGGTGACATTCGCCGACGGCAGTGGGCATGTCTATTACCGGATGTGGGATGGCACGAGCTGGGGGGCGAGCGTGCCCAGGGTAGACCCGCCAGCCGGGGTCAGCGGCAACGCGCGCTGGACGACACTGGCATCGGACCCGAACAGCGACCGGATCGCCATGGGCGTGCTAACAGACAGCAACGAAATCTGGCTCAGCGTCTGGGACGGGAATGCATGGCAGGACACGGTCGAGGCGACCGGCGCGCTGACGGCGACCGACTCTACGTTCCCTGGGGTGGCCGTTGCATTCGAGAGCCAGTCCGGCGATGCGATTGCCACCTACAGCGTATCGTCGACCGACTTCCGCTACCAGACCTGGAGTTCCGGCGGCGGCTGGTCCGGCGATACCAGCGGCGTCAACCTGCTAACCACGCCGAACTCGATGATGCTGAGTTCGGACCCGGACAGTGACAGCGTCATGCTCGCGGTACAGGACGCGCAGAATGACATCCACTTCATTGAGTGGGATGGCTCCTCGTGGGGAGCTGACAACGAGCTGGAAACGAACAGCGCAGAAAACAAGAACCAGCCGTTCCTGTTCCTGTGGGACCAGGGCGGAAACCAAGCGCCGATCTTCATCACGGACGCCATGGGCTACTGGCAGTTCGACGAGGGTGCAGGCGGTACAACCGACGACGCAGCGCAAGCGAACACGGGCGTGCTCGGCAGCTCAGCGGGTGCCGACGCCAACGACCCGACGTGGACGACAGGCCAGTTCGGCCAGGCGCTGCAGTTCGACGGCGTCGACGATTACGTGGAGGTGGTCGACGCGCCGGGTATCGACGTCAGTGGCTCCGAATTCTCCGCCTCCCTGTGGATGAAACCCGACTCCGGCCCCAACACGGAAGACATGCTCTTCATGAAGGGGGATCGGCAGGGCAACGTCAACTACTACTTGTCGTGGAAGGACACGGGCAAGATGACCTGGGCATTCAAGGATGGCGCTGGCTGGCACTACCTCGACATGGATGTGACGCTGCCCACGACCGGAGATTGGAATCACATCGCGATCGTTTTCGATCGACCAACCGTCAGCCTCTACATCAACGGGACAAAGTACTTCTTTGACAACGTCGCCACCGGCGGCTCGATGGATCGCGACTTGACGGCGAACGGCGAACCCCTCTGGATCGGCGCTGGTCGGAGCGGCGGATCCCTCGTGGGCGTCAATCAATACTCTGGTCCGTTCACAGGCAGCATCGACGAACTCGCCCTCTTCGATCGTGCGCTGACTGATGCCGAGATCGAGACTATCCGTACAAGTGCCCCGTCGGTCGCCACGGCATCGGAGTTTGCCGTCGATGAGAATTCGGCGAACAACACCACGGTCGGAACCATTGCAGCGACCGACCCTGACGCAGGCGATGTTCTGTCGTATGCGATCACAGGCGGCAATACCGGCGGTGCCTTCTCCATCGATTCAAACGGTGTGATCAAGGTCGCCAATAGCAGCGCGCTCGACTTCGAATCGAACCCGGTCTTTAACCTCACGGTCGAGGCAACCGATAACGGCACACCGGCTCTTTCTGCTTCAACGATTGTGACGATCACGTTGAACGACGTGAACGACGCGCCTGTGCTGCACGATTGGTACAACGCTGCGTGGGAGTTCCGCAAAGGGGTGACGATTGATTCTGCGCAGGTCGCAGACGATCTGGCGGATTTCCCGGTGCTGATTACCGTGAACGCCGACCCGGAACTGGTGGCGTCTGCGCTTGCCAACGGCGACGACATTCTTTTCACGTCAGCAGACGGTGTCACAAAGCTGGCCCACGAGATTGAGAGCTATGACTCCGTGACGGGCGCCTTGACGGTATGGGTCAAGACCGACCTGTCGGCGACCGCAGATACGCAGCTCTTCATGTATTTCGGTAACGCCGGCGCGGCCAATCAAGAGGACGCCGTGAACGTCTGGGACGCGAACTATGTCGGCGTTTACCACCTGAACGAGACGCCCACCGGGGCCGTTGGCGATATCCAGGACAGCACGTCCAACAATAATCACGGTACGACTGAAGGCAGCATGGACGCTGCTGACCTCGTTGATGCCCAGGTGGGCAAGGGTCTGGACTTCGATGAAGTTGACGACCTGATCCGTATCCCGGATAGCGCAAGCCTGGATTCGACCGCTGCAAAGGCCACCTTCGAGCTCTGGGCCTGGTTCGACAATGCTGCGGATGGTGATACCCAGATCATCATGAGCAGCAGCAACCGCTACAGCGGCTGGGATGGTTATGAATGGGCGTCTCAGGGGAGCGGCGACCACTTTTTCTATCCCGACGCCATGCTGCCGGACACCAACTACAACCTGGGTGCGAATCCCTTCACGAATCAGCAGTGGCACCATCTTGCCGCCACGATGGACTTCGATACGAAGGAAGTCATTGTCTATGTGGATGGTACGCCGATGGCCTTCAGCTATGAAGGGGTTCCCGGCTCCTGGACCAGCCTGACGTCGAGCGACGATCTGCTCTTTGGCGGTAATCCGGACCGGATGACGCGCTTCTTCGACGGCATGATGGACGAGATTCGCATCTCCAACGTCGTTCGTTCGCAGGCGTGGATCCAGACCTCGGTCAACAACCAGTCGACCCCCGCAACTTTCTTCACTCTCGGTGTTGAGGAAAACCGTGATCTGATCTTGACGGACATCAACGAGGACGATGTCACGTCGGCGGGCGACACCGTGGCATCGATCGTCGGCAGCGGTGGCGGCGACCGTATAACAGACGCTGATATTGGTGCAGTGGAAGGCATCGCGGTTACCGGCGTGGACAACACCAACGGCCAATGGCAGTACGACGCAAACGCCGACGGTACCTGGGTCGCCTTCGGGGCGGTATCCGACAACAGCTCGGTGCTGCTCGATGCCGGCGCAAAAATCCGCTTCGTGCCCAACGCTGACTACAACGGCAGCGCAGGCAATATCACGTTCCGCGCCTGGGACCAGACCTCCGGCGCCAACGGGCAGACGGCGGTTGATGTCTCGGCCAATGGCGGCAGTACCGCATTCAGTGGAGCCGACTACACGGCTTCACTGGACGTGGCGCCCGTCAACGACGACCCGGTCATCACGTCGAATGGTGGCGGACCAACCGCAAGCATCAACGTCGCAGAAAACACGACAGCGGTTACCACTGTCATCGCCACGGATGCGGATCCCGACACGCTGAGCTACACCATCAGCGGAGGTGCAGACACCGCGTTGTTCAGCGTCAATTCCACGACAGGCGAACTAACGTTCATCGCCGCACCCAATTTCGAGGAACCGGCTGATTTCGACGGCGACAATGTTTACGAAGTCACCGTGCAAGTGGCTGACGGCAACGGCGGTTTTCACACCCAGGCGATTTCCGTGACCGTCACCAATCAGCTCGAGCTGGTCGTGACGAACACTAACGCAACCGGCACCGGCTCGCTGCATGAGGCCATTCTGAATGCCAATGCCAATGTCGGTGTCACCGACACGATCACTTTAAACATCGGCGGCGGCGGACCGCAGACCATCAACGTTGATGCGGCCGGTCTGCCAATCATCACGGACTCGATCATTCTCGATGCCACCACGCAGCCGGGCTACAGCGGCACACCGCTGATCACACTGGACGGCTCTGCGACACCCGCGGCTTCCGGCATCAACGGCATCCGGCTGCAGGCAAACGACAGTACCGTAAAAGGTTTCATTGTCATCAATTTTGCCGACGAGGGTATCGAGATCGACGGCTCGACCGGCTTCGGTGACAACAACATCATTCAGAACAATTGGGTCGGTATCGACAAGGATGGCAACGTTGCCGGCAATGCGGAGCACGGCATCATGGTCAGTGCCGGAGCCGACGGCAATCAGATAGGCGGGACCGGGCCGAACGAAGGCAACGTGGTGGCCGGCAACGGCTTCTCCGGCGTCATTATCAATAAGGACAGTAATAACAACATCGTTGAAGGCAACATTATTGGCCTCTTGGCCGATGGCACGACCGTTGCCGGTAATGGCGACCATGGCGTACTGATCGCTACGTCATCGGACGGCAACCGGATCGGCGGGGCGGCATCGGGTGCGGGCAATATCATCTCCGGTAACAACGGCGACGGTATCTATATCGACGGTACGACCGATGCGACCTATACGACCCAGGTGACGGGGACGGTAATCCTGGGCAACTACATCGGCACCGACATCACCGGCAACACGCAGGCGGGTAATGATATTCAGGATACCGGCATCACTATCAGTGATTCTTACGGCAATACCATTGGCGGCACCGGGACTGGTGATGCAAACGTAATTTCTGGTAATCGTCTGCGCGGCGTTATTATTAATGGTTCGACCTCGGTCGATAATATTGTCAGTGGCAACTTCATCGGGACGAATGCCGACGGGTCTGCCGCGCTGACCAACGTCGGTGGTGGCCAGCAGATCGGCGTGTACTTGTTCGATGCGCCCGACAACACCATTGGTGGCACTGCGGTCGGTGCCGGCAACGTGATCAGCGGCAACATTACCTATGGCATCTATGCCTGGGGCCCAAATGCGACTGGCAATGAGATCCAGGGCAATACGATTGGCTTGGACGCGTCGCAGACTACGGCGATCGGCAACGGCAACGCAGGTGGCGGCGGGATCCTGCTGTCGAGTGCGCCGGATAACCTGATTGGTGGCACGGTCGCCGGCGCGGGTAACGTGATCTCCGGGCACCTGGGTACCGGGGTGGCATTCAGCGGCGCCGCGACTGGCAACACTGTCCTGGGCAACGAGATCTACGACAACGGCGCGCTTGGTATCGACCTTGAAGCGGATGGCGTCTCCACCAACGACGTCAATGATATCGATACTGGCGCGAACGATCTGCAGAATTACCCGGACATCACTTTCGCCGAGTTGAACGGCACGGACCTGACGCTCGACGGGTCTCTCGATACAGACGGAATCGCGACGCAATATCGCATCGAGTTCTTCGGCAACGCGGTCGGCACAGAGGACGCTACCAACGGGGAGGCGCGCGTCTATCTGGGCACGATCACGGTTACAACAGATGGCAGCGGCGATGCGTCGTTCTCCAGCGTCACGCTGTCGGGTGTCACGTTGAGCGCAGGCGACTATGTCACCGCGACTGCGACCAAGATCGCCGATCCCGGTCAGGTAGGCGTTGATGATTTGCTTGCGTACGGGGCGACGTCGGAGTACGCGGCAAACTTTGCGATCACAGACGTAAATTATGCGCCGACTGATTTGCAAGCGACTTCTACCACCGAGGGCGGTCTCGGCATGAATGCCGATGGGGGTAACGACGTATATTTCGTTGCCGATGATGGCGGTGGACTGCTGGGCGGGCTCACTACCGTGACGATCGAGACATCGTTTTCAATAACTACGCCCGCCACAGACGTAACACCGCTTCTGTCTTACGCGGACGGTACGAATGACGAAGAGCTTGGCCTGTTCATCAAGAATGACGGTGCCATCTGGTTCGGGGTCCATTCGAACGGGACTCCACTCCAAATCACCACTAGCCAATACCCTCAGCTGTTTGACGGGGAGAAACATCATGTCGCCGTAAGCTGGGATTCGTCGAACGGCGCGGTCGTCTTCTACATCGACGGCCAGCAGGTCGAGTCTTTCACGGGTTATCAGACCGGCCAGACTATTACCGGTGGTGGTGAGCTCGTATTCGGCCAGGACCAGGATTCTGTGCTCGGTGGCTTCATAACGACCGATGTCTTCTCGGGAACACTTTACGACGTGCGCATCTTCAACGACGTGCGAGCCGCCGGGGAAATCTCGAGCAATTACGACGTGACGTTGCCGCCCAGCGAACCCGGCATGATCGCCAACTGGACGTTCGGCGATCTGTCCGGGACCGGTGTAGTGACGGAGTCCGTGAGTGGCAACAACCTCACTGAACAGCACGTGGTGGGCGTCGGGTTCAGTGCGAGCGTTGCAGAACTCGGCTTCGCCGTGAATGAAAGTGCAGTGGACGGGACGGTTATAGGCAGTCTCGTTGCAGTGGACCCGAACGTGGGTGATACCTTCACTTACTCGCTCGTCGATGATGCCGGCGGTCGATTCGCAATCGACGGCGCCACCGGGCAGATTACGCTCGCCGATTCGTCGCTGATCGATTTCGAATCCGCCGCTTCACACAACATCACGGTCAGGGTAACCGACGCCGGCTTACTGACTTACGACGAAGTGTTCACGATTGCGGTATCGGATGATAACGACGCGCCGGAGATCACTTCGGATGGTGGCGGCGCGAGCGCGAGCGTTAACGTGGCTGAGAACACCACAGCCGTCACCACCGTCACAGCCTCGGATGACGACCTCGACACGCCGAGCTTCTCGATCAGCGGCGGCGTGGATGCTGGTTTCTTCAGCATCGACACAAACACCGGGGTATTGACCTTCGTTGCTGCGCCGGACTTCGAAAACCCTCTGGATGACAACGGCGACAACGTTTATGAAGTCACGGTTCAGGTGGCGGATGGACAGGGAGGCTTCGACACTCAGACTATAAGCGTGACCGTAACGGATGTAGACGAAGTCGCGCCTGTAGTTACCGTCAATACCATCAGCACCGCTGATAACACCCCGCAGTTAGGCGGTACCGTTGATGATCCGACTGCGACGGTGCAGGTGACGGTCAACGGCACGATCTACGCCGCGACCAACAATGGCGACGGCACCTGGACGCTGGCCGACGACACCATCGCGCCGGCGCTGGCCGATGGCACCTATGACGTGTCGGTCACCGCCACGGACGGGGTGGGTAATGTCGGCAGCGACGGCTCGGTGAATGAACTGACCGTTGATACCACCGCACCGGTGGTGACGGTCACCGGCCTGACGACCGCGGATAACACGCCGGCATTGACCGGTACCGTGTCCGATCCCACGGCGACCGTGCAGGTCACCGTGAATGGCACCACCTATGCCGCCACCAACAATGGCGATGGCACCTGGACGCTGGCCGATGACACCATCGCGCCGGCGCTGGCCGATGGCACCTACGATGTGTCGGTCACCGCCACGGATGGGGTGGGCAACATCGGCACAGATGCGTCGACCAATGAATTGACCGTCGACACGACAGCCCCGGTGGTCACCGTCACCGGATTGAACACCGCGGATGCGACGCCGCAGCTCACCGGCACGGTGTCCGATCCAACTGCGACCGTGCAGGTCACGGTCAATGGCACCACCTATGCCGCCACCAACAACGGCGACGGCACCTGGACGCTGGCCGACGACACGATCGCCCCGGCGCTGGCGGATGGCACCTATGACGTGTCGGTGACCGCGACCGATGCGCTGAGCAATGTCGGCACCGATGCCTCGACCAACGAACTGACG